>Ga0209237_1003105_pt1 | contig 10057 bp, 8 predicted proteins | sample GraSoi013_1_40cm_2_FD_185820 | JGI IMG/M metagenome (GOLD analysis project Ga0209237, IMG submission 185820) | Grasslands soil microbial communities from the Angelo Coastal Reserve, California, USA - Sample 10_02_2013_1_40cm (SPAdes) (version 2) | ecosystem: Environmental > Terrestrial > Soil >...
TTCCCGATGATCGGGGGCTTACCCGCCAAGAGCGTGCCGACGTCTGCACCGGTGCCGCACCCCCCCGGCGGCGGGCAGGTCGCGAACTCGGCCCGGAGCCAGGTCCAGTTCGTCACGGCGCTGAAGCCACTGTTGGGAAGATGGCCCGACCCCTCCAGCTCGAGCCCATACGAACGAACCTCGGGACTCTGTTGAATGATCCAGACAGATTGACCCGTAATGGGGTCCACGACCAAGCCTTGGCTTACGATGTCTTTCAGGAGCGTGTAGAACCCGTCGAGCGTCACGCCAAAGTTACGGGCAGCGTGCTTCACCCCGACCTCGCCGGTCCAGTTCCGCTTGGATTTGAACAGCGAGACTTGCTGCGCGGCCGAAGCATTCAAGAATTCGTCCAGGGCCGGCATCTTGTACGCACGGCTCCCAAGCGCGTACAGAGAGGTCTGATCGGTCAGGGCGTAGTTCACCCCCGCCGAGGCCGCCCAATCACCGATGCTCCGGCTGAAGTGACGGTAGGAGGAGGGGACACCCCAGACATCCTGGTCGAACAGTGTGAGAGAGTTCAGGGTGTCGCCGCTGACCGGCCTCACGGTCGTATTCTGCGAAGTCTGCACGTAGTCGTCTCTCTCGTAACGGCCCCCGAGATCGAGGCGCACGCGATCGCTCACCTTGAACGATCCGCCCAGCACCGCCGAGAACACGGTCGTCTGCCCCTCGCCGTTGACGTAGTTCGACACGAATCGACGGAAGCCGTTCTTTGTGGCGGCGAACTTACGGAGCGGCACGAACACCGAGTCGTTGACGGCCGTCGTGCGGTTACGAAAGTGATAATAGACGTCGGCACTGTCGACCTGCAGGTCCACGAAATGCGGGTTATCCTGGACGTCCATCAAGACGTCGGTGAAGTACCACTGATTCGTCTGCGCGTAGTTGGCAAAGTACAGGCCCAGGGACACGTTGTGTCCCCCCTCGAGCGCCTTCTTGAACGTCAGCTGGTCCTGGAACGCGGAAATGGGCTTCGAGACGTGCCACTCGCCTCCCGGCGACAGCAGGCCGTTGGCGTTGTTGTACGCCGTCGGGCTGCCGGTGGCGTTGAGCACGTTCGGGTATGTGAGCGTGTATTTCGGCGACCGGGCGGTAATGCTGTAGATCGTGTCACCGGCGGGAACCACCACCCGGCCCTGGCGGTAGCTGCCCCAATATTGAGTGAGATACGTGTTCACGGCGGCCGTGTCCTGGACATCGAAGGGCAGGATGGCGTTCCATTCCTGCTGGTCCTGCATGATCTGCGCGCTGTTCTCGACGTTCCATCCCTTCGCGATATTGAAGCCCGCCGTGGCGGTGAGCCAGTACGCCTTGGTCTTGAGCCCGTGGTCCAAGGGCAGGAGCAGCTGCCCGTCCGGAGTCGGGACCGCGATGTTGTTGCCCTCATTCGTGTTCATCGAGCCGTAGTCCCCGAACCCGGGCACGTTCTGGTAACTCTTCAGATTGGTGGAATCCGGATACAAAAACGGCAAATCCAAGATGAACTGGTTGCGGTCGTCGATGATCTTGAGGGACGTGCGGAAGTACCCGTTGTCGAAGTTGCGCGTGATGCTGGCTTTGAGCTGCCCGCCGGCCGTGCCGGGGAACCCAGGGTAGCGCGCGCCCCGGTTGTAGCGGTAGAAGCCCCCCGCGTTGAACCGCCAGTCCGGACCGATCGGGCCGTTCACGTTGAAGTCGTAGCGCGCCAGCCCCCCGGTCCCTCCATACGCCATCATGCTCCCGCTCGCCTCGGGGCCGCCGGCATGATTGATCAAGTTGATGATCGCGCCTGGCGTGTTCGACCCGAATAGTGCAGAGCCCGCCCCGCGCACCACCTCCATCCGCTCGATGTTCTGATCGACCCGGAAGAGATTGTCGGCGTTCATGAAGAAGGTGTGCATCGTGGGGAACACCGGCAGCCCGTCTTCCAGGAACATGATGTATTCGATCCCCAAGATGCCCCGCATCTCATAGTTCTCGTTCACCTCACCGCCTGAGCTCTCCACCCGCGTGAACCCGGGCACGTAACGGAGCGCTTCGGTGGTGCTACGGGGCGCCGCCTGCACCAGGTCCGCGGCGCTGAGCACCGTCGTCGCGTTGCTCGTCTCGAGCTTGGTGCGGGGCGTGGCCGTGCCGGTCACGACCACCGCCTCGAGGTTCAGCGGATCCGCCGCGAGACTGAAGTCGTGGGTCGCGCGCTGGCCCGCCGCCACCGCCACGCTCGCGGTCTGGCTGCGGTACCCGATCAAGCGCGCCCGCACGGTGTGCGCGCCGGCGCGGACGTTCTCGATCACGTAGCTGCCGTTCGTCCCCGTCCTGGCGCTCTGGGCGCCACCGACGATCGCGACGTCCGCGCCGACTACCGCCGTCCCGCGCTCATCCGTGACGCGGCCGGCAACCGAGCCTCCCGGGGCCGCGCCCTGCGCGGCGCCCCTACCGGGGATGCCGGCCAGCGCCAACAGCGCGAGCGCGGCGCACCAGACGACGCGTGAGACGCGCCGTCGCCGTGCTGCAGAGACGTTTCCAATCATGGGCGCATCCTCCATCCGATTGTGACACTGCGGCTCTTGGAAAGACTGAGGTGAAACCGCTTGAGACTGAACCGCGGCACGGGCCCCGTCAAGATCGGGCAACGGGGGGGTGTGGCCTTGCTGCCTCACCATGCGCTAAGATTCAGCGCCCCAGAACCCGAGGAGAGAGCCGTCGTCCTGCTGCTGCTGCTCGCGCTCGTCGCCGACACGTCCCTCAGCTTCAAGGTTCCGCTCAGCCCCGCCGAATCACTGCACGTCGTGATCGCGGGCGAAGGCGACCCCGTCGTGCTGATCCCGGGGCTGTTCGGCTCGGCCTACGGGTTCCGCAATCTCGCGCCGCTGCTCGTGCAGGCGGGCCACGAGACGATCGTGATCGAGCCGCTCGGGATCGGGTCGTCCTCGCGGCCCGAGCGGGCCGACTACTCGCTCATGGCCCAGGCCGATCGCGTCGCCGCGGCGATGGATTCGCTCGGCTTGAGCGAAACCGTCGTCGTCGCGCACTCCGCCGGCGGCTCCCTCGCGTTGCGGCTCGCCTACCGCCGGCCCGAGCTGGTCCGCGCGCTGGTGTCGATCGAGGGAGGACCGACCGAGACGCTGACCACCCCGGAGTTTCGGCGAGCGATGCGGCTGGCGCCGTGGATCAAGATTTTCGGCGGCATCAAGCTGATCCGCTGGAAGATCCGCGGCATGCTGATCGCCTCGTCGGGAGACGCGAGCTGGGTGACCGACGACGTGGTGCGCGGCTACACCGACGACGCCGCGAAGAACCTCGACGGGACGCTCAAGGCCTACCTCGCCATGGCGCGCGTGCGGGAGCGGGAAAGGCTCGCGCCGCACCTGGGCGAGATCGCCTGCGCGGTGCGTCTCATGATCGGCACGGCGCAGCACGACGGTGACGTGGGGCCGCAGGAGGTGGTGCTGCTGGGGCGCACGCTGCACTCCTTCGCAGTAGACACGGTCGCCGGCGCGGGGCACTTTCTGCAGGAGGAGCAGCCCGGGGCCGTGGTGGCAGCGGTAGCCCGAGCGAGCGCCGGTGACCCAGTGGCGCCGGCCGGGGTCCACAGTGAGCGGGTCAGGGGCCGCGCCCACCGGCGTGCGCCCTCTCCTTAAGGAGCTCGATGCGAATCGCGCTGATCGCCGAGGATTACTATCCGCAGCTGGGCGGCGTCCCTGAGCACGTCCACCACCTCGCGCTCCAGCTGAACGCTTGGGGGCACGACACCACCGTGATCACGTCCCACATGCGCGGTGCCCAGGGCGACGCACCGTTCGTGCGCCGCGTGGGAACGAGCCTCGTGGTCTACGCGAACGGCGGAGTCTCCCGGATCACGCTGGGGTGGCGGCTGGGTCGCCAGCTGGAAGACTTGTTCCGCGCCGGTCGCTACGATCTCGTCCACGTGCAGGGCGGCCTCGTCCCCACATTCGGGCTCCTCGCCCCGCTGGCCGCCTGGCGCGTCGGCATCCCCGTCGTCGCGACGTTCCATTCCTGGTTCCCGCGCTCCGCGGGGTACCGGGTGCTGCGCCGCCTGTGGCAACCCCTGCTTGACCGGCACGCGGCGCTGATCGCGGTGAGCCAGCCCGTGGTGGACGCCATGTCGCGCTACTTTCGCGCCCGCTGGGAGATCATCCCGAACGGCGTGGACGTGCAATTCTTCCAACCGAACGGCCGCCGACCGACGGATGCGCTGGCGCGCGGGCCCCGGCTGCTGTTCCTCGCGCGGCTCGAGCCGCGGAACGGTCTCGGTACCCTGCTCGAGGCGATGCCCCGCATCCTGGAACGGCATCCGCGGGCGCGACTCACGGTCGTGGGCGACGGCCCGTGGCGCGGCTACTACGAGCGGCGGGCCCGGCGGCTTGGCGACGCCGTCCGCTTCGCCGGGCGCGTGCTGGGCGGGCGCCCCGACTACTACGGCGGCGCCGACCTGTACCTCTGCCCCACGACGCGCTCCTCGTTCGGCGTCACCCTCATCGAGGCCATGGCGTGCGGCACGCCGATCGTGGTATCGGACATCACCGGGTTCCGGGAGCTGGTGCGCGGCGGCGGCGAGGCGGTGCTCATCTCCAAGGACGATCCGGCGGCCTGGGCGGAGACCGCGATCCGGTTGATCGAGGATCCGGCGCGGCGGGAGGCGATGGGCGCGGCCGGGCTCGCCAAGGCAGCCGAGTTCGCATGGCCGCGCGTCGCCGCGCGCATCCTCGGCGTCTACGAGCGGGTGCTGGCCCGGTGATGGGGCTCGCGCTCTCGGCCGGCGCCGCCGTGGCCGGCGCGCTCGCCTACGGCGTGTACGAGCCCAACTCCCGGCTGTTCGGCCGGGCGATCGGGCGTGGGCCCCGCGACGGCCGTCGCTGCTACCTCACGTTCGACGACGGGCCCAACCCGAGCGCGACGGAGCCGATTCTCGACACACTGTCCGCGCACGACGTGCCCGCGGCGTTCTTCCTCGTGGGCGAGCACGTGCGCCGCCATCCCGCCGTGGCGCGCCGCATCGCCGAGCGAGGCCACGAGCTGGGAAACCACACCCAGCATCACGTGAAGCTGCACCTGCGCGGGCCGCGCCGCATCCGCGCGGAGCTGGCCACCGCCCACCAGACGATCGTGGACGCGACCGGCCGCGCGCCGCGCGTGTTCCGCGCGCCGCACGGCTACCGCAATCCGTTCCTGGCGCCCGTGGTGCGCGACCTGGGATACCGTCTGTTCGGCTGGACCTTCGGTGTGTGGGACTCCGACCGCCCGGGGGTGGAGGAGATCCGCCGGCGCGTGCGCCGCAAGCTCTCCCCCGGCGCGATCATCCTGCTGCACGACGGCGACGGCTACGACCCCGGGGGCGACCGCACCCAGACCGCTGCCGCGCTGCCGGGCATCATTGAGGACGCGCGCGCGGCGGGCTACGAGTTCCGCCCGCTCGCGGAGCTCACCGCGTGAGCCGCCGCCACGCCTGGGTGTGGTGGCTCGTGGGCGGGGCCGGCCTGATACTGACCTCGCGCCTCGTCTTCCGGTTCCCCTGGGAAGAGACCCTGTCCGCGCTGGAAGGCGTGAGCTGGCCGCTGCTCGGCGCCGCGCTGCTCCTCAACCTGCTGTCGCCGTTCACGAAAGGGTGGGCCTGGCACGTGCTGCTCGGCCGCGTCGCGCCACACCGCTTCTGGATGGCGCAGGAAGCGAACCTCATCGGCACCGCGGTCAACAGCCTGTCCGTCGGCGTGAGCGGCGAGGCCGCGCGCATCGCGCTGATCGTGAAGCAGGACCGCGTGCCCGTGCGGGCCGCTGCGCTCTCCGTGGTCGGCACGCGGGCGGTGGAGGCGCTGGGTCTCGCGCTGTTCGTCGTGCTCGCGCCGTTCGCCCTCGAGCTGCCGGCCGGGCTGCGCGGGTTGCAGTTGGGCGGCGCGGTTGCGCTCGCCACGGCGCTCGTGCTCATGCGCTTCCGCGGCTGGATGGGGCTGGTGCGGCGGCTCCCCCGCCCCGTGCGCGCGGCCGCCTCTGAGCTCGCCGAGATGGGGTGGGGGACACGGCTCGTGGGGCCCACGCTTCTGGCGCTCGCGAGCTGGGTCACGGAATGGTACGTCTTCCACCTCGCGCTCTTGGCCACGCATCTGCCCGTGAGCTACGCCGCGTCCTTTACCGCCCTCATCGCCGCGAACCTCGGCGGCGTGTTGCGGGTGACGCCCGCGAACGTGGGAGTGATGCAGGCGGCCATCGTGGGCGCCCTGTTGCCGTTCGGGATCGCCGCCGAGGACGCGGTCGCGGGGGGCGTCGCCCTCCAGGCCATCGAAGTGCTGCCCATCCTCGCCCTGGCGCTCGTCGCGGTCGGGCGCTCCGGCCTGCAGCGTCTCATGAGGGATAGCGCCGAGCTGCAACGGGCCGCCTGATGCGTCGCGCTGGCGCAACAGTCCGGCTCCAACCAAGCCTGCGCCTACCGGTACAACAGTTGCAGGTGTAACAACACGCAATGAACCGACTCGCTAACCTCGTCCGCGCTGCGATCCTCGCCGGGAGCGTCGCTGCCTGCGGTGGCACGGCCGCGTGGCGGGAGCGCATCGTCCTCCTGCCAAACAACGCCGACCGCGCGCTGGGCGAATTGCTGCTCGACGCGCACTACGTGGCGGCCGGTACGCTCGTCAAGGTCGAAGAAGCATGGGTGTACGAGCCGTTGGGAGGCTGGCTGATGCGCGCCCTCACCGGCATGGCTCCACCCAACGCATACGAGGCGACGATCGCAGTCGACTCCGTGCTAAAGGGCAACCCTCAACCGAAACGGCTGTACGTCCTGTTCTTCGCGCCGCCGGGAAATCGGATCCCGCAGGTGGGAATGACGGCCCTGTGGATCGCGCACCAGCGCCAGCTGTGGCAGCTCGCCCAGAAGAACCAGTACGGCGTCCCCTTCGACGTCGGCCTGGCGTTCGACTCGGACGCCGACATCCGCCCTCTCGCCGACTGGCCCCGGCTCGCCGCGATCGCGCGCACCCTCGAGCCGTCCCGCGACCTGCGAAACTAGTCCCGGCGCGTCGAGTCGCGCGCCGTCGCAAACAGCGGCAGATACTGCGCGTAGCCTTCCGCTTCGAGCCGCTCCACGGGAATGAACCGCAACGCCGCCGAGTTCATGCAGTACCGCAAGCCGGTCGGGGCCGGGCCGTCGTCGAAGACGTGCCCCAGGTGGGAATCGGCGTGCGCCGACCGGACCTCGGTGCGCGCCATGAAGAGTGAGCGGTCCGTGCGCGTGTGGATGTTCGCCGGCTCGAGCGGCTTCGTGAAGCTCGGCCACCCGGTGCCCGATTCGAACTTGTCGAGCGAGGAGAAGAGCGGCTCGCCGGACACGACGTCCACGTAGAGCCCGGGACGATGGTTGTCCCAGTACTCGTTGCGAAATGGCGGCTCCGTCGCGTCGTGCTGGGTGACGTCGTACTGCAGCTGCGTGAGTGTCTGTTGCAGCTTGGGGTCGCTCGGCTTCCGGAATTCCATCGGGTCCCATCCCTTTCGCGCGGTCTGACTCAGGCCCGGCTGCGTCGCCGCGAACGCGAGCAGCACCACCCAGGCCGTCCTCCCGAACCAACGGGTCACGCGCACCATGTCACGCCCTCGATCGTCGTGTCCGTAAGATACGTCGCAAGCCCGGCGCGCGGTTGTGTCACCGCGAAGCGCGGGATAGCTTGGCTCCATGAAGCTGGCGCGCCACGCCGTTGCGCTCGTCCTGCTCGTCCCCTCCCCGGCTCCGGCCCCGGGCCAGTCCGTCACGACGACCATTCGGGCCGGGACGGTGCTCGACGGCCGCGGCGGCATCGTCCGGAACCGGACGATCGTGATCGAGGGGGCGCGGATCGCGCGATTGGAGCCGGCCGGCAAGACCGCCACCTACGACCTCGGCCGCCTCACCGTCCTCCCCGGCGGCATCGATACCCACGTCCACATTACGTCGCACTTCGACGCCAACGGCCGGGCGCACAACGATCCCGGCGGCGCGGAGCCGTTGCAGCAGACCGTGCTCTACACCATGGAGAACGGGTACCGCGCGCTGCTCGCGGGGATCACCACGGTGCAGAGCATCGGCTCGAACCTCGACCGCGACCTGCGCGACGCCGTCGCGCGCGGCACACTCCCCGGCCCCCGCGTGATCACCTCGCTCGACTGGATCACCCCGGAGGCGGGCGACACGGGGGGTCTGCGCCGGGCCGTACGGGAGCGGGTGGCTGGCGGGGCCGACGTGATCAAGATCCTCGGCTCGAAGAGCATCCGCGAGGGCGGCGGACCGACGCTGTCCCAGGACGAGCTCCGGGCCGCGTGCGACGAGGCGAAGGCACACGGGCTGCGCGCGGTGGTCCACGCGCACGCGGCGGAGGCCGCCCGGCGCGCCGTGATGGCGGGATGCACCACCATCGAGCACGGCGTGCTGCTCGACGACGCCACCTTGGACCTCATGGCCGAGCACGGCACCTACTTCGATCCCAACCTCTACCTCGTCTTCCAGAACTACTTCGACAACAAGGCGCGGTTTCTGGGAATCGAGAACTACACCGAGGAAGGGTACGCGTACATGCACCGCGCCGTCCCGCTCGTGCTCGAGGTGTTCAAGCACGCGCTCCAGCGGCCTACGCTGCGTATCGTCTTCGGCACGGACGCGGTGGCGGGCGCCTTCGGGAAGAACTGGGAGGAGCTGATCTACCGCGTGCAGGTGGGTGGTCAGGCGCCGATGGCGGCGCTCGTCTCCGCCACGTCCCTCGCGGCCCAATCGCTCAACCTGGCCGACTCGATCGGCGCGATCGTGCCGGGACTCCAGGCGGACCTCATCGCGGTGGATGGCAACCCGCTCGATGACATCACCGCGATGCGACGGGTCGTGTTCGTGATGAAGGGCGGGCAGGTATACAAGAACGTCGCCCCGCCCCCCAGGTGACCGACCGCTCCACGACGGTCTCGCAACTTCCGCCGCGGGTCAGATGGCACGGAACAGCTCCTCGAGCTCCAGCGCAAAGGGCCGGGCGGCGCGCTGCGGGTGCCACGCCAGGCGCTCCCGCTCGACGATGGGGAGCTCGGCATCAGGAACCCAGACCTCGACCCACCGCTCGTCCCCGTCGACGGCCCAGTACACCGGGACCCTCTGCTCCTGGTACAGGCGGCGCTTGGTGAACCGATCGGCGCGGGTGGAGGAGGGGTTCAGCACCTCCACCGCGAGCAGCAGGTGCCGCATCGCCGGCCAGTGGCCGGTGCGTGCGTCCTCGAGGGGAAGGACGAAAAGGTCTGGCTGGACCAAGATGTCGATGCCCCAGGAAATGTCGGCGGGCGACACGAGCGGCACTCCAACTGGCTCGACCCGGAGGTACGCGTCCAAGGCGGCTGCCAAGCGGGTCACGAGCACCTGGTGCCACGGGCGGGGAGCCGGCGTCACGAGCAGCTCCCCGAACACGACCTCGTAGCGGTTGCCGTCGTCCGGCAGCGCGCGCACCATGTCGGCCGTGTAGTAGTTCGGGGCGGCCATGCCCATAGTATCGACTCCTCGGCGAAACGGGGGCAAGAGGACGGCACAGCAGAGGCTGTGACACGCCGGCTGGCCGTGCGTGACCAGATTCACGCGTTGCGAATCGGAAGAGCGCCTGGCCCCCGGGGCCTCGGCACTGGCTGAACGCGGCCTTGGACCAGCGTCACCGCACGGCGAATCCCGCCTCGAGCCCGCCCACGGAGCTCCCGCCCACGAACACCCGGAACGTGCCGGGCTCGATCACCGGTTTGAGATCCAGGCCGTAGAAAGCGAGCTCGGCCGGCGAGACGACGAACTCGATCGTGCGTGCCTCGCCCGGCCGGAGGGAGACGCGGCGAAAACCCCTCAGCTCCCGCACCGGCCGCGTGACGCTCGCCACCTCGTCCCGCAAGTACAGCTGTGCGACCTCGGTCCCTTCCCGCGTCCCCGTGTTCCGCACCGTCACCGACACCCTGAGCGTCTCAGCCGGCGTGATGCTCGCGGCGCTGAGCCGCAGGTCGCCGTAGGCGAAGGTCGTGTAGCTCAGTCCATGACCGAACG
>Ga0209237_1003106_pt1 | contig 10056 bp, 9 predicted proteins | sample GraSoi013_1_40cm_2_FD_185820 | JGI IMG/M metagenome (GOLD analysis project Ga0209237, IMG submission 185820) | Grasslands soil microbial communities from the Angelo Coastal Reserve, California, USA - Sample 10_02_2013_1_40cm (SPAdes) (version 2) | ecosystem: Environmental > Terrestrial > Soil >...
TAATGCCTAGAACAGGCGTTCCAAGACAAGAAACGGCCGCTTTACTCGCTTGGCCGGGATCTGGTTACAAAAGCTAGTCTTACAGAGGTTCAACGGAGGCTCCTCGGAGGCCTTAAACTCGACAGAGCCGAACAACAGGAGACTTGTGAACAGCAGAAGACTTTTCTCCCTTTGTCTCCTATGACTCTTGGTGCCCAAGGCCAAAGCAAACATTGAGGTACAAGAATCGAATGCGATTCTGACAATAACACTGAGTCGTCCCGACCGTCTTAACATCCTGGACCTGGAGACGAGGAAGGAGATTTTGCGCGTGTTAGAGACATACGAGTCAAACCGGGAGATAAGGTGCCTACTCTTAACGGCTCGGGGAGAGGTCTTCAGCGCTGGCGCAGATATCCGGTATCTTCTTTCGCTGGACAACAAGACTTCGCGGGAGTATGCTGGGTTTGTGCGTTCCTTCCTGACATACGTCGAGAGTTATCCCAAACCGGTGGTGGGAGCGGTCAACGGCACAGCGGTCGGTGGAGGGCTGGAGCTGCTCCTGGTTCTCGATATGGTTGTTGCGAGTTCGGAGGCGCGTTTTGGACAGACAGAGCTGAACGTGGGACTGATTCCCGGTGGCGGAGGGTCTCAGAGGTTGCCCAGACTGATAGGAGTGAGAAAAGCGAAGGAGATGATCTACACTGGAGGGCTGCTCTCTGCTGAAGAGGCGCTTCGATTAGGCTTGGTGAACATCGTGGTCGAGAAGGAGAGGCTGATGGAGGAGGCGCTCTCGGTCTGCGAGAGAGTCAGGTCGAAAAGTCCTATGGCATTGAAGCTAGCGAAACGCGCGATAAACAGTGCTCCCTCCATGAGCCTGCAGGATGGTCTCGCGTTCGAGAGTGAGCTCTATTCGAAAATCCTGTCGAGCCGTGACGCCAAAGAAGGGCTTAGGGCATTCCTGGAGAAGCGGCAACCGCAGTACATTGGAGATGGGATTGGCTAACCGTTCTAGGGGGGCGACGCTAACCGTTCTAGGGAGCGACCCCAGGCGGAGTGTCAAGGAGTCTGCCGTTAGGGTCTCCAGGGACGATGGACGCTATCTGCTCGTCCAGTCTCTCTATGAAGTCCTCGACCATCGAGAGGTTCACGTTCCCAGACTAGGCATTTGCAACTATGGTCGGGGAGCGAACCGTGGATTCCGAATAGACCAATGGAGCGCAGAGGAGAACTGCCACTGAGGGGATTAGTACTATAAGTTCACTCAGACTTATTGGAGGAGGTACGGGCACCCCCAAGAAGAAGAGCCCGGCTTGATCTCCTGGAACCAAGAAGATATACGAGATGGCCGCGATGCTCCCGAGAATCGTCGCGGTTCGGGGTCTCATGAAAATGAGGACAGAGGAAGCGATGCCCAGTATTACTGTGGCCAAGAAAATAGGGATCAATGCGTAGGACCTAAGCGTTGAGGGAGGACGAGTCTCCAATCCGGCAGGGGTCAAAAGGAAGCCGACTACCGCCATCACACCGAACGCGACCACAAGGATCTTGCGGTTTCTAGAGAGTTCCATCGCTTGACTGGGCGATTGATTGAGAGTTGTTATAAGTACGTTCGCGCAACTTAGATCAAAACCTTCTAGGTGCTCTCCCCTGATTCAGCTAAAGAAACTTGGTTTCGAAGCAGACAAGGATCATCACGGAGTTATTCAGGCAACGCATTCCAACCCGAACTTGACTAGGGGGAGCCTTGCAAAGGAGGTCAGCTTGCCAAAGAGCCCACGATTGACCTGAACTCTGCGTCATCAATATTCGACTTTTTTTCTTCGGACCTCTTCTTCACCTCGGCAAGAATCTTATCGAGCTGACCCTTATCTGCTTCCAAGCCGAGTTCCTTCAGCTTCCATTGGACCGAGTGCACACCGGATTTCTTGCCTAAGAATACGCCGTGCCTATTCCCCACGATTTCTGGAAGGTAGGCTTCGGAGCCGAGATTGTATTTCATCCATCCAGCAATGGAGATTCCCGCCTCCCTTGTGAATACCCTGTCGCCCACGATTGGTTTGTTGGGTGGCAGTGGAAACGCCGTCAGCCTCTGCACTAGCTCTGATAACTCCTTGAATTTCGAGAAATCGAACCTGACTGGCTGCCCGTAAAGGTACTTGAGGGCCATCGCCACCTCTTCAAAGCTGGCATTACCTGCCCTCTCTCCTATTCCGTTGACTGACGTGTGGACGGTTGAGGCGCCGTTCTCCAGCCCCGCGATCGCGGTGGCAACGCCGAGGCCGAAGTCGTTGTGCGTATGGACCTCCAGTGGTTCCTTGACAACGCTTCTGACTAACCTTACGAGTTTCCCGAAGGCTTCAGGCGAGGCGCACCCGAAAGTGTCTACGATTACGAAAGAATCTGGATGAGCCTGTTGAGAGATTTTCTTCAGCGCGCTCGTCAAGAAGCTTGGGTCTGCCCTGGTACCGTCTACTCCGAAGAAAGCCGTCCAAAGTCCATGCTCCTTCGCAAACTCAATCGAATCGATGGCTTTCTGTATGACCTGTTCGTGGGTCCAATCGAACTGCCTGAGCTTTGGGACGCCAACGGGTCCTTCGCATATTATTCCCTCGACGTCGCACTTCAGAGCAGCCTCTATGTCCTCCCGGACGAGCCTTGAGAAGGCTATGACTTTCGCCTTCAGTCCGAGATGCGCGATCTCTTTAACGGCTGCAAAATCGTCTTGCGAGACTACCGGCATCCCGGCCTCGATTCGATGGACACCCACCTCGTCGAGTTTCCTCGCGATCGCTACTTTCTCAGCCCTGCGCAGCACGACGCCAGGTGTCTGCTCGCCGTCTCTCAAGGTAACGTCGTGAAAGATTGCCTCTTTCTGGAACTCGAATCCCGAAACAACTTCAGAATCGAAGTTGAAGCGGCTGGTCCAATGGTCCCTCCCAACCCATTTCCCGCTTTCAGAGTTCTCACGTCGCGTCCCAGCCCTTGTGGAGTGAGATTCTCGCATTGAAACCTGGACTGCTCCGTTCCTGTCAATCAAAAACATTTCTTCTGGCTCCTGACGCAAGAACTCGTTATTCATCCCGAAAGACAGTGAGAACGCAGCCTGAACCTACACTCCGCGAGTGTGAGGTTGAAAATCAACGGGATGTGTTTGGGCTGGGCAGTCGCCGGGAGCCGAAAGACAGTTTTTATGGTCCGCGGGAGGTCAGACGGGATGGTATCCTTGTGGTACAACTCTCGAGATGACTTCATGGGCAGGTCATCTCCAACCGAATCCTGGGACTAACGCAAAATGCTGTCGAATTGTCGTACCAGACAGTATACCGTACATTGTTCACACTAACATATGTAACGTAGTAGTAGGTCCCGTTAAACTTGATCAACATCGCTTGTACCGGGAAGGGCATACACGATATATACCCGAAAACTCCACACGGTATTCCAGCCGCGGGCTGGTCGACTGTGATATTCTGCTTGACAACCTCCCAAGACAGTGTAATAGTTGAAGTAACGGTAGTTGTCCGTGTAATTGTCTTTGTGACATACAGATCAGGAACAACGAAAAATAAGACGCTGGCTGACAGAATCGCCGCTACGACAATTGCGGATGCCAACGCGAGAAAGTTCTTCTTGTTCACTCGGTAAGGGGCTTGTTGTCGTCGTATCATGTCAAAACTTTGGCCTCTTTGTATTCAGTGCCAAAAATTAAACGTTCCCGCACGTTTCGGCGAACCACTTGCTTTAGCCCATTCAGAATTCCGTGCCTTGAGGCATCTTCGAAGTACTCCTTACCCATGAGGGATTCTTCCAAGCTCCTCGAAAAGAGCGTCGTTTTTCTAATCTCAACAGCCTGAGACTTCCCCTTCGCCCATCTCCGTTCTGAAGGATGGTACGAAGTGTGCTTGGGTTGGGCGGTCTCGGGGTCGAAAGACAGTTTTTATGCTCCACGGGAGGTCAGACGGATTGGGTAATCCTTGTCAGGGTTAGCTGACGACCTCTTGGCTATGATTCGGCGAGCCAAGGTCTATGACCTCGGTCAGCCATACTGGCAGGGAATGCCTGTGCATCCAGCCGACCCCCCGTTCCAGTACTACCTGTACAGATATCATGAACATACGAAGAAGCTATTCGAATCGGTCGCGCCCGGCTTCGCGGACTCCATAGGGTTGGTGGTGACGTCCATGCACGCCGGAACCCACTTCGACACTCCGATCCACATGTCACGCAACCTCAAGGTGCTGGACCACGACATCACGCCGTACCAGCAAGACAAGGGGTACAGCAACCTACCGGCTGGACTCCACAGTGTTGATGAAGTTCCTCCACTGGTATTGCGTGGTGTACTCCTAGATGTCCCGTCTTACAAAGGGCTGAAGACCCTGCCCGAGCGCTACGAGATAACCGCGAAGGACCTAGAGGAGACAGAGAGGAGCCAGTCAACAAAGATAGGTGATGGTGACTGCGTCTTGGTAAGGACGGGATACTCGAAATTCTTCACGACCGACTCTGATGCGTACCTCCACAAGTTTGCTGGTCTCGGTGCAGAAGCTGCCAGGTGGCTCGCAAAGAGGAGGGTTCGTCTCGTCGGCATCGATAATCTAGCGGCGGGAGTTCCTACCCCCTTTGAGGTTCATAACGTCTTGCTGAGCGATAACGGAATCTTCCTGATGAAGAGCCTCTATCTCGAAGAACTCTCCAAGGACCGTCGACTCTCTTCCGTAGTCGTAGTGCTTCCCCTTAAGATTAAGGGAGGAGAGGCCTCTCTCGTAAGGCCAATCGCAATCGCCTAGAACTACCTTCACAAAGCAGAGAAGCGAGGTTCAGGCGGCTGGCATGCTGAATCCGCCGTCGCATATCACCGTATTCCCGGTCATATGGAATGAGTCTTGAGAGGCCAGGAAGACGACTATGTGCGCTATGTTCTCCGGCTTGCCTATTGACCTAACGGGCGTGTGATCAATGATCCATTTCTTCCTTCCCTCAGTCCAGTCCTTCCTAGCCCTCAGGGAAGGCGTGTCCATGTAGCCGGGTGCGATTGCGTTTACTCTGACGAAGGGAGCGAGCGCAAGAGCGTATGACTTCGTTATCCCGATGACACCGTACTTGGCCGCCGCGTATATTGGGGATCGAGGACTTCCCGTGACGATGACGTTTGAGGCCACATTCACAATCGTACCGCTCCGCTGCTCGTCCAGCATCCTCTTTCCAAATTCGTGTGTGCAGTAGAGTGTTCCCTTGACATCGAGTGAAAGTGTCCCGTCCACCACTTCGGGCGAGAGCTCTCTCCAAGACATCTGCGTGGCTGCGGTCTCGCCAGCGTTATTTACAAGAACGTCGCACCGACCCCACTTCTTCCAGACCTTCTCCGCAAGGACCTTGACCTCCTGCAGATCGCTAAGGTCCGCCTGGAGTGCGAAGGAGTCAACCCCAGCCTTCTTTACGTCCTTGACAATCTCCGCCGCACTCTCCGCCGACTTCAGATAGTGCACGGCCACGTTAGCTCCTTCCTGGGCCAACGCACGCGCTATCACGCTTCCAAATCCCCTCGAGGAGCCGGTCACCATCGCGTACTGACCGTCGAGCCTCCTTCCCGAAGGAACTCGTCTGGGAGTCCAGTCAATCTCTCCCTCGACTTTAACGCCCCCTGGTGGAGTCCCCCAGCTCATCTTGTCAGAGCCTCAAGTGATTTGAGTCCGTAACATTCCTTCATGGGTCTGCACGGGCGCAAGGAGTTTTTAATCTATGCGCAACTGGCGTCGCATTTCAGGAGAGGGTCGAGTGTGGAGTTGATCAGTAAACCTCCTCATCCTCCACAACGTAGTTTCTGAGGACGCCAATCTTCTCAATCTCTGATTCGAGGACATCGCCGGGTTTCAGGTAGTATTTTTCGGGCTCTTTCCTGAAGGCGGCGACGCCCGACACGGTTCCCGTGGTGATGATGTCGCCGGGGTAAAGCGTCACCCATGAATAATGTTGAACGATCTCCGGGACGGTCACAGAAAGATGGCTCGTGTTGCTCACCTGTCGTGGTTCCCCGTTGACTCTGCATTCTATCTTGAGGTTGTGGACGTCTTCGATGTCCTCCTTCGGTACCATGCAAGGCCCAAAGGGCGCGAAGGTATCCATGTTCTTTCCGAAATTGAGAAGGCCGGATTTCATCTCCTCTCTCTGGATGTCACGCGCTGTTATATCGTTAAAGATGGTGAAGCCCGCGATCGCCTTCCACGCGCCCTCCTTGGTCAGGTGCTTGGACTTCTTGCCGATGATTATGGCCAATTCGATTTCGTAGTCAAGCTGTTTTGTGTATCTAGGGCGGACTATCTTGCCTTCGTTGCCGATTATCGCTGAAGGACTCTTGAGAAATGAGATCCACTTTGGTATCGGGAACTCCCAGCCAGACCCCTTCCCCTCCTTCGCATGCTCCCTGAAGTTCCCCGCCGTATGTATGATCTTGCCCGGTCTGGGTACTGGCGCCATGACTATCACTTCGGGGAGCCTAAAGATCGCCCTCTCCTTCTTAGGGCCTGAGAGCCCGGACAAACCCAGCCGAAGTGCGAATCGCTCGACTTCGCGCAATGCGGCGAACGATTTCCGGCCAGAACGCAGAAGTCCCAGCATGTCTGTTGGTGCCATAGAGTCCGCAAGCTTCTGAGAACTCCTTCCCTTCCCTCCCTTCAGCATTCGATTGTATGCGTAATTTGCATCGATGATGAGTGATTCTCCATCGGGGCTGACCAGGATACCCAGCCTTTCGCTGTGGTCGTGCGGTTCCTCAAAAGTAACGAGACGCATTATCGACGAACTGGCTATCCTTCCCCTAAAAAGATTGTAGCGGAGAGCCTTCCAACGCCACTGTTGTCACGCCCTGGGAATGGAACGAACCAACAAAACCTAAATATTGTCTTCGGAAAATTTGGAGACTAGCTCCCCGATGACGCCAAAGAAATTTGCCTATTTCGCTCCCGCGTCGCTGAAGGAGGCAATTCAGCTGCTTCGTGTGAACGAGGACGCCAAGGTCCTGGCGGGCGGGCAGAGCCTTATCGCTCTGATGAAGCTCAGACTGGCGGCTCCCGCCGCGCTAGTAGATATCACGAAGACAGGGGATCTTCTCTCATACATCCGGGAGGGTAAGGGCCACCTAGAGGTGGGAGCGCTGACGACCCATGACACGCTCGAGCGCAGCAAGATTATCAACAAGAAGTTCCCGATTCTCTCGGACGCGGCTAGCAAGATAGGCGACCAACAGATTCGTAACAGGGGTACGATTGGTGGAAGCTGTTGCCACGCGGACCCCGCCGCTGATCTACCGACCGCCCTGACAGCGCTCGAGCCAGAATTCGTCGTTCGCGGGGTGAAGGGGAAGAGAGTGATACCGCAATCGAAATTCTTCGTCGATACCTTCACAACCTCAATCGCAAAAGATGAAATCCTTACAGAGATTCAGATTCCGCACACTCCTCCGAAGTCTGGATCGGCGTACATCAAACATAGCCGTCGGGAGGGTGACTTCGCGATAGTTGGTGTTGGGGCCGTGGTGACGGTCGGACCGAAGAAGGTCTGCAGGGATGTCAGAGTATCGTTAGGTGCCGTCGCGTCAACTCCGATAAGGGCCAAGAGCGCGGAGAGGCATCTCAAGGGGAAAACGCTCGACGAGGGTAACATAGCCGAGGCAGCGGAAAGGGCGAACGAAGAAGCGGACCCTCCATCAGACATGCACGGAAGCAGACAGTACAGGTTGGACATGATCAAGGTCTTCGCGAGGAGAGCGTTGAATCTCGCTCTGAGTAGAGCGAGATAGGGGCGTAGAGGTTGCACTTCGACGGGACATTCTCGATTAGAGCACCAAGAAAAGACGTCTTTGACGTCTTGATCGACCCAAAGCAGATTTCCAGATGCATGCCGGACCTCCAGAAACTGGACGTCAAATCCAAAGAAGAGTTTACCGCCGTTGTTAGAGCGGGAGTTTCCTTCATAAAAGGCGACTTCACCCTGAACTTCAGACTCGTCGAAAGCGAGCCTCCAACTCACGCCAAGCTTGTGGCTCGAGGTTCTGGAATCGGGAGTGCCGTCGACCTCGAGACCACCATTGACCTGTCGGATTCTGGCGATGGAGGGACCCTCATGAAGTGGCAGGCGGAGGCGAAGGTGGGAGGAAGGATTGCCTCCGTAGGGCAGAGGCTCTTGAGCAGCCAGGCACAGAAGATAATAACGCAGTTGTTCGAGTGTTTGCGAGACAAATTCGGGACCGGATCATGAAGTTGGCCAAGCTCACGCAGAAGGATGATCTAGTTCAGATCAGATGCAAAGTGAACGGAGATGCGTACACTGGCACGGTGGAGCCGCGAACCCTGCTCGTCTACTTCCTCAGGGATGTGCTGAATCTCACAGGCACGCATGTGGGCTGCGATACTGGGCATTGTGGCGCGTGCACGGTAATCATGGATGGCAAGACCGTGAAGTCGTGCATGGTGCTTGCGGTTCAAGCCGAAGGGGCGAGTATCCTGACCGTGGAGGGGCTGGCAAAGGGTGAAAATCTTCATCCAATCCAAGAGGCTTTTTGGGAAAACCACGGACGGACTGCAGTGCGGCTACTGTACCCCAGGAATGTTGATGTCGAGCCTCTTCCTCTTGCAGAGGAATCCCAACCCGACAGACGAGGAGATTCGCAGGGGTATCGACGGGAATCTTTGTAGGTGTACCGGCTATGTCAACATCGTAAAGTCGATCAAGGCCGCCGCGAAGAAGATGAGAGGAGTTGAAGTTACCGCCTAGCCGCCAGCGAAAGAATTCTTGAGGTTGCATAAGAAGGGATTGTCAACTCTTACAAAACTCGTCAGGGAGGAACCAGCGTTATGGATGGGACATCCCTTGAAGAGAAAGGAGGACCGCAGGCTCCTCACGGGGCTTGGCAAATTTGTGGACGACATAAAACTCCCCGGAATGGCGTACGCCGCGATACTGAGAAGCCCCTACGCCCACGCCAGAATCTTGGGGATTGACGTGAGCAAGGCAGAGAGGCTGGAGGGAGTGGTCTGCACCCTGGTCGGAGAGGAGGTGGCGAAGCTAACCGACCCTTTCCTTCAAATCTCTTCTCCGCCCGCCAACAAGCTGAAGGACTATTGCTTGGCGGTCGGGAAGGTCCACTTCGCAGGCGAACCAGTCGCCGCGGTCGTGGCAGAGACCAGAAGCACAGCAGAGGACGCCCTAGAGCTCATCGATGCCGAATACGAAGCCGTCGACCACGTCCTCGACGCGAAGGAAGCCCTGAAGCCTGGGGCGCCCGTCATTCATGAAGAAGTGGGTTCCAACGTGGTCTTTCGGGGCAAGTGGGATTATGGAGACATTAATGCAGCGATGAAGCAGGCTGACAAGGTCGTGAAGAAGACACTTCATTTCCATCGATTCAGCTCGACCCCGATCGAGAACAACGCCGTGCTGGCGCAGTACGATAAGGCAACTGGTTTCCTTAACGTGTACAGCAACAACCAGATGCCGATGTTCTGCATTCCTTGGGTCTCGTTTGCCCTGAAGTTCCCGTCCAACAGGATTAGGATGGTTACGGGAGATGTCGGCGGTGGTTTTGGGACGAAAATCATCAGCTATCCCTACATTGTTCTGATAAGCTTGCTCGCGATGAAATCAGGGCGTCCCGTAAAATGGATAGAGACGAGGACGGAGCATCTCTCAGCTGCGAACCACGGAAATGAAAGGGCCTTTGAAGTCGAGATTCCCGTCAAGAATGATGGCACGATATTGGGCTTGAAGGTCAAGGCTTGGGACGATTGTGGGGCTTACACTAGGTACGAGCCTGCAGGAGCGACCATCTGGGCCCAAGTTACCCCGGGATGTTACCGCTTCAAGAACTTCCAGATGGAGTTCCTCCAGGTCATGACGAGCAAGTGCCCGGTGGGTCCAAACAGGGGATATTCGAGAATGCAGCACCTCTGGATGATTGAGAGGTCCGTCGACATCGTCGCCAGAGAGCTTGGACTCGACCCGACCGAGGTGAGGCTGAAGAACTTCATCAGACCGGAAGAGATGCCGTACGTGACTCCTAGTGGAGGTGTTTACGAC
>Ga0209237_1003109_pt1 | contig 10049 bp, 9 predicted proteins | sample GraSoi013_1_40cm_2_FD_185820 | JGI IMG/M metagenome (GOLD analysis project Ga0209237, IMG submission 185820) | Grasslands soil microbial communities from the Angelo Coastal Reserve, California, USA - Sample 10_02_2013_1_40cm (SPAdes) (version 2) | ecosystem: Environmental > Terrestrial > Soil >...
CATGGACTATGCCCTCAGCAAGATCAACGAACTACTTGCGGCACTCTTTTCTGAGAAAGAAAAATGCAAACGGCTAGAAACCGCAATAGATATCCTGACTGAGAAAGCGAACAGAACCAAACAGGAACTACAATCGGAGTCCTAGGACGGACGGACAAGCAAACCCAATCGCCTGCGTTGGAGCCGGGGGTGGGAGTTGAACCCACCTTAGCCATCCGTTGTTGGATGTTTACTACGGGTTGCTACGAGCCGCGTCTGCAGCCCGTCGCCTTATCCGATCGGCCTTCGGTGGACAAGCCAACCCCGGCCTAGTTCGGCCCCCGGCAAAAACAGGGACCCGACCGTCGTTCGTATAAGCTTGATGAAGCAAGTTTCCCAACAGTAACCATCCAATCTCAAGATCAACTCGCATCCTTCATAATCGACCGTATTGATCGGAGAGTTTGACCCCACAGTTTTATAGGCCCATTCCCGGTTTCTCCGAAACAAACGATAGGATTTCTCGGAGAACCCACGGAGCTTGTCCGGAATAGACGCGGTCAAAAAGATCGTTGAAACCGAAGCACAAGCACGGCGAATCGTTGACGAAGCATCAGCAAAAGCTCAACAGATAATCTCCGAGACCCGCGAACAGGCGGAACGAATCAGGCAAGAAGCCATCGCCCTCGTCCTACAACAGAGAGAGGAGATACTCCGCGGGGCGAAGAACAAGGCCGAGGTAGAAGCTCTGCAATCAGACAAGGAGACGGAACAGATCCTGAACACTTACCGAAAGCTCTCTGAGGAGAGAAAAGCAACCGCGGTCAGCAAGGCTGTAGAATTGATTCTGAACGCGTGAACACAATGTCAGAATCCCTAGAGAAATTACAGAATCGAATCCTCTCTGACGCCAAGCATAAGGCCGACGAAACAATCAAGGACTCTCAGGCAAAGTCCCAGCAGATTCTCGAAGAGGCGAGGCGGAGAGCCCAGAGAGAATCTGAGGAGATCATAGCCAAGGCGAATGTGGAGGCGGAGTCCATTCGAAGAAGCATCTTGAGCTCAAAGGTCCGCGTGAACCGACTTAGAATTCTCGACGAGAAGAACCGAATCGTCGAGAACATAATTCATAGTGTTGAAGACCGGCTTTCAAGCATCTCAAAGTCAGAACGGTTCGAAGAGACTGCTCAGCGCTTCGTGACGGAGGCGGTGAAAGCAGTAGATACTGATCAGCCGGTTGTTAGAATCGGATTCAGAGACGTGAGCAAAAGGAGTCTAGATGGAATAGCGAGAGTCCTCCCGAAAGGAGGGAAACTTGTTGTCGACGAGAAGCCCATCGACGACCTGGGCGGAGTAGTGGCAACAGATCCTGAGGGCAGAGTCGTCTTCAATAACACTTTCAAGTCTCGCCTGGAGAGGCTCGACAACCAGCTCCTGACACTGATATCCTCTACAGTTTTTGGCGAGTAGCTTCTCAGATGCTAAAGCCTGAACGCATGCAGCAAGTCAGCATTATTGTATCGAAAGACCAGTTGCCTAACCTTTTGGGATATGCTGGCTCGAAGAGACTCTTCCATCTCACAGAGATCGGAGACGAGAGTATTCCTGAGGGAGCGAAACGCTACGAGGCACTTGAACTCCAAGCCAAGTCCTCCACGATAAAGAGCCGAATAACAACTCTCACCACAGCTCTAAAGGTCTCCGAGGCGACCTTCGAGAATCTCGACGCGCCAGTCAATAGTATCGAGGCACTCACAAGATTTCTGGACGAGGAGACCGGGAAGCTTGAACATTCGGTCCGAGAACTCGAGAGTGTCGAAGGGAAGCTTCGGACAGAGAAAGAACAGGCCTCAGAACTCTCACGATTCCTCTCAGGCCTAGAAAACGTCGGAGTCTCGCTGGACGCAATAGCGGGCCGCGGATTCCTTACAAGCCTCGTCGGGGAAGCCGGCCTCGAAACAATCCCTACACTCCAGAAGGATCTCGATCGGATAACACAAGGCAATCTGATCTTTGCCATTACCAATACATCTGAAAAGACCCAGACCTTCCTCGCAATCTTCCCAGCGGACTTCCAAGATGAGGCCAAACAGGTGACTAGCGCTCTAGGTGCGAAACTCGGCCCGCCATGGACCGGGTTACCGTCAGATCCGAAGCAGGCAAAAGAGGCTGTTGATCTTCGGCTGGCAGACTTGGAGAGCGAGTCGAAGAACTTGGGGGAGAAGAGAGCAAGGATCGCAGAAGAATATGGTCCGAGAATCAAAGCCTTAGCCATTCTATCAGAAATTCTCGAAGCCAGAACGAAAGCCCTAGAGGGATCGTCATCGACGGAGTCAACAGTTCTATTCCAAGCGTGGATTCCCAAGACCCAAATAAAAGCAGTCACGGAGGATCTGTCAAAAGCGACCAACGGACTCGCATCAATCTACGCCGAAGAGACGAAAAGTCGACTGGATCATTCAGCCGAGGAGCCAGCATCTGCGAAAGATCGGCAACCTCCAACTCTGGTCAAGACTCCAGGATGGACCCGACCACTCCAGTCGATCGTGGACAACTTCGGTATCCCGTCCTACTCAGAGACGAACCCTACACCCTTCATGATTCTCACCTTCCCATTGATCTACGGTCTGATGTTTGGAGATATCGGCGAGGGTCTCCTCTTCCTCGCCTTCGGATTCTTCCTGCTATACGTCAAGAGGAGGAAGATCAAAGTCTTCGAGATAGGCCAGATCTTCGTCAACGGCGCTGAGCTGGTGATCATGCTAGGGATCGGCGCGACAATCTTCGGCTTCGTCTTCGGCGACTTTTTCGGGTTTGACCCGCCTATTCCCGGTTATCATGCAATATTCAGTCCAACGGCGGGAGCCTTTGACAAGATTCCTAACACGACTAACCTGATCCTCTACATGGAGTTCGTTCTCTTCTTCGGCGTAGCCCACTACCTCTCAGGTCTCGGAATAAGCGCGTATAACAAGATCCGAAACCACGAGTACCGACACGCCTTCCTCGGCCCAATCTCCTGGATCTGGTTCTACTCGATATTCATCTACGCAGCCGTCCTCGTAGTCACGTCTGGATTCAAATTCTCCGTACTTCTCGCTAATCCGCTAGTTCCCGTCCTAGTCTTTGTACCACTGGGTCTCATGGGATATGGCGAAGGAGGGCTCCATGTGATGGAGGCGTTCATTGGGGCCGGAAGCAATACCCTCTCCTATCTTCGAATCTGGGCCCTCAACCTGGCAGACTTCGCGGTCAAGTTCGCCTTTGCATCATTCGGGATCGGGGGAATAATCGCGGGAAATGCACTAGTCATGATTCTAGAAGGGTTGATCGTCTTTGTGCAGACGCTGAGGCTTCACTGGGTAGAATGGTTTAGCAAGTTTTATGAAGGAACCGGCCACGCATTCGCGCCTTATCAAGAACCTATGAGCTGGATTGTGCCAAACTAGTGGTCTGCGTTGATCTTTCAACTTGTCCTACATTCTGGGCCAGCCTAGGCGCAGGACTTAGCGTCCTGCTATCTGCCATTGGTGCAGGCTTGGGGATCGGCATCTCCGGACCGGCCATCGCCGGGGCGGGCGTTGAAAGACCCGAAGTCATGCTGAAGACATTCATCGCCACGATTCTAGCCGAGGCGCTGGCCATCTATGGTCTCGTGGTGGGACTGTTGTCGATCTTCGCTATTCCAGCCCTAACAACCATCGAAGGCGGCACACGAATATTCGCTGCCGGTCTCACGATGGGCGCAGCCTCATTAGGCGCAGGCTTCGGTATCGGAGCTGCAGGGAGTGCAATGGCCTCGGCAACGGCTGAAAAGCCTGACATCTTTTCGAGAGCGGTAATCTCGCTAATCCTGGCAGAAGCCTTGGCAATCTACGCACTAGTCACTGCTCTCTTGCTAGTCTTCGGCGCCAAGTAAGCGGAATAACCCGTGGTTTCAGATACACTATCGCATCTTCTAAGAGACAACTATCTCATCGCCAGGCTACGCGGCAAACGCAGCAATCTGCTAGGACGCCAACAACTAGTCGCACTCTCAGAATCCAAATCTCAAACAGAAATCATCGGACTGCTCGCAGAGGGTCCCTATGGACCCGAACTGTCGAAGTTGGGAAGCGAGTCTTCAACCATCGAGACAGAAAGGGCGGTCAGGCTTGGATATGCAGAATCCGTTATGAGCCTAATCAGAGCCTCAGGCGGAGACACTCGCGAGTTCCTCGTCCAGTACAGACGAAGATTCGACGCATACTCGGTTGCAGGGCTTGTCGTGTTCAAAGCTCACGGGAAGACATGGGAGGAGTACCTGGCAACTCGGCAGCCGCTTGCATTGATGAACGAACAAGAATTGCACAGGCTCTACTCTCTTGATGATCTTCTAACGATTGCACGTGAGGCGGGGGATAGACATCTGGTCGAGAGGGTGAAAGGATTCTCAATGACCGACATCGAAGGCGAGAGGGCCTCCCTCGTCCGGGACGTGATCAACGGTTGGGGAGAAGAGAGATTCTACAAGTACATCAACGAGAAATTGTCGGGTCCAGACAGGGAGAACTGTCTCCCTATTGCAGGGTCCGCCATTGATATTGCAAATCTCACTATCATCGTGAGGAGCAAGATCATCGGAGCATCAGGGATCAAGGATCACCTGATTCCATCTCACTGGAAACTCAACCAGAGAGTTATCGACCAACTGCTGGCCGCGACGGATGCGGCACAGGCCCTGGATGCTGCAGCAGGTTATGAATACTACAGTCGGCTACTAAGCGGCGCTCGCCAGAAGTATGAAGAGTCAAAGTCCCTATCGTTCATAGAAGTTGCTCTGAGACGATACCAGCTGGATCTAAGCAGTCGGGTCTTCCTCGGTTTCCCCTACTCGGTTGGAATAGTGCTCGCTTTCCTCACTCTGAAGGAAAACGAGGCCAGAAATCTCGCAGCGGTTCTCGCGGGAGTCGCTGCCGGGTTGCCTACGGACGAACTTCGATCACTGTTAGCCCTTCAAGAATAGGTCAACAGTGTCCAGATCCCCAATCAGAATATTGCTGGAGGTTTCATCCTAACGCAATAGGTGTTAGCGTTCTCCTCGAAGGATTATCACCAGACCTGTCGCGCTGACCACCCCTCCAAGGAATCCGAGGAGAAATCCGAGAGCGCCTCCGAAGACTACGCTCACGATAGCAACTCCAAACGCTACAACAAGGATTCCCATAACGGTCTCCTTCTCATCCTCTGAAACCTTGTCCGTCAATTCCTAGTGCCCCCTTCTCTCAAACCCGATGAAACGAAAAAGAGAGTGCTACCAGACCAATTAGAGCGAGGGCACATCCAGTTGGACTTCATAAATTGTCTTCGCGCCAAATGTGCCTGGAAAGATCCAAACATAGCACAGGCTGGTGATGAAGAGACATGTCTCACAGTTTCTTGACGAAATAGTAGTACGTGTATCCGATGCCTCCGATCGCGCTGATCACTAGACCGATTATCGAACCACTGCAAGGAATGAGTGCAGGTGGAGAGATGGATACTCCCGTGCACGATGGTTGACCAAGAAGCGGCGAGAGCGCTATGCCTCCTAGAAAATAGCCGAGGATAAGAAACGCGATGGTGTTCGCGCTGAACCCAACCAGCCGGAATGTCGTCCTCTCGTAAAGCGGACCTGGAGATCTCGCTTCATCTTTCAACCTTCGAAACTGGCTTCTACTGATCGATTTTGCAATCATCCTCGCTGGAGCTGGCTGGCCAGTCGATGGGATCCGGATTGTCGATCCTTTCAGACACTCAGTTACACTTGAATGGTTAGGATTTGGATCATTATGGCTTTTGTTAACCCGACAAGCTAGCGTCACAAGTCCAACAGAAACGTACTCATCGCCACCCTCGAGAATGGTTTGAAGACGCTCATCGTCCATTTGGGCCATCGCTAAGAACTCTCCGCGACCAATCTTCTCCACGGCCGCCTGAAGGGCCTCTGCGATTTTCGGTGTCACCTTCGCTTCTAGGTCAGGCTTGCTCAGCTCTACCAACACCTAGTTAATTGGATTCCATCGCGCGGTCTCTTGCAGTAGATGGAGAACCTCGGCGGGAGTCTCTTTCTGTAGGATTTAGAGGATTATAATGGCGGCGAGGAAGAGAGGGATGAACACAAGCGATATTGTGTTCAACAGCTTGATGAGAATGTGAAGGCTGGGACCAGCAGTGTCCTTCCAGGGATCGCCAACAGTGTCTCCCACGACCGTGGCGGCGTGTGTTTCTGTGTTCTTGCCTCCAAAGTGACCCATCTCAACGTACTTCTTCGCGTTATCCATTGCCGCCCCACCCCACATCATCATGATCGCGAGGGGTATCGCGGAAATCGTGGCGCCGACGACCAAGGCTCCAACGGCCGCCCAGCCCAGGAATACGCCGACGACCAAGGGTGCGACTACTGGGATCGCGCCTGGAACGACCATCAACCGCAAAGCTGTTCGGGTGGAAATGTCCACTGCCGCTGCATAGTTTGGTTTAGCGGTTCCCTCTCTAAGTCCTGGAATCTCCCTCAATTGTCTTCTTACTTCCTCCACCATGCGATAAGCGCCTACGCTGACAGCGTTGATCGCAGTGCCTGAGAAGACAAAAGGTAGCATGGCACCAATTAGCGCACCGATGACCACATCCGGATGGTTGAGCGCGAGCGAAGTGCCTAAGCTCGACAGTTTTGTTCCCAAAAGTGTAGCTTGGGCAGCGGTAATCGTCGTGAGGTCAAGTATCTTAGCCTGGTAACGTGCAACTTCCAATACGAATGCCTGAAAGAGTAACAGTGACGCCAGAGCTGCGGATCCCATCGCGTAGCCTTTTGTTAGAGCCTTCGTCGTATTGCCTAAAGCATCCAAAGGCTCGATTCTTTCGCGAATTATTTCAGGTGCCCCGGACATCTCAGCGATTCCTCCGGCATTGTCTACAATTGGGCCTAACCCATCCATGGTAAGGACTATTCCAGCAGTGGAGAGCATCCCCATAGCCGCCATTGTCGTTCCATATACGCCTCCGAGGAAAGGATCGTTACTAAGAGCAGGCAATAGTCCACTGTACCCCGCAAATTGTTCGCCGAGCCAGAATGAGATAAGAAGGGCGACTGCCACTGTGATGACTGGCAAGCCGCTAGATATCATTCCCACCGCATTACCAGACATGATGGTCAAGGCTGGTCCAGACTTGGATCGCTCTGCAATAGTTATCACCGGCTTCGCCTCCGACCCAGTATAGAACTCTGTGTAAACGACGATCAGTAAACCAGCTGCAAGTCCAGATAGCATACAACCGTAGAGCGCGTAAGCACCTAGAGCACTCCCACTCGGAGTAAGGCCCGATGGTCCGAAAACGTACCATGTCGCGAAGAACATAAGGATCGCGGCGATCACTGATGCAACGAGCAGGCCATCTCTGGTCGGTTTGATTGGATTCTTGAACTTCCTCTCAAAGACGGCGACGGCAAGACCAACGAACGTGGCAACTATCCCTAGCGATCTGACTATCAGAGGCATTGTCACATAGTAGACGTTAATGCCCTGAAAGAGTATGATAGATACAATCAACCCAATGATCATTCCCCCAAGGTTCTCGGCCGTGAGTGACTCAAACAGGTCAGCGCCTCTTCCTGCCTCGTCTCCCACATTGTCCCCCACATTGTCGGCTATTGCCGCAGGATTCCTTGGATCATCTTCAGGGAAGTTCTCCTCCACCTTCCCGACTAGGTCTGCTCCGACATCAGCTGATTTTGTGAATATTCCGCCGCCAAGCTGGGCGAACAGGGCGGCTAATGAAGCACCGAATCCGAATCCAGCTAAGATTCCAGGATCCCGAAAGATGGCGTAAAGAAGCGACAATCCCAGGAGGCTCATGCTTATGACCACCAGTCCGAGAGCGCCTCCGCCCAGCGTAGCCACCTTCAACGCCTCATAGGTCGACTTTTCCGCTGCCGCAGTCGATCTGACGTTCGCGTTGGTGGCAGAATAGAGGGCCACGTAAGCTGCAAAAAGCGAGAATGCTACTCCTAGCAGGAAGCTTAGTCCGATTTCGCTTCCGTAGGTGAAGTTGACTGTCGCGCCAAAGGCCGCGACGATTACGAGCGAGATGAGAATTGCGATTATCGCGATTGTACGAAATTGTCTCTTCAGGTATGCGTTTGAGCCCTCTCTGATGGCTGTCCAGATCGCTATCATCTTCTCGTTCCCCTTTGGGTATTTTCTGACGGAGAGAACGAGGAAGATTGCGGCGATAACCCCAGCGACTGCGAGTGAAGTCGTCAGAATTAATGGGTCGAAAGCCAAGCTTAAGTTCCTGCTATCCTCAAGTTATGAAATTTCCATCGAGCCGCCTCGGCGTTTATTATAAACATGTTCACTGTCGTCGACTGTCTACATTTCCAAACCCATAAATCGTGTCAACCCGCCAATTCAAGATCGCAGGCAGTAGCTGATCTGTTCACTTGTCCGGTCGCAAGTACGATGTCATTGTTGTAGGTGGAGGTCCCGGCGGCCTTTCCGCGGCCGTCTATCTGGCCGAGAAGGGTCTGAAAGTCAAGGTCTTCGAGAAGAAGAAACTTCTCGGGAAACCGGTTCGCTGCGGCGAGTACTTTCCTGTAAAAGAGGAAATGGTCAAACTACTTCCTCGCGTCAAATGTATCGACATCATCGACGCCCCTGAAAATGCGATCGACTCAAAGTGCAAATCGATCAGACTTGTCAGCCCTCGAGGACACGAATTCGAGTTTCCATTCGAAGCCTACATTCTCGACAGACATGTCTTCGAAACCCATCTAGGGGAAGTAGCTCGCGACAATGGAGCCGACATAGACGTGGGGGTCCAGGCTCACTACTATCCTGAAAACGAAGGCGGCTGGGTCGGACCAACTCGAGAAACTGCAGATTACGGAGAGATCATTGTTGCCGCGGATGGCTATCCGAGTGAGACAGCAGAGAGAGCAGGACTTCCGGAACGGGAATATGCTGGCCCTTACGCGGTGGCGACCAATATCGAGTACTTGATGACCGATTTGGGGGTGGAGCAGGACGTTGCAGAATTGTACATGGACCCGAGATACTCGCCCGGAGGCTACGGGTGGATCATTCCGAAGGGACATGGTAGAGCGAATGTCGGCATTGGAATCCGGGAACCCTACGTTCATCGAGAATGGCAGATCAGAGACCTGTTGACGGGTTTCATCGAGAAAAACAAAGTTGCTGCGAAGCGATTGGAGGGAGGAAAGACCGCCTCTCTTATCGGAGACAGCCTTCCGGTGGATGGACCCCTTAGACGGACCTACACTGACCGCGTGATGGCGGTAGGCGATGCCGCGGGAATGGTTATGCCCACAAACGGGGGCGGGATACAAACCGCTATGATAACCGGACGATTGGCCGGAGAGGCGGCAGTCCAATATTTCGAGGATAAGACTCCCTTGTCAAGCTACGAAGAAGCGTGGAAGGACCAGATCGGGGTAGAGATGGAGAACTCCAAGAACATGCGACAGGCCTCCGACCGGTTGATGGGTCACGGATTCGTCTTCGACATGATGCTGAGGATTATGGGCACACGAAGGATTGCGGACGTTATAATGTGCCAGGTCCCAAGCGGTATGGGAACCTTCATTCATCTACTTGCCTAATGCTTCAGAGCTGCGTCGATTATCATCACTGCGAAGAGGAGCGTGAGATATGGGCTTGTCACTTTGAACATCCGCCATGCATTCGTCTCAGTCGGCTTATACAAGACCCAGAGGCTTCCCGTTAGAATTGCAAGCCCGCTGACCAGCGCGACTACGCCATAGATCGGGCCGAACGGGCCCAGGAAGTAGAGCGCGAGCGAGAAGGGAACCATGATCATGGAGAAGATCGTGATTAGTCGTAGGGCTGCCGTGGACCCTATCACGACAGGCAGCATAGGGACTCCAGCGTTCGAATAGTCTGAGCTGTAAGAGACGGCTAAGAACCAGATATGAACAGGAATCCAGACGAAGACCAGCCCAGCCATCAGAAGAGGAACTATCGGCTGCGGTAAACTACCTATGGGTCCCGGGGTTACAGCGGACCATCCGA
>Ga0209237_1003110_pt1 | contig 10048 bp, 5 predicted proteins | sample GraSoi013_1_40cm_2_FD_185820 | JGI IMG/M metagenome (GOLD analysis project Ga0209237, IMG submission 185820) | Grasslands soil microbial communities from the Angelo Coastal Reserve, California, USA - Sample 10_02_2013_1_40cm (SPAdes) (version 2) | ecosystem: Environmental > Terrestrial > Soil >...
GCAGAAACAGTTTGCCGGGGGTGCCGCCTTGACCGCCAATAAAGACGTCGTCGAGCCCGTCGCCATTGACGTCCCCGACCGCGACCGCTGGGCCCTGCCTTGAGGGCTCATAGGGGAGCAGGGGTTGCACCGCGTAATCGTTGCTCGAGACCACCTGCTTGTAGTGGGGGGCGCGAGTGGGATCCTCGTGAAAGAAGCGGTACTGCGGGTCAGATGTTGGGCGAGGCTGGCTGGGCTTCGGTCGGGTCGCATCACGCTGCTTGATCACGAGCACGCGATCGACGGGGAGGTCGGTCAAGACCTGCGAGCGGCCATCCGGCCAGTCGACTTCAAGCGTATCGGCCCGCGTCGCGGTGCCCAGACCAAAATGCTCGCGGGGGTCCATAGAAGACATGTATCCGCGGTACGGACTGTGGTAGAGGTATTGCGTCTGCTCACCGGACTTGAGCCTCAGCTTCGCGCCGATGCCGTCGCGATTCGGAGGATCGCCCTGGAGTGCGATCGCTAGGTAGTGACTGCTGCCGGCGGGCTGGATGTTCTCATAGATAGACGCCGGCGCATCCATGTTGTTCACGACCAGGTCGAGCTTGCCGTCGTTGTTGAGATCGGCGTAGGCGGCGCCGTAGGCAAACCCGGGCTGCGTTATTCCCCAGGCTTTGCTCTTGTCGGTGAACGTCAGATCTCCATTGTTTCGGAAGACGAAGCTCGGCACCTCGTAGCTGCGGAGCTCCCGCAGCTCCTTCATCTCCGTGGCAGTATCCCCCCGCCGGTTGGCCCGGTACACGGCCATGTCGTAATCGAAGTCATTCACCGCCTTGGGATAACCGCTGCTGACAAAAATGTCTTTGCGGCCGTCGTTGTCGAAGTCGGCGAAGAGCGCGCTCCAGCTCCAGTCCGTGTATGCGACGCCGGCCATTCGCGCGATCTCGCTGAAGGCTCCGCCATTGTTCAGCTGCAGTGAGTTGATGTCGTAGTCGATACGGTAGCCCTGGTTCTTCAGCTCCTGAATCGTCTCGGGATTCTGAAAGCCGCTCATCCGTTTTTGCGCGCGCAGGTCGGGCGGCATCATGTCCGCCTGCAAGATGTCGGGTAGACCATCGTTGTTGAAATCCGCGATGTCGACGCCCATGCCCGCGAAGCTCGTGTGCTTGAACAGCCGCGCGGACTGATCGGTGAACGTGCCGTCGCCGTTGTTCACGTAGAGGACGTCGTTGGGTTGGATGTCGTTGGAAACGTAGATGTCGGGACGGCCGTCGCCGTTGATGTCCGCCACCGCCACGCCGAGCCCGTATCCGACTTTCTTCAGGATGCCTGCTTGCTCAGAGACATTGGTAAACGTGCCATCGCAATTGTTGCGATAGAGCTGATTGTAGCTGTCGGGTGTTGCGGGAATGATGCCGGCCGGGTGTTCGGACACGGAAGCCCGCGAGAAGTCTTTCGGGGAGTTGTTGAGCAGGAACAGGTCGAGACAGCCATCGCCGTTGTAATCGAGGAACACGGCGTCCGTGGTAAAGCCGGGGTCGTCGATGTGGTACTTCGCGGCGGATTCGGTGAAGGTGCGATTGCCGTTGTTGATGAACAACAGATTCCGGCGCTCCTCCGGCCTCGACCAGGTCGGTCCGGACATGGAGACATAGATGTCGAGGTAGCCGTCGTTGTTGATGTCGACCATGGTGACGCCGGTCGCCCAGCCGTGGGTCTCGACGCCCGCGGACTTCGTGATGTCCTCGAACCGCATGTTGCCCTTGTTCAGGTAGAGGCGGCTCGTGACCTGATTGCCGGCGAAGAAGATGTCGGGGAGTCCGTCGTTGTCGATGTCGCCGACCGCGACGCCGGCGCCATTGTAGATGTACGGCACGGTCAGCGCGTTGAGCGAATCACTCGTCTTGATGGTGTTGGCGAACGTGATGCCCGCCTGGGATGGACTCAGTCGCCTGAAAACGGGCGGCTCAGCACGCGGCTGCTGGCAGCTGGCGCAGAGAATCAGAATCCCCAACCACAGAAGTCTCACGGCGGGGTGATGCGTGTGTCGTACTCCGCGACGTAGCGCCGATGCGCCGCGTCGTCGGGATAACGCAGCTCGGCGCCATACGGATAGTGCGTCATGGCATGGAACGGCAGCGGCTCGACGGTTTGTCCGCTGGCGGTATGCAGATCGGCGTCCTTCATCCAGGCGACGTTGAAGAGCAGAAAGTCACGCTTCCAACCGTTCGGCAACGGCGGGGTAGCTTCAGCAAACTCGAGCGACATCTCGTCGCCGGAGGCGATGATCACGGATTGATCGTCGGCCTCGCGCAGCAGCGGCAGCACGTCGCCGTAGCGCGTGAAATGCCCGCCCACCGCGCGCCATGGTGACTCCCGCGAGACTTGCGAGTAGTCGAACCACTGCGGGCCATAGCGGCCGCCCTTGCGAAAGACGCGCGACCATCCGCGGGCATGGAGATTGGCGGCGACCGGCGCTAGGCGCGTCACGCCCATGGGTGAGTCGGTCGATCCCACGGTGAAGAACACACGGTCCCAATAGATCTCCATGCTGGTACGGATCCGCACATGATGATCGGCCGTGAGGAATTTCCCCGTGAGGTCGACGATCATCGTTTTGTCTTTGCCGGCGGGGAAGCTCAGGTTCTCGATGACGGTCCGCCAATTCCCCGCGGCATCGCGAACGGCGAGCGACGGCCATTCAATCTTCACCGCTTTCCCCTGGGCGATCGCCGCGTTGATGCTCGCGTCGGTTGGAAAGAGCCAACCCTCGAGGAATAACGTGATGTCGCGCGCGTTGGTGAGCGGACCCAGGTCGAGTACCAAATCGTGCGTTTCTGTAACTCCTTGGTAGGGGCCGGGCACAAAGCCCCCCACGTAGGCGTCGTCCTTCGCGCGCAGCAGCGGCAGCAGATCTCGGCCACGCTCATCCGTGGCGGAGAGCGGTAGTTGCTCATTGCGCACCTGGTGGATCGCGAGCTCGCTTGTCGCCACGCTCGGCGGCACGAAGCGCTCATCGACGAAGACGTTCACCGATTCGGGATGATCGATGGCCAGCAGGGCGAGCTGGTCGACGTAGGCGACTTCCCACAGCTCTTCTGTGAGCTGCATCCGATAGCGGCCGGCGACTGGCTTCAGACGATTGCCCGGGATCCGGAAGTACTCCCGCGCCGCCTGGGGAGGACCGTACACGGTCTTTTCGCCGGCCATGATGCCGAGGGGCATTCCGAGCGCGCTGGCCCAGGTGACGTCGGTCAGGAAGCGGTAGGCCTCGCCATCCCACGTATAGAGGAAGGTGCAGGAGCCCTTGAGGACCTGCTGCTCCAGCACATTTCGGTCGGCGCCGCCCGCTTCGCCGCCGCGATAGTAATAAGTCTGAGGCACTCCGTTCGTCCATACGACGCGCAGCACGTCGGCCTTGAGCCGGTTACCCAGACCGAAATGGACGACCGGTTGATCGACGACCCGCATCTGGTACAGATCTTTGGCGCGCAGCTCGAGCCGTGACCCGATGCCGAAGTAGTTGTTCTTGCCGCTGCCGTCACGCAGCGCGACGAGGCGCACGTTCACGAACTCGTTGGCGTTGCCGCCGTCGTTGCGCAGGAGGTGCACCTGGCCGTCGAGTCCGACGACGAGGAGATCGAGATCGCCGTCATCATCGTAGTCGAACGCGAATACTTGGCGCGCGCCGCTGTGTGCCAGGCCGGCGGGTAGGAGTGCGGTACGGTCGCTGAAACGGCCGTTCTGATCGTTGTGGAGCAGGACCAGTCCGTTTGGTCCGGCGGTGATCAAGTCCAGCCAACCATCATTGTCGAAATCCAAGAACACGGCGTCGAGCACATCCCCAGTACTCGGGTGGACTGCCCGAGTATCGCGGGTGAACGTTCCCGTCCCATCGTTGCGGTAGAAGTCGCCCGCGAAGAGATCCAGAAAGCCGTCGTTGTCGTAGTCGCCGGCCGCGACGACGCGGGATCCGCGCGCGCGCGCGAGGCCGCTGTGCTGGGTGACGTCCTCGAACCGGCCTTCCTCGAGGCCGTGGTATAAGGCGATTCCGTTCTCACGTGCCACCACCAGATCCGTCCGCGCGTCGCCATCGAAGTCGCCGAACGCAACGGCGTTCGTTCTGGCGTTCGAGCTTGTAAGACCTGCGATCGCCGCTAACTCGCGAAACGTTCCGTCGCCGTTGTTCCGGTACAGCCGATCGCCGCGCGAGGTGCCGAGGAAGAGATCGAGATCTCCGTCGTGATCGAGATCGGCGAACAGCCCGGTCGTAACCGGCACGGTGTCGGCAATACCCGCGGCGCGCGTCTGATCGCGGAACGTCCCGTCGCCGTTGTTGTGCAGGAGCAGAGTGCCGGAGCTGCCCATCACCAGGACGTCGAGATGGCCGTCGTTATCGTAGTCGCCGACGATCGCCGACGTGGGCGCAGTGAGCGATTTGATCCCCGCGCCGGCGGCGATCGCCTTGAACCGGCCGTGATCGTTGCGATAGACGCGAAGCGTGCCTGAGATGACGAGCAAGTCTGCTTGACCGTCACCGTCAAAATCCCCGACCGCTACTGTACCGGGGCCAACGCCACTAGGGACTTCTCTGAACCGAATGGCATTCACCACGGCGTTCGGATTACGCTGCAGCAGCGCGAGCCGCGGACTGAGCGTCAGGACCGGATATCCGGGGCTCGCTCCTTCCGGTGCGCGCAGATCGGCGAGACCCGCCTGGTACACTGGGGTCGTTTCGAGGAAGGCTTTGGCCCGAGCGAAGGCCACGCGCGCGTCCGTCATGCGATTCGCCTGCACGTCTGCCAGCGCGGCCGCGAAGAATCGCTGAGCCTGCGGTGGCATCTGCGGCAGGCGCTGACGCAGCAGCTCCAAATGATCGCGCGCGCCGACCGTGTCACCGGCATTCAGCAGCGCCTCCGCCAGGCTGAGCTGCGCGGGCACGTTGGCCGGCGCAATGTTGACCACCCGGCCCAGGTACTCGCGGCGCCGTGTGCTATCGAGTTCGGCGAGCGCATAGAGCGTTTTCAGGTGATTTGGGGACGCGTGACTCGCCGACTCCAGAACCCGGCGAGCGTCCTCGGGACGGCCCGTCAGTCGGAACAACGTCGCTTGAAGCAGGCGCACGTCGGGCTCGTCCGGAGCGAGATCGACCGCGCGATCGATCTCCCGCGCGGCGTCTTGATACCGACCCATCCTGAGATCGACCAGACCAAGGTTCGCATGCCCGGAGGGCTCATCTGGTGCCAGCTGGATCAACTTCTTGAACTCAGCCTCCGCGTCCTCGAGCCGGTTGTCCTCCAGGTACGCGAGGCCGAGTGTGCGGGCGGTGAGAATGGCGCCCGCGTCGGCCGGATTCTGCTCGCGACCCTTGTGGCAACCGAATGCGAATGCCGCGAGCGCCGCGACGGCCGCGATCGGGATGAAGGACGCGCGGTTCATGGGACTGGGAAGCTAACGCCCCATTGCGGTGCTGGATATTGTTTACGCCATGTCTTGGCGACGTTTCATCGTGATCGCCGGGTTCGTCGGCGCGATCGCTGCCGTCCTCGCTCTGAATGGTCGCGTCGCCGGCAGCATGGCTGGACGAGCGGGCATCGAGCTGAGTGAGGTTTCGCACGAAAGTGGCATCGACTTCGTCCACCAGGAGACGACGCTCGATCCCAAGCTCGCGAACATCGCGGCGCACGTCGGCGCGCTGGGCGCCTGCGTATCCGTCGCCGATTTCAACAACGACAACTGGCCAGATTTGTACTTCACGACCTCACGCTTCGGTGCGGCGAATGCGCTGTATGTAAACCAGCATGACGGGACGTTCCGCGATGTCGCCGCGGAGGCGGGCGTCGCGTCGCTGAACCGTCCCGGTGAAGGCGTATCGATGGGCGCCGTCTGGGGCGACTACGACAATGACGGCAACGAGGACCTGTTCGTCTACAAGTGGGGTTATCCGCAGCTGCTGCATAACCTCGGCAATGGCCGGTTCGAGGATGTCACCGAAAAGGCTGGACTGCGCCGCTGGATGAATTCGAACGGCGCGATCTGGTTCGATTTCGATCGTGACGGCCTCCTCGATCTCTACATCACCGGCTACTTCCGCTCCGACATCGATTTCTGGCATCTGAAAACCACGCACATCATGCAGGAGAGCTGGGACTTCGCGTCGAACGGCGGCAAGAATCTCCTGTTCAAGAACATGGGCGACGGGACGTTCAAGGACGTCACGGATTCGCTGGGCGTGGGAAGCACGCGCTGGACGCTCGCGGCCGCGGCTGCTGATTTCAACGGCGACGGATGGCCCGATCTATACCTCGCGAATGACTACGGCCCCGAGGAATTGTTTCTCAATCACGAGGGCAAGCGCTTCGAGCTGGCGCGCGCGGGCCTCGAGGACGACTCCAAGAGCGGCATGGCGGTCGCGATCGGCGATGTCTACAACCGCGACCGTCATGACGTTTTCGTCACCAACATTTCCGAGCGCGGCTTCCTGTTCCAGGGTAACAACCTGCGTATCAACTTCCTCAAGGAGCTCGGCCGATTCGACGAAGTCGCCAAAGGCGTCGTCGCCGATGCGGGCTGGGCATGGGGCGCGCAGTTCGGCGATCTGAATAACGATGGATTGCTGGACCTCGTCATCGTGAACGGTTTCATCTCGGCCGACACGGGCCGCGACTATTGGTATGCGATGTCGAAGATCGCCGGCGCGCAAGGCAACATCTTCGAGGACGCGAAAAACTGGCCCCCCATCGGGAACGCGAGCCTCTCCGGGTACGAGCGGCCCCGCGTGCTGCTCAATCGCGGCCGCGACGGCTTCGTCGATGTCGCAGAGGCAGCCGGAATCACGGACCGACTCGACGGTCGCTCAGTCGCGGTCGCCGATCTCTTCAATCGTGGTGCGCTCGACGTCATAATCGCGAACGAGAAGGGCAGGGCGCTGCTGTACCGCAACACCTTGGCGAGCGCAGGGAACAGTCATTGGGTGGAGCTCAAGCTGATCGGGACCCGCAGCAATCGCAGCGCGATCGGCGCGGAGGTCACGACGGAATTCGGAGGGGTCAAACAGCGGCAGGTGGTGAGCGGCGGAACAGGATTCTGTAGTCAGAACGATCGGCGCCTCCATTTCGGGTTGGGGGGGGGCCAGAATCGCCTCGGTCGTGTGACGATTCGCTGGCCGTCGGGGACGGTGCAAGCCTTGGAAACCCTGGCAATGGATCAGCTGCACGTGATCACGGAGCCGCCCCGGTGACTACCGCGCCTGCACAGGCACCAGTTCGTACGGGTGGAACCGCCTGGAGTCTGAGCCGCATCGACCCGAAGTACCTGATCGTCTTTCTCATCACGCTGGTGCTGGTCGTTGGAGAGGCGCGCTACAGCATTCTCGGGGGCTATAACCGGCTCGGGACGACGTTGGGCATCTGCGTCGCGACCGAGGTGTTCCTCTCCTGGTTTCTGCGCGGCCGCGTCGTCAACATCTCGAGCGCCTACATCACGGGCATCAGCCTGGCGCTGCTGATCAAGCCGCAGGCCAACATTCTGTGGCCGTTTGCCCTCGGCGCCTTTCTCGCGATTGCGTCGAAGTACGTGCTCACCTATCGAGAGCGCCATCTGTGGAATCCGAGCAACTTCGCGATCGCACTCCTGCTCCTGCTGGCGCCGGGCAGCGTTGCCGTGCTCAGTCACCAGTGGGGCAACGACCTCGGCACGAATCTCGTGATCTGGGCATTCGGTTTGGTGATCGCGTGGCGGGCGCGCGTCCTGCACGTGACGTTGACGTACGTCGCCTGCTTTGTCGTGTTCGCGATCGTTCGTCATTTCATCGTGGGCGGGCCACTGCTCGCCGAGATCGCGCCGATCACTGGGCCGATGTACCAGCTGTTCGTGTTTTTCATGGTCACGGACCCGCGCACCACGGTGGGCACGCGGCGCGGACGGATTCTGGTGGTTGGCCTCGTCGCTCTGGTCGAGACGATCATTCGCCTGGGCGGAGATTTTCAAATCGCGTGGCTGCGGCCGTTCTATCCGTCACCCCCGCTGTTGTCATTGGCGATCGTGGGGCCGATCGCGATGTGGTGCGATTTGCGGCGGGTTGCGAAGGCGAGCATAGTATCGTGATGAAATCTCTACTTCCGAGCGGCCTTGCAGCCGCGTTGCTGAGCGGCTGCGGAAAAGGTACTCATCTCGTATGTTGTTGCCGGAACCCCGCGTGTGACTTTCGATTCCGTCGTCTACGAGAACGCCCAGGGACAGATCGTGAAAGTCATCGCACCGGCCAACGACTGGGGAATTTCCTTCCCGATGCCTGCGTATGGCTACGTTCAGGGCACTGCCTGGGCGGTCGCGACCGCTGCAAACGAAACGGCCAGTCTCAAGGTGAGGTGGACCCTGACTGGCGTCAGAACCGACAGCGACAGCAGCACGGCGACGACTACGGCGCCGAACCGGTTCACATTACAGATTGTCCGGCGGCAGATCTTCTAACCATGAAAAGACGAGACTTTATCGCGGCGACCGCGGCGCTGGTCGGCTCGGCAACGTGGCGCTGCCAAGGAGCGGCGCCGCTGATTCAACAGCCGGCCACGAGGGGCACGGTAGTCCTTTTTCAGGGTGACTCAGTCACGGACTGCGGCCGCGACCGCTCTGCGACCGACGCGAATGCCGCAGGCGCGCTCGGCAGCGGCTATCCACTGCTCGTCGCCTCAGCGGCGTTGGCGGCCCGTCCCGACGGCGGGCTGAAGTTTTACAACCGCGGCGTGAGCGGCAACAAAGTTCCCGACCTCCAGGAGCGCTGGGCGCACGACACGCTCGATCTCAAGCCCGACGTGCTCAGCATTCTCATCGGTGTGAATGATTTCTGGCACAAGTTGAGCAAGGGGTATACCGGTACCGTGCAGGATTACGAAAGCCAATACACCGCCTTGCTCACGCAGACGCGGCAGGCATTGCCGAGTGTGCGCCTGATCGTGCTCGAGCCATTTGTGTTGCGTTGTTGTGCGGTGAATGAGCAGTGGTTCCCGGAATTCACCGCACGCCAGACCGCCGCAGCGCAGGTCGCGTCGCGGGCGGGCGCGACCTACGTGCCGCTTCAGGCCGTGTTCGATGAACGAGTCCGCACCGCGCCACCGCAGTATTGGGCTTCCGACGGCGTCCATCCCACGGTCGCCGGACACGCGGTGATCGCCGAGCAGTGGCGGCGGACCGCGGGCCTCTAGACCGCCGCCGTTGTCAGTGAGCTCCGGTTCAGCTCCAAGAGGCCTCGACGGCGTCGTCGCCGCGCAGACCCGTCTGAGTCACGTCGACGGCCTTGCCGGCGAGCTCATCATCGGGGGCTACGAGCTCAAAGAGCTCGCCGGCAAGGTCACGTTCGAGGAAGCCGCGCACTTACTGTGGCGTGGTAAGCTGCCGGACGCGGGCGAGCTGACGAATCTGCGTCGTGAGATGGCAGCGCTGCGCGCGCTCCCGTCGGAGACGATGCATGTCGTCGGTGCCGCCGCGAAAGCGCCGCCGATCGACGTGCTGCGCATGGCGTCCGCGACGCTGTCGCTCGACCTCCCCCATCCCGATGCCATCACTCCGGATGCCGATCTTGCGGCGGCGAAGCTGCTCACCGCGCGCTTCCCGACGGTGCTTGCGGCGCACACACGCATCGCCGCGGGCAAGGAACCGATCGCGCCCCGTGCCGATTTATCGCACGCCGCGAACTTCCTCTATATGGTGCATGGCAAGGAGCCCGACCCGATCGCGGCTCGGGCGATCGACACGTATTGGGTGACCGTGATCGACCACGGCATGAACGCGTCCACGTTCGCGGCCCGCGTGATCGCCAGTACGCGTTCGGACATGGTGAGCGCCGTGACCGGCGCGATCGGGGCGCTCAAGGGTCCGTTGCACGGCGGCGCACCGGGACCGGTGCTCGACATGCTCGTGGACATCGGCTCGGCAGACCGCGCTGAAGCATGGATGCGAAAAGAGCTCGCAGCGAGCCGGCGCATCATGGGGTTCGGGCACCGGGTGTACAAAGTCCGCGATCCGCGCGCCGACGTACTCAGCAAGGTGGCGGACGAGATGAGCTCGG
>Ga0209237_1003111_pt1 | contig 10045 bp, 7 predicted proteins | sample GraSoi013_1_40cm_2_FD_185820 | JGI IMG/M metagenome (GOLD analysis project Ga0209237, IMG submission 185820) | Grasslands soil microbial communities from the Angelo Coastal Reserve, California, USA - Sample 10_02_2013_1_40cm (SPAdes) (version 2) | ecosystem: Environmental > Terrestrial > Soil >...
CACGTTCGTGACGGGCTTCCCACCAAAAACGTCGCGTCCTGATGTCTATCCAGATGGTGTTGGTCTCGAGTCCCGCGAAACCTGTGCTCAGAAGCCTCCTGCACCAGGGCACGTGCTGCTTTCGCTTCTGCAAGTGGCGAGATATCGGTGCACGTGCCGGTGCACGTGCACTTCGATATCTCGCCAGGCCGCCCATTCGCGCCCTGCGGGCGCTCAAGGGCGTACACCCCGGCGTACCTCCCCCTCCGCCAGCCGCGTTTCCCGCGACAACCCCCTTCGGGCACGCTCGGCCCCATGCGGGCCTATTTCTAAGTGAGGGGACTCATCTCGGAGCTCTCCCGGTGACACGCTCGCCCCGATCCGGGACTACTTATAAGTGAGGGGACCAGGATACTCCATCGCCCGCCTATGGCCCACACTTTATCCCGCACGCCGGCCCAATTCAGCCTGTTCCATGCGAAGGAGCTCGTCCCCACCGCAGAGCACGGCCAGGTCCCGCGTGATTTGCCGCCGTGGCTTGGAGACTTCGTCCGCGAGGCAGTCCGGGAGACGGAGACCCTGCGCCAGAATGGGGCGGAACAGGCCGCTGCCGCCCGGACCGCCTTGCTCACGAAGCTGGCGGCGGCCAGCCGCGCGTGGCTCGAGGCCGAACTCGAGACAGGCGAGGCGGCCAGAGAGCACGGGGTGTGCGCGGAGACCATTCGCCGCGCCGTCCGCGACGGCCGCATCCCCGACCGTCGCGCCAACCCGAATGACCGCATCCGCCTGCACCGGCGCGACCTCCTGAAGCTTGCCGCAGCCACCCGGGGATCGTATGATGCCAGCGCCGATGCCCAGAGCATCGCCCAACTCCGGAGGAAGCTATGAGCCGGAACTCGAGGCGGTGCTGGTCGAAATCCATCGGCGAGCGGGGTCACCGGGTGCGGCTATATGAAGCCCGCCCGGGCGGCCCGATCATGCGGTCCGTCTTCGTTGCCGGAAAGGAGGTCCGCAAGAGTCTCGGGCATCGCGACAAGGAGCAGGCGGTGCAGCAGGGCTACGAGCTGCTCACGGCCCTGCTCGGCGTCGTCCTCGTCGGGCGTTCGCGCCGTCAACAGGTAGCGCCAGGCGTCGCGCAGCCGACAGCAGCTGCCGTCCGGGTTGAGCGGCGTCTTCACGTCGTTGGAGGGGCTGCCATGAGCGTTCGTGCCGACGAATCCCCCCTGCGGGACGAGGTCGGTGACGAGCATATGCGTGAAGCCGTAAGGAGGCGCGCTCGTTTCCGGGGCGACGGCCGGCCCAAAGGCGGCCATGCCGATGGAGTCCCAACCCGCACGGATGGGCCGGAAGGAGCCGTCGCGATCGTGCGCCAGCCCCCAATAGCGGTCAGCGGGCGTGACATGCGTCGCGACCCACGAGGGCGCTTGTCTACCAACGCTATCCGCGACTGACGAGAACAACACCACGCGGGCCACCACATGCAGCTTCGCGACCATCGCTGCCTGCCCGCCGCCCTGCGAATGCCCGCTGATCGCGATCTGCGACCACTTCGGCTCGTCGCCAGCCAAGAACCGTGACCAGCCCTGGTCCGGAAACGAGTCGGCCAAGAACTGCAGCAGCTTCGTCAGCCGGTTCACGATGCTGTTCGCCTGGTTCACGTTCACGAAGGGGCTGCGGTCGACCCCGTCGAGAATCTCCAGATGCACCTTTTCGTAGCACGTGTTGGGGTCGGGCTGGCCGCCGCAGACGGTCGCGATGCTCACGCTGTTCGGGTACATCAGGCCGATGACGTGGTAGCCGAGGCGCGCCGCCTCCTCTGGCACGCGCTGGAACATGGCGGGATGTTGGCCCATGCCTGACATGAACACGAAGAGCTTGTGATTCGACCGGGCTGTCGTGTCGAGCCAGACGTAGTGGCGATCGAGCGCCTGGTCGATCGCGGGATCGGTCGCTTGCGGCGCCACGCTGTCTCGGAAGAGCGGGGCCCCCGACGCCTGAGTCCGCTCGAATGAGAGCAACCCCGGCCCGACCGACTCCTTATCGAGATTGCATGCCAGGGCCAGCGCCGAGAACGCCGCCAGCCCCACAACCATTCCCCTTATCGGCTTCATTGTGCGCCCCCTTCGTAAGTGTCATTGCCGCACCCTGCGCCGCGGCGTACCTTGACCGCACGAAGCCAGTTTGAGGCAGACGCATCACACGACCGTGATGGAACCGTCACGCCGGCCGTGACGGCGCCCCGCGCCTCGTCGCCTCGGAGGTGCGCCCCCCACGCCGAGGGGCTCTCGGATGGTCGAGTTCCGGCTGCTCGGACCTCTGAACCTCACAACCGCAGACGGGCGCGAGGCGCGGAGCCTGCTCGCCCAGCCGCGGCGTCTTGCCCTGCTCGCCTACCTCGCCGCGGCCACCCCGCGCGGCCTGCATCGCCGCGACACGATCCTGGCGCTGTTCTGGCCGGAGCTCGATCAACCCCACGCCCGCGCCGCGTTGCGCCAAGCCCTCCACGTGCTGCGGGATGAGTTGGGCGCGCAGGCGCTCGTGAGTCGCGGAGACGAGGAGATCGGTCTCGCCTTCGAGGCCGTCCGCTGCGACGTGGCCGACTTCGACCGTGCCGTGGAGGGCGGGCGGCTGACCGAGGCGCTCGACCTCTATCGAGGGGAGTTGCTCGAGGGGTTCTTCATTTCGGGGGCGCCCGATTTCGAGCGCTGGCAGGACCAGGAACGCTCCCGCTTAGCGGAGGCGGCGTGCCGGAGCGCGCGGACTCTCATGGAGGAATCGGAGGCGCGCGGCGATCTGACCGCTGCTGGAATCTGGGCCCGTCGGGCCCTGAAGCTGGCGCCGCACGACGAAGCGCAGCTGCGTCGGTTGCTCACGTTGCTCGACCAGCTGGGAGACCGCGCCGGTGCCCTCCGGGCGTACGACGGGTTCGCCCGGCGGCTCGCCGCCGAGTTCGAAGCGCAACCCGCCGCCGAGACCGAGGCGCTGCTCGCCGCGATCCGTGCCCGCGCGACGGCGGCCGTACCGGCGGCTCCGCGGAGCGAGGCGCCGGCGATCCCCACGCCCAAGCGTCACACTGTCGGCCGTGCCCGCGAGCGGGCGGCGTTGCTCGCATGTTTCGAGTCGGCCGACGCCGGCCATGGGCAGGTGGTGTGTGTCACGGGTGAGCCGGGGATTGGCAAAACCACCCTGCTCGAGACGTTCCTTGCGGAGCTGTCCGCCAGCGGCCGCCTCGGCCAGACCGCTCGCGGGCGCTGCTCGGAGCGCCTCGCCGGTACGGAAGCCTACCTGCCGCTGCTCGAGGCCTTGCACAGTCTGCTCCATGGCGTGGCAGGTGAGGCCGTGGTCCGGACGATGAAGCGCACGGCGCCGACATGGCAGGCGCAATTCGCGCCTCAGTCCCGCATGTCAGGGGCTCCCGACCAGGATGTCGCCGCGTCTCCAGCGGTCTCCCAGGCGCGCATGAAGCTCGAGTTGGCGGCCTTCCTCGAGGAGCTGTCCCAAGCATCGCCGCTCGTGCTCTTCTTCGACGACGTGCAGTGGATCGATCCGTCCACGGTCGATCTGCTCGCCTACCTCGGCACTCGCGTCGCCTCGCTGCGGCTGCTGATTGTCCTTGCCTACCGTCCTTCCGAAATGCTGCTAGGCAAAAGTGTCTTCTGGCCGATGAAGCTCGACTTGCAGGCGCGCGGCGTATGCCGCGAGATCGGCCTCGAGTTCCTGACGCCTGACGAGGTCGCGCAGTACCTGGCGCTCGAGTTTCCCATCCACGCGTTCCCGCCCTCCTTCCTCGCGCTCGTGCATGCCCGGACAGAGGGCAGCCCACTCTTCCTGGTGGATCTCCTCCGCTACCTCCGCGATCACGGCGCCATCGTGGAGATTGAGGGCCGGTGGGCTCTGGCCGCACCGGTTCCGGACATCGAGCGGGGGCTCCCAGAATCGGTGCGGAGCATGATCGAGCGGCAGCTCGGACACCTCGCGTCTGTTGATCGTCGGTTGCTCACCGTCGCGAGCGTACAAGGGCAGGAGTTTGACTCTGCGGTGGTCGCGAAGGTGCTTTCCCGCGATCCGGCAGGGGTGGAGGAACGGCTCGAGAGCCTGGAGCACGTCCACGCGTTCATCCGGTCGATCCCCCAGCGGGAGATGCCCGGCCGGCAGCAGAGCGTCCGGTATCGGTTCGTTCACGTGCTCTACCAGAACGCCCTCTACGCGTCCCTCACGCCAACGCGCCGGACGTCAATGTCCGCAGCGGTGGCGCGGGCCCTGCTCGCGTTTCACGACGACAACGGTTCGGTCGTGGCCTCGGAGCTGGCTTTGTTGTACGAGGCAGCGCGAGACCCGGAACGAGCGGCCCGACATTTCCTCCTCGCCGCTGAAAATGCGACCCGGCTCCTGGCCGGTCAGGAGGCCGCGGCGCTCGCGCAGCGGGGGCTTGACCTCATCGGGACGCTGCCGACCACGCCCGAGCGCATCCGCCTCGAGCTCGCGCTCCAGATCACCCTCAGCGTGACGCTCACGGTGATGAAGGGTTGGGGGGCAGCGGAAGTCGAGACCGCATGGGTCAGGGCGCGCACCCTGTGCGAGCAGGTCGGCGAGACCTCCCAGCTGTTTCGCATCCTGGCGGGGCTGTGGCGGCTGAACCTGGTGCACGCACGGCTCCGCGCCGCGCGCGAGATGGGGGAGGAGCTGCTGCGACTGGCCGTTTCACTCGAGGATCCCGCCCTGCAAGTGGAGGCTCACCACGCGCTCGCTTATTCGCTGAACCACAGCGGCGAGCACGTGGCCGCCCACGAGCACACAACGCGCGGACTGGCGCTGTACGACCCGCGATACTTCCGAGCAAACTCGCTGCTCCTGCCGCAAGACCCCGGAGTGGAGTGCCACACCCAATCGGCCCGAGCGCTCTGGGTGCTGGGATACCCCGAACAGTCGATGGAGAGCACGCGGAAGTCCTTCATGTTGGCCCAGACGCTTGGGCAACCCAACAGCCTCGTGTGGGCACACCTCGCCGCCGGCACCCTGTACCAGCTCCTCCGGGACGTGCCCCGGTCCCTTGAGCAGTGGGACGCGGTAATCCGACTGTCCGCCGAGCACGGCCTGGCGCAGCTGCTCCTGTGGGCAAAGCCGTGGCACGGGTGGACGCAGGTCAAGCTCGGCCGCCGCGCCGAGGGGATCGCGGAGATCCGTGAGGGGTTGGCGACGCTCCAGGCGATGGGAACGGAGGTGACACGCCCGCAATGCGGTGCCCTACTCGCCGAGAGCGTGGCGGACGACGGCCGCATTGAGGAAGGGTTGGCCATCATCGCCGAGGGGCTCGCGATGGTGGAGCGCACCGGCGCGGGGTACTACGAGGCGGAGCTGTACCGGCTGAACGGTGAGCTGCAGTTGATGCGCGGTGACGGCACGCGGCAGGTCGAGGCCGAGGCTTCCTTCCAGCGCGCCATCGAGTTCGCGCGCCAACGCTCGGCCAAGTCCTTCGAGCTGCGGGCCGTGACAAGCCTGTGCCGGCTTTGGCAGCGGCAGTCCCGAGTCGCCGACGCCCGACGTTGCCTAGCGGAAACGTACGGCTGGTTCACCGAGGGATTCGACACGGCTGACCTGCGGGACGCCAAGGAGCTGCTCGAGCGGCTGTCCTGACCCCGGCGAGGAACGAGAGGCCCGGTGTTCGCCGGACATGAGTCCGGTTACTTCGCAGCGGCGCTCGCCGCCTCTTTAATCAGTTTGGCGACTTCTTTCGGATGCGAGATAAAGGGCACGTGACTCGACTTGATCTCGGTCGTATGGGCGCCCATTCGTTTGGCCATGAATCGCTGAAGCTCCGGTTTGATGGCCTGATCTTCCTGGGCCACGAGATACCACGAGGGAATGGTCTTCCAAGCCGGGGTGTCGACCGACCCGCCAAAGGCCGCGCCGGCGATGGGTTTTTGTGTCGCGGCCATCACGCGCGCTTCGGCTAACGAAACGTCCTTAGCGACGACGTCGTGAAACTTTGCACGGTCGATGTAGAGAAAGCCCGCCGCATCGGGCGGCGCGAGCGCCGCGCTGAACGCAGACGGCCCGTATTTGTCAAGCAATTCGCCGATCTTTTCCCGTGCGTCCGGCGCAAAGGCGGCCACATAGACCAGCGCCTTCACGTGAGCGTTGCCGGCCGCCGCAGCCGTGATCACCGCGCCACCGTAAGAGTGTCCCACGGCGACGACGGAACCCTTTTGGGCATCGATCACTCGTTTGGTCGTCGCGACATCGTCGCCGAACGAGGTAAGCGGATTCTGCACGGCGATGACCGTGTAACCGTCCTGCTCTAGGAGCGGGATGACGTGCTGCCAGCCCGAGCCGTCGGCGAACGCACCGTGGACGAGAACGATGGCAGGCTTGTCGCTGTTGTCTTTGGTGGTCATCGTCGAGTCCTGGTGAGTGAGGCATGCGGTTCAACCCTCACCGGCGGCATGCCGAAAGGTTTGAGCCTCGTGCGCTTCGTCGAACAACACTACTCCCTCCGCTCGCTGATCGACACCAGCAAGTCGGGCACCCCTACACGGACCTCTTGAGCGGTGACGGGCCAGGACGGATTGCAAGGCGACGCAGGGGCGGAACCGATTGAGGCGCCCCCTGATGCACGTGTTAGCCATTTACCAGACCGCGGGCTTCGTAATGACGCCGTGGGCGTCCCGTAGGGTCCCAGGAAACTGAGATGCCCTCAAGGCTGCAGGCCGGATTTGCTTCACAAATGAGGCCTCTCTTGCCAGAACCCGACTCGCCTTCCTGTGAGGATTGAGAATCCCGACCACAAGCCCGAGCTCTTTGCGGACGATTCGCACTGGCTCGAGGAGATCGGAGTCGTTCGTGACGAGCACGGCAGCGTCGTACTCCCTCCGGAAGCCGTCTCGCAAGAGGTGAGTAGCAAGGTTGACGTCTGACCCCTTCTCTTCGGTCTTGATGACTTTGACGTATTTCGGAGGTGACCCCGGGGGTAGCCCCGCTTGAAGCATGGAGATCTCGTTAGTCAGAAAGTGCCCGTAGATGATCTCGAAGCTTGGGAGCGTGGCGAGCGCGCGGAGGAAGGTCTGTTGCCGAGTTGGTTGGTCGGGGTCTCCCGGACGGGCGCTGACGCGGGCAGTGAAGTACTTGATCCTGGCGATCTGGTGCTTTGGAAGGAGCAGCTCGCAAAGCTTCCTGATATCAAGCCACTTAAAAGGCGTCCCCTTGACCGCGCCGTAGTACAGGTTGAAGCCATCGACGTACACATAGGTCTTCATGCTGGCGCCGGGGGAAAAGCAGAGGCCGGCCTCTCGGCACGGCCTCGCGCCTAGCTCCCGAAGGAACTAGGGGGGTAACCTCACTTCCAACATAGGGCTGACCGGGTCGACCGTCAATTCCTCCCCGCCGTGTGGCGGGGGGGAGCGCCCCGGCGAACGCTCCTCAGCCGCAAGAGGACTCCAAATATCCTATTGCACTGACTTCCACGCTGTTTTCCGGTGTGCAAGCTAGTGGGGGAGATATCGGTGCACGCTCCGGTGCGCGTGCCCCGATTCTCCCCCAACTGCGCCCATTCGCGCCTCCGGCGCTCAAGGGCATAGCCGTTACGCCTCCCGCCAGCCCCGTTCGGCCAGCCCCACGCCCACGCGCGCCCCCATCGGGCACGCTCGGCCCCGTACGGGCCTATTTCTTAGTGAGAGGGGTGCACTCGGTGAGAGGGGTGCACGCGAACCTCCCGCCGCTCCGGAGCCTTGGTCGGGCACGCTGACCCCCATCCGGGACTCATTCTAAGTGAGAGGACCAAGGATCCTGACGCTCCATGCCGCAGACTCCGTCTCGCACCCCCGCCCAGTTCAGCCTTTTCCAAGCGAAGGAGCTCGTCACCACCCCGGAGCACGCCCAGGTCCCCGGCGGCTTGCCGCTGTGGCTTGGCGGCTTCGTCCGTGAGGCAGTCCAAGAAACGGAAACCCTGCGTCACAACGGGGCGGAGCAGGCCGCTGCCGCCCGCACTGCCTTACTGACCAAGCTGGTCGCCGCCGCCCGGGCGTGGCTCGACGCCGAGCTCGACACGGGCGAGGCCGCCAAGGAGATAGGGGTGTGCGAGGAGACCATCCGCCGCGCCGTGCGCGCTGGCCGCATCCTCGACCGTCGCGCTTACCCGAAAGGCCGCCACCGCGTTCGGCGCGGGGACCTGCAAAAGCTTGCCGGTGCGAACACCCGATCGTATGATCCCACTGCCGATGCCCAGAGCATCGCCCAACTCCGGAGGAAGGTATGAGCCGGAAATCGAGGCGATGTTGGTCGAAATCCATCGGCGAGCGGGGGCACCGCGTGCGCCTCTACGAGGCGCGACCCGGTGGCCCAATCATGCGGTCGGTGTTTGTCAACGGAAAGGAGGTGCGGAAGAGTCTCGGGCATCGCGACAAGGAACAGGCGGTGCGGCAGGGCTACGAGTTGCTCACGGCTCTGCTGGCAAACGAGGAGGCGCTCGACGAGCACAGTCTCACGCTCGGGTTGCTCGCGGACCTGTATCTCGAGAGTCCGGCGCATTTGAGCAAGAAGCCGCGTACGCAGCGCGCCGAGAGCCAGATCCTCCGCCGGGTGGTGGAGTTCTTCGGCCGCACACGACGGGTGGACACCCTCTCCGAGTCCGATGTCACGCGCTACACGATGGCTCGGCGCAGGGGCGAGGCCGGGCAGAGCACATCCAGGAGAGGTCGGCCTGTAGGCGACCGAACGATTGGAGCGGACCTGGAGATGCTGCGGCGAGCGATTCGGTGGGCGGTCCGTGAACGCAAGACGAACGGGGAGCGCTTGTTGCAGGAGAACCCGCTCCTCGGAGTGCGGTTGCCGAGCGAGAAGAACCCCAGGCGGCCGGTGATGCAGCACGACGAGTATCAGCGATTGTTAGCGGTCGCGTATCAGGTGCACCCGCTCCTCAAGCTCGCGCTGATCGTGGCGGAAGGCACCGGTCGACGCCTGTCCGCCTGGCGGAATCTGTTCTGGGATGACGTCGACTTCGAGGCTGGGACGATCCACTGGCGCGCGGAGCACGACAAGAAGGGGCACGAGCAGGTCGTGCCGATGAACCAAGCCGTAAGAGACGCGCTTGTGGCCGCCCGGCGGGCACAGAAGACCATCGGTAACACGCCTGTCTTCCCTGCCCCGAAGGACCCGAGCAGTCCATGTAGCGCCGACCTGCTCGGCACCTGGCTGCGGAGGGCCTATGACCTCGCGCACGTCACGCCGCAGCCGGGCGGGATGTGGCATCCGCTGCGTCGGAAGTGGGCAACGGAACGAAAGGGCTATCCCGTGAAGGACGTCGCGGCAGCAGGGGGCTGGAAGGACGAGGGTACGATGCTCAAGTCCTACCAGCAGGCCGATCCCGAGACGATCCGCAACGTCGTGCTGCACCCGACCCATCGGATTGTGAGCCGATGAAGGTGGGAGAAACTCACAACACCACTCACAACACGCGGGACACCGAAGAAAAAGCTCCGCAACGGAATTTGTTGCAGAGCTGATTCTTCGACGAGTCGGGGCGCCGGGATTTGAACCCGGGACCTTCTGGTCCCAAACCAGACGCGCTACCGGACTGCGCTACGCCCCGTTGCAACCACAACCTAGTCGACCACTCCCAAAAAACCACTTCGAGTCAACCTGACCCCGGCGACGCCGTGTTTTGGTGCACTCGATGGTCGACCCCTCGATGCGGTCCTGCCACACGCCTTCACTTCCAAGCACACCGCGACGTTTCCCCGGCGCATACATGCAACACTACGTCGGGAACGGAGTTTGCTCAATCCAGGGACCGAGGCCCTCGCATGGGCCCAGAGGAGTGCTGACGTGAAGCTGGGAAGGGCTGCCACCGCAGTTGCCGGTCTTGCGCTGTTGCTGATGCCGCTGCTGGGCCATGTGCCGAACGTGGCGTCGGCCGCCGGGCAGGAGCCCGCGCGTTCGCCAGCGGCTCGTGTCCTCGTGCTGTCGGATCAAGCGCGCCGCTTCCTCCTGCTACAATACCGCGGGTTTCCCACCGAGTTCATGGGCTGCATGATCGGGGAGGTCCAGGGGCAGACGATCGCGGTGCAGCGCA
>Ga0209237_1003113_pt1 | contig 10042 bp, 7 predicted proteins | sample GraSoi013_1_40cm_2_FD_185820 | JGI IMG/M metagenome (GOLD analysis project Ga0209237, IMG submission 185820) | Grasslands soil microbial communities from the Angelo Coastal Reserve, California, USA - Sample 10_02_2013_1_40cm (SPAdes) (version 2) | ecosystem: Environmental > Terrestrial > Soil >...
AGGCGCAGCTGTTCCGCGCGCGCCGCCTGCTGCGGGGGATGCTGGACCTATGACTGAACGGGACGACGACCGCGAGTTCCGCGACCTGCTGGCCGCCGTGGAGCGCCTGCCGAAGAGCGTCCAGCCGCCGCGGGATCTCTGGCCGGGGATAGAAGCCAGAATCGCGGGGAAGGGGAGGATCCCGGCGTTCCCCCGTCGTTGGGCTCTCTTGCCGCTGGCGGCTGCGGCGGCGGTGGCGGCGCTGCTTCTCGGACGCCACCGGGCTTTCCAGCCTGCCGGCGCGTGGGAGGTAACGCGCCTTGCGGGCCGGCCGCTCGTGGGCGAGACGCCCGTCGGCGCCTCGGGAACCCTGCGCGTCGGCCAGTGGCTCGAGACGGACGACTCGTCACGCGCGGTGATCCTCGTGGCAGACATCGGGCACGTGGACGTGAAGCCCGGAACGCGGATCCGTCTGGTGCGCGCGCGGGCCACCGACCATCGGCTGGCGCTCGCGCGCGGCGCCATCTTCGCCAAGGTGGACGCCCCCCCGCGCCTCTTCTTCGTCGAGATGCCGGCGGGCGTCGCCGTGGACCTGGGCTGCGCCTACGCGCTGGAGGTGGACTCGAGCGGCAACGGCTTGATCCGCGTGACCGCCGGGTATGTCGAGCTGCAGTGGAGCGGGCGGCGCTCGATCGTGCCGCTCGGCTTCGCCGCCCGGACGCGCCCCGGTGTGGGGCCCGGCGTCCCGTTCGCGGCCGACGCGCCGGAGGTACTGCGCCGGGCGCTCGAAGCGTATGACTTCGGGAACGGCGGCGCTGCGGCCGTGCGCCGCGCCCTCGGCGCCGCCCGGTCGGAGGATGCGGTCTCGCTGTGGCACCTGCTCTCGCGCGTCGAGCCGGTGCTGCGAGGCGCGGTGTATCAGCGGCTCGCGGTGCTGGTGCCGCCGCCCGTGGGAGTCACGCACGACGGCGTGCTGCGGCTGGAGCAGCGCCAGCTGGACGCCTACTGGAACGCCATTCGTCGCATCGCCTGGCGCCGGATCATCCTGCACGACATTCGTGACATCGACCCCCGGACGGGGTTGGCGCGGTGACCGTCAAGCGACGCATTGCCGCCGCCCTCGTCCCGCTCGTCCTCGCAGCCGCGGGGCAGGTGTCCCAGGGGCCCGAGTTGCCGCCCGAGCGGACGGGCAAGCTGCGAGTGGATGTCGCGGCGAGCGGCTTCAAGGACCCGCTCTATCTGACCGCCCCGGCCGGGGACCCGCGCCTGTTCGTCGTGGAGCAGGCGGGGCGCGTAAAGATCGTCGAGCACGGGCGCGTGCTGCCGACGCCGTTCCTGGACATCGTGGACAGTGTGGACTCTGGCGGCGAGCGCGGGCTGCTCAGCCTGGCGTTCCATCCGCGCTACGCGACGAGCGGCTGGTTCTACGTGAACTACACCGACCGGCACGGCGATACCCGCGTGAAGCGCTTCTCCGTGAGCGCCGACCCGAACCTCGCCGACCCTGCATCGGGACGACAGATCCTCTTCGTCAATCAGCCGTTCTCAAACCACAACGGCGGGCTCGTGATGTTCGGGCCCGACGGGATGCTGTACATCGGCATGGGTGACGGGGGCGGCGGGGGCGATCCCATGGGGAACGGCCAGAATCCCGCGACACTGCTCGGCAAGCTGCTCCGCATCGACGTCGATCACGGGGACCCGTACGCCATTCCGGCCGACAACCCCTTCGTGGGCGCGGCGCGGACGCGAGGCGAGGTCTGGGCGATGGGGATGCGGAACCCCTGGCGCTTCGCCTTCGATCGAGCCGCGGGCTTGCTCTACGTCGCCGATGTGGGACAGAACCTGTGGGAGGAGATCGACGTCGTCGCCGCGGGCCGCGGCGGCCTGAACTACGGCTGGAACGTCATGGAGGGAGCGCACTGCTACGCCGAGCCCGGCTGCAAGGGCGACGGTCTGGTGTTGCCGGCGCTGGAGTACGGGCACGCCGACGGCTGCGCGATCATCGGCGGCTTCACGTACCGGGGCCGCGCGTCCCCCGCGCTCGTCGGCCAGTACTTCTATTCTGACTACTGCCGCGGCTGGCTGCGCAGCCTCACGTACGACAACGGCCGCGTGACCTCGCGCACGCTGTGGGACGTGCGCAGCCTCGGGAGCGTGATGTCGTTCGGTGTGGACGGAGCGGGCGAGATCTACGTGCTGTCGGACAACGGGAAGGTGTACCAAATCCGAGAACCCTAACTAACGTGGGGAGTGGGGAGTGGTACCTGACGGTGTAACCCGTAGCTGCGCTGCGCACCGTCACGAACCAATCCCCACTCCCCACGCCTTTCGTCAGGAGATCCCAACCTTCCCCTGCGCACCGGCATCTCATCAGCAACCAGTTCCCAGGAGGCTTCCGATGTTGTCCCGCATGCGTTCCCTCGGCCTCGCAGCCGCCTGCGCGGCGCTGTTCGCGTCTCCCGCTCTCGCCGGGCCGCCCTGGATCTCGATCGAGCTGCCCGCCAACCCCTACGACCAGACGACACGCGGCGCGTTCCTGCTGGTGCACGCGTTCCATCACGGGAAGGCCATGGGCTACATCGTGACCGGCACCGCGGAGGGGATCGTGAACGGGGCGCGGCAAACCGTGACGCTCGAGTTCACGGAGACGTCGCGCGAGGGCGTGCACGCGCTCAAGCGCACGTGGCCGACGGCGGGCACGTGGACGCTCGTCATCAAGGCGAACCAGGGTCCGGACGACCTCGCCACGGCCGTGGTCGAGCTGGGGCCCGACGGGGAGGTCGCGGCTGTCAGGGTGCCCACGACCGAGCGGGCCGGCTGGACGGTCCCGGCGCCGGTTTCCATGGACCAGATCGACGCGGCGCTGCGGACCCGGGCGGCGGCGCTGGCGACGAAAAGCTGAACCTCGGAAGCGTGGGGAGTGGGGAGTGGTACCATGCGGTGCAGGGCCGTAAGGTCGCCCTGTAACGTCACGAACCACTCCCCACTCCCCACGCAGTTTCGTCTTCCGAACCATATTCCCGCTCGTGAATCAGGGCGTCGTTGTGACCGGAGCCTCGAGCGGCATCGGCGCCGCGATCGCGCGCGACCTCGCCGCGCGGGGCTTTCGGGTGTTCGGGACCGTGCGGCGGGAGCAGGACTGCGCCCCGCTCGAGGCGGCGCGCGTCGTGCCGGTGCTGATGGACGTGACGGACACGGCGAGCATCGCCCGCGCGCGTGACGAGGTGACCCGAGCGCTGGCCGGCGCGCCGCTCGCTGCGCTCGTTAACAACGCGGGCATCCCATCCGCGGGTCCTCTCGAGCTCGTCCCCCTGGACCAGCTGCGCCACGTCTTGGAGGTGAACCTGGTCGGGGCGGTGGCCGTCACGCAGGCCTTCCTTCCCCTTCTCAAAGCCGCGCGCGGGCGCATCGTCAACATCAGCTCGGTGGCGGGACGCGGGGCCCTGCCTTTCATGGGTCCCTACGCCGCCTCCAAGTTCGCGCTCGAGGGCGCTTCCGACAGCCTGCGGCGCGAGCTGCTCCCGTTCGGCGTGCGGGTGATCGTCGTGCAGCCGGGCAGCGTGCAGAGCCGGATCTGGGAGAAGGTCGAGCGGTGGGACCTGAGCCGCTACCGCGGCACGCCCTACGAGCGGGTGCTCGAGCGGTTCCGCGACCTCGCCCTGCGATCCGGGCAGCGCGGTCTCCCCGCCGAGCGCGTGGCGCACGCCGTGGCGAAGGCACTCACTGCCCGGCGGCCACCCCTGCGGATCCTCGTCGTCGAGTCAGCGCTGGGGTACCGGCTGATGGAATTGCTGCCGGACCGCCTCATGGACTGGCTCATCGAGCGGGTGCTCTGGAAGAAGGCCGGTAGCGGTCGATGATGCCCGCCGCGATCCGCTCTGCGTTCGCGAGGATCGTCAGGCTGGTGTTCACCGAGAGCGACGAGGGAATGACCGCCCCATCGCTCACGTACAGCCCCGGGTAGTCGAAGACTTCGCCGTTGCTCGTGACGACGCCGTCGGCTTTGCGCTCCGCCATGCGGCACGATCCCACCTGGTGCGCGGTCGAGAAGTGCACGCCCTGCTCCGGCTCGAACTGCTTGTCGAGGAAGTCGGTCTCGACGAGCCGGCAGCCGTTCCGCAGCAGGATCGATTCGAGGAGCTGCCTCGTGTCCGCGTGATAGCGCTCGAGTGCGGCGTCGAGCGGCAGCACCACGCGCGCGCGGCCATCCTCTGAGACGTCGAGCGCCGCGCCCGGCGGGGTCAGGCCGAATGCCGCGAGCACGATCATGCGGTGCCGCATCTGCTGCATCAGCTCGACGTTGGGCTCGCCCCACCAGCCGGACACGCGGCGATGTCCCTCCAGCTTCATCCGGGCCGCCGACACGATCATCAGCGGCTGGGCCTTCACCCCGTGCACGGTGATCCCGTGCGACTGGAGGAAGTGGTAGCTGATCATGCCTGGATGGGTGCGGCCCGTGAACATGTCGGCGTCGGGGAAGCCGTCGGGAAGCAGGCCGGCGACCTTCACGCTGCCGTTGTAGGCGATGTTGCGGCCGACGTGCTCGCTCAAGAGCGGGAGATAGGTGCGCGACCGCAGCAGCAGCGTCGCCGTGCCGACGGTGCCGCCCCCCAGGATCACGACGCGGGCCACGAACCGCAGCCGCTCCCGCTCGCCGGTGCGCCGCTGGCAGATCACCTGGTAGCGGTAGGGCGTTTCGCCGAGCGTAAGCCAGGCGTGCGGGTGCGGGTGCGCCAGCGGCTGCACCGAGAGAGCCTCGAGGTCGGTCTCGATCTCCGCCCCGGCCTCCACCGCCTGGGGCAGATAGTTGAGGAACAGCGACTGCTTCGCTCCGTAGACGCACCCCGTCACGCAGAACCCGCTCCCCTGGCAGCCGCGCACGGCGTAGCGCGCGCGATCCACGGAGTAGCCGAGGTTCTTCATCAGCTGCGCGAACACGAGGCCCGTCTTGGGAACCTCCGCGAGCGGGATCTGCGACACGTGCAGCATCCGCTCGGCGAGGTCGTAATAGGGGTCGAGCGCCGCACGGTCGAGTCCTTCCGGCCACAGCCGGTGCCCCTGTGCGTCCAGCTGGTCGAACGCGACGGAGGGCGCCCGCAGCGAGACCATCTCGTAGAATCCCGACCCGCCGCCCAGCGCCTCGGCGTAGGTGAGGCTGAGGTGGTCGCCCGGAGTCCCCCGGAGATACTTGAGGAGGTACCTGGGATCGGACGTCTGCCGGAAGTCGGCTGTCTGTACGCGCGGCCCCTTCTCGATCATCGTCACCTTCGCGCCCGCTTGCGCGAGCCGCAGGGCCGGTGCCGCGGCGCCGAAGCCCGTGCCGATGATCAGGACGTCCGTGTGAACGGTTTTCATGAGTAGTTCCCGTCGGCCGTCAGCGCCTCCGGGAGGAAGCGCGCGGGGTCCGGGTGGGTGATCGCCGCGAGCGGGTGCCAGTGGTATCCGCCTTCGAAGCCGATCAGCTCGCAGCCCCGCTTGTCGTCGTAGATGCCGGCGTAGAACGCGACCTGCGCCAGCAGGATGGCGCTGCCGTAGAGCTTCTGGGTCGTGCCGTCGGCCGCGAGCGCCTCGCGGATCACGGCAGCGCGCTGGGCGACGTCCAGCCGCTCGAACGGCGTCTCGAACCGTTTCCCCGCCCGCCGCGCCAGGTCCGAGGCGAAGAATCCGGCGTAGGGAGCGAAGGGGAGATCGGGGTCCGTGAACGCGCGGGCGAGGTCCGGGTCGCCGGCGGGCGCCGAGGGAATCACGGTGAGGGCGAATGCCCGCAGCACGCCGTCCGTGAGCTCCGCATCGTCGTCGAACGCCTGGGGGTAGGCGCTCGTCAGCACCTTGAGCGGCGTGCACGCGACCGCCAGGCCCGCCGTGATCAGGCCGAGGTGCTGGAGCAGTTGTCGTCGGGTGAGGTCCCGCATCCGCGTCTCCCTATCGTGACGGGAGCAGGATAGGGACACGGCCTCAAGCCGCGGTAAAGCGGCCTCAGGGGCTAGATGATCGATGAAAAACCGTGGGGAGTGGGGAGTGGTACCATGCGGTGCGCACCGAATCTGCGGCTTGCGCCGTCAGGTACCACTCCCCACCCCCCACGCAGTTACGTCAGTTTCCCGATCGGCAGCTTCCTGACCCGTCTCCCGGTGAGGGCGAAGATGGCGTTGCACACGGCGGGGGCGATCGGCGGGACGCCGGGCTCGCCGGTGCCCCCTTGGGCATCGGTGCTCGGCACGACGTAAACCTCGACGACGGGCGCTTCGGGCATCCGGACCATGCGGTAGGTATCGAAGTTCCCCTGCACCACGCGGCCACGCTCGATGGTGATCTCGCCGTACAGGGCCGCCGTGAGCCCGAAGACGATCCCGCCCTGCATCTGGGCTTCGATCTGGCCGAGGTTCACGGCCGGCCCGCAGTCCACGGCGCAGGTCACCCGGTGCACCCGCACGGTGCCGCTCGGGTCCACCGACACCTCGGCCACTTCCGCGCAGACCGTCGGGCCCCACTCCGCGAGCGCGATGCCGCGGCCGCGACCCGCCGGGAGAGGCGTCCCCCAGCCTGCCTTGTCCGCCGCCAGCTCGAGCGTGCGCCGGTGGCGCGCCTTGTCGCGCAGCAGCTCACGCCGCAGCTCGAAGGGATCTCGCCCCGCCGCCGCCGCGACCTCGTCCAAGAAGCATTCGGTCACGAAGCCGTTGTGGGAGACGCCCACGGAGCGCCAGGGACCGCGCGGCACCGCGGGCAGCTCGAGCACCACCTGATCCACGAGCACGTTGGGGATCGCGTAGGGCAGGTCGATCGCGCCGTCTACGAGGCTGTCGTCCAGTCCCTTCTCGAGCGGTCCGAACTTGAGGCGCAACGGCGTCCCCGCGATGCGGTGGGTCCAGGCGACCGGTCGGCCGGAGCCGTCGAGGCCGGCGGCGAACCGGTTATAGGTCGTCGGACGGTAAAAGCCGTTCCGCATGTCGTCCTCGCGCGTCCAGATCACCTTCACCGGCGCCGCCACGGCTTTCGAGACCCGTACCGCCTCGGAAACGAAATCCGGCTCGAGCCGGCGCCCGAAGCCGCCGCCCGAGAACGTGGTGTGGATGCGGACCTTCTCGCTCGACAATCCCGTGACCACGGCGGCGACGCGCTGGGCATCCCCTTGGTTCTGCGTCGGCGCCCACACCTCCACGCCGTCGGCGCGCACGTGCGCCGTGCAGTTCATCGGCTCCATGGTCGCGTGATGGAGGAACGGTACCTCGTAGACTGCTTCGATGTGGCGGGCCGCACCCGCGAGGGCGGCGGCGGGGTCGCCCATGGTCTGTGCCACCACCCCCGGCCGCTCGGCGAGCGTGGCCAGTTGAGCGCGGATGCCCACGGAATCGAGCCCGGCCGCCTCTCCCTCGTCCCACTCGATCTCGAGCGCGCGCCGGCCCTGGACCGCCTGCCAATACGTGTCGGCGACGACCGCGACGCCGGCCGCGCATCCCGCCGCCCACGCGCCGTTCGTCCCGATCCACGAGCTCGGCTCCAGGGCCACTACGTGCCGGACGCCGGGAAGCGCCTTGGCCTTGTCGGCGTTGACCCGCTTGACTCGGCCGCCGAGCACCGGGGAGCGCTCGATCGAGGCGACGAGCATCCCGGGGACCTTCACGTCGATCCCGAAGACGGCGCTCCCGTCCACTTTGCTGGGTGTGTCGAGCCGCGGCACGCGCTTGCCGATCAGGTGGAAGTCCTTCGGGTCCTTGAGCGGCACGTCGCTTGGCACGGCAAGCTTGGCGGCGCGCGTCGCGAGTTTCCCATAGGGCAGGCGTCGGCCGGTGGGCCCGTGGATCACGGCGCCGTTCTCCGCGCGGCACGTCGTCCGGTCCACGTGCCACGCTTCCGCCGCCGCGGCGATCAGCATTTCGCGCGCCGTGGCGCCCGCCTTGCGCAACGGCTCCCACGAGCTCCGGATGGCGTTGCTGCCGCCCGTGCGCATCGTGCGCGACCAGCCGACGGGGTTCTCCGGCACCGGGCCGAGCCGCACCGTCGACCAGTCGGCCTCGAGCTCCTCGGCCAGGATCATGGCGAGCCCGGTCTGCGAGCCCTGGCCCATCTCCGACTTGTCGACGGTCAAGGTGACGATGCCGTCGGTGCCGACGCGGACCCAGGCGTTGGGGGCGAACGGCGCCTCCGCGGGGCGGGGCGCTGGAGCGAGGCGGCGAGGAAGATAGAACGCGATCACGAGCCCGGTGCCGGTCTGTACGAACTCGCGGCGAGTGATGCGCGTATGGGAGCTCATGTCGGACATCCCTCCCCTTCAAAACCGTGGGGAGTGGGGAGTGGTACCGAGCGGTGCGCACCGAATCTGCGGCTTACGCCGTCAGGTACCACTCCCCACTCCCCACGCAATTACGTGGCTTTTCCGATCGGCAGCTTCCTGACCCGTTTCCCGGTGAGCGCGAAGATCGCGTTGCACACGGCGGGCGCGATCGGCGGCGTCCCGGGCTCGCCCACGCCGCCCTGCGCATCGCTGCTCGGCACGATGTGCACCTCGATTTGCGGCATCTCGGCCAGCCGCAGCATGCGATAGTCGTGGAAGTTGCTCTGCTGCACCCGGCCCTTGTCGATCGTGATCTCGCCCCACAGCGCGGCCGTGAGTCCGTACACGATGCCGCTCTGCATCTGGGCTTCGACGATGTCCGGGTTCACGACGGGGCCGCAGTCCACCGCGCATACGACGCGGTGCACGCGCACCGCGCCGTCCGATGCGACCGAGACCTCGGCGACTTCGGCGACATACGTCTCGAACGACTTGTACACGGCGATGCCGCGCGCTCGACCGGCAGGAGGCGCCGTGCCCCAGCCCGCCTTGCTCGCTGCCAGGTTCAACACGCCGAGGTGGCGCGGCGCCTTGGTGAGCAGGTCCCGCCGATACTCGTACGGGTCCCGCTTCGCCGCGTGCGCCACCTCGTCGATGAAGCACTCCACGGCGAAGGCGTTGTAGGAGTTGTTCACCGAGCGCCAGAATCCAACCGGGATCCCCGTGTCCGTGAGCAGGTAGTCCACATGGACGTTGGGCACCGTGTAGGGCATGCCGACGCCGCCTTCGACCGCCTCCTCGTCCAGCCCGTTCTTGATGGTCTGCGGGAACACGCGCGCGAAGATCGACGGCGCCACGATGCGGTGCGTCCAGGCGACCGGCTGGCCGCTCGCGTCGAGGCCGGCGCGGAAGCGGTGGTAGCACGCGGGCCGGTACTGCGCCTGTCGGATGTCGTCTTCGCGCGACCAGATCACCTTCACCGGGGCGCCGACGGCCTTGGAGGTCTCGAGCGCCTCCCGGATGAAGTCCAGCTCGAAGCGGCGGCCGAACCCGCCGCCCAGGTACGTCGTGTGGACTTGCACCTTCTCCGGCGCGACCCCACCGATCCCGGCGCCGAGCTGCTGGCAGCCGGTCTGGAACTGGGTGGGCGCCCAGATGTCCACCCCGTCAGGGCGGACGTGGGCCGTGCAGTTCATCGGCTCCATCGTGGCGTGGGCGAGGAAGGGCGCTTCGTAGACGGCGTCGAGCTTGGACCCGGCACTCGCGAGCGCCGCCTCGGCTTCGCCGTCGTGCCGCGCCACCGCGCCCGGCTGCTCGGCACGCTGCGCGAACAGCTGCGCGATGCTCGCGCTCGAAACGCTCGCGTTCGGTCCTTCGTCCCACGAGACCTCGAGCGCGTCGCGCCCCTTCTTCGCCGGCCAGTAGCCGTCGGCGACGACCGCGACGCCGGTCGAGATCTGGACGACCTGTTTCACGCCGGGCACGGCCTTCGCCTTCGTCGCGTCGAAGCTCGCCACCTTGCCGCCGAACACGGGGCAGCGCGCGATGACGGCCACGAGCATCCCGGGCATCCTGACGTCGATCCCGAACTGGGCACTCCCGTCGACCTTAGGAGGTGTGTCGAGGCGCCGCACGCGCGTGCCGAGGATCTTCCAGTCCTTGGGGTCCTTGAGCGGCACTTCGGCAGGGGCGGGGAGCACCGCCGCCTTGGCGGCGAGCTTTCCATAGGTGAGGCGCCGCTTGCTCGGCGTGTGGATCACCGCGCCCTTTTCCGCGCGGCACTCCGCC
>Ga0209237_1003120_pt1 | contig 10034 bp, 5 predicted proteins | sample GraSoi013_1_40cm_2_FD_185820 | JGI IMG/M metagenome (GOLD analysis project Ga0209237, IMG submission 185820) | Grasslands soil microbial communities from the Angelo Coastal Reserve, California, USA - Sample 10_02_2013_1_40cm (SPAdes) (version 2) | ecosystem: Environmental > Terrestrial > Soil >...
GCGCGAGCCGCAGGCGGCTCATGAGCGACTCCGGTGTGAACGGCTTCGGCAGCAAGATGATGTCCGGGTCGAGGACGCCGTGGTGGCCGAGCGCGTCGTCCGTGTACCCGGACATGTAGACGATCTTCGTGCCCGGCCGGAGCTCGGCGACCTCGCGCGCCAGCTCGGGGCCGCTCATCTGTGGCATCACCACGTCGGTGAGGAGCAGGTCGATCGCCTGGTTGGACTCGCGACACAGGCGCAGCGCCTCGGCGCCGCGCGCGGCCTCCAGCACCGTGTAGCCCGCCATCTCGAGGATCTCACGCGTCAGCTCCCGGACGTCGCCTTCGTCCTCCACGAGGAGGATCGTCTCCGACCCACGCGACTCACCGCCCTGCTCCACTCCTGGCTCCACGTTGTTCTCCGCGTCCTCCGCGCAGGGAAGATAGACCTCGAACGTCGTTCCCTTGCCCGGGACGCTCTGGACGTCGATATAGCCGTCGTGCTGTTTCACGATGCCGTACACCATGGCGAGCCCGAGCCCGGTGCCACGGCCCTTGTCCTTGGTGGTGAAGAACGGCTCGAAGATGCGCGCCTGGACCTCCGCGCTCATCCCGACGCCGTCGTCGCTCACCGACAGCCGCACGTGCGGGCCCGTGCCGGCGCCGGGGTGCTCGCGGGCGAAGCCCTCGCCGAGATTGACGTCGGCCGTCTCGATGGCGAGCCGGCCGCCCCGCGGCATCGCGTCCCGCGCGTTGATCGCCAGGTTCATCAGCACCTGCTCGAGCTGCGTCGGGTCGGCCTTCACGCGGTCGAGTCGGGCGTTCGGGAGGGTGACCAGGGTGATGTCTTCGCCGATCAGCCGCCGGAGCATCGAGACCGACTCGCCCACGGCGGCGTTGACGTGCAGCACCCGCGGCTGGAGCACCTGCTGTCGGCTGAATGCGAGAAGCTGCTTCGTGAGGGCCGCCGCACGCTGCGCGGTCCGCTGGATCAGATCGAGGTCCTTCCGCGGCTTGGAGCCTTGCTCGAAGCGCTTGAGGAGGATCTCGCAGCGGCCGTGAATGATCGTGAGGAGGTTGTTGAAGTCGTGGGCCACGCCGCCCGCGAGCCGGCCGACCGCCTCCATCTTCTGGACCTGCAGGAGCGCCTCCTGGGCCTGCGACACTTCCTCGGCGGCGACCTGGACCTGGCGGAAGAGACGCGCGTTCTCGAGCGCGGTCGCCGCCTGCGACGCGAACGCCGTCGCGATCGTTTCGTCCTCTTTCGAGAAGCCCCCCGGCCGGCGCGTGCGGATCGAGAGCACACCCGTGACGCGCTCACCGAGCTTGACAGGCACGCCGAGAAAGGCGCGGTACCCGAGTCGCGCGGCCGCCTCCCGGTGCGCCGGGATGACCCGTGGGTCGTCGCTCATGTCGCCGAGCCGCAACGGCGCGCCCGTCGCGGCCACGATCCCGCTGAGGCTCTCGCCGATCTTGATCCGCTCGGTCGCCATCGTCTCCTTGGCGTGGCCGAACAGGCCGGCCACGATGAGCTCGTCGCCCTCCACCAGCCGAAAGCCGACCGAGTCGGTCTCCAGCACGCTGCCGCAGGTCGCGGCGATCGCCCAGAGAAGCTCCTCGACCGGCTGGATCCTCGACAGCTCGTGGCTGACACCGAGGAGCGCCTCGAGTCTCGCCTGGTAGGCGCGCCGCGCCTCGAGGAGCTGCACGTTGCGGATCGCAATCGCCGCCTGCGCGGCCAGACGCGTGAGCAGGGCCTCATCCCGATCGGTGAAGGGGCGCGCCGTGCGGTTCTCGGTATAGAGCAGGCCCTCGACCCGTTCCTCCGTCTGGATCGGGACGACGAGCGCCGTCACGACCTCCTCCGCCTCCAGGATGGTGTAACGCTGGCCGATCCTCGGGTCGCGCGTGTAGTCGCTCGTGCGGAACGGTCGGCCCGTGAGCAGGACCTGCCCGCCGATCCCTTGGCCCGGCTCGATGCGCGCCCCCTGGTGTTGCGCTCGCGTCCCCGGCGCGTGGCGCATGACCATGACGTCGCTCTCGGGATCGCGGATCGCGATCGCGCTGAGGTCAGCGCGGCTCAGCTCCTGCGCAGCCTCGCTGACGCGCCTGAGGATCGTGTCGAGATCGAGCGAAGCGGCCGTCTGGCTCGCGAGCTCGGCGAAGATCTCGGCCTCCCGGCGTCGCTGCTCGGCGTCTGCGAACAGCCGGGACTTCTCGAGCGCCATTGCCGCCTGATCGGCGAACGCCTGGGCGAGCCGCACCTCGTCGGCGTCGAAGACGCGCCCGGCCCGGTCGCCGACCGCGATGGCGCCGATGACCACGTCGTTGACGATCATCGGGAGCGCGAGCACCGACCGGTGCGGGAGGGCCCCGAGCGTCGCGCGCAGCTCGGGTGTGAGCTCGACCCTCGGGTCCTCCAGCGAATTCGTGGTGGCGACCGGACGCCGCGTGCTCACCGCCAGCGCCATCGTGCCGGTGCCGCGCGGGATGAGAACGTCCTCGCTGGCGCCGTCGCCCCCGACGCTGCGGCCCACCAGGTCGCCCGTCGTCGGGTCGAGGCGCATGATGACGGCGACGAGCCCGCCGAGGAGGGCCCGCAGGCTGTCGGCGATCCGCCGCGCGACCAGGTCTGCGTCGAGCGATTCGATGACGAGCCGCCTCACGTCGCCCAGGACCTCGGCCTCCCACTTCCTGCGGGTCGTCTCGGCGTAGAGCCGCGCGTTGTCGAGGGCGATCCCCGCCTGGTCCGCGAACGTCTGAGCGAGCCGGATCTCGTCGAAGCTGAAGACCCGGCCCCGGCGATCGCCGACGACGAGAGCCCCGAAGACCCGGTCGTTGGCGACCAGCGGCAGCGAGAGGGCGGCGTGATACTCGGCCTGCTCGATCCGGGCTCTGGCGTCCGGCGGATACGTGATCCGAGGATCGGCGAGCACATCGGGGCTGGAGATCGGCGCTCTCGACTGCACCGCGAGCCACGCCGAGGACGTCCCCTTTGGGTGATTCTGGAGCCAGGGCCCCGGTGTGCCGACGGCGCTCAGGAGCACGAGGCTCTCGTCCGCCTCGAGCAGGTAGACGGCCGCCATGCCCGCGTCGAGCAGCATGCCCACGCTCTCGACGATCCGCTGCCCGACCTCCTTCGGTTCGAGGGACTGCGAGATCATGCGTCCAAACTCGGCGAGGCACTCGGCCTCGCGCCGGCGGCCCTCCGTCTCCGCGAGGAGATTCGCGTTGCCGATCGCGATGGCGGCGTGGTCGGCGAGCCGGCTGAGCGTCACCTCGTCACGGTCGGTGAACGGGCGCGGCGTCCGGTTGAAGACGTAGAGAAGACCCTTGATCTCACCGTTGCGGATGGGAATGACGATCTGGGAGACGATCCCGGCGGCGCGGGTCCGATCCGCGTAGTCCTTCGTGATCCGCGGATCCTCGGCGTAGTTCGCGGTCCGGAAGGGCCGTCCAGTCGTCAGCACGAGGCCGCCCGCACCCTTCCCGGGCTCGACCAGGATTCCCTTCAGTTTGTCGTCTTCGGCCCCGCGCCGATGGAGCATGCGAACGGCGTCGGTCCCGGGCTCCCGGAGCGAGATCCGCGCGCCATCCGCGCCGGCCAGCTCGCAGGCGCCGTCGACGATCTGCTCGAGGATCGAGGCGAGGTCCGGCGAGCCGTTGATCTGCCCGACGACCTTGGCGAGCACCTCCACCTCGTGCCGGCGCCGGGCGACGTCGTCGAAGAGCTGGGCGTTGTCCAGCATGAGCGCGGCCTGATCCGCAAAAGCCTGCGCCAGTCGGGTCTCGTCTTCGCTGAAGACCCGCCCTTCGCTGGCACAGACCGCGAGCGCCCCGATCACGCGGTCCTTGACGAGCAGCGGCAGCGCGAGGATCGAGCGGTACGAGACCCGGGTGAGGCGCTCGAGAATAGCCGGATCGTGCATGATGCGCGAGTCCGCGAGGAAGTTCGAGGTGGCGATCGGGCGGCGCTCGCTCACGGCGAGGCCGACGACCCCGGTCCCGCGCGGGAACACCGCCCCTTCGCCCAGCGCCCGCTCCCCTTCGCCGAAGAGCGCGAGCGCCATGAGATCGCCGCTCTCCGAGAGAACCCGGTAGAGAACGGATTCCTGGACGCCGAGCAGCGTACGGATGCTGTCGACCACGCGTCGCGCGACGGTCCCGAGGTCGACGGTCTCGCTGCAGAGACGGCTCAGCTCGGCGAGCGCCTCGGCTTCTCGGCGCCGGCGTTCGCTCTCCGCGAACAGCCGGGCGTTGCGGATCGCGGCGGCGGCCTGCGCGATGAACGTCTCGAGGAGGTCCCGATCCTCCGATCCGAAGGAGAAGGGCTGCTCGGCGAAGAGCACGAGGACACCGAGCAGGGACTCGCCGTGGATGATCGGCAGCTCGTACACGCTCCGCAGGCCGTGAGCGGCGAACCATTCACCCGCCCGGATCAGGGTGTCGCTCAGCAGATCATCGATCTTGAGCGGGCGACGGTTGGCCGCCACCCAGCCGACGCCGCCCTGGCCGTACGGGAGGCGCGGGCTGGGATGTCCGGCGGCGAGCGCCTCGTCGGAAGAGGCCCGGAGTTCAAGCGTCCGGTTCGCCTCGTCGGCGACCCAGACCGTCACGAGCCGGGTAGCGATCAGCTGCGCCGCCGTCGCTGCGATGTGGCGCAGGATCTCGTCGGCGTCGACCGACGACGAGACCAGCTCGGTGAGCTGGGCGAGCGTGCGCAGGCGGCTCGTCGGCTTCGCCGGAGCGGGGACGCGTTCGGGCCCCGCCCGCGAGCTGCGCTCGGCCTTGATCGGGCTCACGACGGCACGGTCCGACGGCGGCTCAGGGTGCTGAGCGCCCGTCGCAGCGGGTCGTGAATGCGCGACGCCGACAGGAGCGCCATGCTCACCGTCCAGATGATCGTCGCGAGGAGCACCGCGACACCTTCGGGCACGATGGAGGCGGTTGGGCGCGGCCGTGAGCTCGGGGCCGCCGCGTCCGCGGCTGGAACGGCGCCGATCGCGCTGTCTCCGGCAGGGACGGGCGTCCGTAGGGTCTCGTGCGACCCGATGCCGAGCGTCGCGAGGGCCAGGCACAGCAGCAGACCGGCGAGGACACAGGCGTACTGTCCTCCGCGAGTCATGCCCCTTCTCTCCCGTCACAGGGGACCGTGACTCGCGGCCCTGGCTCGCCGTCCGCCGCGAAGATCCGCTCGACGACCAGATCCAGTCGCCGAAGGTCGACCGGCTTGTGAATGTACTGGACGATCCCGAGCTGACGCGCTTGCACCTCGGTCGTCGGCCGATAGTCTCCCGTGGTCATGACGACGGGCAGGCCTGGCTCGATCGCTCGGAGCCTTCGGACGAGATCACACCCGGTCATATCGAGCAGATCGGTGTCGACGACGGCCAGGCCGAGGCGATAGCGTCGGACTAGTCGCAGCGCGTCGAGTCCGCGCGCCGCGGGGTACGCCCTGAATCGCGAGTGGAGGAGAAACCCGGCCAGGAGGTGGGCCGAGGCCTCGTCGCCGTCCGCCACCAGGATCCACCGCGCTCCCATGGATTCACGGAAACTCATGGCGTTCAGAGAAAGCAGAATCGGTGCCAGGGGCCTCGGCCGCTGTGAAATCGAGAAGTTGCACGCGCCGGGCCGCGGGCACTCCGCCGCCAATGTCAGAATTGACGGACCTGGCTGGCCAGGGCTGGTTTAGATGAGGCCGAACTTCTTGATGCGGCGATACAGCGTCCGAACGGTGAGGCCGAGCGCGCGGGCGGCCTGCTCCTTGTCGTTCCGGAAACGTGCGAGGGCGCGGGCGATCAAATCGCGCTCGGCCTGATCGAGCGTCGGCAGCGTATCGGCGTCCGCCGCCGCCATCGGAGCGTCGGACCGCGCCGTGAGATCCGGAAGATTCGTCCGCTCGATCTCGTCACGCGCGCCCAGGGCGAAGGCGCGCTCGAGGAGGTTTTCCAGCTCGCGCACGTTGCCGGGAAAGTCGTACGCGGCCAACGCCGCCATCGCGTCGGGGGCGATCCCCTTGACGTCGCGCCGGAAGCGCTCGTTGAACCTCCGCAAGAAATACGCGAGCAGCGCCGGAATGTCGCTCCTGCGCTCCCGGAGCGGCGGTACCAGGATGCGCACGACGTTGAGCCGGTAGAAGAGGTCCTGGCGAAAGCTGCCGCTTTGCACCACCGCCTCGAGGTCCTTGTTGGTGGCGGCGATCACTCTCACGCTGACCGTGTGGGTCTTGGTCGAGCCGACGGGACGGATCTCCTTCTCCTGGAGGACCCGTAGCAGCTTGGCCTGGAGCGCCGGCGACAGCTCGGCGATCTCGTCGAGGAAGAGGGTGCCGCCGTGCGCGGAGCGAAACAGCCCCAGAGCGTCGGCGACGGCGCCCGAAAACGCGCCGCGCACGTGGCCGAAGAACTCCGATTCCATGAGATCGGCTGGGATCGCGCTGCAGTTGACCGGTACGAAGGGACCCTTGGCCCGCCCCGATTGCCGATGGATCGCCGCGGCCACCAGCTCCTTGCCGGTGCCGCTCTCGCCCTCGATCAGCACCGGCGAGTCGGAGTCCGCCACCTTGGCGATCACTTCCTTCACTCGCGTCATCGCGGACGAGCTTCCGACGAGGTCCTTCACCACGAGGTGCTCGGCGAGCCGGCTCCGCAGCGAGAGCACCTCGCGGCTCAGGAAGCGCTTTTCGAGGACCTGCTGCATCAGGTGCGCGAGCTCGTCCAGGTTGAGCGGCTTGATGAGGTAGTCGTAGGCGCCCGACTTCAACGCCTGGACCGCCGTCTCGACCATCGGGTTACCCGTCATCATGACGACCTCGAGCGCCGGGTCGTGCCGCTTGATCTCGTCGAGGACCTGCAGGCCGTCCATCTCGGGCATCCAGATGTCGACCAGCGCGGCGTCGAAGATCTGGTGGCTGATCAGCGCGACCGCTTCTCGGCCGTTGGCCGCCAGGGTCACGTCATACCCCCAGCGGCTGAGCGCGTCGCGCATGAGCTCCCCGATGTCGGAGTCATCGTCGACGACCAGCACCCGCGGGCGGTCCATCAGCGATTAGCCGCGGGCGCGCCGATCGCACCGGGCGAGGAACTCGAGCACGGTCCGGTTCCAAGCCTCGGGCTGGTCGCGGTTGCCGAAGTGGCTGGCCGGCGCCAGGACCACCAGCTTCGAGCCCCGAATCCTCCGATGCATGACCTTCATGGACTCGAGCGAGGGGTCGCGGTCGCCGCCGACCAGCAGCACCGGCATCGTGAGGCGCCTGAGCTGGTCCGTGATGTGGTCCATCGCGAGCAGGGCACGGAGCGAGTTGGCGTACCCGATCGGCGAGAGCCGCCGGTACTCCTCGTAGAACTCCGCCCTGGCGTCGGGCTCGAGCGCCAGCCGCTCGGAGAGGTTCGGGTTGGCCGCCATCGCGAACTCGGCCATGGCGTCCATGCCCTTGGTGAGCGTGATCTCGATCGAGCGCGCCCGCATGACGAGGTTCTCGACCGAGAGCGGGAGCCCGGCGGCCGACGACGAGTTCGTCACCACCAGCGACCTCACGCGTGCCGGAAAGCGCAGCGCGAACCGGGTGGCGATCCCGCCGCCGAGGGAGAGCCCGCCGACGTGGGCTTTCCGGATACCGAGGCGGTCGAGCACGGCTTCGAGGTCGAGCGCCCAGCGCTGGAACGAGTACTTCGCCGGATCCTCGGGGCTCTCGGACCGCGCGTGGCCGCGCGGCTCCCAGAGGACGAGTCGATGACGGGCGGCGAGTGCGTCGCGGTTCACGTCCCACATGTCGGCGTTGCCGCCGATCCCGTAGGCGAGCACGAGGGGGGTTCCGCGACCGTGCTCCTCATAGTAGATCCGCACCCGGTCCTCGGTCTTCGCGAAGGGCACGGGGGTATCTTAGCCGCCCACGGTTTCGCCCTCAAGGTTTCGCACTTGACAGCGGTCCAGGCGATTAAGTATTTTTAAAGTGACTTTAAGTCCTGATAAACCTGTCCGGTGGAGCCCCGATGAAGGTTCGCGTCGCCCTGACCGTCAACGGCGAGTTGCGCGAGACGCTCGTACCCGTCCACAAGACTCTGCTCGAAGTCCTGCGGGAAGATCTCGGCCTCACCGGGACGAAGCACGGCTGCGAGCTCGGCGAATGCGGCACCTGTACCGTGCTCGTGGACGGCGCGCCCGTGCTGTCGTGCCTCGCCCTCCCCCTCGACACCGAGGGCTGCCGGATCACGACGGTCGAAGGGATGGCGGAGGGCGGGCGCCTTCACCCGCTCCAGCAAGCGTTCGCCGAGCTGGGGGCCGCCCAGTGCGGGTACTGCACGCCCGGCATTCTCCTCACCGCGACGGCGCTCCTCGCCGACCGGCCGAGCCCGACGCGGCGCGAGGTCAAGGAGGCGCTCGCCGGCAATCTCTGCCGCTGCACCGGGTACACGAAGATCCTCGACGCCGTCGAGCTTGCGGCCCTGCGGATGACCAGGGTGGGAGGTTCCACATGACCAAGAACGACTTCGCGGTCATCGGTCAGCCGCTCCCGAAGGTCGATGCGTGGGCGAAGGTCGTCGGTGAGACCAAGTACGCCGACGACCTCTTCCTGCCGCGGATGGCGTACGGCAAGCTGCTGCGCAGCGCCCATGCCCATGCCCGCATCCGGTCCATCGACACCGCCCGCGCCCGCGCCGTGCCCGGTGTCTACGCGGTCCTCACGGGTGCCGACCTGCCGCGCGTGAAGTTCGGCATCTTGCCGGTGTCGCAGGACGAGGAAGCGCTCTGCACCGACAAAGTGCGTATGGTCGGCGACGCGATCGCGGCCGTCGCCGCCGTCGACGAGGAGACGGCAGAGCTGGCGTGCCGCTCGATCGAGGTCGACTACGAGCCGCTTCCGGCCCTCATGTCGGTGTTCGACTCGCTCGCCCATCCCGAGGTGCGCATCCACGAGTACGGCGACGGCCCCAACGTCCACAAGAACGTCGCGCTGCAGTTCGGCGACGTCGACGCGGCCTTCGCCGGGGCCGACCTGGTTCGAGAAGACGTCTTCTATTTCGAGGGCAACAACCATCTGCCGATGGAGCAGCACGCGGCCGTCGCGCACTGGGCCTCCGATGGCAAGCTGACCCTCTGGTCCTCGACGCAGACGCCCCACTACGTGCATCGGCTCCTCGCCAGGGTGCTCGACACGCCGGCCGCGCACATCCGCGTCATCGCGACGCCGGTCGGCGGCGGGTTCGGCGGCAAGACCGATCTCTTCTCGCACGAGATCGTGGCCTGCCAACTCTCGAAGGTGACGGGTCGGCCGGTGAAGATCGCGTTGACGCGCGAGGAGGTCTTCTATACGCACCGCGGGCGCCATCCCGTTCTGATGTGGATCAAGACCGGCTTCACAAAGCAAGGCGACATCACGGGCTGCCACCTCCGGACGTGGCTCGATGGCGGGGCGTACGGGTCCTACGGCGTCGCCTCCACGTTCTACACGGGCGTGATCAACCCGGTGACCTACAAGATGCCCGTCTACAAGTTCGAGGCCGCGCGCATCTTCACCAACAAGCCACCGTGCGGCCCCAAGCGCGGCCACGGCACGCCGCAGCCCCGCTTCGCCCTCGAGTGCCAGCTCGACAAGGCGGCCGAGCAGCTCGGGCTCGACCCCGCCGACCTTCGACGCCGGATCGTCGCCGAGCCCTTCACCAAAACGGCGAACCATCTGACCGTCACGACGATCGGCCTCGGAGAGTGCATCGACAAGGTCGTCGAGGCCGCAGGCTGGCGCGAGAAACGCGCTCGGTTCGGCGGGAGCATCGGGGGGAATCCCAAAAAGGGAATCGGCATCGCCTGCTCCGCGTACCTCACGGGCGCCGGCACGGCGATCTACTGGAACGACATGCCCCACTCGGGCGTGATCGCCCGCGCTGACCGCAGCGGCGGCGTCGCCGTTCTCTGCGGCGCCACCGACATCGGCCAGGGATCGGATTCCATCCTCGCCTACGTGACGGCAGAGGTCCTCGGGATCGACCCGAAGGACGTCCACGTGCATTCGGCCGACACCAGCCTGACGCCCGTCGATCTCGGCTCATACTCGTC
>Ga0209237_1003121_pt1 | contig 10034 bp, 12 predicted proteins | sample GraSoi013_1_40cm_2_FD_185820 | JGI IMG/M metagenome (GOLD analysis project Ga0209237, IMG submission 185820) | Grasslands soil microbial communities from the Angelo Coastal Reserve, California, USA - Sample 10_02_2013_1_40cm (SPAdes) (version 2) | ecosystem: Environmental > Terrestrial > Soil >...
ACGGTGCCTCGATGGGGTCCAACGCGGCCCTCCGGTTCTTCGTCGGCCGCAGGGATGACACCCAGTTTGTCTACCTCTGCATCCAGGTTACCGCGGACACGGCGGGAAACAAGAATGACTGGGGTGAAGTCATCTTTGACACCTTGCACAATGGGGGCAGCACTCCACAGGTCGACGACAAGCTGTTCTATGTCTTCGGCAACGGCGACGCGGTTCTGAAGCGCTGGCAGGGCAACGGCGTGGGCTGGGACCCCCAGTGCCTGGCATGCGATCTGGGGGACGCGGGAGCGAGCCGCTTCGCAACGAACGAGTTCTATGAGTTCAAGATCCGGTACACGGATGTGTGGGGGACCCTCCTCCCCACCGGGAATCAAACCGCAGGTTTCGCGATCATCGCGTACGACTTCAACGCGGGCGTCGCGTACGGCTGGGGAGGCCCTGCGATCAACGAGAACGTCCCGGATACCTGGGGTCACCTGTTCTACCCGATTCCCGAATTCCCCACGCCGGCGCTGGCAGCGGTTGCGGTGGTCATCATTCCGATCGTGCGACGGCGCCGCCGTGCGGTCGCTCCGACGGGCGTTTCGCGCGGCCAGGACGCGACCGAGCTAAAGGTATTTCCGTCCTCCGCGGATGGCGACCGGGCTGAGGTAGCGAAGCTCGGTCCAACGCGCCAGACTTGAGATCTGGTGGGCCGGAAGGCCCTCGGGAGTTCGAATCTCCCCCTCAGCGTTGTTCCACCTTGGCCAGCGTGTTGTCCTCTTCCACGCTGGCGGAAGGGACATGCCGATGTCGAGGGATGGAGCTTCGGCATGGCCGCGCCTAAACGTCCTATGGGTCCGCTCGAAGTCTTCCGACTCTCTCCTGCAGCCGCATCTCGCACCCTCGTTATCGTGGGGCCCTTCACCATCCTCTTTGGCGTCGTCATCGCGTTTGCAGTCGTTTACCTTATCCCGACTAGTACACCTCGTCGATGGGAATTCCTCGGTGGCTCTATTGCGTTCGTCGCCATGGGTATTCTCGGAACCGTGGGCGGGTTTCTTACCATGAAGAGACGGGCCAAAACAAGGTGACTCTCCGAGGGAAGGGCTTTATCGATATCGGAAGATGAGGATCTCGACATGCCGCCCAGAAATGCTCGTGTTAGGCATTGGCGGATTGCGATTCTGACCGCGATCGGGGGCTATCTCGTTGCTTTCATCGCAGCGGCCGCCACAGTCTATGGACCCTGGTTCACAATCACGCTGACGCAGCTCCTCATGATCGCCATCTTTCTCGCCGCGTACGCTGGGTCGATTACCGCGGCACTTTTCGGGCTGGGCCGTGTGGCCCGCGAGGAGACGGCTGCCGAAACCATGTGATTCCGCGACGGCTCGACGGCCCCCGATGTCCCAGAGGCAAAAGCTCCTCGCGCTCTACTTGGCATAGAGTCGCATATAATAATCGCCGGTGATTAGCACTCCACAAGGCCTTTTAGTACTCCTAGCCAAGAGGAGAGTCAGAAGGTGAAAGGTTTGGCGAACATGGTAGCCCTCTTCGCGATCGCCCTCATCGTGGGCGCCCTCGCGGGGTCCGTTGCCGTCAGCGCTCCCGCGGTCGTGCCCGGAGGCGTCAGCCTCCAGGGAAGCGGCAGTGGATCGAGCTCGGGAAGCCACGGCGCTTGCGTGTCTTCCTACGTCCACATGCTCCAAGACCGTTTTGGGTCCAGCTCCGGCCTCGGTCAATGGGTTCGAGACATGGTCCGGCGATGCTAGGGTGACAAACCCACGCGACGCCGGGCCAAAGCAACCGCGATAACGCGGACGACTAGGACCACCTTTCTTGTTTCACTTGAGATCTGAGTGCCGCGTCGAATCACGCGGCCTTCCCATTTGGGATCTACGATCCCGAGGATGGTCACTCCGTCTCCTTGCGGACGGCGCTCACACCGGGACTTCCGGGGAATATTTCGACCGTCTTGATATTCACCATCTCGAGAAGGCCGTAGCGGCTCAGCTCCCGCCCCACGCCGCTGTGCTTCACGCCGCCGAACGGCATCCGCGGATCCGACTTCACGATCCCGTTGATGAACACCATTCCCGATTCGAGCTGCTTCGCTAGGTCATCTGCCCGCGCGAGGTCCTGCGTCCATAGGCTGGCGCCGAGGCCAAACTCCGAATCGTTCGCTTCGCGAATCGCGGTGTCGAGGTCCGGCACCGCGACGACCGGCGCCACGGGGCCAAACGTCTCCTCACGGAGCACCCGCATGTTCTTCGTGACGTGGCTCAGGAGAGTCGGCTCGAAGTACCAGCCCGCGCGACGGCCGCGCTTCCCGCCGACCTCGACCTTCGCGCCCTTTGCGACCGCGTCCTTCACTTGGCCTTCGATTTCATCACGTTGCATCCGGCTGACGAGCGGCCCGATGTCCGTGGACGGATCTAACGGATCGCCCACCCGGAGGCGCCGCATGTTCTCCGCGAACTTCGCAAGGAATTCCTTCGCCACGCTGTCCACGACGAAGAAACGCTTCGCGGCAATGCACGACTGTCCGCCGTTCACGAATCGTCCCGCCACAGCGCCCTTGGCGGCCGCATCGAGGTCCGCATCCGAGGCGACGATGAACGGGTCGGAGCCGCCCAGCTCGAGGATGACCTTCTTCAGGTCTCTCGAGGCCTCGCGGGCCACCTGCGCCCCGGTGCCGACGGATCCCGTCAAGCTCACAACGGACACAGGAGATCGGATGAGCGCCGTCGCCGTCGTGCGATCTCCAACGACGATTTGAAATGCTCCATCGGGAAGGCCCGCCTCGCGGAACGCCACCTCGAGGTTGAGAGCGGATTGCGGGGAGGCACTCGCGGGCTTCACGACGACCGTGTTGCCGGCGATGAGCGCGGGCACCGCGAATCGCACGATCTGCCACATCGGGAAGTTCCACGGCATGATCGATCCGAGTACGCCGCGCGGATGGAACGCGACATAGGACCGCATCGCGTCCGTTGCGACGATGTCCGGCCGCAGGAACGCGGGGCCGTTCTGTCCGAAGTAGTCGGCGGCCCAGGCACATTTCTCGACCTCTGCGATTGATTCGCGGATGATCTTGCCCATCTCGAGCGTCATCGTCTCCGCGTAGTCGGCTTTGTGCTTCCGGAGGACCTCCGCAAAATGCAGGAGGTAGGTCGCACGATCTTCCGCATCGAGTTTCGACCACGAGCGGAACGCCTCGCGGGCCCTCTCGACTTTCGCACGGACCTCCGCTTGGGTCGCGATTGGATACATCGCGAGCGAGTCGCCGGTCGCGGGATTGATCACGCTGAACGTGCGGTGCTTCTTGGGATGCCGACTCGGCTTTCGGCGGGGCACTGAAATCCTCTCGTTGCACCGAGGGCGGGCGCACCAAATATGTTTTGTCATCCGGTGGACGCCGACCCTGTCACTCGAGGCACTGCCAATCGGGGCAATCGGTGAGGTTCACATCCGCTGAATTCGGAGCGGGCTAAGCTTCGAATACGGCGTGGCCCATCTTCGGCTTGCGTTGCGCGGGCGGATCGATGTCGAGACGGCGGATCGCGTTCAATCTCATGATCCTCGGCTATTTCCTCGGCGGCCTCGGCATCTGGTTCTACACGCGGTTCGAGGAATCGACGAACGGTGCTCTGCTAGGTATCATGCTGATACTGAGCGGTGGCGCATCGTTCTGTGCGGGAGTCGTCCTCTGGGCGGTCACGAAGTCCGCGTCCGGACCTCCTCCGATGATCATCGAGCCCGGCAATCATCCGCCTCCGGGCTGAGCGACGGAACCACAGACGACTCGATTCGCGGGAGGCGTCGCCACGTCCTCTGGAGGAAGATTAATAACGAAGCCAGCAATCAAACCGCGCCGTGCGTGGGTGGCCCAGCTTGGTCAAAGGCGCAGCGTTGAGGTCGCTGTCCCGAAGGGGTTCGCAGGTTCAAATCCTGCCCCACGCATTTTCTTGCCGGCGAGAATAACGGACTCCCAGAAGAGGAAATAACTCTCCTCGCCTAGGCGGGCCAAGAAACCGAAGATCACGCTAAAGAGCCAAAGGGGACACACCGCGCCGAGTCGATCGGGAGGGACCTGGTCGCTTCAGCCTGTCCGCCTATCCGATTCTCACCCCGCACACCCCACAGAAGGCCGATCTGGCGGGCAGGGGTGCACCACATTTCGTGCAGTAAGCTTGCGCAGAGAGAGATGGGGCAGACACGGGATTCACGAGTGGCTGATCAGAAGGTGAGGAGGTCCTTCCAAGCATACCCACCGCGGCTGCGGGCTCGCCCCCCGTCACGAGGCGGATGGGTGCTGATGGCCCAGCGGCGGCGCCAGAATGGACGGGAGGTGGTCGAGCCTGCGGAGAGTTCGGGACGGACGCCCCCGCACCTGCGCTCTGTCCTGAGGCAGGGAGCAGCACGGTTGGTTTGTTGTCGAACCAACTCCTCACAGCGGGTCGAGTAAACAAGACCACCATGACGAGGCCGAGGAGCGTGCCCCAAGGGAATTGGATGAGACTAAGTACAGCGAGCCCGACGCTTCCCCACAAGCCCCACTGTTGCTTCGTCAGGATAAAGTAGCCCGTGACGAGCGAATACAAAGCCACGAAGATGTCGAACCCTTCCCAGCCCCCGCAGCCCACGACCCCGACCGCGGCGCAAAAGGATGCCTCCTGGGATTGCTCGTACGCACCATATGCGGCATTGATGAAATCGAAGAGCACGATAACGCCTAGGATCGCGACTTCGATCGGGATTTGGGCGGGAATCAGGTTCTGCAATCCTGGCGGGGCGGACTGTCTCGCGATCGGTTTTCCGCAAAACGGACAGAACGAATGCGAAGGCGATACGTCCCTTCCGCACGACTCGCAGCGAGGCAAACCTCGCACTCCCCCATTTGAGCCACATCAAGACGGAGCTATTTAACCTGCCGCGGAGCCGCAGCCGGACTTCCATCGCCACGGCGAAGGCCGCAGAATCTCGTCGCCTGACTCGTCTCGCAAGCGCGACCGTCTGACGGTTTCGGATCGAATCCGCGGCCTCCAGCGGCTGACGGTGAATCAGGGACGAGACATCACTCGCGAAAGAACCCTGGTAGAAATTGTCTCTATTCCTTTTTGATTCCTTGGAGGACGCCCTGCTCGCCGAACTACGACGCAATGGTGTCCGCGAGATTGTTGAACTCTCGGTTTACCAATGCTACGCCGACGATGCTGGCCGGAGCCCCAAGGTTCGCCTTGTGAAGTCGCAGGGTGGCGCCATTTGGTTGCGGGTAGATTTCGAAGTCGATGGCGTAGTATTGAGCAAGGGCACCCAGCGCGGTGTTCTTGCCTCGCGTTCCCTTTTCCGCCATTCCCTTCGTCGCATTCTGCCAGCCCACGCGGAATCCCACCGCTTCGAAACCCTTTTGTAACGTGTTTTGAACGTTCTCGACCGATCCCGTTGCCGCAATGTCGGCATACTTGGTCATGTTCCCCTCCGCCTGCTGATCCCCCTTTGAGGACCAAGTCGGCATTGAGCAGCTGCTTCATCGACTCTGCCATCCGGATCTATGGCCCCGGAGGTAATGGAGGGTTCATGAATCCTTAATTCCCGACGGCAACCCGCCGAACGCAATTTCGATTGTCGCGATGCCACCGTTTTTTCGCTGTGTGTCGAATTCCAGCGTAGCCGGCTCGGATTAGATGGCAGAAAACACTTGCCACCCGCGAAACCGCGGCTAGATCCCAATGCGCAGCTCAACGATCCTCGCCAGGATGATTCCTGCGACGGTGAGTAACAGAGCGCTCAACCCTGTCATGATTTGAGTGTCGAAGGGCCACGTGCGCAGGGCCTTCGCCTCCCGCAATGCTATGTCGGCCATGAGCGCGTCGGTGAGTCGGGCAAGATGATTCGTCACGTCAACCAACGTCGCCTCGGGGTTCGATTCGTTGAGGCTGTCATCGGAAAGCAGGTGACGACTGAAGCGCTTCCGAATTTCTGCCTGAGCCTTCCGCCGCTCGCGGACCATCAGGCGGTGGACCCGGTTGAGGGGGAGGAAGAACATGATGACTCCCAAGCCGATCAGCAAGACGGTCAATCCGATGTCTCCCAGACTCGCTCCCCCGAACGCGCTGATCCCCTCTAGGATGACCAAAGAAAAATAGCCCATGGACAGCGAGAGTGTTAGCGAGCCGAGGGGGCGGAGGCCCAGCATCGGATCTTCTTGAAAGGGTCTCAAACTCAGGGGTTCGCTGCCCAACACGTGCAGTCCCGCCAAAGAGCTGAAGTATACCCAGATGAAGGTCCCGAAACCCACTACGAACGCGACCAGCAGCGCGATGTCCAAGATTAATTCGAAGGAGCCGGCCGATGCTGAGGCGCCTGAGGGCACCGCCAAGGTGAAGGCTACGATGCTCCCTGTCCCGATGACAAGAGGGGGCCAAACACTTGAAACATGCCCGAACGCTTTGTGGAACGATGGCTCTCCACCACGAAGGATGGGGAGGATTTCCTTCTCCGCAGCTAAGACCTTCGATCGCATGTAATGTGGTAGGTAGAACATCGAAAAGAACAGAAGTCCTGAGAGGATTTGAGCGAGAACGAACTCGCCGATCAGGATGGGACTCGCCAGCCATGCCTGAAAGACGGGGTCCAACTGACCCATGTCAAGGGAACGGACAGTGAGCCGGGTCGACGAGACGGTCAGGATAGCCAGCAGGATACAACCGACAGTGTACGGGAGATGAAGGAGGCCAATCAGCCGCTCTGTTAGACTCGGTTGTTCTGGGCCTCTCGACTTAAGGGAAAACCCGCAGTGGACGCAATACGCCGCACCCGGAATGACGGGCTTCCTGCACCGCGGACACGATCTCATGCGAGCTGTCATACTCGACTCGAACCTTTCTCTCGATCGGAGGTGGCGACGGTCCGCCCGGAGAATTGGTTCTCCTCCCAGGTCATCCGAGCCTCGCACCGCATTTGATGCAGAAGGCCACCCCCTGCGGAAGACGAACGCCGCAGGACGTGCAGAAGGTTCGAGGATATGCCGCAGCGGGCCGGGGCTGCGGCGGAGAGCTCGGTCCCTGAACAACCGCTGCCGGACGCGGAGGGGATGCAATGAAGCCCAGCCATCGCGCGGGCGGTCCCGGAAGGATTGGAGGCTGTCCCGCGACCGGGTTCGCAGCGAGGGGCTGTCCGACTTGTGTGTCGAGTTCACGGATTCTTCGCCGCAAGAGGGCAAACGCGGTCATGGCGAAGAGGACCGCGACGCCGACCCCGACGATTTGGCCGTCGCCCGGGATCAGCAGCAGGGCGTTGAACGTTGCATGCATCGCGACGGCGGCGAGGTACCAAGGGAGCGGGGAAAACCGAGGACCTCGCAGTTTGTTCAGCGCGACCCCGTACCCGGTCAGGCTTGTGGCTGATCCGTGCATCAGGTTCGTGCCGATCGATCGCAGGGCGACTTGGGTTGCGGCGGCAATCGGCCCTCCCGAGAGGAGGTTGACGACTCCGTAGACGATCGTCTCAGAGGCTCCGTATCCGAGCCCGCTCGTGGCGCCGTAGGCCAGGCCGTCCTCCGGCTCTCGAATCAATTTGAGCCGTTGGCGCCAAACGCCGTAACCCTTGAGCGCCTCCTCGATGAACGGCGCAGCGACGATCGTGCCTACCCAGCTCGGCGCAAAGAGGAACGGCAGCTCAACGACGAAGGCGATCGCGATTACGACGATGGCGCCCCACGCAAACATCCGGAGCAACGCGTCCCACGGCTCCGGACGGAAGCGCTCCCCATGCCGAATCCACACGACGTACAGGGCGGGAGGGAGCAGGGAGAATAGGACGAGCGAGCCGAGGACCGGGAGCACGACGAAGAGGACGATGCCCACGATGAGGACGATCCACACAATCGGGTGGAAAAGGGCAATTGCATGACGGCTGGGCATCGTGGGCGCCGCGCCGTAGGAGGGTTGCACGGCTCTCAGCCACCCGGGGCGGACAGGCTATCCTACCCTTGCGCCGCATGCCCCGCAGAACACGGCTCCGGGCTTGAGAGGCGCTCCGCATTGGGTGCAGAATCCCTGAGAGGATTCCGTCGCCGCGGCTGGTTGAACCCCGGGACTCGGCGGAACCGGCGCGGTCGGCGGGCCCTGGTATGGAGGGGTGTACGGCTGTGTCATCGGGTAACCCCCACCAGGCATCGCGTGCGTCGTGCGGCGGGACTCGATGTAACCGTAGATGATCAGAATCGCGCCCACAATCATCAGCGGCCACAACACTAAGAGACTCAGCGCGACCAAAATGATCCCGAGAACGATCGGCCACATCACCTTCGGATCTGAGAACGCGTTGGCAGAGCCTGGCTGCATCTACCCCCCTCACCGGCAGGATGGTGAGCGCCCGGAATAACGGTTTCGGTGTTCAACCCGGGAGGCCCCTGTCGGGGCCAGATTGGCGGACGCTTCGACGCAGGAGCGGTGCAACCTCGGAACGCTTAAGTATCCTCCATCTCCCTGCCCGCGCATGGGGGGTTCCACTTTGATGTTGAGGGGGAAGCACCGAGCACTGCGAATGATCCTGGGTCTACTACTCATTGCCGCTGTTCTCTCCATTAGCGGCATGGCGGTTACCGCGCCCGCCGGGTGGACTCAGGTTTCGCCGCCCCCCGCGGGCGACGACGTCTTCTTCCGCGAGCCAACAGGAGCCGCCGTAATCGACGTAATCGCTGCCTCGGATTCCGGAGCCTCAAACACCCAGACCTACGTTTTGCAAGTCGCCCAGGGCGTCCTCCAGGCACTGGAGGGAAAAGGCTGGACCCAAGTCACGGCTCCCCAGAGCGGAAGCATCGCCGCCCGCCCGGCTGCCTGGTTTACCGCCACGAACAACGCCCAGGGAGTCACCGAGGAGGTCTTTGTGTTCAGCTCGCAGTACTTCCACATCACTTACGCCATCGAAATGGGTTCCTCGTCCGTGAGTTTCACGACGTTCCAATCCACATGGGACTCGACCGCCGGCAGCTTCGTCGTCGATGGGGAGGGCGGACTCGGTGCGGCTCAGATCGCCGGAATCATTGTCGGAATCGTCGCGGTCGTGATCGTAGCCGTATTCGCGCTTACTAAGCTGCGTCGTCGGGCACCGCGCCTCCCACCGACGCCGCCTGCGTACGACGCGCGCCTCGGTCCGGGCGCGGTCACCCCAGGCTATCCTCAGCCGCCTTCGGTTTCACTGGGCTTTCCGCCAATCTACCCATCGACTCCCGAAAACGTCCCGCCGCCCGTCTCGGCCGCTCCACCGGCCAATCCTCTTCCCGTGTACCGAGCTCCCCCGGACAACCTGCCGCCCGGTTCGCCCGCCTCTCCTTCACCGGGCTTCGGTCCCGTCCGGCAAAACTTCTGCCTGAAATGCGGCGTTCCATTGGCCCCCGGATCGGCATTCTGCGGGGCGTGCGGCGCGAGGCTGGAGTAGGGGGAGTTGCATGTTTGGAAGCGCCGTATGAAAATCGCGCGGAAGAACGACCGCCGGTGAGAGATCGTGGCACGAAGAACTTCGATGAGCATCTTAGTGCTCGTGCCGGTTCTCGTCTGCTTTGGTTTCCTCTCGGCCGCCCACACATTTAGCGCTCGGACGATGGGTGCCGATGCGCTCATCTCTGTCTCGTTTGACGGCGCAAGAACCGTTTGGACGCCTACCGCAGAGGTCCTTCCACCGAGTCTTGATATCTGGCTGACTGTGACTCTAAGTCCACCGGACCCTGCCGCGCTGCTCTCGTTTGACAATTCCCTTATCGATCCTTCGAGCCCCGGGTTCCGACACTTCCTCGGTCAAAGCGAGTTCATGAACAGGTTCGCTCCTTCCGTTTCGGATCTGCTGCGCCTTGAGACCTACTTCGCTGGGTTCGGCGCGGGCGACTGGACTGTAACGGCCGACCGTTTCGGGCTGGCTTTCCGCATCCCTGTGGCGGGGGTTGAGAGCGCGCTCCACACGAACCTCGTTCGACTGTCTCTGGGAAGCGACTTTACAGCGTTCACGGTAACCTCAGCCCCGGAGCTTCCGGCAGACCTCGCGTCGACCGT
>Ga0209237_1003123_pt1 | contig 10033 bp, 9 predicted proteins | sample GraSoi013_1_40cm_2_FD_185820 | JGI IMG/M metagenome (GOLD analysis project Ga0209237, IMG submission 185820) | Grasslands soil microbial communities from the Angelo Coastal Reserve, California, USA - Sample 10_02_2013_1_40cm (SPAdes) (version 2) | ecosystem: Environmental > Terrestrial > Soil >...
CGATCGCCGCGGCGACGTCGCTTGAGGTCGCTTGCTGCAGGCCGCGCCATCCCGGAATCCCGTTCACCTCGACGACGTAGACCGTGCCGTCCGGCGCGGGCAGGAGATCGACGCCGGCGTAGTCCGCACCGACCGCCCGAGCCGCGCGCAGGGCCAGCTCGGCCCATGGTCCGGAGGGCGTGATCGCCCGCGCCTGCCCGCCGCGCGCGATGTTGGTGCGCCAGCCCGCGGCGCGGCGCTCGATCGCGCCGACGACGCGGTCGCCGACCACGAAGGCGCGCACGTCGCACCCCTCGTGATCGATCGCGCGCTGAAGATAATATACGCCCCGGATCGTCTCCAGCGTGCGAAACACGCGGAACGCCATCTCCTCGGTGGTCACCCGCACCATCCCGAGGCCCATCGAGCCGAACAGCGGCTTCACGATCACGTCGCCCAGCGCGCGGAATGCCGCCATTGCTTCGTCCGGGTGCTCGCACACCACGGTCTCGGGCACCGGGAGCCCCGCGCGCTCGAGCAGCGCGCTGGTCCAGAGCTTGTCCACGGTGCGCTCGATCGCGCGCGGCGAGTTGATCACCGGGATGCCGCGCTCCTCGAGCGCGTGCAGCGCGTCCACCCGGAAGATCACCTGCTCGAGCGAGCCCGCGGGGACGATGCGCGCCAGTACGGCGGCGCAGACGCCGAGATCTTGCCCGGCGGCCGAGACGGCGGGACCCGCTCCGCCCAGGCGCGCGACCAGCGCCTCGTACGGCAGCACCCGGCCCTCGTGGCCCCGCTCGGCGAGGGCGCGGCAGAGCTCGTCCGTGTGCCAGCCCTGCCGCGCCGCCAGGATCGCGATCCTCACGGCCGCTAGTTCGTCTTCGCGCCGATCAGGACGGTGACGCCGCCCGTCGCGAAGTTCGCGAGATCCCCCGCCACCGTCTTGAAGCCCGGCGTGGCGATTCCCTTCTCGAGCGCCTCCCGGGACTCGAACCGCAGGTCCGCCTCCCGATACAGGGCCGGTGCCTGCCCATCGATCGTAACCGCGAACTTCACGAGCTCGGCGCGCGTGACCCCGATCTCCTTGGCGTGCGCCGCAAACAGGGGGATGTGCTTCTCGGCGTAGTACTTCTCGAACGCGGCCGTGTCCTTCGGCTGGTTATACAGCACGATTACGGCCCACTGCGCCCCGGGGGCGGCGGGCTGCGGCCGGGCGCACGCGCCCACGAGGGCGAGGGCGGCGAGGGAGAGCGATGCACGGTGCATGAAAATCGCTCCTTCTAGTTGAGGGCTCCCGCGAGCGCGGCGTCTCAGCTCTCGACGAGCGACGCGCGCAACACGTCGGGGTTCAGGTGACCGGCGTGATACGTCTTGCCGCTCCCCGCGCTCGTGAGCCACACCTCGGCGGGACTGAAGAGCAGCGGATCGATCTTGTAGAAGTCGCCGTCGTACCGTTGGAAGATGTCGTAGAACGGCGTGCCATAGTCCTTCGAGGCGGAGGCGGTGTAGCGCGCCGCGCCGCCGTAGAGGATGCAGTCGTTCGTGCGCCCGATCGCCCGCAGGTCGTTCTTGGCAACGGGCGGCAGCGGCGCGGTGCCGATACCGCTCACGATCTTCCGGAGATCGAAGCCTAGCGTGTCCATCTTGTGCAGCCCCGTCTCGAGGATCCGCGCCGCGATCTGCACGCCGCCGGCGAGGCTCGCCGTGGGGGCGACGACGAACGTGAGCTGCGACGGCTCCAGGCCCGCCTTCTGACCGACCCACGTCGCCACCGCCTCGGTGGGCGGTGTCCGGGTCTCGAGCACGAGCACGCCGCGGCGCGCGCGCTCGCCGTAGCCGAGCTTCTGGAATAGCTCCTTCTCCACACGCGCGTGGGCGCGCAGCGGGCCCGACCCCATCGCGAAGTACTTCTCAACCTGGATCGCCCACCCGGCGTACTGCGCGGCCATGCAGCTCACCGCGGGATGGTCTGTCCACACGCGCACGCCCGGCCAGGTGTCACCCGCGATCGGGACCGGGACGTACTCCGCGTCGCCGAGCCCGCCCATACAGATCCGGGCGAGCGCGAGGCCGGCGGCGTAGCCGCCCGGCTGCTCGATACCCGCGTCGATCACGCGGGCCCCGTTTGCGAGCGTGCGCGCGGCAACCCGCAGCGCGTCGGCGTTCGCCACCATCTGGTCGGCGATCTGCCAGGCGCGCTCGTTCAACCCGAGACCGTCGCCGCTCACTCCCCCGCCCATTGCAGGATCTCTCCCTTTCCGAGCTCGGCCAGGTCGCCGGAATAGCGGTCGTAGCGCCCCGTGATCCAGCGCTCGACGACGTCGAGCCCGCGCCGCTCCCGCAGGTACAGGAGCAGCACGCGCACGTGCGGCGGCCGGTAGGTGCAGGCGTAGCGGAACGTCGCCGGGCGGGCGACCGGCCCGCATGCGACGATCGAGCCGCGCTTCGTCCAGCGGCCGGCGTCGGGCCCGATCGCGCCGAAGACCACTGCCGTTCCCGCGATCATCCCTCGACCCGTCCCCCGTCCCGCGTCCCCCGTCACCACAACGAGCCCGCGACGCATCCGAGCCCCTGCGTCGTCGCCCGCGTTCCCGCGAATCACGATCTCGCCCCCTACCATGCCACGCGCCGCCCCGGGGTGCGCGCCGCCCGCGTTGTCCCCGGCGTCGCCGCGCACCTCGATCGCGCCCCCCGTCATCGCGACGCCCACATCCCGGCCCGCGTGACCCTCGACCACGAGCTCACCGCCGGTCATCCCCGCCCCCAGCCCCTCGGCGAGCCGCAGGTCCCCATCCACACGCACCCGGGCGGCGCGCTCTCCCTTGACGGCGAAGAAATCGCCCAGCGCCGCGGCGCGCCCGCCGTGACGCACGGGGAGCGCAGCGATCTCCCGCTGGGCGAGCTGAGCGAGGCGGTCGGGCGTCACCCCCGCGAACTCGAGCGCGCGGGTCGGCGCAGTGCGCAGGGAGAGCACGACCATGTCGCTCACGCGGGCTTCCCCGCGTTGCCCATGATCACGCGTAGTGGGAAATGGTGCGGCCCGAGCTTGCCGCCGTAGTTGCCGGCGGAGATCGACCGGACACCGCCCAGGCAGGCCGCGCGAATGCCGACCCGCATCGCCGCCTCGATGGACGGGGCGTCGGTTCCGTCGAGCACGATCTCGAGCACGCTGTTCACACCCTCCGGCAGCGCCGACGGCGCGACCGCGCGCAGCGTCGGGCTGAAGGCCTCGTTCGTCGTCGCGAGCATGTTCTTGTAGCGCTGGGAGCCCACCTTGCTCCCGCTCCGCACCACGCCGCCCGGAAACGGGAGGATGACCCCCGGACAGTTGGTCATCGCGAGGACGGCCGCCTCGGCGGCGGCGAGCGCGGCGTCCGCGTGCTCGGCGAGGATCAGGAAGTTGCCGCCGCCCACCCCTTTTTGCATCCCGAACGCCTCCTCGATCAGGAACTCCCCCTCCATGACCGGCACCCGCCAGTAGCGCCGTCCGCCGATCACCTTGCTCCCCTGAAACCCGTCGGCGAACACCCGCAGCGCCTTGCCGACGGCGAGTCGGTCGGGCGCGGCGGGGAGGCCGTCGAAACAGGCCGTCGTGGGGCAGGTGAGGACGGTCTGACCCAAGCGGACGGTCAGCTGCTCGGGGAGGCTCTCCTTGTCCATCGTGAGGAACAACACGCTCACCCCGGGGCGTCCGTCGGGCGTCTCGGATTCGGCGAGCTCGCGCTCGATCCCCGCCTCGCACTTGCAGCCGATGACCGAGGTGGCGAACCCCGTCAGCTTGAGTGCCGCCTCCCGGGCCCACCGCGCGGTCTTCCCCGTGATGACGATCCGGGCGACCCGCATCGTGAACGCCTCGGCGAAGGTGTCCTCGATGGTGACGCCGTTGATGATCATTCCCCGAGCTCCACCGCCGGGTAGTTCTCGAACGACACGCAGGCGTACCCGTCGAACCAGCGCTTCAAGTCCCGTGTCACCGCGGGGTCGTACCCTGGCCGTACCCGGAGGCGCCGCCCCGTCGGCGCGCGCCGCAGCTGTCCCTCCTCCACCACCAGGACGCCTCCCTTGATCACGTGGCGCGGCGTGGAGAACATCTTCGCGCGGTCGGGGTCGTTCGCGTAGATCGTCACGTCCGCGTCGGCGCCCACCCCCAGGTGGCCCTTGTCTTTCAGCCCGAGCAGCCGGGCGGGCGCCGCGCGCGTGACGATCGCGATCTCGGACAGCGTATATTCGCGCGCCAGCCCGTCGGCGAGCGTGCTTCCGGCGACGAGCTTCTGGTTCACCTGCTTCAGGCGCTCGTCCCGATAACCCCGGTCCATCAGGAGACGGATCAGCTCCGGATAGGAGAGAAACGATCCGCCATTGGGGTGGTCGGTCGAGAGCACGACCCGCCAAGGATCCTTCGCGAGCAGGAACAGCTCGAGCCCGATGGCCCATTGCAGGGCCGCCACCGCGGCCTTCTCCCTGTACGAGTAGGGGACGATGCCGCACCCCGTTTCGAGCTCGATGTCCACGTTGACCCACCGTTTCCCCGAGCTCGCGTGCAGCAGGTACTCGACCGGCGCGTCCGCCGTGAGCGTCGTCGCCGGCCCGAACATCACCTGGCCCACGTCTGCGCTCACCTCTGGATGCGCGTTGACGTGCTCGATGACCTCTTTCGCGGCCGACTTCCAGCTCTTGCCGCGCTCGCCCCCGTAGCTGTGGAACTGGAGGTGGGTGAAGTGAGCCCGCCGCCCCGCGAGCGCGCGCATCGTCTCGAGCGTCGTGGCGGCGTTGCCCGCCTGGCCCAGGTTGTTGCAGTGGATGTGCACGGGGTGCGGCAGCTCGAGCGCGTTCGCTGCGTCGGCGAGCGTCTCGAGGATACGGCGCGGCGTGACGGCGCCCGTGCCCACTGCATCGTCGAGCCCCGTGACGTTGCGTCCGCCCGCCTTCCAGCGCTCCACCCCGCCCGGGTTCACGATCTTGATCGCGTACGCGCCCGCGGCGGAGAGCACCCACGCCGCGTAGTCCCGGGCGCGCGCGACCTCGCCGGCCGCGATCTGGCGCAACAGGTAGTCGTCGTTGCCGAGCAGCGCGAACAGGCCGGCGTCGATGATCGGCGTGTCGTCGAGCTCGGCGTGAGCGTGCCGCGCGGCGAGCGGGGCGACCGCGGCTTCCATCGCGGTGGTGTAGCCGAGCCCCGCGTAGCGATATCCCGTCGTGAACGTGGTCGGGATCGTGCCGCCCGTGCCCGAGCGGGGTATTGCGTCGGGATCCGCGAGCGGAGGCGCGGGCGCCGGGTCCGCCGCGTGCTCCTCCGGGAGCAGGCGCCGGCCGTGGTTGACGCTCGACCCGGCGATGTGCGAATGGATGTCCACGCCGCCCGGCATGACCACCATGCCCCTGGCGTCGACCTTGGGCGCGTCGCGCGGCAGCTCGGCCACAATGCGCCCATCCTCGATGCACACGTCGCGGATCGCGCCGTCCGCCCCCGCCTCGTTCGCCGGGTCGTACACGGCGCCCCCCGCGACCCGGAGCCGCGCCTTGCTCATGACCGCCCCTTGGTGAGGCGCGCCGCGAGGGCCCGGACGACGTCCGCCGCGACGGAGGGGCCTGAGAGCGCCGGCCGGAGCGGCAGCGCGAGGTCGTCCATGCGGAACGCGGTGCCCCCCTCGTGGATCCCCGCCACTCCCGTGTCGATCGCCACCTTGGGGCGGAACGGGGCGGCGCTCGCGCGCGGGCCGATGGCGATGGTCGTGACCTGCCCCAGCGTCGCCGCGACGTCTTGGGGGACGCCTGCGGGCGAGCCGACCAGGAGAGCGATGTCGATCTCCCCCCGCGCGAGCAGGACGGCGGCGCCCGCGTGCGGGCGGTAGCACGGATAGCCGGGCGCGAAGTCCACGGCGAACGGGAATCCCGTTTGCCAGGTCGCCACGGCATCCGCGCCGGACCGGTTCCCGCCCGCGCGCAGCGACGACAGCGCGCAGCGCGCCGGTCCGTTCAGCGCCTGCGCCAGCGCGATCAGCGCCTCGCCGGAGTCGGGGTGGAGGGGGAGGGGGGGGCCGCGCGGCGACGGCTCGGCGTCGTGCACGAGGGCGACGTAGCGTGCGCGCATCATCTGCGTGGCGAGCCCGGTGGCTACTCGGGCGACCGTGCCATCCCCGATCCCGCGGCCCAGCACCACGGCGCGCATGAGCGCCAGCGCGTCGATCTCGTCCTCGGGCGCGATCGCCACCCGCTCGTCGGCATCGGCGGCGCCCCGGGAAGGACCGACGTCCACCGCGACGACGCGGCGGCTGTTGCGGCCGTCCGGCGCCTGGAGCCCGGGGGGGTCGACCGCATAGCGGCTGGCATAGCGGGGGTAGCGGTCCGCTGGGTCGACTCCCCAAAAAACTACGAGGTCCGCCCGCTGGCGGATCTCGCCCAGCGTGGCTGCCGCGCGCCCGCGCCGCTGGGACGCGAGGATGCCGGCCGCGATGGCCCCCGTGGGGCTGTCGAGCAGCGCGCCCAGCCGGTCGGCGATGGCGACGGCCGCGCGCTGCGTCTCGCAAGAGATCTCGGGAGCGAGGTAGACGAGGGGGCGCTCCGCGCGCCCCAGGAGCTTCGCCGCGTCGGCGAGCGCGACGTCGGGCGCGACCACCTTCCCGCCCGAGCGGGTCTCCCGCGGCACGCTCCCGTCGGCGAACCAGGCGCGCCCGAGCGCGCAGGTGTTGCGCGCTTCCGCGATGCGGTCGCCGTCCACGACGACCGCGATGTCATCGCAGGCGCAGCCGCAGCCGAGGCACGTCGCGTGCTCGACGACGCGCTTGGTCACGCGATCCGCGCCTCGCTGCGCTCGATGTCCCTGTACAGGGCCGCCGCCCGGCGCTCGAGCGCCGCGTGGCATGCGGTCGCGTCCGCCCCTCCCGCGAAAACCGTACATACGGGATCGCGGGGCGCGAACCGCGTTCCGGGCGGCGACACGTCGCGCAGGTGCGGGTCCGCGAGCCAGGCGCGCGCTTCGCCCATGCTCGACGGGCGGCGCGCGTACACGATCGCCTTGCCGATCGCTCCGGGGGCGCCGCGCCGCGCGCTGGCCAGATCGAACGCGGGCAGCGTGCCGGCGCAAGCGCGCGCGTGCACCTCGAAGATGGACAGCCCGTAGGCGCGCTCGACCAGCTCCATGGCGGCGGTATACCGGGGATTCACCTCGATGGCGAACGGCACGCCGCGCCGCGCCACGAAGTCCACGCCGTTGACTCCCACGAGTCCCCAAGCGGCCGTGACGGCCTGCGCCAGCCGCGCCGCCCGCTCGAGCAACCGCGCCTCGTCCTGGAATTGGGGGTCGCCAGCGGCGCCGAGAATGTTGCCGCAGTAGCGAAACCCGTCGGCGCCGAAGCGGCGCTCGCCGGCGAGAATGCGCGACAGGCCCAACGGCACGGCGCATCGGCCGTCCGCGGCGAACACGATCGATCCCGTGACGCCCGCGATGCGCTGTTGTACGTAGCAGCCGCGCGGCAGCCGGGCGCCGCGGCGCCACGGGACGACGCCGGCGCCGCCACCGGAGCGGAGCGGCTTCATGAGCCACGCCGCGCCCACCGGCGGGCGTGAGAAGCGGAGTCGCGGCGCCGGTAGCCCCGCCGCCGCCGCGACCTTGGCGAGCCGCCGGGGATCGCGCGCCCGCGCCAGCGCCGCCGGGCCGTTGCCCCAGAGGGGGCGCGCCCGGGCCAGCGCGCGCACGGCGCGAGGGTGATTCTCGAAGCTCGCTTCGTACACCACCGCGTCGCATTCGAGGGCGCGCGCGGCGGCGACCGCGGCCTGCGTGCTGAACCGCCCTCGCACCCGGGCGACGCGCACCACGGCCGCGCAGGCGACGAGATCCAGGTCGCCGTACCCGTCCACCGCGACGACGTCGTACCCGGCGCGCGCCGCCGACTCGGCGAAGCCGCGCGTCGAGACGCCGGCGATGAGCACGCGCGGCATCAGCTGAGCCCCAGCCGGCGCCGGGCCGCCTCGCGCGGCACGACGTAGAGATGATCGAGCACCGTGCCGCAGGCCGCGCGGATCGCCATCACCTCGACGAGCCGGCGGTGTCGGCCCCCCGCGAGCCCGTCCGCGACGAGCGCCGCCCCTTGGGCGCCTTGTTTCGCCACGCGGGCGAAGCCCTCGAGCACGTGCGTGGGCGCCAACACACCGAGCCGCTCGCGGATCGCATGCTGCACCGCCTCCACCTGGGCCATTCGTCCCGAGAGCACGAACTCCTGGGGCGAGGGGACGGAGAGCGCGATCGCGGTTGCGAACTTGACGGCGCTCTCGATGAAGGCGTCCCAGGCGACGCGCTCACGCGGCGCGGTCGGCCGGGCGAAGCGCTCGGGCGCGACGACGACGGCGTCCCAACCGGCGACGCTGGCGGCGCCGCCCGTGAACAGCATCGCCTTGGGCACGGCGCCCGCGAGGTAGGCTACTTCACCGTCCAGCGCGCCCGCCGCGCGGAACCCGAGCGGCCCGGCCGACCCGCCCGCCCCGTCCACGATCTTGCCGCCTGCCACCGCGATCACCGCCGTGAACGCCCCGCCCAGCTCGAGCAGCACCAGCGACACCTCGTCGAGCGGGCGGGCGAACCGCTCGGCCTGTTCGGCGATGGCGAGCGCCGCGACACACACTTTGTCGGCCGTTCCCATGTCCACGCGGTTGATCTTACGGTGCTCCGGAACGCTCGTGAGATGGATGACGCCAGGCGTGAACACCACAGGCAGCCCGGACCGGGCGAGCGTCCGCGCGAGCGCGCGCAGGCCGCCGATCCCGCCCGCTTCCCCTTCGGCCGCGAGGAAGGCGAGCCGCAGCTCCTCCTCGGTCGCTTCCCGGGTGCGCATGAGCGGGAGCCCGTAGCCGGAGGGGCCGGCAATCAAGTCGACGGGGCCCGCGTCCGTGAGCACGGCGACGAAGGCGCCGGGGTCGGCGAGCGCCGCGGCGGTGGGGAACGAACGGTCCAGGAACACCGTCCCGTTCTCCAGCCCGCAGAGATCGATGCTCACCGTCCCCGGATCGATCCCGATGACGCGGGGCATGGTCCCTCAGGACTGCTTCGCGACCAGCTCCCGCGCCACCTCCGCGATCGCCTCCGCGTCGAGAACCAGATCGTTGCGCGTGAAGAGACGTGCGATACACGCCTTGTGGAGCTTGGTCTTGAAGTTCCCGACGCCGAACGCCCCGAACACCGTGACGCCGTCCTTCACGACGCCCGCGTCGTTGACGTCCACGCCCTCGATGCCCAGGGGTGGGACGGCGTTCAAGTCCACGGCGATTTTGAGGGTCTTCACCGCCGTCCACGCGGCCCGCGGGGCCATCGCGATGCCGGCCGCCCCCGCGTTGAGCAGCACCGCGGCGCCGTCCAGGGCCCGGGGTAGCTGCGACGGGTCCCCCAGGGTCGCGCTCTCCACCTGGACGTTGAAGCGGGCGTTGATGAACTGGCGCGCCTTCTCCCCCTGCTCGGGCTTGCGGGACGTGATCGTCACGCGGGCGCCATCCTTGGCGAGGAGGCCGGCTGCGCGCTGGCCGACCGGGCCCGTACCTGCGAGGATCACGACTCTCTTGCCCGTCAGGCTGCCGAGCGCCTGCTCGATCCTGACGACGGCGGCCACCGCGGTCGTGTTCGACCCGTTCGAGTCGAGCATCATCGACACCCGAAACGGCCCGAACATGGCGTCGGCGGCCATCGCGAGCAGCTGCTCGCCGGCCGTCATATTGGTGCCCCCGATCCAGACGGCGGTGTTCTGGAGGTCCTTCGGCCCGCGCGTGAAGAGGCAGCCGTAAATGAGGTCCCGGACGTCGGACTCGGTCACGCCGCCGTAGCTCATGATCTCGTCCGCGCCCGCGTCGTAGGCCACCACCTGATCGAACGCGCTCGGCAGCCGTGAGCTGTCGAGCTGCAGCAGCAGCTTCCGCATCGGGTTTCGCGCTCCGCGGTGATCCGAGAAAAGGGGACGAAAGCAGTCGAGGGGCGGGAGCACCGCCCCTCGACCGTGCCGCCACTGACGCCCCGGGGCGTTACATCTTGTCGGCGCCGCCCGCGAACGGGTGCGTGGCGGTCCTGGCGCCG
>Ga0209237_1003125_pt1 | contig 10031 bp, 6 predicted proteins | sample GraSoi013_1_40cm_2_FD_185820 | JGI IMG/M metagenome (GOLD analysis project Ga0209237, IMG submission 185820) | Grasslands soil microbial communities from the Angelo Coastal Reserve, California, USA - Sample 10_02_2013_1_40cm (SPAdes) (version 2) | ecosystem: Environmental > Terrestrial > Soil >...
AGGGCCAAAATCGGGGAGAGAGTGGTCTGGTACCGCCTACCGGAGGCGGACAAGGAGGTCGTCGACTCCAGGATGCCGGGAAGCGAGCCCGTCAAGCATGGCTAGGCCGCTGCTGGCTGGCTTGCTGGCTGCCTGCTGGTTGCCTGACCAGAAATCACTAAATATCGTGTCGGCTCGCGAAACCCGCTTGACCGAGAAGTTCTCCGCCTACGGCTTTCAGGTCGAGATCCCGGAAGACTGGAGGATCGAATTCAACGCCAAGAACAGCAGGCAGAGGGGGGACGTCGCCTTCCACTCGCCGAAGAACAACGTCTTCTTCGTCTCCTGGGGCAAGCTGGAGGATGCGCAGCGGCGGTTCAGGAACCTGGAGGGGCACAGGGACGAGACAATCAAGAGGTTCCGCAGCGACCCTAACATGAAGAGCGTGGAAATCGTGAGGTCGGCTATGGAGAACCTCTCGACGCACGAAGGGCTCGTCTCTCGGGTGGTGGCCCGGAGGAGGCCAGGCTTCATGAGGAGGCTGGAGTCCAGCCACGAGGTCTGGTCGGTCCACCTCTACTGCCCCCCGACGGCGAGGTACTACGTCGTCTACTGGCACGTCAGCTTCGGCGACGAATTTCCCGACTTCGAGGACAGGTTCATGTCAATCGCGAGGACCCTGGCGTGTCACCCCCAGCCTCTGTGAGCGAGTCCTGGAAAGGTTAATCTCCGAATTAATTGGGCGGGCGATGGCAACGGGGAATGAAGACATCCATCACCACGATCGTCTGGGGAAAGATGCACACTCTGGCTGAGTTAAGGGAGGTCCTCGCGGAAGTAAGGAGAATCGGATACGACGGGGTAGGCCTGGAGACAAGGCTCCTCCCTCGCGAGGCCATACAGAACCCCCGGCTTGTAAGGAAGACGCTGGAAGAATCCGGGTCGAGAATGCCGGGTCGTATTCGACGATGAAGCTGCAGGACGTGGCTTGGGCTTCCGAGGCCGGGACTCCCCTGCTCTGGGTAGTGGCGAGGGGCACAGGGAATACGAAGCTGTCGGGGCGGTCGCGCAGCTCAGCTCCCTGGCGGCGAAGTCGGGGATTGCGCTGGCGCTCCACAACCACTTGGGGACGCGTTTCGAGACCGAGGCCCCGAGGAAGAAGCCGTCCGGGTGCTCCACCACCTTCACCGTCCTGCCGTCTGAGACGACCCTTGCGGCCCTCCGACCAGAAGCCACAGGCTCGCCAGATGCTTTGAGGTCGTCGATTCGTTCATGTGTGAGTGCTACGCGCAGCTGACCGAGTTTAAGCGCATAGGAACTTGAATGACAGGGCAAATAAAGATACGATTAATAACACAGCGGTCAACTTCGCCCTCGTTTGGCGGCCATCGAAGCACCCTATAGAAAGCTGCGACCGGAGTGGAATGGCGTCATCCCGACCGAAGTCTTCCTAGATGAAGCGAGTCGCATAGTCAACAAGTCGAAGAGTTCGGACGTGACTCTGCGGGTGATGGGAGGGGTTGGCATCGCGCTACACTGCCTCAACGAAAGAAGCTTCGCCCAGAAACTCGGAAGGCTGGTTGAGGGGAAACAAGAGTACACCGACCTCGATTTCGCTGGACGTCTTAAGCAGAGGGATAGGCTGGCTGATTTCTTCACGGGACAACTGGGATATACCAAGAGGAGGACGACTCTGTCGACGTCTGTTTCTCAGCGACAAATCTACTATCACCCGGATGGGTATTTTACAGTGGACGTAATGATGGACAAACTGCTCATAGCCAATCATCCGATCGACTTTCGAGCTAGACTGGAGATCGACCCTCTCAGCATCACGCCTGCCGATTTGCTCCTGGAGAAGATACAGATGTGGGTATCGTTCAGTGAGAAGGACCTCAAGGATTGCCTTCTCCTAATCAAAGCTCACAAGGTCTCGGAAGAGGGCGAGGACGCCGATATGATCAATTCCAAGTACATCGCCGAGCTCCTTTCTGAGGACTGGGGATTTTACTACACTGCGACGACGAACTTGAAGAAGATGGCCTCAATCGTCGAGAGTCTGGACGACCGGGGTCAGGAGGTGCACATAGACCCTGCTCGGGTCTCATCTGCGGAGAGAGGGGAGATAGCGAGCAAGATCGAGGAAGGACTGTTGCGCGCCATCGAGGACCATCCCAAATCACTGGGCTGGAGAGTCAGGTCCAAGTTGGGGACGAGCAAAAAGTGGTACAAAGACGTCGAGACGCCCCAGACAGTCGGGGATTTCGGAATCTGGCGATTGAGGGAGATAAGCAAATAGTGAGGTTCCACTTCCTGGCGAACCCCGAGCCCTCCGCCATCATATCATCCTCCCGTTGGGCGGTAGATGGTGGAGATTACTCCTCGACTACTTGTGATTCTGCCCGATGAATTTCTGGTATTGTGCTCTCGTAAGGCGCTATGACTGTGAATTTCGAAGTGATGACCTCCTCGAAGAGGCGCTTGGTCAACCCAAACGTCTCGAAGTAGTCCGTGAGCCTCGACTCCAAGAGTCGATATTCGTCGCTGTCCAGTTCCCTGTAGTCTGACGAGATTGGCTTGACGTACTTGCCGGAGAAGATCCTCTCGATCTTCGAGAATGCAATGGAGGGAAGACGCTTCTTCAACGCGAAGTAATCCAACGTCTCCTGACCGATGACGGACCTGTACTCCTCCGCCCCGAGCATCCCGTCAAGGTGTAGCGAGTACAGGTAGTTCAGGACGTCCTCTCTGGGGGGCGGCAGGCCCACCTCGTCGTCTCTGACCATGGATCGAATGAAGATTTTCCCGCCCACCATCCCGGTACCGGCGAACCTCCCCGCAAGCGAGCCCTCGTGGTTTCTTCTCCTGTTCAGCCCCAGAATGGCTATGATGCCGCCAGCCATGTACTCCCCCAAGTAATCGTCAGCCCTTCCACCGACGATCATGCATGGTTTCCTCTCCCGGTACTCGCGCATCTGTATCCCGGCCCTGTTCCCGACGCTACCCCTCACGAAGATGTCGCCTCCCTGAAGGGCCTGCCCTATCACGTCTCTCGCATCGCCATGCACGATGACTCTCCCCGCGTGCATTGCGTCACCAACATCATCTGCTGCGTTCCCGTGCACGATGAATTGCAGACCGCTGTTGAAGTTTGCGAGGCAGTTGCCCGGGTACCCGTAAAGTATGATTCTTGCGCCGAGGAATTCGGGCTTCTGGAGGTTTACGCCGATGTATCTCTGACCTTGTAAGTTGGTGACCTTCACCTCTCTTCTCCCGTCGGCCATCACTTGAAGGATCGACTCGTTCAGTGCTGCATAGGATAGGCCCTTCGCGTCAATGACGTCGTGCGCGAAGAAGGCTCGATCTTGCGGGAATCGATCGAGCTCGCGCCTGACGGAATATCCCATGAAGAGCTCTCTGTCTCTCCGACCCGGCTCTATTATGCCTCTTTTGAGCGAAGCCAGGAAGAACCTTCCGGGCTCGATTGTCCAGACTCTTGCCTCGGGAGATAGAGTCCTAATCTGACCTTCTTCGCTCGCCACGAAGTATCTTCCGTCGTCCTCGCCGACCACTATCGGCCGGAATTTTGACCTGTCAGTCAGCCCCAACAGGTATGTGTCTTGACCGTCGCAGTAGCCGGCTACGATCGTGAAGGGACCATCGAGTTGCGCCCCTCTCAGCCGGATGATCAGCTCCCTGATTCTTGCGCCATGAATGGCCCCATCCAGGCGACGCTCGTACGGATTGGATAGAAGCGCAGCGACGTCGCGCACGCTCAATCGTCTTACCCTGACCAGATGGTCAAGCAGCTGCGCGACAACCTCGCTGTCGGTGCCGACGTGTTTTGTAATGCCGACGGACTTCAGGAACTCCATGTTGGCCCCGTAGGAGCTGATGTCTCCGTTGTGAACAATCGCAAACTCAACGGAAGAGAAAGGGTGGGACCAGATGGGGTACCTGCCGGGAGAGTTCGTGGGCTGTCTGGTGTGGGCGAGCCATGCATCGGCGAAGACCCTGTCTTCAACCAGATTGCACTTCTTGGCGACCTCGCGTGGATAGCCTACATCTTTGTACACGTTCACGTATCTACCGGAGGAGTAGACTCTAGCGCGTATCCCCTCCTTGCTCATGAGCACGTTCAGGGTGTTTGTGGCCTCGAAGAGGAGTTCATCGGGCGAATCTACGAGAACCTCATAGACGGTGAAAACCCCCTTCGTCGTAGAATCGGGGAGGCTTTCCGATAGCATCCTCAATCCCCTCTTCGAATACTCCGAGAGGTGATCCCGCACTTCCTGAAGGCTCTCCTTGCCATCGACGAAGACCTTTATCCTCGCAGGCGGTCTCGGTTCTTCTCGGTTCGTGAAGGCGGCGAAACCGGCGCCCAGGCTGCTTCCCCTGTACCTGACGCACTCGATGGCCCTTAGCGCAACGGAATTGCCTATCCTCTCCGCGCCCTCCTTCCTGAGGACGCCGAAGACTCCGCATCCGTCCTTGACCACCGGCGTGAATTCTTCCATCTAGCCAAGACCCGCTGGCTTGATTCTCAGCCTTCTTCTCACCGCTGGCTCCATGTCAACCGCTCTCAGGAGTTCCCTGTTACCAACCAGGGTCGTGAACAGGCTACTTACTCCGGCCGCTCCGGCCAGAAGCTTGATCTCTCGTCCTGTCGCGAGTATCAGGTTCTCGAGCCGATCTTTTACCTGCTCTTCATCAAGCAACGAAGCATCCTCCTCCTTCTCGTATCCTACGGCCAGAGTCGCTGCCGTGCTGATCCCCACCGCGTCGGCCCCAAGTGCACAGAGCTTGAATACGTCGCTCGAGAGCCTGACCCTCTCACCCATCGCTATGACATCGAAGTTCGTTCGAAGTGGCAATCCCTCTCTCAAGACTTTCCTGAGCGCCGCATCGACCTCGGAAGTCGCAACCTCCAATTCTAGCCGCCCAGCGCAATCTCGATCTTCATCCAGGATGACCCCATCAAGCTCGAGCAGAGCGGCATCAACCGCACTCGTGGGGCTATTTTCAGAGCACTCTAGCCTGAGATAGAGCGGTCTCTTCCCAGCCTGGAGGTGCACCCTCTCCTTCCAGTCATCTCCGGTGATGACGTAACCCCCAGCGGGGTCATCAATACTACCTGGAACGAAGATTCTCCTGGCGTACTTCTCCAACTCCCTGGGAGGCCTTCCTTCTAGGTACAGGATCGTTCCCATGCTGCTGGCTGTCCTCACCAGCGCCCTGATCAGCTTCGGAGGCATCTCCTCTCTGAAGGGACCGAGAATCACCGGAGTGGAGAGCCTGATCTTCCCCCGTGCTAGGTAGCAGGCGGTCTCTATCTCTTCCCTGTATGGGTCTATGCTCGGCCTGGTGACCTGAGCCCCGTCAGACACGATCCAGTCGGCTATCCTCCTAGGAGCGTCGACAAAGGGAGGTCCAACGCTCCCCATGCTTGAGATGACCGCCTCCCGAGGCGCCCTGCCCGCAGTGCCGGCCATCTCCTGAAGTCGTTGCTTCAACTCGTCCGTCCAGAAAGCTGATTCAGCGTCAAGGAGTGGTGTCGGAGATCCACTCGGGTTTCCCGCCTTCACTCCGAGGATTTCCGCAGTTTCTCCATTTAGATTGAAGCCCTGAAGCAGGTCTCTCCTCCCGACGAGGTCCTTTGAAGTCTTCAGGTCGAGTCTATCGAGTATCAGCCTGAACTCCTCTGTCCACCCCCTGATCAGGTTGACCATCCACTCGGTGGCCTTCTCGGGGGAGAGTATTCTCTTTGGGTCTCTCTCGGTCTTATTGGTCAGCAGGGTGGGGCAGAACCCCATGTGACATTTGTGAACCATCAGGCAGCCCATGCAGATCAGGCAGGCTGTACCTATGCTGACACAGTCGGCGCCCAGAGCCATGAGCTTCGCTGCATCCTCCGCGTTGCTCACCCGCCCAGCGGCAATCACTGAGAATCCCTCCCGGAGATTCTCTATCCTCAGTGCCCTGTCGACGGCGGCAACCGCTATCTCAATCGGTAGTCCGACGTTATCCTTCACAACGGAGGGTGCCGCACCCGTGCCTGCACCCGAGGCGTCGAGTATTATGCCGTCCCCCCCCATCCTTGCAACCCCCGAAGCGATGTATGAAACGTAGTTCGTAACACCGATCTTTACGAAGACCGGCTTCCCCGTCGCTTCTTTGAGCGCCCATATTCTCTGGCCAAGGTCCTCGATGGAATAGATATCGTGGTGGGGAGCCGGAGATATGGCGTCCCTTCCAACCGGTATTCTCCTCGTGAGAGAGATGGGCTCCGTGACCTTCGTTCCCGGGAGGTGGCCACCCATGCCGGGTTTTGCTCCTTGGCCTATCTTGAGCACTATCGCCATCCCGGTGTTGAGTACCTTCAGGTCCACCCCGAACCTTGCGGAGGCCCACTGGACCGTTATTCGCTTGCACTTTGCAACGTCCGGGTAGAGACCACCCTCGCCCGTCCCCGCGATGACTCCGGTGACGTCTGCTGCCCTTGCGATCGCTATGTTTGCTACCCCACTCAGTGCTCCGTAGGACATGTCCCCGAGGTAGAGTGGAGAGGTGAGCGAGATCCTTCCATAGGCGAGATCGACCGCGCTGTTCGCGTTAGAATAGGCGTAACCCGAAAGATCCCCGCCTTTCCCATCGTACCCCACACCCGTGAACCTGACCCTGTCTAGGGGTCTTCGCGTGAGCTCTTCGAGAGGTGTCCAGAGCCTCACAGCGGATCCCGTCTCGGCAAGCCGACGCAGATGCTGGATCTTTGGAACGTTCCAGAACTCGCTCTGCCTGCTCGTGGGAATTCTCGAAAATTCCGTTATTACGCTGCTAGCCACACTTGTACGGCATTCGACGAATACTGCTATTAATAATTTAGTGCCACATATATTCCCATCAGGCATTAGCTCTTCGGGTGGCGAAGCGTACAGCGGTGGGGGTGGGAGCGGGAATGGAGTCCGATCGTGATGGCGCGTCCGTTTCTATCGTAAAGGGTGCATCCCTTGTTACCTGACCTTTCCGAAATAAGGAAGAAGCGGGTGAAACTCGGCATCAACCAGAGGGAGCTCGGGCTGCACGTAGGAGTGAACCAATCAACCATTACGAAGATAGAGAACGGGAAGATTCGACCGTCATACGAATTGGTCTACAGTATCTTTCGATTCCTCGAATCATTCGAGGATTCGAGCATCGGTCTCATCGGAGACATCCAAGTGACTCCTGTTACCTTCGTAAACAAAAGCGAGCAGCTTCGAAGGGCCCTTTCTATGATGCAGAATCGTGGATTCAAACAGCTACCGGTCAAGGACGGTGAGCTGGTAGTCGGAAGCATCTCCGAAAGGAGTGTCTCACGGCAGATTGTCAAGGTGAAGGATCCGACCCAACTGCTCAATAAGCCCGTCTCGGAATTCATGGAAGATCCATTCCCGATGGTTCCGGAATCCACGCCCATATCATGGGTGACCTCACTCCTGCAGCATGTTCAGGCGGTTTTGACGACAAGGAAGGGAAGGGTCTTCGGCATAGTTACCAATGCTGACCTCATAAAGGTAATCTCCACGAGGTAGGGCTCTGGCGAAGCATCGAGCGAGCTCAACCCCGTCCAGGGTTCATTGCGCCTCCGCACAAAGCGCAATCCCGGAATCCTTTGAAGACAGGCCGTTCTAGGAGGGCTTGCGGCCCACGAATATGTGGTCTCTGGGCTCGTTCTGCTTCCTGTCCCTCGCGAACTTCCAATCGACGTATACCGCTATCCTGCCGAAACCGACTTCGCGCATCGCCTTTCGGAAATCCTGTAGGTCGAAGAGACCAAGTCTATGGACGTCGTCCCTCAGCAGTATTACCTTTGGGCCGTCCTTGATCAGGTAGCTGAAGGTAATCTCGCCTATTTTCCCTCTCCGCCTCGAAAAGCTGAGCCTTGCTCCCATAGCCTCCCCCTCGTCGAATATGTCCTCACCCCTGTAGCCGTCCAGGAAACCTTTCTTCGTGAAGTGTGTGTCAAAGACCGTGACCCCGCCCTTCCTAGTATGGTCGAATAGTCCCCGCAGGGTTCTCTTCAGGTCTGACATCGACAGGTTGTAGGAGATCGCACTGAACAGGCAGATGGCGGCGTCGTAAGTCCCTTCGACGACCTGGCCAAGATTTCTCATCTCCCCCCGGACGAAGGTGGCGCGACCCCCCACTTTTCTCCTCGCAATCGCCAGCATGTCATCGCTCACGTCCACGCCCGTGACCCGATACCCCGCGGCGGCTAGGAGCTTCGTGTGATTGCCCGTTCCGCAGGCGACTTCCAAGATGCGTTTTCCCCTGACCCCATACCTGTGCAACACTTTGAGCAGGAAGTCGACCTCCTGCGCGTAATCTTTCCACCAGTAGATCCTGTCGTAGTAAGACGCCAGCTCCGAGTAAAGCGCAAGCTTAGGCATGACAAGAGAACGTCCGATTCAGAATGTATTAAGCGCGACAGGCTTCGAGGAGGCACTACAGTGATGCGCTTTGTTGCGTCTCCGCCCTGGATACCATCCGCGCGTTCGCTAACGGATGGGGATGAAACTCGATCGAAAGGGCCGGCATATTGGTGAACTTGGTTCCAGGATTGCTGAGGAGCCGAAATCCTTAAGCAAAGCTACAGGCAAAATCAGCGGGTGTCCGTAGAACACCAGCAGTTCCTGTACCTGACAACAACAGGACGGAAAACAGGCAAGCCTCACAAGATTGAGATTTGGTTCGTTGCTCGTGACGGAAAGTACTACTTGGTATCAGAGCACCAAGATCGTTCTCATTGGGTTCAGAACCTGAAGGATGACCCGAAGATCTCGTTTACTGTCGGCAAGGATACCTACCGAGGTAGGGGACGCATGATAGATCGAAAGAATGAGTCTGAGTTGGCAGCAAAAATCACTGCCCTTATGAACGCGAAGTACAAGTGGAGTGAGGGTCTCATCGTGGAGCTGGCACCAGCTCGATCGTGAAGACGGGGTCGGTGCCGGGGCCCTGCAGTTGTGCCGTCGGCTGTTCTTCGCACTTCACGGTTCGCACACATAGAGCCATAAGGAGGCTTTAGGTGAAGAGACGCGCGATATGGTGAGGAGGAGAAGGCCCAAGAAGGAGAGGGTTGTGACTAAGAAGAAGGCTACGAGAGCTGGAAGGGCGTGGTCGTACAGCGACCTGTACGAAGATTGGCTCCAAAAACAAGTTGTAAAAAGTAGCGAAACTACCCCTGAGGTGAAAATCCCGACGGACACCTTTGAGGGATGGATTCAAGAACGAGTCAGGAAAAGAATATCACAAGATTGACCGGAGAGCCGACCAGAAGAACGACGAATGAGCTAGGTTCCTTTCTCGAAGCATTGCGGGTCGAAATAGGAGAACGCCTGCCGCTAACGCTCAGCGCGTGCCACTTTCGAAGTTCGCGAGTTCGGCACGGCCACCCTGGATTATCCTTATAATCGCGAACCGGCCTGACGCCTAAGAGGCAAGTAACTGTCGTTGAAGTCTGCAAAGGAGGAGAGACACCTATCCGCCATAATGTTCACAGACATGGTAGGCTACACAAGCCTCTCCCAGTCCGACGAAAGGCCTGCCCTGGAGCTGCTCGAGGAGCACAAGTACACTCCTCTCTTTTCCAAGCTGAGAAAAGACCCACGCTTTCAGGAATTCTGCGAGATGGTTGGCCTTCCTCCCTCCCTAGGAGAGCCCCGGGGATAGTCTTGGAAGCGGACAGACTGCTCACCCCCCTTTACGGATTGGGGGTTGTGGGGGCCTTCTTGCAGGTTGCTGGGGCGAACTGGGACGTCAGCTCTCACATTCTTGGGATAGTCGACTCCTTCTTCACCCCATCGCACCTCGTCCTCTACCTCGGGATCCTCCTCGTCCTGATCGCTGGATTCCTTGGGGTCTGGTTCGAGAGGCAGACAGGTGCAAAGTTGAGACCATTCTTCACCGGCTTCAGGGTGGCCTTCGTCGGGAGCCTAATCCAGCTTGTTGCGGGCCCGCTCGACCTCTGGTGGCACAGCGTCTATGGCTTCGACCCCTTCCTCTTCACGCCC
>Ga0209237_1003126_pt1 | contig 10031 bp, 8 predicted proteins | sample GraSoi013_1_40cm_2_FD_185820 | JGI IMG/M metagenome (GOLD analysis project Ga0209237, IMG submission 185820) | Grasslands soil microbial communities from the Angelo Coastal Reserve, California, USA - Sample 10_02_2013_1_40cm (SPAdes) (version 2) | ecosystem: Environmental > Terrestrial > Soil >...
CGAACGGTGAAGGCAACGGTTTCTTTCGCGGTCGATCGCGTCAAGCGGTCGCGCACCGTGACCTCGAGCTCGTACTTGCCGGGTGGAAACGAGTGGAGCGGGACCGACTGACTGGTGAACGCCTGCGTCTCCCACGGAGACGGCGGCGGCAAATCATCGTCGGTCATGTGCTGCGGCGGTGTCCGGTTGAACAGTCGTCGCGTGCCGTCGACCTCGTGAAAGAAGTTGTACTCCGCAGTCAGATCGGCATCGGGCGCGCCGTAGTTGCAAATCTGGAATACCACCGACAGCACGTCGCTCGACGTGAAGGCATGAGTCGCGACCGGAACGACTTCGGCCTGACCGAGCGTGTAGGGACTCTCGATCTGATGCTCGTGCGAGAGCGGCGCTTTCAGCGTGTTGATGCGGCTGACGAGAATCAGGCTGCTCAGCGCCAGGCGATCGTTCCAGTAATCAGGAATCGTGACCGTGCGCCGCAGAATCGCGGGACTGCTGGCTTTCTGACGCGCGCGATCGAGGAGCGCGACATACACGTCGTACTCGCCAGGCGGCAGCGCGAGCGCACGCTCCACGAGCCGCGGATCACTGGCGCGCGACGGCTCGAGATCGAAGAAGTAGTATTCCTCGAACGGAAAGAGGTACGGATCGCGCTCACGTTTCTCCGCTTTCTTCTTCGCCGCTTCGTCCGCCGCCTTTTGCTTTTCGTACGCGCGCTGCTGCAGCCCCAGAATCGCCGACGCCTCGGCCGGCGCCTGCGTCGACCGCCGCGCGGAGCTGGCCGCCGGTCCACCAACGGGCAACTCGCCAGGCCCTACGAAGACGGTCTCGATCCGCGGTGGCGGCGCATCGCCGCCACGCGCCAGCCAGTCGCGCACCGCCGAATGCTCGTCGGCCGTGCGAGCGCCGTCGTGCCGCGAGACGGCGCGCACGTACATGGCGGTCGACTTGAACGCATCGGTTGCCGCGGCGACCGTCACCCTGAACGGCACGTAGGCGGTCTGATCGCGCGACTTGAGAATGTGGTTGTCCCAGGTGAGGGACGCGTCGGCATCGGCGTCGCGCTGCTGCGCCACGTCAACAGCGTTCATCAGCACGACGAGAGCCGCGCGCTGATTCGGATCGAGCGGTTTGCGTCGCGGCGGGTCGGCAGCGCGGGGCGCCGCCGACCACGCGAGCACGATCGTAATCGCGACGAAACGACGGCCGCGCATGGCGCGCCTCCCGCGCTTACCTTACCCCAGCTTCTTTTTCGATCGGCAAGTTTTCGACGTCCAGGAGCGCATCGTACGCCGTGAGGTCCGGCTGTAGCGGCGTGACCGAGACATAGCCGTCACGCACCGCCTGGTAATCGGAGCGATCGTGCGGTTCCCATTCGTTCTGCCCTTCCTCGATCCAGTAATACGGACGCCCCTTGGGATCGTGCCGCTCGGCGACCGACGTCACGTGATTGCGCTTGGCCTGCAGGGTGACGCGATAGCCCTTCGGCGGCCCTTTCGGCACGTTGAGGTTGAGGAAGGTGCGCGACGGCAGCGGCCGCCGGAGAATCGCGTCCGCCATGGTCGCGGCCGCGCGCGCGGCGTGCGTGAAATCGTAGCTCCCGCGCGTCGCGCGCAACGAGACGGCGATGCTCGGAACACCCAGCAGCGCGCCCTCGAGCGCGCCGGCGACCGTGCCCGAGTACGTGATGTCGTCGCCGAGGTTGTATCCTTTATTAATACCCGAGACGACGAGGTCCGGCAGTCCCTTGAACACCTGCGTCACCGCGATGTTGACGCAGTCGGTCGGCGTGCCGTCGACCGCGAAGGTGTGGGCGTCGATGTGTTCGAGGCGGAGCGGGTGCCGAAGCGTGAGCGCGTGACCGATGGCGCTCGCCTCCTCGACGGGCGCGACGATGGTGACGTCGCCGACGGCGCGGAGCGCGTCGGCGAGCACGCGAATCCCGTCGGAGCGGTAGCCATCATCATTCGTCACCAGAATCCGTGGCATGAAGCGGCTTAATTATAGCGAACAGCCACGCGGTCGCGACGAGTGCCAGCGCCGCGCCGACGCCGAATGCCGCGGCCGCGCCGTATGCGTTCCAGATGATGCCGAAGAGCACGCTCGCCGCCAGCGCACCAAGTCCCTGGACCGCCGTGTACATACCGAACGCGAACCCGCGTCTCGACGCGGGCGCGAGATCGGCGACGAGCGCCTTCTCGGTACCTTCGGCGAACCCGAAGTAGAACCCGTAGACGAGAAACCACGCGATCAACACGGTCAGCGTCTGGCTCAGCGCGAACCCCGCGTACACGGTGGCGTAGATCAGCCAGCCGATCGCGATCACCGACCGCCGGCCGATGCGGTCGGACCAACTCCCGCCGACCACCGAGACGACCGCTTTCACCACGTGCAGCGCGGCCCACATGAGCGGGATGAATTGCACGCTGCCGGCGGCGTCGGTCAGCTTCAACAGCAGAAACGCGTCGGTCGAATTCCCGAGCGTGAACAGCGTCAGCACGAGCATGAACAGCGTGAACTCACGCGGTAGCGCCGTCGTCCTGTCTTCTGTGGTGTCCGGCTTTAGCCGGACCTCGTGCGGGTCTTCTGTGGTGTCCGGCTTTAGCCGGGCCGTCTCGGCCTCCGGGACGAAAAAGATCAGCGCGACCGCAATCGCGCCGGGGATGATCGTCAGCGCGAACAGCGTCCGGTACTCGCCGGGATAGAAGAACAAGAACACGGACGCGAGCGTTGGGCCGACCACTGCGCCGAGGTGATCCATCGCGCGATGAAATCCGAACACTTTGCCGCGCGTCGTCGGCGTCGCCCACATCGCGAGCATCGCGTCGCGCGGCGCGCCGCGCACCCCCTTCCCCACCCGATCCAGCACGCGCACCACGAACACCTGCGTCCAGGTCGTCGTGACGGCGATGAACGGCCGCGCGATCGACGACACGCTGTACCCGAACAGCACGAGCGGCCGCTTCCTGCGCGAGCGGTCGGCGATGCGGCCCGAAATGATCTTGAGGAAGCTATTGACGGCTTCGGCGGCGCCCTCGACGATGCCGAGCGAGACGGCGCCGGCACCGAGCACACGCGTCAGAAAAAACGGGAGGAGCGGGTAGATGGCCTCGGTCGCGGAATCAGTCGCGAGACTGACCCAGCCGAGGAGCCAAACGGGCTTTGGAAGATCGAGGAGGCGCGCTGGCTGCTTCAACACAATGGACACAAAGGACACGAAGGTCCGAGACCGTATTCTCTACAGTCTTGACCTTTGTGTCCTTGGTGTCCTTCGTGTTGATTCACCGTTTCTCGTAAGGCGCGAGCGGTCCGTCCTGAACGACTGATACCCAGATGCGATCCGGATCGCCGCTCGTGGCGCGATAGACCGGGAACCCGCGATACTCGCCAATCGGCGTGAAGCGATCGGGTATGAACGGAACCGCGGACCCCGCGCTGTACCAACGGGTGCCGCTGTACTCGAGCCAGACGCCGTTGGTCGCGCGAGGTCGCGGAATCGTTTCCACTCGCGTCCGCGTCGGGCGCGCGCGCTCGGGAATGTTGACCACCTCGCGCTCCATTCCTGCCGTCCTCGGCACGATCGATCCAGCGGTCCCGACCGGACGCTCTTCACCCGCAAACATCGCCGGTGTCGCGGTTGAAGGCGTCGCGTAGGTCACCGGCGTGCCGACACTTGACGGCCGTGTGGCAAACGACGCCGCGCGGCTGCCGCTCGTGCCCGCGAGCTCGCGCTCGCGCGGCCGCTCGAACCCGCGCATCCGATCGCGTCCCACCGGCACATAGACGAGGCTCCACGGTTCCAGTGTCGTGTCAGCGTAAACCGGCACGCCTTGATAGACGCCAATCTGAGCCATCACCTGACCGTCGAACTGCCGATATTCGCGCGTCGGGTAAAAGATGAGCCCTTGGATGACGATCGGCTCACTGTTGACCTGCCACGCCGCATTGGATGCGGTCGCTTCGGGTGGCGGCGTCCGGAACTGGTAGACCTGAGCATTTCCTACTTTAGGAAACAGCACAGCCACAAGTACAACGAGGCTGGCTACAAAAGCGCGCATAACGACCTCCACGCGGTAGAGGTCTCAATGTCTGTGCCAGGTCGTACAATGGAGGGCATCCATGTCAACACTGGCTGAGGTGCTCGCGCGGGAAACGCGCGAGGGTGAGTTGTATGACGTCCTCCCGGACGGCCGCCTCCGCTGCTACGCGTGCGGCCATTGTTGTCCGCTGCCCGAAGGCGCGATCGGCGTCTGCAAGGTGCGCTTCAACCGGGGCGGTCGCCTGCTCGTGCCGTGGGGCTACGTCGGCGGCGTGCAGTGCGATCCGATCGAGAAAAAGCCGTTTTTCCACGCGCATCCCGGCGCGCTCGCGTACAGCTTCGGGATGCTCGGCTGCGATCTGCATTGCGCCTACTGCCAGAACTGGGTCACATCGCAGGCGCTGCGCGATCCGAATGCCGTTGCACCGCCGTTGAAGGCGTCGCCGGAAGATCTCGTCGCCGATGCGCTGCGCCAGCATGCGCGCGTCATGGTGAGCACGTACAACGAGCCGCTCATCACGAGCGAGTGGGCGGTCGCGGTCTTCAAAGAAGCGAGGGCCGCGGGACTGACGACCGGTTATGTGTCCAACGGCAACGGCACGCCGCAGGTGCTCGAATACCTTCGGCCGTGGGTCGACCTCTATAAAGTCGATCTCAAAAGCTTCGACGATCGGCACTATCGACAGCTTGGCGGACGGCTCGATCCGATTCTCGACACGATCCGCCGGCTTCACGCGATGGACTTCTGGCTGGAAATCGTCACGCTGCTCATCCCCGGCTTCAACAGCTCGCGCGACGAGCTGACGCGGCTGACGGCGTTCGTCGCGAGCGTCTCGCCGGACATCCCGTGGCACGTGACGGCGTTTCACGGCGACTACAAGATGACCGACCCCGAGAACACGACGGCGGAAATGCTGCTCGACGCGGCTGACATCGGGCGCGCCAATGGCCTGCGCTACGTGTATGCGGGCAACCTGCCCGGACGCGTCGGCGATCTCGAAGACACCCGCTGCGCGTCCTGCGGCGAAGTACTCGTCGCGCGTTACGGCTACTACATCCGCGATTACCGCATCACGCCCGATGGCCGCTGCCCGGCGTGCGACACGGCGCTCCCTGGCCGATGGAGCAGGCAGTTCGACGGCCAGATCACGTCGCGTCCTTTCATTCCCGGCAGCCGGCGATTTACAATCCTCAGCTCGCGATGAACGACCTCAACGATCTCTACGGGCGTCCTCTGCGCAACCTCCGGTTGTCGGTCACCGACCGCTGCAACCTGCGCTGCGAATACTGCATGCCGGAGGACGACTACGTCTGGCTGCCGCGCGAGGACGTCCTGCACTTCGAGGAGACGAGCGCGCTCGTCGACGTGTTTCTCTCGTTGGGCGTGGACAAGATCCGCCTGACGGGCGGCGAGCCGCTGCTCCGCCGCGATATGCCAGCACTGGTGAAGATGATCTCGTCGAAGCGCGGCTTGAACGACCTCGCGCTCACGACCAATGGCGTCCTCCTCGCCGACCAGATCGACGCACTCAAGGCTGCGGGTCTCGGGCGCATCACCGTGAGTCTCGACACGCTTCACCGCGATCGCTTCAAAGCGCTGACGCGGTTCGATCAGCTCGACGCGGTGCACGCCGGCATCGGCGCCGCGCATCGTGTGTTCGGCCGCATCAAGATCGACACCGTCGTCATCCGCGGCGTCAACGATGACGAGCTCGTCTCGCTGATTGAGTACGGGAAATCGGTGAACGGCGAAGTTCGCTTCATCGAGTACATGGACGTCGGCGGCGCTTCGCGCTGGTCGCCCGCCCGCGTCGTCTCGCGGCGCGAGGTCCTCGAGACCCTGTCACAGCACTACGGCGCCGTGGACGCGATCGACGATCCCGCCTCGTCGGCCCCCGCGGATCGGTATGCGCTGAAGGATGGAACGACGTTCGGGATCATTGCGTCGACGACGGCGCCGTTCTGCCGCACGTGCGACCGCAGCCGCCTGACCGCCGACGGAATGTGGTACCTGTGCCTCTACGCGACGCGCGGCATCGACCTCCGCGCGCCGCTTCGTCAAGGCGCGTCAGTCGAGCAGCTGAAAGCCCTCATCACGAGCGGTTGGCGCGCCCGCGACGATCGCGGCGCCGAAGAGCGCCTCGCGCTCGGCGATCGCCGCGCGTTCGTGCCGGTGCAGGATCTCCTCCGGAAAGACCCGCATCTCGAGATGCACACGCGGGGCGGCTAACGGCGGCGCCTTCGAAAGGGTGCCCTACCAGATGTGCGAGGCGAGAGCGGCGCGGACTTTTCGCGCGAGCGCGTCGGGCGTGAATGGTTTGTGGAGATAGAGCACGCGCGTCTCGGGCCGCCGCGCACGCACGGCGTCCGCCACACTGGCGTCGGGCCCCGCGGAACCGGCGACATCGGTAATCAGCAGATGAATCGGTGACGCGTGCTCGTCGGCGAGCTTCAACGCCTGCACGCCGTCCTCCGCCACCAGCAATCGATATCCGCGGCGCCGCAGCACGTCGCCAATCAGCGACCGTACTGCCACGTCGTCTTCCACCAGCAGCACGGTTTCCGACGCGCGCTCCGCGCGTGAGCGGCGTTCCGGCGGCTCGGCAACGGCCGGCGCTTCCAGCGTCACGGGCAGATACACGTCGAAGCGCGAGCCGCGACCGCGCTCGCTTTCGACGGCGATGTGGCCGCCGCTCTGTTTGACGATGCCGTACACCGTCGCAAGGCCGAGCCCTGTGCCGCGGCCAGGCTCTTTTGTCGTGAAGAAGGGCTCGAACAAATGTTTGCGAATGGCCGGATCGATGCCGATGCCCGTGTCGGCCACGGTCAGCTGGACGTACGCGCCCGGCGGGTTGCCTTGGCGCTGTGCGGCCGCGTCTTCGATGTCGACGTTCCGCGTCTGCAGGGTCAGCCGTCCGCCGCGCGGCATGGCGTCGCGCGCGTTGAGCGCCAGGTTCAGCAGAATCTGTTCGACCTGGTCGGCGTCGGCCTTCACGGGCCGCAGATCGCGCGGCGTGCACGTGATGAGCTCGATCTGATCGCCGATGACGCGCTGCACCAGGCGCCGCGCGCGATCGACGACGTCGCTCAAATTGAGGACCGTCGGCTGAAGCACCTGTTGCCGGCTGATGGCCAGCAGCTGCTGCGTGAGGGTCGTGGCGCGCTCCGCGGCGTGGCGGATGCCGTTCACGTCGGCGGCACGCGGATCTCCTGGCGCCAGATCGCCGGACAGCATCTCGACGTGCCCGAGGATGGCGGCCAGCAGGTCGTTGAAATCGTGCGCGATGCCGCCGGCCATCTGACCGACGGTTTCGAGCAGCCGCGTCGTATCGTCCATGTGCATGATGCAGACGCCGGTTACGAGGTGAGCTCCTTCGGCACCTCGAAGTGGCCGAAGAGCAGCAGCGACACCGCCTGCAGCAGCCCTTTCACGCTGCACGGCTTGTCGAGATACGCCTCGTCCTGCCACAGCGTCACCTTCTCTTTGAACAGGCTGTCGCTGAAGCCGGTGAGATAGAGGACTTTCATCCTGGGATCGTTCTGACGCAGACGCCGCGCCAGCTCGTCGCCGGTCATCTGCGGCATCATCAGGTCGGTCACCAGGATGTCGAACGGGCCGTGCTCCTCGGCCACACTGATCGCGTCGGCGCCGTCCGACGCGAGCGTGGTCCGGTAGTTCGCCTCGCGGAGCACGCGATCCACGAATCGGCGAACCGGCTCCTCGTCGTCGACGATGAGCACGGACTGCGGCTCGCGCAGCGTGTGACGGGCACGCAGGGCGCGCTCTTTGATGAAGGAGAACACCGATGAAGTCTGCGTGTCGCGGACGGGCAACTTCTTCCGCGTCTCTTCGGATTCGGTCGCCGGGACCTTGCCATCGTCTGCGCCGCGGCCGTCGGGCTGTTCCGCCATGATCTTCCCTGTTGCCGTGTGATCGATCACGACGACTTCCGCACCGACGAGGGGCGCGGCGCCTCGCCCCCAAGCTGGTGACGTTCCAGCCGGCGGTACAGCGCGCGCCGGCTGATGCCGAGCACCTTCGCCGCCTTCATCCGATTGCCTTTGACCTGCCGGAGCACTTCGAGGATGTGCTCGCGTTCGATTTCGTCGAGCGGCGCGGCCCCTTCGGTCGCGCGGCCAGCAGGCTCGGCGCTCCGGCCGCGGGCCGGCGTGGCCGGGAGGTCTGGACCGAACACGCCCGCGAGCTCCCGCTCGGAGACGGTGGTGCCTTCGACCAGCATGCACGCACGCTCGATGACGTTCTTCAGCTCACGCACGTTACCGTCCCACCGTGCGTTGAGCAGCAGGCGCTCGGCGGCGTGCGTCAGGCCGTTGAGCGGCTTGCGCATGCGGCCCGCGCAGTCGCGCATGAACGCGGCGGTCAGGTACGGAATGTCCTCGCGCCGATCGCGCAGCGGCGGCAGCGTGACGTCGACGACGTTGAGACGATAGAAGAGATCGTCGCGGAAGCGGCCGGCGGCCACTTCGGCGCGCAAATCGCGGTTCGTCGCAGCAATCACCGCCACGTCGACCTTCTTCAGCTGCAGCGATCCGATGCGCTGCACTTCGCCGTACTCCAGCGCGCGCAGCAGCTTCGCCTGCACCGACAGCGGCAGCTCGCCAATCTCGTCGAGGAACAACGTGCCGCCTTGCGCCGCCTCGAACAGTCCTTGCTTCGACTCGACGGCGCCCGTGAACGCGCCGCGCACGTGACCGAACAGCTCGGTCTCGAACAGCGTGTCGACCACGGTCGAGCAGTTGATGGTGACGAAGGGGCGAGTCCGGCGTGGACCGGCCTGATGAAACGCGCGCGCCGCGAGCTCTTTGCCCGTGCCGGTCTCACCGCTGATGAGGACGACCTTTGCGTGAGGTGCGAGCCGCTGGATCAGGCTGAACAGCTCCTGCATCACCGGGCTGCGGCCCATCATCCCGCAGAATTCCAGCTGACGGGCGACCTGACTCTCCAGCTCCACGACCTGCGCGCGCCGTTCGAGCTCCTCGCGAATCTCGACGAGCACTTCGCGCAGCCGATCGAAGTCGAACGGCTTGGTGAGGTACTCGCGCGCGCCGCGCTTGATCGCCTCGACCGCGCTATCGACCGCGGCGTGCGCGGTCATCAGAATGACCTCGCAGCTCGGTACGGTTGATCGAATCTGCCGCAGCAGATCCAGTCCGTTCACGTCGGGCATGCGGAGGTCGAGCATCGCGAGATCGGCCGGCTTGCGCAGCAGCGCGCGCATCGCCTCGCTGCCGCTGCCGCAGGTCACGACGTCGAAGCCAACCTTCGCGGCCAGCCGCTCGACGACACGCAGCACCGGCTGCTCATCATCGACGACGAGGAGAAGAGGACGCGGCTGCGTTCTCGTCACAGGCGTGGTGTGCGAACCACTCCCGCAATGCGGGCGGAGCGTCGCGACGGCGGCAATGGACGCATCGAGCGTCCCGCTTTCCAAAATGCACAGATCTGCCGCGACCATTCGGCGGCCAGCGTCCAAGAACCATGCCCAAAGCTGAGCTGTATAAACCGTTGAATTTCAGCCATCGCGGAACCGCCTGTGCGCTTACGGCCGCCGATGTGTGCGTCGCTGTGCGCTGCCGCACACTGTATCGGCTCGACCAAGGCGATTTGTTAGAGACTGGGCGATCGCTCGTGGCAGTCTTCTTGCCATTGGGTCTGCCGCCACCATATGACACCAATGACCTCTGTTCTGATCGTCGATGACGAGCCGGCAGTTCGGGACATCATGGCGCGCTGGGTTGCATCGCTTGGCCTGCAGCCGAAGACCGCCGCGACTGCGGATGAAGCGCTCGCCACGCTGCGTACGCGCCACTACGACCTGGCGGTCATCGATGTGATGATGCCTGGGCACGACGGCCTGTGGCTCGCCTCTCAGCTGCAGCGCGATCATCCGCACACGGCCGTCATCATCGCGACGGCAGACACGAATCTCCTGGACAGTGATTCACAGAATTCTCCGGTGGCCGATCGTCCGAT
>Ga0209237_1003128_pt1 | contig 10030 bp, 9 predicted proteins | sample GraSoi013_1_40cm_2_FD_185820 | JGI IMG/M metagenome (GOLD analysis project Ga0209237, IMG submission 185820) | Grasslands soil microbial communities from the Angelo Coastal Reserve, California, USA - Sample 10_02_2013_1_40cm (SPAdes) (version 2) | ecosystem: Environmental > Terrestrial > Soil >...
ACCCGCTTGCCCTTTGTGAGGTAGACCGCGACAACGCCTCTCTCGCCCTTCCCGAAGGAGTGCGAGAGGCGTCGCGGTCACCTCTGAGGGACATCAGAGGGATGGCTTAGCCTAATCGGCGGTCATCCCTTCGGCTTTATGCGTGGGATCTCAAGCGAGCCGTGCAGCGGAAGCTCCCTGAACAGATCAAAGCTTTGACGAGAAAAAGATCTGCGACTCATTCGCGAGCGTCGCTTCATCTTTGGGTGCATAGTTGAACTTAAACATCCCGTCTGTTGACCCATCTCGACACTTTTAACACATTCGACACTTCCATCCCGACAAGCGTCAAAGCACGCTCTCGAATTCAATCACTTACTCCAATCTGGCATTTGGCAAGGGGCTTGCTTTCTCCATGAGTAATGGCTCGGAAATCACAAATGGAGATTGCGGCTACGCTTCAGGCTGAAAAGGTGTCGCCTGTCCCGCGAAATGCGCGTTCTGTTCTCTTCGTCGCGTTGCGACTCTCCGCGCCTCTCACAAAAAGGAAATCGCGATCATGCGAAGACTAACAATTGTGGCGCTTGTCCTCGGGCTGATCGGCGTTCGTGCCTTCGCGCAGGGCACAGGGCAGCCAACCGGAGCGGTTCAAGGCCAGGTCTTTATTAAGGATGCGGATGGCGGGCGCTCGGTCGTCCCCGCCACGAAGATTACGTTGGACGGTCGAACGCAACTGGAAGCTGAGAGCGACAATGAAGGCAACTTCGCACTCAGCACAGTTCCTGCCGGTTCTTACACAATCACCGCAAACACCCCGGGAATGGCCGCAATGCAAGGCGTGGTGGTTACAGCAGGAGCTGTGTCGCAAGTGCAGTTGGAGATGAAACTCGAAGCGGTCGCTGAATCGACGACTGTAATTGCCAGTGCGAGTTCGGTGGACACAAAAAGTGAACCCTCTGGGACCAACACCATCGGCGAATCCGCAATCCGAAACATGCCCAACATCGATGAGCATTTCCAAAGCCTGCTGCCGCTGATTCCAGGTGTAGTACGCGGCCCGAACGGCCAGATCAATATGAAGGGGGCGCGAGCGTCTCAGAATGGCTCGCTTGTAAACAGCGCAGACGTGACCGACCCAGCCACAGGTACAACAGCGATCAACATTCCGATTGACGTCGTCTCGTCAGTAAAGGTGCTCTCTACTCCTTACGACCCCGAATACGGCAAATTCACCGGCGCAGTTTCAGACGTTGAAACGCGATCTGGAGACTTCAACAAGTTTCGAATGTCAGCGCAGAACCTGTTGCCGCGGCTGCGAAGAGTCGACGGGTCGATCATGGGCCTTGCTGCGTTTACGCCGCGGATAACCGTTTCCGGCCCGCTTGTGAAGGACCGCTTAGCTTTCACCGAATCCGCCGAGTACCGCTATGAGCGAGATCCGGTGGACAGCTTGCCGCCGCTCCAAAGTTATAACCGTTCCGAAGATTTCAACTCCTATACGCAATTTGACCTCAACATCAGCCCAAAGCAAACAGCAACGGCATCGTTCGCGATCTTTCCACAACACATTGACTACTACGGCTTGAACACGTTTACGCCACAACCCAGCACCCCGGACTTAAACGAGCGTGGATATCAGGCAGCTCTGCAGCACCGATACGCAACTGACTCTGGCGATCTCCTGACGTCGCAAGTGAGCTTCAGAAGGTTCGACGCCGACCTGGTGCCTAATAGTGATGCGCCTTACCAACTTCTCGTCGAAACCACCAAAGGTGGGTTTTTCAACCGTCAAGACCGCCAGACAGCACGCACAGAATGGGAAGAACTGTACCGTTCGCATCCGCATCATTTTTTGGGCTCGCACGAATTGGATGCGGGAACAGATTATTCTCACAGCTCGTATGACGGCCGCCAGCAGTTTCTTCCCGCGCAGATCATTGGCGTCACTGGGTACGCGTTAGAACAAATCCAATTCGGCCCGATGTCGGCATTTTCCGTCGACCAAAACGAGATTGGCTGGTTCGTAGGCGACAAGTGGACCATTTCAAATCGCTTGACGCTCGACTTGGGTCTTCGTTTTGATCGTGACTCTGTCACCGATTCGGTAAATACAGCTCCTCGCGCCGGCTTCATCCTCGCGCTGACCGGTGATGGCAAGACCTTGTTAAAGGGCGGAGCCGGATTTTTCTATGATCGCGTTCCTCTCAACATCCCGGCGTTTCCTGATTTGCCGAATCGCACAGTCAGTGAGCTGAACCCAGCAGGCGGAGTTATCAGTTCGACCGCGTACGCCAATGTCATCTCCGATGGGTTGCGCAATCCACGCAGTGAAGTATGGAACGTCGAAGTGGATCGTCAGGTAACGAGCGACTTTCTGATCAGGGTGGCGTATCAGCAGCGCAACACGGTACGCGACTTCTACCTGAATCCTGTGGCGTCAGGAGCAACGGGCATCCTTGGGTTATCGGACTTGGGCAGTGATTTCTACAAGGAGTTTCAAGTCACGGGGCGATATCGCATCCGCCGCAGCACACTGAATGCGTCGTACGTACGCTCGCGCGCCTACGGTGACCTGAACGATTTCAACCAATTCTTTGGGAATGATCCGCAGGCAGTGATTCAGCCGAATCAGCGTGGCCGGCTGAACTTTGACGCCCCAAATCGACTTTTGGTCTGGGGAGAGATCGCCGCTCCGTGGAAATTAACCTTCGCGCCCGTGCTCGATACCCACACCGGCTTTCCGTATTCAACAATCGATCAGTACCGCGAATTTGTTGGACCAAGAAATGAATTGCGGTCCCCGCGATTCGTTTCAACGGATCTGCAAGTCTGGCGCGAAATCCGGCTGCCCATCAAAGAGAAGCACGCGAAGATCGGGTTCGGAGTGTTCAACGTTTTCAATCACCCCAATTACCGCGATGTGCAGAACGATCTAGATAGCAATCGGTTCGGCGAGTTCTTCAACGGTCTGAGCCGGAGTTTCCACGGCAAATTCGTGCTGGAGTTCTGATTATGAAATCGACCATCAAGAATGTTCTTTCCACTCTGGCAATCGCGCTTTGCGTCGTTACGATTTCATCCGCACAAACCAGCGATCCACTTCCATCCGCCGAGGAAGTGGTTGCGAAGATGATGCAGTTCGATGCGCAACAGCAATCTGAACAGACGGGATACACCGCCGTTCGCCATTACGCCGCCGTGAACAAGAAGCGGCATGCCGAAATGCTTGTGCGTGTCTCATGCGATAGCTCGGGCGCCAAAAAGTTCACGATTGTTTCCGAAGAGGGCTCAGGCTCGATTCGCAAACACGTCTTCCACAAGCTCCTGAGTGAAGAAACTGAGGCTTCCCGCCAGGGAACTCGAACCAGCACGCGCCTTATTCCCGACAACTACCAGTTTCAGATGGTGGGACAGGAGATTCTCGAGACTGGACCGGCGTACGTGCTATCGGTCACGCCGAAAACGGCCAACAAGTACCTAATCGACGGCAAGATTTGGGTAAATGCGAACGACTATTCCATCGTTCGGATCGAAGGCCAGCCGGCGAAGAATCCCTCCTTCTGGGTGCGCAGCGTTCACTTTGTTCACACGTATCAGAAAGTAGGTCAATTCTGGTTCGCATCTTCCACCCGTACCACCAGTGGAATCCGGATTTTTGGCGAATCGCAATTAACGATCGATAACTCCGACTACGCCCTGAATCCTCCTGCCGATCGCACGGCGCAAGCCAATGATCAAGGGAGGTTAGTCCGATGAAGAAGGGCCACCTCATTGCGGCCGCCATTTCACTAGTGATGTTCGCCTGGGTGATTGCTCACGTTGGCCTGTCAGCCATGCTTGTACAACTGAAGGCAATGCGCGTTGCTTTGCCGATTGTCCTGGCCCTGAGCGTTCTCCGGCTGTTTCTCCAGAGCATCACCTGGTCGGCGTCGCTCGAGGGCGAACACGTATCGGTCGACACGACGAAGTTGATGGGAGTGCGGCTTGCCTCCCAGTCCATGGGATACCTCACCGTCCTGGGTCCTGTCATTTCTGAGCCGATGAAAATTAAGCTCCTTGGCACTCCAACTGAGCCAACGATTACTGCCACTTTTCTCGACGACGGAGTGTACTGGTTTACTTCGGCGCTGCTTGCAATCTTGGGGATAGTCAGTCTTCCCTTCGTAGCAGTGCATGGCGCACGCCACCACGCAATCCCAGTCCTTCTGTCACTTGCGGGTATGGTCTTTGTAATCGTGCGTCGCAATCCAATCCTTTCCGGTTTGGTACGTGCCCTTGGCAATCATGCCCCTTCCTGGCTTGCACGCGCCGAGAAATTGGAAGCGTCCATTCGAAACTATCGGCTTCATCACCTTGCACTCGTCGGTCGCATGTTCTGGATCGACCTGGTCTGCCAGGTACTGATCGCTTCCGAAGTCGTTGTGGTTTTGTGGTCCCTCGGTCTGCCCATCCACTTTTTCACCATCGTTGCCATTGACGGAGTTACGCGTGCGTTGAAGCTGGTGAGTGGCTGGATTCCCGCGCGGGTCGGGTCCGACGAGGGCGGAGCCATTTCTGCATTCGCTCTGACTGGTTTTTCGCCACTGCTCGGCCTGTCACTCGCGCTGACTCGACGTGTGCGCGATCTGCTGTGGGCGCTGATCGGCATCCTTTGGTTTGTTTGGAATTCTCGTGTAGCAGGTGGTGCAGAAACGGCCTCAACTGGCGCGACTGGAACCATCCTGGAGGAGATTGTCGAGTGCAGGCAGTGATAGCCATTCCAGAAATGTTTGCCCTCGTGCGCAAAGAAAGAGCAGCGGAACTGCTGCTGCGGCCGATTGCGGGTGTTCCGCTTATCATCAGAACGGTGCTCACGGCGGCCCGCGCTGGAGCAAACGACATTCTCTTGACCTGTCCGGCCGCATTAAGCGAGCAGATCATGCAGCAACTGGTGGGGAGCACTGCTCAGTTTGGGATTCATATCAGCGTCGTTCAATTGGCAGATTTCAATCCATTCGCTTCGTCAGGATGGCGGGCGCTAAAACCTCATCTCCAACAGAAATTCCTCTGGGTGCCGTGGAACTGGGTTACGACCAAGCAACTCCTCGCGCACCTGCCCGTTGCGCAGTTCCACTCCGTCAACTGGGCAGAACCCGCCTGCACGACGTTCTATGAGGTGACCCGCGACGATTTCTCTTCTGCCCTCCTCCACCCTGAGGGCGTCGCGGTCACCTCGCCAGAGAGCGCCACGAGTGCTGAACGGTTTCTGGTTGCTCGCTCGGGCAAGGTACTCGATGGCATTCACACATCTTTGAATCGCCGTCTCTGTCGCCCATTCGTAAGAATGCTCTCGCACACTGCGGTGCCTCCGAATGCCGTCACGTTTGGTGGAATTGTTGTCTCCCTTGTTTCGGCCGTCGCTTTTGCGCATGGAGCGTACTGGTGGTCGGTGCTGGGGGCCGTGCTTTTCTATGTCGCTGGACTCTTCGATGAAATGGACGGCATGCTGGCCCGGCTCAAGTTCGCGGAGTCACCACGTGGGACTTATCTCGAAGGCTTTGCCGACGGCCTTAGCTATTTGCTGCTCTTCACGGGCATCACCGTCGGCATGTATCGGCATTACGGCCGGGCCGCAATCTTCATGGGTGTTGCGCTTCTCATAGGTGCCAGTCTTGCATTGATTACTACCACGTTGCAGCGCAAACGCGCTACCACGCCTGACCGGCCAAATGAATATCTTGGAAATTTCTACCGGTTGCTCGAGAAAGACTCAGGGAACTGGATTTCCCGCGTCGTCCGCCAGGTTCAGGGTTTCCAAAGAAGAGGGATATTAATCCACTACATCGTCCTCTTCACTATTCTTGGGCTCCTGCCCCTCATATTCTTACTCGCAACCGTTGGAGCCCACCTCACCTGGATTTTGACGCTCTATTTCAACCGTAGATTCTTCACTCGGTCTCAGACCGACGTGAAACCGACAGTAAGCAAGTTCAAGGAGGCTCTATGAAAGCGGTGATTTTGGCCGCAGGCAGGGGTACGCGGATTCGCTCCGTCCATGGGAAACGCCCCAAGTGCCTGATCGAAGTCGATAACAGTGCGATTCTGGATCATCAACTCGACGCTTTATCGATAGTTGGAATCAACGAAGTCGCGATTGTTGTCGGATACGAGAAGGAGCAAATCATTGCGCATGTAAATGCCAGAAGACTTCTCACCCAAAGGATTCACTTTATCGACAATCCAGGATTCGCTATCACGAATAACATTTATTCGCTCTGGCTCGCCCTTGATTGGCTGCGCGGTGACAGCTTCATTGTTCTTAATGCCGACGTCATCTTCAATCCTGAAATCCTTGGCCTCGCCGTACGCCCACACGCGCCGATCTCGATGATCGTGGACCCTTTGTGGCGAGATGAGACGATGAAAGTCATCGTCGCCGACGACCAGGTAATAAGGATGAGCAAGAACATCTCACGGGAAGAGTTCAGCGGTACTTATATTGGCATTACGGTTTTTTCCAAGTCCATACAAACCAGATTTTTCCGAAAGATGGAAGATGTGATCGCGGCCGGCCGCGTGAACGAGTTCTTCAATGTCGCCGTGCAGGAACTCGCGAGCGAAGGAGTTTCTGTCGGCTATACGAGCACTGATGGGTTGCCCTGGGCTGAAATCGATGATCCAGTCGACCTGATGTTCGCCCAGCAGAGTGTGTTCCCGCAACTTGCAACAGCGGTAATTTGAACGTGCCAACGAGCGAAATCATTGCCGAGAGCTTCGCGCCTCCCCGGTGGCTTTCCTGGCCGCGCAGTTCCATTCGAATCATCGATTGGAACATCGACCGTGGCCTACAACTTCGGGCAATCATCGATTTTCTTGGCGATACTAACGCGGATGTTTTTATTCTTCAGGAAGTCGACGTTAATGCGCGGCGGACCCATCATCTGAATGTTGCCCAGGAAATCGCCCGAAAGCTGCGGTTGAACTATGTCTTCGGCCGCGAATTTGTGGAGCTGACCCAGGGTTCCAAAAGCAACCCTGCATTCCATGGCCAAGCCACGCTATCGCCATGGAAGATATCGAGGCCGCGCATTATTCATTTTCAGCAGCAATCCGACTTTTGGAAGCCTCGCTGGTACAAGCCCAAACTGCAAACCTTTCAGGAAAGACTTGGGGGCAGAATCGCTCTGTCTGCCGAGATCAGTATCCAAAGCGTCTCAATCATCTGCTACAACCTTCACCTCGAGAGTCGCTCGAATGATGAGCTGCGCCTTGCACAGTTGAACGAGCTCTTACAGGATGCTGGCGGTTGCGATTCGACTCAGCCGATTGTCGTCGCAGGCGACCTTAACCTCAATGCTTCCAAGCCTGCCATAGCAGACTTACTGGCACGTGCCGGATTCCGCGATGTTGTGCCAAGTTCTCGCGTGCCTACCACTCCCGCACGCCATCTGCTCGAAGCCGGTCGCTACATCGACTGGGCTTTTGTACGTGGTCCGGCGCAGGCGGACGGCGGCAAGGTTCACAGGTCCGTCAGAGGTTCTGATCATTACCCAATTTCATTTGAATTGCGTAGTCAAAGCGGAAGAACAAGTCAGCCCAAGGAGTAAGAACATGAAAGCGAAATCAATTCTCATAATCATCCTCATGACCGTCATTCCAATCCTTGCCTCGGCGCAGGCCAAATCAGGAGATGATAGTGCTCCGAGTAATGCTCCGGCCGCTGCCGATTCGCTCCTCCCGGACCCGGGCCCCACAAATGTGCCAGCTGGCCCCGGCTCCCTCGGACCGGAAGAAGTGTTACAGGAGTATCAGACGGTAATGGTGGCCATTACGCAGAACTTCACAGCAAACCTTGCAGGGATCACTGAAGCTGTCCAGGAAGGAAAAATGAGCAGCGAGGAAGGCAAGACCTCAACCGCCGAGCAGTACCTCATTGCCAAGATGCAATTCCAGCTGCTTAGTGCATGGCGCGAGATGGATAAACAGGATCAGCCCAAAGTTGCTGCGCCTGATGATAAAAGCGAGGCTTCTCCGACTGACGACAACCAGATCGTCCTGGTAGAGCTGCCGTTCTCGTCCTTCGAGCTCACTGAGGGAGTGGCCGAACACCTAGGCTTGACACAATCACAGAAGGAAGCGATCCAGCAAGTGATGGGCCGCGAACGCCATAACATGGAACCCTTGTTCGAGCAGGTGCGAAGCGTGAGGCAAAAGCTGTTGGCTCTCGACGTTCAGCACAGCAACAAGAGGGACATCAAGACTCTAGCCGACGCGCAAGCGGCTTTGTTGGCGAAATTCATCGTGGCCAACGCGCGTATGCAGTCTGAAATCTATAAACTTCTCACTCCGCAACAACAAAGAAAGCTTGACGACTTAAAGAGCAGCGGCGAGTCAGGAACGGTCGCGAGCCGGTGACGATTCCAACGCCGCGAATCCGAACTGGCTTCCTTTCCGTCGAACCAGTTGTCACGGCATAGCTGGCGTCCGTTCTTGGACGATACCATCCCTAGCATTTTGCCCGAGGCTTCGACAGTGTCGTTTGACACTTTCAACCCTTTCGACACCAGGGCACTTCCGTATCGATGCAAGCGCCCTGTATTTGCAGCCAATTAGGGGTCCACCGGCCCTTAACTCCACTTTGGCATCTCGGTTGCCCCTCGCCTAAGAGTTGGAGGTACAAGGCAATGACTCCAGAAATTAGCCAGTCAGACGCGAACCTTCAGGCTGAACTCGATCGGCTTACTTACTCCGCCTATCTGTTGACGCTCGATCCGGGCAAGGCTTTCTCGGCGGTGGCGAGAGCCATCGATGGATCACTGCAGGAAAACACCGCTAATTCCGATCTCCTTGAACGAACGGTGCAGCTCGCGCTGGAAGACGTACTGTATGAATCCGGAGCACGCTGGGATGGTGAGTCATCGGCCTATGACGCGTTGCTCTACGGACGTTCCGCCGCCATCAACTCAAAAGCATTCCAATCGCTTGAGGATTTGGACGGCAGCCCCATCCTTCTGCTCGATTCGGCACCCCGCATAGCCTTCGTTCTGCATCACTTGCTGGGATTCAAGATTCGCGACGCTGCCGCGAAGGTGCGGCTGACCGAAAAGCAATATCGTGCGCAATTGCGGCGAGCCTATCTTCAGTTGGCCTCATTCCGGTTAGAAGACGGCACTCATGCAAGTCATGGTGCGGAGCAGTCCGCGCCGGCCTGGGAGCAGAACTATGAGCTGGTTGAGATGGCTTCTTGCTTATTTGTTTGATTGCGTTCATCCGCACACGACATGGCCGCACCGTGATCGAGTTGGACTCGCATACGTCTGCTGCCTGGATTGCGGCAGAGAGCTCCCCTACTCTCTGCAGCGCATGACGATTGTGACTGCAGAGGAGCGATTGGCAGATCGAAACCCTGCGACATGGCACGGAACGTATCGCGCCTACCAAGGTCGTTAAAGCAAGGTCTCGCTGTGAGAAAGGTTTTGTTCGAGTTGGTTTTAAGCGCAAATAATGCACGCCATCCAGGAGGAATCCCGACAATGGCCACTGCTGCGACTAAGTTTCGCATCGACGTAAGCATTCACAATCTGCTTCAGGATTCAAATGGCCAAAAGCCGCGCGCAGCCGAGCCGAAGGGTCTCACTCTTCCCGTGCCGGTTTTCCCGCAATATCCGGAGAAACTCAATGCCGCCGGACCGGAATACCCGGCGGAAGGAAACCGCAAATGGGGCGCGAGACCGATTTACCGCGCCATCTTCGGCTGCTCGCCTCCTTCCTAGCGGCTGCCGGACTAGTTGGCTGTGTATTTTGAGCCACCTTGGATCGTGGAAATTCTTGGGAGTCCACCGAATTCATTTCGGGCAATCGAACCCGTCCAAACCTTCCTTCGCACAGGCCGACGATTTAAACCATTGAACGCCTGAACCCTCGCCTGATTTAGGTGCCGAGGCCTCTGTCGCGACAAGGCAGAGGCCTCTTCACTACTCAGAGGTTGACCCTGCAGTGTTTATACCCACAGTGTCAGCGACGATCGCTGGCTGCGGCAGGGGCAAATGCCGACTGCGATTTTCTAGCCACG
>Ga0209237_1003129_pt1 | contig 10030 bp, 12 predicted proteins | sample GraSoi013_1_40cm_2_FD_185820 | JGI IMG/M metagenome (GOLD analysis project Ga0209237, IMG submission 185820) | Grasslands soil microbial communities from the Angelo Coastal Reserve, California, USA - Sample 10_02_2013_1_40cm (SPAdes) (version 2) | ecosystem: Environmental > Terrestrial > Soil >...
GGAGATTTTTCGATCGGTTCCAGAGGCTTCCGCGGAGGACTCTGCCTCCATCCAAGGGGAATGCTGGGATTAGGTTGAACGCACCGAGTACTCCGTTGAGGAGTGCCGCGTAATAGAGCGTTGCGATAACGGGTACTGGTCCGTTTACCAACATTGTCAGAACCCAGAAGGCGCCGAGAACAATTGCAATCAGAAAGCTTGTGAGTGGGCCTGCTGCGGCCATGCGAACTTCGAGCGCAGGATCCTTCGGCTCCTCGCTCATCTCTGAGACTCCGCCGAAGAAGAAGAGTGTGATCCTCTTGATTGGTAGGCCGTTTTTCTTTGCGATGTAGGAGTGGGAGAGTTCGTGGAGGAAGACTGAGACGAAGAGGATGATAGCGGACACGATTCCTATTGCCCAGTAGGTGGTCGCACCAAGGCCAGGATAATGCTGGGGCATGTAGCCTTCAGCGAGCGACCAGGCGATTAGGAGAAGGACGAGCCAGAGGGTGTAGTGGATTCTGACGGGAATCCCAATTATTCTCCCGATGTTAAGCGACATTAGCCTGCCCTGCTTGTCGATCACGTTCCTTTCTTAGCCTTGTCCTAGGTTCTCGTCTCTCCCACTCTTGCGTCGCCTGATGCTCTGTGCTATACCCCCATACCCTGTTTTCTAGAGAAAATCTTCTGTCTGGCATGGATAATCGGCGAGTCTCGCGGTTCAGGGCACGGTCCCGGCTTGGATGAAAAAGGCAAAAAGACGGTAAATCTAGAACATTCCCGAACGATTTTAGGGCGAGAATCGAGGCATGTTCCCGACTGCCGAACAGGGTTCATTTCAAGCGATTCTGCCCTTCCCTCAACGCGAAGAGATCACTGAAGAGAAGAACTGCAGAACATCGCTAGCCAAAGTGCTCTCGCCAAACTTGGCTGAGGCAAGCTCTCCGGCGCGACCAACTATGAAGGCTGCGACTCTTGCAGCGTCAAAAGGAGTTCTACCTCTTGCAAGATGTGCACCTGCGACCCCCGCGAGGAGATCGCCATACCCTCCTTTCGTCATGTAGGGAGAACCTCTAGGATCAACATAGGTTCGTTCTCCATCAGAAACGATGTCTGGAGCGCCCTTAACAATCACGGTTGCATCATATTGCTTTGCTAGAGTCTTGACGGCCGTTCTTCTCGCGTCGGCCGCTGGTGGCCATGATGTTCCAGATAGAACCCGGTATTCTCCCGCATTCGGTGTCAACAGTACTTGCTTTCCTTTAATCGACCCCGCTTTAGCAGCGAGGGCATGGAGTGCTTCGGCATCCAGAACCATCGGTGTCTTACACCTTCGGATAATATCTAGCAATGCCCCGTGCGATTCCGGGGTCCGAATGACCCCACAGCCTACGACCAGTGCGTCAGCGTTTTCGAGCAACTCAATCACAATGTTCGGGTCCGGGAAGGACGAATCGCAAGGCACCGTTATCAGATCAGGGGAATATGCTGCGACAATGTCCGCGGCTCGCTTCGGTGCAACCACTGTTGCCAGGTCCGTCCCGGCTCGCAGAGCTGCTAGAGAGTTGAAGGCTAGACAGCCGGCATAACGGTCGCTGCCTCCGCAAACGATGACCCGGCCAAAGTCGCCCTTGCGAGCGTTGTTAGATCGAGACGGATAGAACTCCTTGAGACTAAGCCCTCTCTTGGCGCCTCGAGGGTCCAAGGTTCGAATGCGTTGCTGAGCACTTTCACTGGAGGGCATTTGGAAAGAATCGGATGTGATAGTAGGTAGGAAGATAGGGTTTCGCTAGTGGTTCTAGGTGACGTACTTGACCGTCTAGAACCGAGCGATTGCTCTCTCTGCCCTTGCTGGAAGGCGACGTCGGGACGCGCTGCCCCGGGGTTTTGTCATGAGCCTCTTGATCTTCAATCCTATGTTTTCGAAGACCTCTTCGATGGACCAGCCTTCTTCTCTGAACTCGACCTGGTGTTTGGGCATTCTTATCAATACGTGAACCTCGAAATGCTTCCTCTCCTTCCCTTTAGAGAAGGCCCTGACGGTGGCTCGGGCCTCCCCGAGCTCAGGATAGACGTGGCTGAGAGATTCTATTGATCTTTGGAATTTTATCTTAGCTAGGGATGACTCGATATCATTGTCGTCGAGGCCGACAATGTACACGGGCAATGGGGTTGAGACTTCCGGCGTTTGATGCAATTTCAGATCTCACCTCACTACCAGAACGGCGCAATTAGCATGAGTGACAACACCGCTTGATACGCTTCCAAGGAGCATTTTCTTGAAACCTCCCATTCCACGTGTCCCCATGACGATTAGGTCAATCTTCTCGTTGGCCGCGTAGTCAGTTATTGCTTGAACAACAGAGCCAACAGTTTCGCTGGTTTGAGGCTTAGACTTCACGCCTTTTTTCTCAGCCATCGACAAAGTTCGCCCCACCACTTCCAAAGCAGCTTTTCTTGCGTACGATTCGTAAGCCTGGATGGCCTCCCCAGATGGAGATGGAGCAGAAGGAAACAAGGTCATGTACTCGGGGTAGCCCCGGAACACGTTCAATACGAAGAGTTGGGCGCTGAATCTCTCCGCTAAATCCACCGCGACCTCCGAGGCTCTAGCCGAGCCTTCGGAACCGTCCACAGCTACTAATATTCTCTGGAATCGCAAGCCAGACTCGTGTTTGGGACTCTGCTTTCCGACGGTGCTCATTGCCAACGTTTTCTTCCAAAGAAGGTAGTTCCATTTCACGCTATTTAGATGCAATGGTTCAGATTCGGCGTCCCGACCACTGAAGGCTCAGAGTTCAACTCAACCAGCTTGACAAGAAGCGAGAGTCTCGGCTTGGCCGCTCATCTTTGTCAAGTCGGAGTGTTCATACTCGAGACGCTATCAAGTAACACTCTGGAGTCTACAAACTTCCCAACTGGTTCTGCTAATCATATGAACTGGAAAATTCAGGAGAAGGAGGTCTATCGAAGAAGGTTCTTATCCCTCATGTGGGACGGCGAGTTTCATGAGTAACCTGAAAACAGAACTAGAACACATCAAGCACCACATCAAGTACCCGGCGAACAAGACACAGGTCATTGCAGCCTGCAATAACATGTCGGACGTCCCGTCAATCGACAAGGATTTCGTCGCCAAGTCCCTCCCTGAGAGTAACTACAAGGGCCCAGAAGACGTCGTAAAGGCCCTCCTCAACAAAGTCTAAGCTTACTCAAACCTCTCCCTTTTTTCTTGCATCCCAGTGTATCCTACGCCTGGGCTCGGGACTAACACGACTGTCCGCTTTCGCTCTAACCGAATTCGGCAAGCAGTTTCCAAAGGGGATATTTCCGTTCGATTAGGGAGTCCAAGGAGTATTTGCTGGGACCGGAGATGGTGTTCATAATGACGAGAGATAGGAATACGAAACTGTAGATGACTCCTGTTCCGATGTCTGTGGATCCTGGACCATATGGTCCTCCGAAGCCTTCGGGAATAGCCCATATGAATAGGCTGAAAATTATTCCCCCAACGTAAGCAATCTTGCGCATGAAACCCAAGACTAGGGCTACGCCAAGAGCGACCTCCAACACACCGGTCGTGTAGACGAACAGAGGCGCATTCGATGCTGTGACAGTGGACCAAAAGTTGAACCAAGGTTGAAGCCAAGTCGGTTGGCCATCTCCGGCTCTCCTAACAAGGTCGGGAAATGAGTCAACTAGTCCTGGCGAGAACTTGAGGTAGCCATCGATCAACCACACGACTCCCAGAAATATTCTGATGAACGACTTTAGCCAAGTAACATTTCTAACCACCCATTTCTGGCTCTCCTTCCCTGCGAGCAACCTATCACCCCGCTCTGACATGAGGAGGGACTCGATCGTTATTTTTGCCTGTCGTATGGGAAGTCCGTTGTTTACAATGTGACAAGTCAGGCCTTCCGACCGGGACTCTGGTGAGGCATTGCAGCTTGGAGAGGGCAAGCAAATCTTATAGGTCGTAAACGGATGATCGCGTGCATCACGGACAATGGATCTGGTCATCATCAGCCCTAGATGAGGCGGTAGACTAGGGACGACTCCAAGGACAACTTCTATCCGTAGTTCGGACAAAGAGACGACTGCCCGAAGGGTAATGCCTCGAAAGGCGGAGGAAGCCACGGAGGACTACTTGGAAATGATCAATCTGCTTGTTGCAGAGAAGGGTTTCGCTTCAACGTCGGACATAGCCGAGCGAATGGGTGTCTCACAACCAACGGTGACAAACATTCTGAAAAAGCTCGACAAGCAGAGATACATCACGTACGAACGATATCGCGGAATGGCTCTGACCGAGGCGGGAAAGAACGTAGCGCGGAAGATGAAGGACCGGCATCAGACGTTGGTAAGACTACTCGTGCTTATCGGTGTTCCCGAGCGAATCGCTGTGGAGGACGCGGAGAAGATTGAGCATGGGCTTCACGAGCAGACAGTTCGCAAATTACAAGAGTTAATTGAACAACTCAAGAAGGCTAGCTGAAGCAACGGCCAATTTCGGAGCGTCTTCCTACAGGCCGTGAAAGCAATCCTCACGTTGGATGAAGAGAACTTTGGTAACACCTAAGGAACAAATATGGTGTAGAGTAGGAAGCTATTGAAAGCTATGATTAACGCGACTGTAACTATGGCCAGGACGAGGGTGATCCTTCTATTGACAAAGCCTGCCATGAACTTCCTCTTTGAGGTATAGTAGACGATAGGAATCATCGGGAGAGGAATCATGAGACTCAGAATTACCTGACTGTAAACGAGTAGACTGAGCGGATCCAGTCCAAGCAGTATTGCGAACGTGGTTGGAAACACATTGATGAATCTCGTAACTATTCGTCTCGCCCATACATTCCAGTGCTTACCGATCAAACCCTCCATTATGACCTGGCCTGCTATTGTTCCAAGCGCCGACGAGGAGAGCCCCGATGCAAGCAAAGTCAGAATGAAAATAACGGCGATCGCCGGTCCGAATAAAAGGCCGATCCCATGGACGAAATCGCTGACCGTAACGCTTGGATTCGGATAGAGTGGGACTGCGACCAGCAGTATTCCCGCATTGACTACAGACGCAATAGTCAGAGCCAGTACGGTTTCCTTGAGATGGAATTTCCTCGTTCTCTCTATCTCTCCGGTTGAAAATGCGTGATGATTGGCCGTCGGTTTCATTGATTCGGTGACTGAATCACTCAGGTTTCCCCCGTTGACCCTTCGCCCTATGAGGTCCATCTTGTTTTTTGAAAGCCAGGAGTGAACAAACAGCGCGTGCGGCATCACGGTCGCGCCGATTATTCCGACTACTATTAGGATAGCGGCGTTGCTTGACGCGATGGGCACGACGGAGTGGTACGCGACCTGTGTCAAGTCGGGTCTGACCACCACGAGGTTGTAAAGGATGCCAAAGACGAGAACGCTGATCAATATCGCGAAATATTGCTCAATAATACGGAATCTCTTGCCCATCATCGTTAGTAAGATGATGACATCCAGAGCGCCAAATATTGCTGCGTAGAGAAGTGGGACCCCAAAGAGCAGATTGAGACCCAATACCGTCCCCAAGTATTCTGCCAAGTCTGTGGCTGCGACTGCAGCTTCTGCCGCGAGCCAGTAAGGAACAACATATCTGCGCTTTACAAGCGACATCCTGACCAGTTCAGGCAGCGAATAGCCGGACGCAATTCCGAGTTTACCAGAGAGGTACTGAAGAAGCATGGCCATGCCTCCAGCAAACCAGGCGGCCCAAAGGAGATCGTACTTGAAGCCGGCACCAGCAGCAATGTCCGTCCCATAATTGCCTGGATCCATGTATGCAATGGATACCATCAGTGCGGGTCCAAGCCAAAGGACGAAGCTACGCAGAGAAACGCCCTTCCCGGTTTGCTGAACTGGTGCATCGACCAGAACTTGCTGTTGGGCCTTTGCACTAGTTTTCCACGGGAAACGCAAGGTACGATTTACCGATCGAGTGGGATACTCGTTTTCAAGGACTGAGTTGATGCTAATAAAGCTAGGCTAACCTAAGATTTCCCACACATGGAACGGGGAAGCACCGCCGGCGCTCCAACCTATAGAGGTGTCCCAGTTTCTAGATTCGATCCCCTCTACATATTAGGGGTTCCATACAGCAACAGGAAATTGATATGCGATATCTTTTCGAGAAGGCAATTGATCTGACACATGAGCTTTACAATGGCATGCCGATCTATCCGGGTGATCCGTCTCCCAGCTTCGTCAGCTACGCTACATTGGGGAAAAATGGAGTGAACCTGACCAAGCTCACACTTGGCTCACACACAGGCACCCATATCGACGCTCCCCGACACTTCATTCTAGACGGAATCGGTGTAGACAAGATTCCCCCGAGCAAACTGGTCGGAGAAGCATACGTTTGTGATATGTCGGGCAAACCAATCGGCAGCGGCATCACGGATCTAGACCTTCAGAAGAAGCTCGAAGGAAAAGTGGCTGAAGACGACATCGTGATCTGTTATACGGGGTGTAGCGAGCATTGGGGCGATGAATCAGTTAGCTCGAACTACACTTATCTTACTGGGAACGCGGCCGAGTATTTGTTCTTGAAAAAGGTCCGGGCTGTGGGTATCGATTTTCTCAGCGTGGAAAAATTCCGCGCACCGAACCCTGTAGCCCACAAGACCCTTCTAGGAAACGGGATCTTCATCATAGAATCTCTCAGCAGAGCGACCAAACAGTTTGTCGGGAAAAGAATCCTGATGATATGCATGCCCATCAAGCTTCAGAATGGGGACGGAGCACCCTCGAGGATCGTCGGGGTGCCGATTCGGGAAGACTAGCACAGGGAGCTGATGAAAGTGGCTGTGTGTTCGCAGGTCATTTGGCAATGGATTAAGCCATCTACGGCCTATTTTCCCTAGGCTCCTCCCAGCGTTACTATCAAGTCCGTGAGAAAGCCCGCGCATAAGCCTACGAAAATGCCTATCATGAGGATCTGATTTGTTGTCTGTTTTCTTCCCGAGTTGTACATCAGCATTGAGACGTAGAGAATCGCGCCACCTGCTAGGCTGAGAAAGAGTACGTATGTGAAGACGGAGGTCCACAGGCTCCCTACAACGGTTCCGATGAAAGTAGGACCACCACCTACCAGTCCGGCTACGGCCAGAAAACGTGCCGTTGGCCTCTTGATGAGCCCCGCTAGCGGACCGGCTATGCCGAATCCTTCAGTGGTGTTGTGCGCGCCAAAACCAATTACCAACAACAGTGCCAGCCCGACAGATCCGGAAGCGTAGGATTGGCCGACTGCGAGACCTTCGCTAAAGTTGTGGGCGCCTATACCAATGGCGATCATCATTGCAAGCCTGTAGGGGTGATGCTCTTGGAGAATCTGGATCTGCTTGGCTTGTTCAGCCGCGCTTAGCTGAGCGGTCACTGGCCCGTTCTCCAGACGCGCCTTGACAATCGGTGGTGCCTTTGCCATGTACTTCGCCTCGTAAGCCACCAGTCCCAGGAGCCCTAGTGCAAGTCCGCCGAAGACGGCGATAAGGTCCATCGCAGCGTCGACACTGGAGCTTTTTCCGGCGAAAGCTGTTGATGCAACGCTTGTTGCGGTATTCCATGCGTGGCTGAACACATCGATAACGAGGAACAAGAGGATGCCGATCGACAGAGCGTTGAGGAAACCCTTTTTGCGCGAACTCACATTTTGGAGAATGGCCAAGGGTAGACCGAGAAAGATTGTGAAGCCCGCTATGGCACCTAACAATAGAAGCTGTGCATAGTCAATCAACCGGGCACACGAAATACCGGACGTTTGGCCCCCATGTTATAACTTATGTCATAAATGGTTCTGTTGATTTATCGTCGGTCGCCTCTCTGACTTATACCTAGGATTCTTGCTCTTGTCGTTTATTGTGTTGGCTGTCAAGTCTGCCTGGCAGTACTATGCTCCAACAGGCGATGTTCTCCGATTGCTGGACGTGTTCAGACGGATGGTTAACGATTCCATTCGAATCGGTCTGTTGAACGATGCGTCTTCGCTGAGAAAGCTTTCACTCCTCTCCTATAACCAACTCGCCCGCTATGATTCTCCTAGCTACTACAAGCTCTGCGCGATAAGCAAAGCAGCAGGAATACTAGCGGCTAGGAACAAGTCTGCCAGGAGAGGGTTTCCTACTAGGACCCCGTATGCTGTCAGACAGCAGCTCGTCTCCTGTTACGGTTTCAAGATAGAGAATGGAGGACTGGAGATTCCGATATCGAGAGGTAGACGTTTCAGCATACCCTTGACCAAGCACGTGTTAGAGATCATATCTCAACCAGGAGTCAAGGTTCGCTCTTTCACCCTCAGCCGGACCAGGCTCTGCCTCTGCATCGCTCGAGACCCTCCCGTGGTAGAATGCGTCTCCACCGTAGGCGTGGACCGTAATCTTCGAAATCTCACAGTTGGAAACGATGATCAGACCCGTCAGTATGACCTCTCGAAGTGTGTAAGAATAGCAACCACCACTGTACGTATCGTCGCCTCTTTCACACGGGACGATGATAGGATAAGAACAGCGATAGCGTCCAGGTATGGACAGCGGAGAACCTCTAGAACCGGTCATCTACTCCATAGTGCCACAAAAGCAATCGTCACCCTAGCAGTCCAACGGAAAACAGCAATAGTTCTCGAGAACATTGAGGGCATACGATCCCTCTACCGGAAGGGTAACGGTCAGGGTAGAAAGTATCGCGGTAGAATGAACGGATGGAGTTTCGGCGAGGCTCAACGACAGATCGAGTACAAGGCCAGATGGGTAGGACTACCGGTTATCCGTTTGTCTAGGCGTGAGACCAAAGGTTCCAGCTTGTCTTGTCCGAGATGCGGGGAGAGACTCCAATCAGACAAACGACTAGAACGTAAGCTCTGGTGCGGTAAATGCCGCGCAGTAATGGACCGAGACATGGTTGCAGCGATCAACCTGGCTCGGCGGGGACGGGTGAGGTTCGCACGTTCCCGGCCTCCCATACTTCTAGAGGCGCAAGGCGGAGCAGATGAAGCAATGAAGAGGAACCCGACGTCTACGGTAATCCCCGGAGTCGATGCCCCGAAGCTAACTCAACCAACAAAGAGTTAACAGAACCGGGCTAACTAAATACCGGAGACAACGTCAGAAAGAAGCACTCGGCTTTGCAAGAAACCCTTAGTCCTGACCTAGTGAGGCTCGCCGCCAAGTCCGCAAGGGACGAGTACACAGACGGTGCAGTCTATCAGATGCTAAGCCGGCATGAGAAGAACCAGTCGTTCAAGAAAGCCCTCGAAGATCTCGCACGCGGCGAGCAATCGCACTATGAGTTCTGGAAAGCATACACCCCCGCTGCCCCTGTTAAGGTGAACAGGCTCAAGGTCTACTTCACCCTCCTCCTCCGCCTCACCCTCGGTCTAACCTTTACAATGAAATTCCTGGAGAGACACGAGGACGCTCTCCACGAACGCTATCGGCAGATGGTGAAGAACATCCCACCAGCTAACAAGGCACGGTTCGAAGCCATGATGGAGGAAGAAGAACATCAGGAGAGCTACTTGATGGGCGAGATCCATGAAGGACGAGTCAAGTACATGAGCTTCATCGTCCTCGGTCTAGCAGACGCAGTCGTCGAAATATCTGGAATCCATGCGGGCTCCCTCGGAATATACGCGAAGACAGAACTAGCCGGACTAGCGGGCGTTGTCGCGGGAATGGCCGCCTCCATAGCTATGGCATCAGCCGCTTACGCCCAAGCCAAGCAAGGCTTCGAAGGATCGGCCAAATGGAGCGCGATCTACACGGGCGTTTCGTACATGTTCACGGCGATATTCCTTGCCCTGCCATACTTTCTCACCGGCTCAATGGTCACTGCGCTCGGAATATCACTAGTCGTCGGAGTAGCCCTGGTCGCCGCGATGACCTACTATGATACTGTCATTTCAGCGAGAAAATTCAAGAGACAATTTGGAGAAATCGCTGGAATCATACTCGCCGCCTCATTCGCACTGTACATAGCTGGAACCCTAATCAGACAACTACTTGGAATCGTAATCGGATAACGA
>Ga0209237_1003130_pt1 | contig 10028 bp, 8 predicted proteins | sample GraSoi013_1_40cm_2_FD_185820 | JGI IMG/M metagenome (GOLD analysis project Ga0209237, IMG submission 185820) | Grasslands soil microbial communities from the Angelo Coastal Reserve, California, USA - Sample 10_02_2013_1_40cm (SPAdes) (version 2) | ecosystem: Environmental > Terrestrial > Soil >...
GAACGCGCCGGACTACACCTTTTACGAAGGGCCGCCAACTGCCAACGGAAAACCTGGTATCCATCACGTTTTTGCTCGAACGATCAAGGATCTCGTTTGCCGCTATCAGACAATGCGCGGCTATCAGGTCCATCGCAAAGCCGGATGGGACACGCACGGCTTACCTGTAGAAATCGAAGTCGAAAAGAGGCTCGGCCTGAAGCACAAAGGCGAAATCGAGAAATACGGTATCGCCAGGTTCAATGCCGAATGCCGCAAGTCTGTCTTTGAGTACAAGGACATGTGGGAGGATCTGACGTGGCGCATGGGCTACTGGATCGATATGGATCACCCATACATCACCTGTGAGAACGAGTACATCGAATCCGTCTGGTGGGCGCTAGACCGTTATTTCAAACAGGGGCTGATCTACCAAGGCTTCAAAGTTCAGCTTTATTGTCCGCGTTGCGGAACGCCGCTCTCCTCACACGAAGTTTCGCTCGGATACCGCGAGGTCAAGGATCCTTCGGTCTACATCAAGGCGAAAATCAAAGGCGAAGAGAACACATACTTCCTGGTGTGGACGACGACTCCCTGGACGCTCATCTCCAACGTCGCGCTTGCAGTCAACCCGGACGTTGAATACGTAAAAGTGCCTCTCCCTCTGGGAGAGGCCGGCCGCAAACAGCGGCCCGGTGAGGGCTCTACTGAGTTCCTCATCCTCGCCAAAGATCGCCTTTCACTCATGCCGGAAGGCACCGAGATCGTCGCCAGCATGTCCGGCCGCGATCTCATCGGGAAAGAATACGAACGGTGGTTCAGCTTCATTCCTGTCGACAAGAGAGGTTGGTACGTGGTCGGCGGCGACTTTGTCACGACAAGCGACGGATCCGGCATCGTTCATATGGCCCCCGCTTACGGGGAAGACGACTACCAGGCTTCGCTGAAGTATGACCTCCCGATGATTCACGCCCTCGACGCGCGCGGCCAATTCACGCAAGCCGTGCCGCCTTATGCGGGCAAATTCTTCAAGGATGCCGATCCTGAAATCATGGCGGACTTGAAGTCCCGCGGTCTTCTTTTCAAGAAAGAGACGTACACGCACAGCTATCCCCACTGCTGGCGTTGCGATACGCCGCTTCTCTATTACGCGCGCAAATCGTGGTACATCCGCACCACTGATTACGTCGAGGACATGATCGCGTTCAACAAGCAGATCCATTGGTATCCTCCCGAAACCGGTGAAGGCCGATTCGGAAACTGGCTCGAAGAGAACAAAGACTGGGCTCTTTCACGCGATCGCTATTGGGGAACGCCGCTGCCGATTTGGGTGTGCGAGGGGTGCGAAGCAAAGCGGTCCGTCGGCAGCGTCGAGGAGCTGCGCCGAGAAGGCGCAAAACTGCTGGACCTGCACCGCCCCTACATCGATGAAGTGACGCTCAAATGTTCGTGCGGCGGTAAAATGCGCCGCATTCCGGAGTTGGCCGACGTATGGTTCGACTCCGGTTCCATGCCGTTCGCTCAATGGCATTACCCCTTTGAGAATCAGGAAACCTTTAAGCACGCTTTTCCGGCGGATTTCATTTCCGAAGCGATCGACCAAACCCGCGGTTGGTTTTACACGCTGCACGCGATCAGTTCTTTTTTATTCAAGCAGCCTTGTTTCAAGAATGTCATCTGCAGCGATCTGGTTCTGGACAAGACGGGCCAGAAAATGTCTAAGAGTCGCGGCAATACAGTCGATCCGTTTGAGGTTATCGACAGGTACAGCGCCGATAGCGTTCGCTGGTTTCTGATTGCGAGCAGCCCGACCTGGAAGCCAAAGCTCTTCGACGTCGATGCGATTGCCGAAGTCCAGCGAAAGTTTTTCGGAACGCTGCTCAATACCTACGCGTTCTTCGCGCTGTATGCGAATATCGACGGCTTCACGCACAAGGAAGCGGATGTACCGGTATCCGAACGTCCGGAAATCGACCGCTGGATTCTTTCGCTTCTCAACACGACGATCGCCTCCTATGTCGAGGCGATGGACTCTTACGATCCCACGCGCGCCGCTCGCCTTGTCAGTAGTTTCACGATAGAGCAGCTTTCGAATTGGTATGTCCGGCGGAACCGGCGGCGGTTTTGGAAAAGCGAGCCTGGACGCGACAAAACAGCCGCATACCAGACCCTATTTGAATGTCTGGTCGCCATTACCAAGATGGCGGCACCGATCGCTCCGTTTCTTCCCGATCAAATCTATCGAGCATTGATGAGCGAGACGGGCCGCGAGGCGTTTGAGTCGGTCCACACGGCCAAAATGGTGGAGAGCCGGACAAAATTGATCAGTTCTGAACTCGAGAACCGAATGGACGTCGTTCAGCGAATCGTCGGTTTGGTTCGCTCGATGCGTCAGAAGACCAGCTTGAAAACGCGGCAGCCGTTGTCGCGGATCGCCATTCCCGCATCCGAAGAAACGCGCCGGCTGATCGAACAAATGAATGATGTCATTCTCGAAGAGATCAACGTTAAGGCGATCGAGTTCATCGACGAGTCGTCACCGATTGTGCGCAAAACCGCGACCGCGAATTTCAAAGTCATCGGACCGAAATTCGGAAAGATGGTGAACGCCGTTGCCAGGCGGATTAAAGAAATGTCGTCTGCGGAAGCCGTGCAACTGGACCAGACGGGCACGTTCTCCACGGAAATCAACAGTTCTCCAATCACCATAACACGTGAGGATGTGTCCATTGCCGCTCAAAGTATTGAGGGCTGGCTCGTGGAATCCGGCGGCGGCCTGACGGTGGCGCTCGATACTACGCTCACACCGGAACTCATCAATGAGGGCCTCGCGCGCGAGTTCGTCAACCGTGTGCAGAATATGCGAAAGGATGCCGGATTCGAAGTCACCGACCGCATCCGGATCCACTTTGAAGCGCCCTCGCGTGTTGCCGAAGCCGTTCAGCGCCTTTCCGATTACGTCAAATCCGAGACGCTTGCCACTCACGTGACTGTCGGCCGGGATAGCGCCGAACACTGGGAGAAATGGGATATCGACGGTGAACCTTGCGAAATCGGCATATCAAAAGCCTAGCGGAATTCGGGGAGAGACACGTCACGCCAGTTGACCCGGCTAACGGCAAGGACGAACACGAGCAAACCGGACAAGATTCTGACCGCCGCTGCTCTGCAGCAGGGTGATTTTCCGAGCAGCAACAGCGCGTTTTTATCGTGAGAGAGAGCGGCTATTCCAGACTGAGGTGTCTGTCCCGGAATTCCGCTCTTTACGAAAGGACCCCGCCTCCGTTAACTTAATAAGGTTCATCCAGCCGAGGTAGCTCAGTCGGTAGAGCGCGGCCCTGAAAAGGCCGGCGTCGGCGGTTCAACTCCGTCCCTCGGCACTTTTTGTCGACGGCTACTAAACACAAGGCGACATATCGTACTAATCCGATGATTCACGTCCGCGCCGGCACCTAAAGGCGTTTCTCTGTAGCCGACTCCTCGATACATACGGCATGCGTGAATTTGTCGAGCGGGAGTCCCGGGACTACCTGACGGGTGGGGTTTCAGAACGTGCAGGCCCCCTAATCTGAACACGTGCATGTCACCAATGTAGTCGCGGGCTTTAGCCCGCGTTCGCAGCCGGCATGCGATTTCTTGACAGCTGACTTGTGCTTCACTATTTTGGGGCGATCGTGGAGCAGGAGGTTTTGAGATGAAGATGAGCCATCGATTTTTTATCTCAGCAGGCACACTGGCCATCCGGATCGCGTTCTTATCGGCGGCGTTTGTCCCCGTCACGGGTCAGGCTCAGACATCCGGCGCGGCGACGTGGACGCCGCCCAAAGCAACATATAGCCCGCCTCGCACACCCTGGGGCGACCCGGACCTGCAGGGCGTTTGGGACTATCAGAGCAGGATTCCCATGCAACGTCCCGCTCAATTCAAAGACAAGCCGACCTTAACGGAAGCGGAGCTGGCTCAGTTGGCAAAGACCCCGCCGAATCAGGATTCCTGCGGCGTCGGTACGCGTCAGGATGTGGCGTGCACGCCCGAGCAGCTGGCTGACATCGGCGCGTACAACGAATTTTGGAACAATCGGAACTTCCTTGCCGACAATCGCACTTCGCTCATCGTGGATCCGCCCGATGGGAGACTTCCTCCGATGATGCCGGAAGCGCAGAAGAGACAGGCAGAGATTCAAAAGACAATCGGTACCTTTGACCGCCAGAGATATGACTCGTGGGAAGACTTCCCAACGGTGACGCGTTGCATCGCGGAGCACACGCCGAACGGTCCGCAAGGTTACAACAGTGGAACGCTGATCACGCAGTCTCCCGGCTGGATTGTCATGTTCCGCGAGCGACTGGATACGCGCATCATCCCGCTGGACAAACGTCCGCATATCGACGACCACATACGCCAATGGAACGGAGATTCACGCGGCTGGTTCGAGGGAAACACGCTGGTCGTCGAAACAACGAATTTCACCGACAAGCAGATCATCGGCGGCGGCGCGGGTTCAACCATTCCAACGGGAATTCCTTTCGGGAACATTCGTCTGATCGAACGCTGGGTGCCGGTCGGCGCAAAGAGAATGAACTATTACGCCACGATCACCGATGCGAAGACATGGACGAAGCCCTGGACGTTCATGCTTCCCTGGGAGAGAGACAACACGTATCAGCTTTATGAGTACGCATGTCACGAGGCGAATATCGGCATCCTGAACTCCCTGCGCGGTGAGCGGCTCCTCGAGCAGAAGGCCGCCGAAGCAGCGGCGAAGGGCGCACTAGCGAATGATCAAACGTCAGGCGGGCTCATCGGAGCGACTGAGGCAGCCATCCGCTCGAAGTTGGGTGAGCCGAAGGCGGTCGACTACAATGGCGCTCGCTGGACGTATGAAACCGCCGATGGTGTCTTAGTGCTGTACCTGTTCTTTGCTGAGGGCAAGGTGAAAATTGCGACTCCCAACGATCTTCCGCTCAACGCTGTAAAGAGACGCTAAGGAGATCGATCCGATGGGAAATCCGTTGAAATTCGCGCTCATCGTTTTGTTCGCCGTCACAACGACGGCGGCTCAGACGCCGGCCGGGCAGACCGCACTCGGCCCGAACCAGTTGCAGACCCAGATACGGCGTCTCCCGAACGGCAAGCCGGACTTGAGCGGCATCTGGCAGGCCCTCAACACGGCAAACTGGGACCTCGAAGGCCAGGGCGGCGGAGCGTCGCCGGTTCTCGAGCTCGGCGCGATCGGCGCAACGCCGCCAGGCTTGGGCGTCGTCGAAGGCGGAAAGATTCCTTATCAGGAGTGGGCCGCGAAAAAGAAACAGGAAAACTACAAGAACCGCCTGAAGCTCGATCCGGAATTGAAATGTCATCTGCCCGGTGTGCCCCGCGCTACGTATCTGCCTTATCCATTCCAGATCTTTTCCAGTGTCAGTCAGGGTAAGGAGCGGCTGGCGATCGTCTACCAATATTCCTACGCTCGCCGCGAGATCAACATGGGGAAACCCACGGAGGCGCCCATAGATTCGTGGATGGGTTGGTCCAACGGCAAATGGGAGGGCGATACGCTGGTTATCGATGTGTCGGCTTTCACGACACCCATTCTCCTCTCGCCCGAGGGGCCACCGAGCGAGCACTGGCTCGACAGGGCCGGGAATTTCCGCAGCGATGCCTTGCATGTGATCGAACGATTCACCCCGCTCGGCCCGAATCACCTCGCGTACGAAGCTTTGATCGAGGATACGAAGGTCTTTACGCGACCCTGGAAGATCAGCATGCCGCTCTATCGACGTCTCGAGAAAAATATGCAGCTCCTGGAGTTCAAATGCCCGGAGTACACGGAAGAGTTGCTTTTGGGGCCTTATCGCAAGCAGCCGAACAAGTAGAAGAAGGAGGTCAATGCTATGGTAACGAGGCTGTCAGTCGTCGCGGTTGGTGTTGTGGGTCTCTTGGTTCTGGCGACCGTTCCGGTCGCGGCACATCACGCCTTCTCCTCGGAATTTGACTCGAACAGGCCCGTCCAGTTGACGGGCGTGGTCACGAAAATGGAATGGGTCAATCCCCACTCCTGGATCCACATCGACGTCAAGAAGCCGGACGGGACGGTGGAAAAGTGGATGATCGAAGGCGGTACCCCGAACACACTGCTCCGACGAGGCCTGAGAAAGCAGGACCTGCAGCCTGGAACGGAGGTCAAGGTCGAGGGTTATCTGGCCAAGGACGGCGGACACCGGGCAAACGGCCGGAATTTGACTCTCCCCAACGGGCGCGCCCTGTTCCTTGGGTCGTCGGACACCGGCGCTCCGCGGGACGGAACCGATCCGACGGAAGGTGGCGTTCGTCCCAAATGAGAGCTTTCACCCATCAGCGCGGGACCGGGAGGAGCTTGTATTCATCACGCCAGGGTTCGCGGTATCTGCCCGGCCGCAGCGCACCGCGCAGCCATGCTGAAGCAATACGTCGCGGCATTCCGGCAGGTCGAGACCGCCGCGCTGGATCAGGCCAGGAGCACGCTCCATGACCTTGCCGAACATATCGCTGTCGCGATCACGACCGGCCGCCGAGACACGCTTACGGCGTTGGTCGATGCGCAACTCGCCAAGCTGAAGAGCTGACATCAATACATGATGCTCTTATCCTTTTTTCTACACGCATTCGTCCTCGTCGCGCAGGTACCCGGCGCGACGCAAGTGGTCTCGGAAGACATTCCGGGAATTGTCAAAGCGGGAACGAAGATTGAACTGGTGAAGGGCGGCCTGGACGGCGCGGATGACCCCATCGGTCTGCCGGACGGCGCAACCCTTTTCACTGAACCGTCGGCGAACCGGATTTGAAAAATTGATCAGGCCGGCCGGATTTCCGTGTTTCGCGAGAACTCCAACGGAGGGCTCGGTATGTCGCTCGATTCGAAAGGCCGCCTCTTTTCGGTCCAATCCGCGTACGGTCATACCGGTATCGCAGTGATCTATCCGCCTGGGACTGACACAGTTATCACCGATAATTTCGAAGGAATGCCGTTCGGTCGCCCCAACGATTTGATCGTCGATAAGAAAGGCGGCGTTTACTTTACGGACCCGGGCTTGAACGGAGCCCAGGCCGAAGCCGTAAAGAAAGCTTTGGCAGGTAAGCCGTTGCCCCCTCGCCTTCCGCCTGCTGTGTACTACGTCCCGGCGGGCGGCAAAGCGATCAAAGTTGCAGACACGATCGAGAGACCGAACGGGCTTACGCTGAGCCGCGATGAAAGGACCCTGTTTCTTGAACAACACCAACGGCTTGTACATGCTGGCGTTCGATATCAATGCCGATGGGACTTTGCGCAATCGCCGGAATTTCGCTGTTTACGAAGGCCGAAGTAAACGTCCGAATGATCTTCCAGGAATCGTAACTGGCGCAGATGGTCTCATCATCGACAGCGAAGGCCGCCTTTATGCGTTGACCGCTGCCGGCGTTGAGATCTTCAGTCCCCAGGGTAAACACCTCGGCGTCATCGGCATGTCGTGCAACGATCAAGACTGCCAAGGCCTTGCCTTCAGTGGTCCGAAGAAAAGCACCTTATATGTCGCCGGTCGTGGCGCAGTCTGGGAAATTGAGATGCTTTCGACCGGATTCAAAGGCCGGGCGAAGTAGATTCTGTTTGCTGACTATTTAAAGCGTTGGGCTGTTTCGGTGGCACATCCAGTTGAGATAAGGTTGCCGCTTACGTCGAAGATTTCGATGGCGGCTACGGCATTGAACTCGTCGGAGTTTGGCCCGACTATGATGTTTCTTGTGACTTTCTGCGTACCGGCGGGGGTGCCGTCAGAATTAAAGCGGAAGAAGATGAAGGTGGCCGTGAAGTTCCGATGTCCGGTGTCGTGCCATGTTCCGTGACTGGGACTACGCATGAACGAACCGCTTCCGGTTTCCATCATCGAGCCTTCGCGCAGGTAGGTGTTCAGGGCCAGAATGGTTCTTATGGGAACACGGGTTTGGCAATCACGGACCGTTACCTGCACACGCCAAGTGCCCTCCAAATCAGACGCTCTTTTTCCTCCGCTTTGCTCCTGCCCGGACACCAAAGTCTGATCGACTGTCCAAGCAAGAATGGCCACCAATGATAGCCGCAAAATCGTTTTCAGAGTTGTAGTCTTCATCTCGTTTCTCCTTTTCTATTTCTCGGATTTTTTCTATTTCTCAGATTTTTGCCGCAGAACGATTCTGAAAGTCTTTAGAATGCTCTGAAAGCTTCTGAAAACTTTTTGAAGGCTTGTATGAACGAAGCGCAAGCTCACATTTACGAATTCGGCGATTTCCGCCTGGACGCGTCGAAGCATCTGGTGAGCCCGTACCACTGACTCCTAAGGTCTTTGAAACACTGCTCTATCTCCTGCAGCACCGTGGAACCGGTCTCGCTAAAGAGGAATTGATGAAGGCCATCTGGCCGGACACAATCGTTGAGGAAAACAATCTGAGTCACAATATATCTGTGTTGCGGCGCGTGTTTGGGGAAGTAAGGGCCGGGCACCGCTATATCGTGACGGTGCCTGGATGGGGCTATCGCTTTGTTGCGGAAGTAAGAACGACTGAGAAAAGCGCGAGCGTTTCTTTGGTCGCGCCAATGAGAGCTATCGCCGTGCTGCCGTTCAGGCCTTTAGTAGCAGAGGCACGGGATGCCGCGCTCGAATTGGGCATGGCAGAAACTTTGATTACGAGGCTGAGTAGTAGAGCGATAGTCGTCGTCCCATCAGCTCTGTTCGTAAGTATATGGATTTGGATCAAGACCCACTGGCAGCCGGGCGTGAATTGCGTGTGGAGTTTGCGTTGGACGGTAGCATACAGCGGTGCGGGGATCAGATTCGAGTGACGGCACGCTTAGTAAATGTCACCAGCGGTGCTGCCATTTGGTCAGGCACGTTCGATGAGAAGTTCACGAGCATTTTTGCCGTTCAGGATGTTATCTCTGAGAAGGTGGCCGGGGCGCTAGCCTTGGGGCTTACAACGGTTGAGAAGATGCGCTTGACGAAGCGCTACACGGAAAACACAGAAGCCTATCGGGCCTTTGGCTTCGCGTCGGCCATCGGCATCTTGCCTCCCAATGAGAACTGGCCAAGGTCGGAGGCTGCTGCGAACAACGCGTTAGCCTTAGACGAGACGCTGGCCGACACCTATAATCCGCAGGCTGCTGTCAAACTGTATTACTACCGCGATTGGTCTGCCGCCGAACGCTCCTTTCGTCGCGGCATCGAACTGAATCCGAACTCTCCGGAAATACGTCATCACTACGCTATGTGTTTGGTTTTGTTCGGTCGCAACGAAGAAGCTATAACCGAAATGCAGCGCGCCAGCGAGCTGGACCCGCTTGCGCTCCGCAACAATTTGGACCGCGGGAAAATCTTCTTCTTCATACGCGAGTATGACCAGGCGATTGACCAATTCCGCAAGACGCTTGAGCTAGAAGCCCCTTTTGCGGCGGCGCATGAATTTCTCGGTTACGCTTACGAGCAAAAGGGGATGCACAAGGAAGCCGTCGCCCAGTGGAGTAAAGCCCTGACTTCGATTGGAGCGGGCGAACAGGCGTCAAGTCTCGAACGCACGTACGCCGCGTCGGGCTTCGAGATGGCCGTCCGTGCTTTGGCACGGCAGCGGCTCGAAAAATTGAACGACAAGAGGAATCGCGGCGCGTACGTTCCAGCGATTGAATACGTGACCGCCTACACACGCTTGGCCGATAAGGAACAGGCTTTTGTTTGGCTTCACAAAGCTGTGCGTGAACCCAACCGGCTCGCGCTTGAACTCAAAGTCAACCCAATCTATGACAAGTTACGCGATGACCCGCGCTTTGCGGCTACGGTCAAATGCATGAGACTCGCATAGTCATCAGGGATGGGGACTGGGCAACTGAGAGTAAAGCCGCTTGAGCACAGGAATTTCAAGCCGGTGTTAGACGCGGCCATCGTGGCGTTCCTCCGCACGGGCAATGCTGCCTTGCCCACGAAGCGCTCACTGCGCAAGACGGGCGTAAAGGACGTTGAACATGGCCTCAACCTGAAGCTCCGGATTGAGAACTACACGAGGAACCGTGA
>Ga0209237_1003131_pt1 | contig 10027 bp, 10 predicted proteins | sample GraSoi013_1_40cm_2_FD_185820 | JGI IMG/M metagenome (GOLD analysis project Ga0209237, IMG submission 185820) | Grasslands soil microbial communities from the Angelo Coastal Reserve, California, USA - Sample 10_02_2013_1_40cm (SPAdes) (version 2) | ecosystem: Environmental > Terrestrial > Soil >...
AACTATGTGGCCATCGCGAAAACGGACATCTCGGCAACGGCGGTGGCGCCGCCACCGTCAAAATTCGCATTCTGCGGGTTGGTCGTGACGCCGCCGGGCGCTCCCACGGGATTCGTCGACGCGTGGCGAGAGCAGGACGACCCCAACACGCTTACCAGGTACGACCTCGTAGCGAACCTTCAGGCCGCCATCACGCTGAACCCCGCGATTGCGACGGCCTATACCGTTCAGCTCGAATGTCAGGTTAACGTGGGCGGTAGTACCGGCACCGCCGACTTTAGCGACTCGTCGATAATCCTGACTCCGACGCTGAACCTTCAGTTCAATGAGGTGAACAGCTAACTGCTCCTGACGATTCGCTGTAGAGACCCTCTCTCGGGAGGGTCTCTTTCCTAGCTGGGCGATGAAGTTCGCTCGCCGCTAAGGCTTTACGAGGCTCCAGCCCGTGTAGTTGCCCATGGTGTCGCCCGGCTTGCTGTCGCTGTGGAAAAAGTAGAGCGGCATCCCCTTGTAGGTCACCTGGAGGGAGCCGTCGCTGCGGTTGATCGTGCCCAACTGCCCGGTCACACCGGGACCGCCGGTCGGCGTCGTCCCAGCAGAGATGGTAACTGGCGGCCAGGTTGTCGCGCACCCGCCAGTGCAGCGGCTGACCCCCGGACTGTCGCTGTCGAAGGTGTAGACCGTGTGGCTGTTCGACGCCGCAACGAGGATCGTTCCCATCGTGCCCACGTTTTGCGCGAGAACGACCGGAGCGGCCGCAGCTGTTGGGGTTGGCGTCGGCGTTGGCGTTGCCGAAGGCGATGGGGATGGTGAGGTCGTCGCCGCCGGACCACCCGCCTGACTGCCGCACGCCGCGAGCAGCAGCGCCGAGCATCCCACGACGGCGGCCGCCCGCAACGTCTGCAGCGCTGTGACCACGTTGGTGGGTACGGGGCTGCGTTACGCCGTATAGACCAGGACCTGGCCGTTCTCGACCCTGACCTGCAGTGAAGGCAATGGCGAGAGCGGGCTCGAGTAGTTGGTCGGCTGACCATCCTTCTCGAAGGTCGCCCCGTGGCAGGGGCACTCGAACCGATCCCGAAACTTGCTGTAGTTGAGGATGCAACCCATGTGGGTGCAGACCGCCGACAGGGCCGTGACCTGGCTGCCGGTGCGCGTCAGAAAGCCCTCGATCGCCCCGGAGCGGAAGGCGATCGGGGTGTTCTCGGGCAACTCGGTAAGCGCCTTGACCGGCTTCCAGCTGCCGTTCTCAACCAGCGGCCGCTTCGCGGTTCTTGGCGCCGACTTGGTGACTTGCTCGATTCCGATCACGGCTGCGACGCCCGCCGCAATGCCGGCGGCACCCGTCAACAGCAGCGAACGCCGGCTGGGACGCGCCGCCGGTTGCGGCCGCGCGGACCGCTCGCCGACCCATTCGTTGATCGAGCCCTGCATTCGCTCCAGGAAGTCCTTCGACGGAAGGCCGGCGCCAGGCTTCGCCGCCCGCAACATCGCGGCGGTCTGCCGGGCGCGAAGCGCGGCCTCATCGGCGAGCGGCGTGCGCTCGGGCCGGCGGTCCTGCAGCAGGTCCTCGACGTGCCGGTCGAGCTGTTCGGGATCGTCGTTCACGTCGCCCTCCCGCGTTCCCGGCCGGCGCGGTTGAGCGCCCGGAACTGCAGCACCTTCACGTTCGTCTCGCTGAGGTTGAGCTCCTGCGCCGTTTCGCGGACGGAGTAGCCGCGCAAGAAGCGAAGCTCGAGCACCCGGCGGTAACTTTCGGGGAGGGTGGCGAGCAGGGAGTCCACTCGCAGCACCGCTTCCGGATTCTCCCGTGGCGCCGGCGGTCGGGTGACGTCATCGTCCAGTTCGCCGGCGTCCTCGGCGTAATACTCCCGCCAGTGGTCGGCGAGGGTCGTCTGGGCCACCCGGTACAGCCAGCTGCGCAGCTCGGGGACCGAGACGTCGCTGCGCATGCCACCGATCGCCTTCATGAACACCTGGGCGGTGAGGTCCTCGGCGTCCGGTCGGTTACCGACCCGACTGTAGATGTACTGGTAGATGGGTGTGACATGCGTCTGATACGCCCAGGTGAGATGGTCGTGATCGCGGGTCGCGTCGGCCTGTGGCAGCGCGACGACCTTTTCAGAGGAAGCAAACACCGCCGCACCGGTTTTAGGAACCTCAGGCATTCACTTCCGCAGTTATATACCGCCAGGGGTTACGGCGCGCGACGCTCCGGCCAGGCTCGTTCAGGGGAGCCGGATTTGGGAATACTTGAGTTGGGATAAGGCTTAGATAACATGGGAGTTTCGCAAGCGATGAAAAAAGACCGTCACTACGATGTGGTCATCATCGGCGCTGGGCCGGCCGGCTTGACCGCCGCCCTGTACGCCGGACGGGCGCGGGTCAAAACCGTGGTGCTGGAGCGCGGCGCTCCTGGAGGCCAGCTGCTCAATACCGAGGCGATCGAGGACTACCCGGGCTTCGACCACATCACCGGGCCGGAGCTGGCGCAGCGCATGGCCGACCAGGCCGTCAAGTTCGGCGTCGACCTGGAGACCGTCCGCGTCACCGGTATCCGCCGTCACGGCGGGCAGCACGTCGTGGACACCGAGGACGGAGAGTACACGGCGGACTACGTGATCCTGACCGCGGGCGGCGAGCCGAAGAGGCTCGGCATCCCGGGCGAGAGCGAGTTCCAGGGGCGCGGCGTTTCGCAGTGCGCCGTCTGTGACGGGGCCTTCTTCAAAGAGGAGGAGGTCGCGGTCGTCGGGGGCGGTGACGCGGCGCTGGAGGAGGGCGTCTTTCTGACGCGCTACGCAAAGAAGGTCTACATCATCCACCGTCGCGAGCACTTTCGCGCCCAGGCCATCCTCGTCGAGGCGGCCCGCAAGAACCCCAAGGTCGAGCTGATCACCAACACGACCGTCACCGCAGTCAAGGGTGAGGACGGCCAGGTCAAAGAAATCACGTTGAAAGACGTGGTCACGGGGCAGACCAAGCCGCTCAAGGTCACCGGCCTCTTCGTCTTCATCGGCTTCCAGCCGAATGTCCAGTTCTTCGACCATCGGGAACACGTCGAGCATGACCCACTGGGATTCCTGGTGACCGACACGACGATGCAGACGAGCCTGCCAGGCGTCTATGCCGCCGGCGACGTGCGGTCACAGCTGACCCGACAGATCACGACCGCCGTCGGCGATGCAACCACCGCCGCGATCGACGCGGTGAAGAAGCTCGAAGCCAAGAGGCACGAGCCCACGCCCGTGCCGGTCGATCTCTACGGCCCTACCCGGCCGGACCTCGTCGGCAGCTAACCCGGACCGGCCGCGCCGCTTCGCCGCCGGCACGGTCGCCGGACTGTTTGTCGTCGCCGCCGCGCTGCGGCTCTGGGGGATCAACTTCGGGCTACCAGCCCTCTATCGACCGGATGAGGACGTCACGGTGGGTCGGGCGATGGGCATCCTCCACGGCGTCCTGAACCCCCACTTCGCCGACTGGCCGCATTTGTACTTCTATGTCGCGGCCGCCTGGCTGGCGCCGTTCCGCCTGGTGGGCCTGGTGTCCGATCCGGCGTCGGGCTATCTCGGCGTTCGCGTTCTCGATGCCCTGCTTGGCAGTTTCACCGTGCTGCTCATCTTCGAGTTCGGGCGCCGCGCCTACGGCTGGCTCGCGGGGTTCTTCGGCGCGGCGGCGCTCGCGGTCGCCTTCCTCCACGTCCGCGACAGCCATTTCGGGACGCTCGACATCCCGCTGAGCCTCGCCTGTGTCACGGTGTTGTACGTCGCCTACCGCACGCTACAGTCGCACGGGCTACGGCCGCTCCTGATCAACGGGGTGACCCTCGGCGTGGCGGCAAGCCTCAAGTACAACGGCGCTCTCGTTTTCGCGGGGATCGCCGCGGCCCAAACGCTGCGCGCACGCGCGGACCTCATCCGGTGGCCGCGGCTGCTGGCACGGCTGGCATTGATTGGCGTCGTCGGCGTAGTCACCCTGGCACTCACCTCCCCATTCCTGGTGCTCGATCCTGGAATGACCCAGCACGGCATCGGGTACATCTTTACGCACCTGGGGCGGGCGACCGCACCGGCGATCGGTTGGGCACGGCTGAGCGTAGCGTTGTGGTTTGGCATCGATCCGGTGCTTGTGCTGCTGGCCCTAATGGGCGTCGCCTATGCAGCCTGGCGCCGGCAACCGGCCGACTGGATCATCCTGACGTTCCTGCTCGTGTACTTCCTGTTGATCGGCGCCGGCCGTTCGGTCTTCCTGCGCTACGCCGACCCGATGATTCCGCTGCTGCTGCTGCTCGGTGGACGAGCCCTGGCCGCACTCGTCCGACGGACCGCGCCAGGCCGGACGCGGCGGCTGGCCATGGCCGTGGCCTTCGTGCTGATCGCGGTCGCGCCGCTTGTGCACGACATTCGGTACGACCTCTTGATTCAGCAGACCGACACCCGCACGCTCGCCTTCGACTGGCTGGCACAACATGTGCCCGCGGGCGCAAGGGCCGCGGTACCCTACATGGCCGGTCCGGCCCACGACCAGGCGATGATCGACAGCGGCGAGCATAGCCACGGGGCGACCGACCCCTACATCGCGTCGTTCCTCGATAGCCGGCTCGAAACGCAATACACCATCCGTGAGTTGACGCGCGACGACCTCCAACTGACGTCGCTCGACAGTTTTCGGAACGAGGGGATTCGCTACGTGGTCATCGGCTATGAAACGCCCGGCACCGGGTGCGGCACACTCAGTCCGCTCGAGCAGGCGTTGCGCGCGGAGGGACCACCGCTGGCGAGCTTTTCACCGACGAACGGATGTCCGGACGCTGTCTTCGACCCGATCGATACCTACTATGTCCCGCTCGCCGGATATGAAGGATGGGTCAGGCCTGGCCCACAGATCCGAATCTATCGGCTGGCCGGGTGATGCTGTTCGATTCGGGCGCTTGGCCAAGCGCCGAACCGCCCTCTATAGTGGATAGCAGTGAACCTGATCGCCCTGATCAAGGAGCGAGCCAAGTACTACAAGTGCCTCGCCTGCTCCCAGGCGCTGGCCGACTGCCAGGTCAAGCTGCTCAATGAGGCGGACGGCCACTGTACCGTCGAGGTAACCTGCGCAAACTGCGGCGTCAGCTTCGTCGCCGTCCTGTTGCTCAAGAAAGCCAAGCACCCCGACGGCCTTCCCAAGGCCGCCGAGGAGGGCCCCATCAGCACCGATGAGATGCTCGACGTTCACGAGTACATGAAGGCGTTTAGCGGGTCGCTCAGAGAGCTGACCCGAGGGCGTCCCTCGCGCCCGACCCCCTCCTAACGACTACCACCCTGCCTCCCCCGGCGAGGGAGGGTAGTCGAGCCGACGCACCATAGAATGATGTCGATGGTTTACCTCGACCATTCAGCGACCACGCCACTCGATCCCGAGGTGCTCCAGGCGATGATGCCGTACCTGACCGACGAGTTCGGCAACGCCTCGAGTGTCTACGGGCTCGGTCAACGGGCGCGCCAGGCGATCGACCAGGCGCGCGACGAGGTCGCTGCCTATTACGGTGTGGCGGCCAAGGAAGTCATCTTCACGTCAGGCGGAACGGAGGGCGACAACTTCGCGCTCCAGGGGATCGCGCAGCGGAACGCCGACCGCGGACGGCACGTGATCACCAGCACGATCGAACATGATGCGGTGCTCCGCTCGGCGGACGCGCTCGAGCTGAGCGGCTTCGAGGTGACGCGCCTCCCGGTCGATCGCAGCGGGTTGGTTGATCCCGCCGATCTCCGCCGGGTGCTCCGGTCCGACACGATCCTGGTCAGCATCATGCACGCGAACAACGAGATCGGCACCATCGAGCCGATCCGCGAGCTGGTCGCGGTCACGCGCGAGCGAAGCAGCGCCTACTTCCACACCGACGCCGTGCAATCGACCGGAAAGATCCCGACACGCGTCGATGAGCTCGGGGTCGACCTGCTCTCCATGTCGGCCCACAAGCTGCACGGCCCCAAGGGCGCCGGCTGCCTGGTGGTTCGCTCGGGCGTGCGGCTTCTCCCGCAGATGCTGGGAGGCGGGCACGAACGCAACCGCCGCGCCGGGACAGAGAACGTCGCGGGCATCGTCGGGTTGGCGAAAGCCATCGGCATCGCGCAGCGCGACATGGCCAAGAACACCGCCCACCTCACCGCGTTGCGCGACCGCCTGATCGAGGGCGTCCTCGGCCGGATCCCCGGGGCCGATCTGACCGGCCACCCGGTGAACCGGCTTCCACACCACGCCAGCTTCCTGTTCGATGGCGTGGAAGGTGAATCCCTGCTGCTGCAGCTCGACATGGACGGTTTCGCCGCCTCTTCGGGATCAGCCTGCACGTCGGGCTCGCTCGAACCGAGTCACGTCATCCTCGCGCTCGGCTATCCTCGGGAACGCGCGCTTGGCAGCCTGAGACTGTCGGTCGGCAAAGGCAACACCGAAAGCGAGATCGAGCTCGTCCTCGATCGCCTGCCCGGAATGGTTGCCCGGTTGCGCGCCATGACCCCTATTTCCGCCGCCTGAGCAGAACGCCATGCCCGAGAAGTTCTACAGCGTCGAAGAGGCCAATACGCTCGTACCCAAATTGAAGCCACTACTGGAGCGCATCCGCGCGACCCAGGAAGCGCTGGCCCGCGACAAGACGGTGGCCGCCGTCAGGGAGAAGGCGTCACACAACGGGGGAGGACTCCCCGCGCGTCATCTTTCCGAGCTGCAGAGGACGGTCGAGCGCGACATGCGCCAGCTGCAGGAATGGGGCATCGTGCTGCGCGATCCCTCGATTGGGCTGATCGACTTCCTGCACCAGCGTGAGGGCGAGACCGTTTTTCTCTGCTGGAAACTCGGCGAGTCAAGAGTCGAATGGTGGCACCCGGTCGACACCGGCATCGCCGGGCGCCAGCACCTCTAGCCGTTTCCGAAGGCGACGGCGAGAACGAAGATCAGGAGCAGAATGCCCGAAATGGTCAGCCCGATCATCCCGAGCAGGCGGCCGGTGCGAGCTTTGTCCTCACCCTGATACTTCTGCGGCTCCGCCCGAATGGCCTTCACGGCATCGCCACCGAACACGATCGAGAGGATCCCGGTCGGGATGGCGATGATCGGCATCCAGAAGAAGATGAGCGTCGTCACGCCCCAGGTCATCGCGCTCGAGGCGTTGCGGTGCACCGGTCGCACCGCAGAGATGCCCTCGCGCTCGGCCAGCTGGTCGAGCGCCGCCAGGGGACCGGCGGCGGCAACGACATCCGGAAGTGCCGCGCGTAGCGCCGATTCCGCGCTCCTCGCCAGCGCCTCGCGGCGAGCGGCGGGCAGCAGTTCCCGCCGGGCGGCGTAGGCGACCACGAGGCGGCGCAGCGCCGGATCCACCGGGCGCTCGATCGCCGGTGACGGCTCGCCGCTTACGGGCGTATCGGTGCTGGCGGTTGACCAGATGGACGAGACCGGCTTGGGCTGGGGTGCTGTCGCCGGTGCGGTGCTCGCCAGATCGTAGAGGCTGATGCGTTCACGGTCGCGCACGACCAGGGTGCCGGCCGCGAAATCGCCGAGCCGCTTCGCCCGGCTGTTACTGAACATGGTCACGATGCCGATCGCGTAGAAGGCCGGCAGGAAGTCGACCACGCGGACCAGGTTGCGGATCGCCGCCTGGCCGATCGTGAGCGGCTCCCCATGGTCACCCACCGCCCGCAGTCGCACATACCGTTTGCCCAGCGTCTGCCCATTCCAGGCGGCCTCGCTGATGAGGAAGTAGCCCGCGATCAGGATGAACGTGAGGATCAGCTCCACCAACCCGAAGACCTGGATCGAATTGAAGATGCCGCCGAGGGCCGCGGCTCCAATGGTGAGGACAATCTGGATCACGGTGATGACCAGCACGTCGATGAACTGCGCGAGAAAACGGCTGCCGATGCCCGCGATCTCGTACTGGAACGCCACGCGTTCCGGCGTGGAGACAACCAGGTCATCCGACGCATCCGGGGGCTGCACGCCTGCAGTGTAACGCCCGTTTCGTGGAGAGATTTCAGGGTGCCGTGCGTCATCATGGATAGATGCGCGCCGATGAGTTCGTGACCCGGCGGCGGCCCGAGTGGGACCGCCTGGAAAAACTGTTGCAGCGAGCCGGGACGAGCCGGGTCGGTGGGTTGCTGCCGACCGAGGTTCTCTCGCTGGCCGCGCTCTATCGCCGCGCAACCGCCGACTTTGCCCGGGCCAAACGCGACTGGCCCACCGAGCCGGTTGCCGGCTACTTGAACGGCCTGGTGGCGCGCGGTCACGCGGCGGTGTACCGGAAGGGTGGCAATCTCGGTGAGCGCATCGCGGTCTTCTACAAACGCACGCTGCCACAGACCTACCGCGAAGCCGCCCCCTACCTGATCGCGGCGGCCCTCTTGCTGTTCGGCCCGGCCGTGATCGCCTTCATCGCCGTCAGCCTCGACCCGAAGCTGGCCTACGCGTTGGTCCCCGCGCAGATCGTGCAGGGGGTTCACAACCATCAACTCTGGACCCAGATCTCGCCCGACACCCGCGCGCTGATGTCGGGCGTGATCATGACGAACAACATCAACGTGTCGATCCTCGCCTTCGCGTTTGGCGTGCTGCTGGGCCTGCCGACCGTCTACGTGCTCATGACGAACGGGATCCAGCTGGGCGGCCTCCTCGGCCTGACCAACGCCTACGGCATCGCTCCCGGGCTGCTCGATTTCGTCATCGCGCACGGCGTGCTCGAGTTGTCGGTCGTGGTGGCGGCGGGCGCCAGTGGGTTGATGATGGGGTGGGCGATCCTGTTACCAGGTGCCTACCGCCGCCGGGACGCGCTCGTTCTCGCGGCACGCAAGGCCGTCATCATCCTCGCCGGCCTGGCGCCGTTGCTGATCATCGCCGGGATCATCGAGGGAAACATCAGCCCCTCGGACGTGCCCACCCCCGTCAAGGTCGCCGTCGGCCTGACAACCGGCGCCCTGCTCTATGCGTACCTGCTCTTTACCGGCCGCGGGGCTCAGAAGCCGGCGTTGAACGCCGGATAGAACGCCTCGTTGACGACCTGCGTCGCGTGTCCGTCGCCTGCGACCAGCCAGAGCTGGTCCACGCCACCTGCCGAATGACCACCGAGCGCAATCGCCATCGCGGGCCCGTTTGGCTGCCGCCGCAGGCTCCAAGCCAGGGGCAAGAGCCAGGCCGTATGCGCCGGTCTCGAGCTCCCGGACGATTTCGTCAATTCGATGCCGTTCGAGCGTTTTCACGCCGGCTCCAGAGAACGCAACGCCCAGCCCTCCGAGGAAGTTACTGAACGCGCTAGAGCAGCGCGCGCTCCTTCAGCTCCAGGTAACGTTCGACGAGCGAAGGGCTGAGCCGGCCCGCCTCCACATCGAGCCCAAGGACACCGCCCTGGCGCAATTGTTCGAAGCTCGCCCGGCGCGCGGCGAGCAACTCCTCCGCCGCCGCCCACTCGTAGGCGCGCGAGACGCGCTCGATCGGCGCGTCACGGGCTGCCAGCACCTCGGGATCGGACATGGCAACGACCATGACGAGGTGGCGCCTGCTCAAGCGGATGGCGTGGGCCACCAGATCGCGGGATGCCTCCGGATCGAGCACGTCGGTGAGCACGACCACCAGCGAGCGGCGGCTGATGCGCAGGGCGAGCTGCGCGAAGGCTTCAGAAAAATCCGGCTCCGTGTACTCAGCCTTCACGTCGTACAGCACCTTGTTGAGCTGGGTCACCTGGGCGGGACCGCGTTGCGGCGCCACGAAACGGCGGACGCTATCGCTGAAGGTGAGCATCCCGACCTTGTCCCCCTGGCTCTGCGCCACCCAGGCCAGTAACAGGGCGGCATTGACCGCGTGATCCAGCTTGGTGAGGTAGCCGGCGGGGGCGGTCATCAACCGACCGCAATCGAGCGCGATGATCGCCTGCTGACCGCGCTCGGCTTCGACCTCCATGACGACCGGGTTGTCGCGCCGTGACGTCGCTTTCCAGTTGATCCGGCGGACGTCGTCCCCTGCCAAATAGTCGCGCAATCCCGCGAACGCCGTGGTTGCTCCG
>Ga0209237_1003134_pt1 | contig 10020 bp, 11 predicted proteins | sample GraSoi013_1_40cm_2_FD_185820 | JGI IMG/M metagenome (GOLD analysis project Ga0209237, IMG submission 185820) | Grasslands soil microbial communities from the Angelo Coastal Reserve, California, USA - Sample 10_02_2013_1_40cm (SPAdes) (version 2) | ecosystem: Environmental > Terrestrial > Soil >...
CGCCCTTCGATGCCGGGACCTACGAGATCCGCCAGATCTTCGAGTTCGAGGGCATGTAACGGAGCTCTCGCCGGCAACCAGCGAGGCACATCGCGCGATCGAAGCGATCTGGCGAATCGAGTCGGCCCGGCTCATCGCCGGGCTGGCTCGGCTCGTCGGTGACATCGGCACGGCTGAGGAGCTCGCACAGGACGCGCTCGTCGCAGCACTCGAACAGTGGCCCACCGCAGGCGTACCGGAGAAACCAGGTCCCTGGCTCATGGCGACTGCGAGGCATCGAGCGACCGATCTGGTCCGACGGCGCACGACACTCGACCGCAAGTACGAGGAGCTCGGACGCGGCGTCGCGAGAGATCAGGGCGGCGCGGACACGGCGACTGAGGACGCCTTCGGGGACGATCTCCTCGGCCTCATGTTCATGGCGTGCCACCCCGTCCTCTCGACGGACGCTCGCGTCGCGCTGACGCTCCGCGTCCTCGGGGCTCTGACGACGGAGGAGATCGCACGCGCGTTCCTCGTCCCCGTATCGACCATCGCCCAGCGGATCGTTCGCGCGAAGAGGACCCTCGTCGAGGCGCACGTCCGGTTTGAGCTCCCGGCCGGACCAGCACGCGCGGCGCGGCTCGCTTCGGTCCTCGAGGTGATCTACCTGATCTTCAACGAGGGCTATTCGGCGACCGAGGGCGAGGACTGGGTCCGACCGGCGCTTTGTGAGGACGCGATCCGGCTGGGCCGCATCCTCGCCGAGCTCGTTCCCAACGAATCCGAGGTTCACGGCCTCGTCGCGCTGATGGAGATTCATGCTTCACGTCTGCGCGCTCGCGTCGGACCGTCGGGGGAGCCCATCCTCCTGCTCGATCAGGACCGGGCGACTTGGGACCGCCTACTCATCGGCCGCGGGCTGGCTGCACTCGAGCGCGCCGAGCGGCTCGGCGGCGCGATGGGGCCCTATGCGCTGCAGGCCGCGATCGCCGCATGTCACGCCCGAGCGACGACCCCGACGGCGACGGACTGGCCACGCATCGTCGCCCTCTACGACGCGCTCGCGCAACTTGTGCCCTCACCAGTGGTCGAGTTGAACAGGGCGGTCGCCGTCGGGATGGCGTTCGGTCCCGATGCCGGCCTCGAACTCGTCGATGCGCTCGTCCGTGAGCACTCGCTCAAGGCCTATCACCTGCTGCCCGCCGTCCGCGGCGACCTGCTGCGAAAGCTCGGCCGGCTCGACGAGGCCCGAGCCGAGTTCGAGCGGGCGGCGCTTCTGACTGAAAACGCGCGGGAGCGCGAGCTCCTGCAGAGGCGAGCCGCCGAATGCACCGCGGAGAGAATGTCCGGCTAAGTTCTGATCGCTAGCTCGAGCACGAGCCGGTCGATCCGCTCAGCGATCTCGTCGCGAAGCGCCTCATCCGAACGCGCGGACGGCCGCGATCCGGCGGCGGATCGCGCCGTGTTCGCACACGAACAAATCGGTGTGGGTCATCGGACCGCGAATGCGACCAGGCCGATGATTCCGGCCGCCCCGACAAGGAGAGGCTCGGGAATCTTTGTCCGCCACAGCACGAGCAGCGCCGCGAGGAAGATGACCACCGTGACCACGTCGACGAGCACCTGCGTTCCGATCACGGCTCCGGCACCGACGATCGCGCCCGCGGCGGCGGCCGTCGCCCCTTTCGTGAACCCAACAACGATCGGGTGCTTCCGGAACCGAATGATCCAAGGAGCGAAGAGCACCACCATGAGGAAGGGCGGCAGGAACACTCCGAGCCCGGCCACCGTCGCGCCGGCGAGGCCGGCGACGAGATACCCCACGAACACGGCGGTGATGACCACGGGCCCCGGCGTGATCATGCCCATGGCGACCGCATCCAAGAACTCGCGCTCGCTGAGCCATCCGAAATCGCGGACGACGCCCTGCTGTAGGAACGGCACGATCGCCAGACCTGAGCCGAACGTGAACGCGCCAGCCTTGAAGAAAAAGACGCCGAGCTGCAACAGCAGGTTGGGGTCGGTGCTCTGCGCCGCTTCCCACACCGGGCCGAGGGGAAACATGAAGGGAACAACCTGCGACCTATGGCGCCAACCTCGCCGGGCGTAGAGAGCGACCCCAACGAGCCCGGCCAGGATAAAGAGCACCGCGACCTCGCTGCGCGCCACGAAGGTGGCGATCCCGACCACGGCGAAGATCGCCCAGAGCCGTCGCTCATCCTTCACCGTGACTCGAACGAGCTTCCACGCGCCGCGGAGGATCAGTGCGATGACGGCGGGACCGATCCCGTAGAAGAGCGCCTGAATGATCGTCGTCCCGCGAAAGGCCACATAGAGTGCGGCGACAGGATGAATGGCACCGCGGCCGCGCACGCGCCCCAGAACCCGCGACGAACGTAGCCGAGCCACATCGCGAGCTGTGCGGCCAGGGGACCTGGCAGCGTCTGCGACACTGCGAGGCCTTGCAGGTACTCCTCTTGCGTGAACCAGTGGCGGCGTTCGACGAGATCGCGCTGCATATAGCCCGCGAGTGCGATCGGCCCGCCGAAGCCGAATGTCCCGAGGCGAACGAAATATCCAGCGATCTGTCCCAGCGACAGCCGAGGCGGACTCTCGACGCTCACGGAACCTCCTCGTAGATCGCTACGCCGCAGCTCTTCGGCTGGAAGACGAAGAGTCGACGGCTCGCCGGGTCCCACCCGATGGTGTGGGCCCCCTCTTCCGTCGGGATCGTCTCCAGGTGAACACGCGCACGAGCATCGAACGCGGAAACGGTTCCGGGAGTGCCAACGGCGACGTAGACACGGCCGAGGTCAGGGTCGTACAGCACCACGTCGGGAGTGCCGGGCAGCGGTAGCGTCGCTTTCACTTCGCGGGAGTCACGGTCGATGACAACCGCTGCTCCGGCGTCGGCGGCACACCAGAGCGAAGCGCCTCGCCCTTCCGACACGATCGCCAATCCGTGCGGGCCGGCGGCCGGGACGGGAACCGCGCCGGACATCGTTAGGACATCGGACCCGATCACGCCGATCATCGGTGGCTCCGCGATGTTCACATAGACGCTGCGGCTGGATTCGTCATGAATTGCCCAGCGTGGGCGCCCAGGGAGGGGAATCGTTTTCGTGACCCGCCGCTCATCGATCGACACGACGGAGGCGCTGCAGTTCGTTCCTACCGGCTCGCCGAGGTTGAAGCTGAAGAGATTCCCTCTGCCCGGATCCCAGGCGAGAGCGTTCGGACGCGGACCCACCGGGACGCGTGCGAGGAGGGTCTCGTCTGCGCAGCGAAAGACGCTGACACGCGCAGCCGCTCGATCGGAGGTGAAAAGCAAGCCCTGCGCGCTGTCGATCAGTACGCCGGCAACGCCCGGCAATCCGTCGAGCGCTCGAAGGTATCTCCCGGTGCGGCAATCGAGTATGTCGACGCGATCTGCACCCGTATGTGCCACGTAGATTCGGCTGCCGCGCGGGTCGAGGTAGGTGTCGGCATGATCGAAGCCGGGTTTGGCGCCGGGCGGCACCGGCGTGAAGCCGACGTGCCGCAGGGTCAAGCGGTCTTGGCCTCCACCTTCTTCTGGCAGAAGGCGTAGAGCGCGTCGAGGAGCGGTCGCGAGGCCTCGCGCTGTTTCTGGTCGTTTGGATAGTGGACGTGCCTTATTCCATCGAGGATCGCCTCGACCCCCTGGGACTCTGGCGTGATGGTCTTGTCGGCGGTGTCCGCGCCGCGTATGACCTTGGCCATGTAGGCCATCGCCGGATCCTTGTCGAGTCCGTACTTATGGACGAACGCGTCGAAGCTGCACTCCGGTCCGTGATGTCCGAGCTCCACGTCCTTGATGTCGTACGCGGTCGCGCCACGCTTCAGCGCCTCGGCCGCGACCTGGTCCGAGGGGACGTAGAGAAACTCGGCCTGTTTGTCGACGAACTTCTCGATCAGCCAAGGACAGGCGACCCGGTCGACGCGCGGATGTTCACGGGTGATCCACTTCACTGCCAACCCTCCAGCTCGCGCTCTCCCATCGGTAGCATCGCAGAACTGACGCGGGTGCCAGGTCGCTACCTGCGGTTGACCTCAATCGTCCCAACATCGATGAGGATCGCGAGCGCCCGGGTCCACCAACCGGCTTTCTCCGCCGTGGCTACGACGGGCATGGTCGTCGCTGACATACAGATCCCCTCCCTTACTTAGGCGCGCAGTCCAGGCGCGCGAATTACCGAGTCTGGCCGAAGGTCCAACGAGTCGCTCCAGGCGGATCGCTTGAGGCGACGCCGAACGCCGTCGCTGGCCTCAGCACGTAGAGATTCCAGGGCGGGGCACCGGCGCTCGGCGCGCTGTATGGGGCAACGAGCGCCTGGCCATCAACACTGGCCGGCCAGCCTTGGGCGGCATACCGCTGGGCAAGACGAAGGAGCGTCGGGCGGTCGATGACGCGTCTTGCTGTGCCCTCGATCACGAGGTCGATACCGGTGAGCGAGACGGAAAAGACGCAGCTCGGGTTCGCCGCGACGTTCCGACTCTTCCGGGTACGCTCGCCGCTCACGAAGTAGATCTTCCCGTCGACCCACAGCGCGCCCACCGCAGCGACGTGGGGCCGGCCGTCGGGCCTCGTCGTCGCCAGCCAGAACGTCCCTGCGGGCCCCGCCTCGAGCTGCTTGAGTGCGCGCGACCATTGGAGAGGCCTCGCGCCGTAGATGTCGAGGTTCTTGTGTGTCGGTTCTGCCTTCGGGGCCATCTTCTTCGCGACGGTCCTTACCGGGATCGTCTTCTTCTCGGTGGTCCTCTTCGGCTTCGTCTTGTTCGCTCTGGCCTTCCTCGTCATCTCAACTCCGGAACCCGCGCTCGATTGTCTTGCCCATTGCCGCGTGCTCTGGCCGGCGCGGCCGCTGCGCGAGCCTAGCTCTTCCGCACGGTCTGGACGCGGGGGAAGTAGCGGATCAGGAAGAGCAGGTATACGAGCCAGAGTCCGAACCATGCAGATCCGACGACAAGAAGCCCGACCGAGAAGAGGATCAAGCTCGGATCCAGGAAGAGTAAGGTGATTCCGAGCACCCAGAAGCGATCTCCTCGACCCGAGTACCGAGCCCGCTCGGCATCGTCGATCCGACCGCCAAGCGATGAAGCGTAGTAGTAGAAGGCCGCGAACACGAATGAGAACGTCGCCACGCCCATCACGACCAACGTGGCTTGAAACAGCAAGGGGTTGACCTCGCCGCTCGCGAACCTCGGATACAGAAAGATCAGCATGAACGTGAAGATCGCGATGCTCGTTGCAGCAAGCGAATACGAGCGATTGACGTTAGATGCGGCAAGATCGTCTCCCATGGAAATCCCTCCTCAGTTCGTCACCGCGTGCAGGACTAACAACATTGATAACGATGTGAATTCGACTCTGGATTAGCACCTCGTTGAGCACGAAGCGGATCGGAGATTCGGCAAAATGGCAGTCAGCGCGATTCGGAGGGTGAGTAACAACTATTCCGACCGCGTTCCCGCCATGCACGGCTGCGCACATCGTCGCGAAAGGGCTCCAAGAAGACGCTGTGCTCGAGGAATCTCAGATCGTCCCTGCAGACGAGCGCTCGGCCGGTACACCACTTGCTGTCGACCGGGATGAAGTCGAAGCGATTGGAACGGATGTGACGTACAAGGCATACATCGACAACATCAAGACCCAGACGGGCAAGGGCCCCGAGCAGTACCTCGCGATGGCGAAGCGGAAGGGCCTTACGAAGCACAGCGAGTTGCTCGCGTGGCTGAAGACGGACATGGGTCTCGGTCACGGTCATGCCAACGCGATCATCCTCCACATCAAGGATCCCGAGCTCGGCAAGAAGAAGATCACTGAAGACGCAAAGAGGGAAGCCTCAAAGAAGAAGTAGTCGAGTCCCCGGCGCGGCATCGACAACCTTCGTACTCGAAGCCTCCCTCTTCCTTGAAAGGGAACTGGCTCTGAGCGCTGTGCTTCCGCGCTCAACGCAGCACGCGAACACAAGCGCCGTGCCTGAAGCGTTAGATGTTCTTCGAGGTGCGGCGGTCCCTACCGGAGTCGTCCTCTTCGCGGTGGTTCGGATTCGTCTTGGTCGCTGCGGCCTTCCTGGTCATCTCACCCTCCGGAATACGCGCTCGTTGATACCTGCCTCGTCCGCGAACTAACCGAGGTTATCGACGCCGAGCTAGTCGGCCGACAGCCCGCCCACGCCGCGGTAGCGGAAGCCCGCGGCCACGGCCCGGGCGGGATCGATGATCGCCCGACCGTCGACCAGCAGGTCGCCACGAGTGACGTGGCGCAGCGCGCAGAGGTCGAGCGCCGCGAACTCGGGCCACTCGGTCGCGACGACAACCGCGTCCGCCTCGGTGCATGCCGTGAGTGCATCCGGATCGACGCGTGCGATCGCGGGGTCCGGCGTGGACTGGATCGCCGGGTCATGTGCGTTCACGCGCCTGCCGGTTCGTGCGAGCCGACGCGCCAGTGCGAGCGCGGGAGATTCCCGCATGTCGGCGGTCCCCGCCTTGAAGGCGAGACCGAGTAGGCCGATCGTCGCATCCGCCGGTGTCTCGTGCTCGATCAACCGCGCGAACTGCGCGAGCTGCCGATTGTTTTGTTCGATCGCCGCTCGCAGGACGATGAAGTCGTAACCCCCTCTCGCCGCGAGCGCCGCGAGCGCTCGCGTGTCCTTCGGAAAGCAGGAGCCGCCCCACCCCAGCCCCGGTCGCAGATAGCCCGGTCCGATGCGCGGGTCGAGCGCCATCGCCTGGAGGACGGCTTCAGCGTCGGCGCCGACGACATCCGCGAGATTCGCGATCTCGTTCACGAAGCTGAGCTTCGTGGCGAGGAACCCGTTCGCCGCGTACTTGGCGAGCTCTGCGCTCCGGCTCGTTGTCCAGATGAGCGGGACGAAATCCGACGCGCGCCTTCCGCGCTTTCGAAGGGGAGCGTAGAGCGCCTCGATGATCGCGCGTGCCTCGGGGGGCCCGCCGGCGACGATGCGCGTCGGGGCGAACGTGTCGGCAAGGGCGCGACCTTCACGAAGGAACTCCGGATTCGCGACCACCAGCTGATGACGGAGCGGACCGGTTTGGAGGCGATCGCAGGTCCCGACGGGTACCGTCGACCGTATCGCGACGACCGTCCCTCGCCGCGCACCGTATGCGATATGCCGAGCAGCCTCGTCCACTTGAGTGAGGTCCGCCTGTCCGTCCTTCAACATGGGCGTGCCGACCGCGACGAGGACCATGTCGGCCCGATCGAGATCGGGATGGGTTTCCACGAAACGGACGGACGTGCCCCGGAGGAGATCCCCGACGTCCTGTTCCGCCAGAGGATCCTCGCGGCGTCGGAGGCGCGCGAGACGAATCGGATCGCGCTCGATACAGACGACGTCGTGGCCGACGGCGGCGAAAGCGAGCGCGCTTGTGAGGCCGACATATCCGGCGCCGATGACCGTCAGGCGCATCGCCGAGTCCCCACAGGCGGCCTCATCGCTTTGAGCCGCGTCTCGCAGAGGTCGAGCAGGACGGGGGTGAACGGACGTCGCTCCGGGAAAGTCGTGCTGAGGTAGACGTGACGGGCGAGCGTGAGCATCGCGTACGTCCTGATCCTCGGCCGCACGTGTTCGCCGGTGAGCTCGACGAACCGGTCCTCGAGTGCTCGCTCGCGATCGGCCAGCGCGTCCGGCCGTCCGAACGCACGCAGGCTCTGCTCGGTGATATGCCCAATGAAATTCCCGATGTCGAGCGCGGACTCGCCCTCGCAGTAAAGGTCAAAGTCGATCACGTGAATGTGATCGCCGTCGAGGATGACCTGATCGGCGTAGAAGTCTCGGTGGATGCCCGTCGACGGCGACGGCGACGTCTCGATGGCAAGCTCCGCGCACCCGGCGAGCAGCGAGCGAAGGCGCGCTGCGTATCGGGACTCCGCGGAGGCCATCCGCGCGAAGCACTCACTGAGGATCCGGACCTCGTCCGCCATCGTGTGTCGCGCGGAAGTCGGAACGCGCGCGCCATGGATCTTGCGAGCGGCCTCGGCGATCCGGCGCGCGTGACCGAGACCGTCAGGCCCGGCGAGCACGTCGGTCGCACGGAGCCCGGGCACTTTGCGCTGCAGCCACATCCGGAACTTCGCGACCGAGGCAATTGGCTCGGGGACCGAGATTCGGTCGGCCGACTCCGTGTCGAACCCGGCCTCCCAGAACGCTGAGAGAAGCCGATAGCCGACGTTGCCATAGCGGGCGGCGCGAATCTTACCGACGAGCGTGACCCGGCCCTCGGGCGCATCCGAGTTTTCGGTGTCGAGGTCGTACTCGATAACGCAGCGGCGCCCCGGCTTGTGTCTGGTCACCCGGATGGCGCGCAGGTGTGCGGCACCGCTTGGCCCGGTGAGGCGTGCAAGATGTCGGAGCTTGCGCGACGCCCGTTCGGGGTCGAGCGCCAGGGCGACCGTGGGCAGCGCCGGATCGGCCGCGGCGTCGAACGGATCGAGAACCTCGACCGTCACGCGAGGACCTCGGCCCATAATGAAAGGAGCCGATCGACCTGACCGGAGATCGAGAAGCTCCGCTCGACCTTATGGCGCGCCGCTCGGCCGAGTCGCGCCGCGAGGTCGCGGTCACGGAGGAGCCGCTCGAGCGCCGCGGCGAGCGCCGGTTCGTCGCCTGCGGGAACAAGGAGCCCGGTGACCCCGTCGTCGACGAGCTCGGGCACGCCACCGACCGCAGTCGCGACCGCCGGGACGGCACAGGCCCCGGCTTCCATGAGGCTCACGGGCATCCCCTCGCTGTCGCTCGTCAGAGCCGCGACCGCGGCGCGCTGCCAGAACGAAACGACCCGCTGCTGGGTCGCGGCGCCGACGAGCTCGAAGGTCTCCGCCAGATCAAGGCGTTCGCGCGCCGCCTCGAGCTCGCCGCGGGAGCGGCCATCGCCTACGAGGACGGCGCGGAACTCGACGCCTCGCGAGCGCATGTCCGCGCAGGCCTCGAGAAGGAGGCCAAGATTCTTCACGGGCACGAGCCGCGCGACACAGACGATCAACGGCGGCGCGGCGGGCGGGCCGTTCGGCCTGAATCGCGAGGTGTCGACCCCGGACGCGATAACGCGTACGTGCGCGGAGGGGACGCCGAAGCGCTGAACGATGCTTCGCGCGTTCGCCTGCGAAACGGTGACGACCGCGGCCGCTCGCGCGGCGCGACGAGCGAAGTCTGCGGGCGGCCGGCGGTAGATGTCGTGACCATGCGCGGTGAACGTGAACGGAACGCGAAGCTCTCCGGCGAGCTCGCACGCCGCCGCGGTCGGGTCCGTCGCGAAGTGCGCGTGCACAACCTCCGGCGCGAACGCACGCAGCGCCGCCGAGAAGCCGGCACGGTCATGCACGGTCCGCTGAACGAGACCGGCCTCGGCGACGATCTCGTGCTGCAGCCCATCGATCGGCGGCCGAAGTGAGAGGATCAGCACCTCGACACCGCGGCGCTGGAGCTCGACAAGCTCGTTTGCGATGAACGTTTCAGACAGCTTGGGAAACGTGTTCACGACATAGGCGACGCGGCGAATGCTCATGGCGCGACGGCTCGCTTCTCCACCAGTGTCTCCGCGATCCGTGTGATGCGCGCCGCGTTGTGGTCCCAGGTGTATTTGTCGTGCACCTCGACGGCAGCCTTGAGCCCGAGACTGCGCGCGAGCGCGCGGTCCGACAGCAGCCGGTCGCATGCGTCGGCGAGCGCCTCCGGGTCCGACGGGGAGTACAGCAGTCCCGTCTCGCCGTGGCGGATGACTTCCTCGATCTGCCCGAGCCGCGGCGCGGCGATCGCGGCGGCGCATCCCATGTATTCGAAGAGCTTGAGCGGGGAAAAGTAGAAGTCGTGGGCCGGCAGAGGGTAGGGCGCCACCGCGACATCGAACTCACGAATGAGCGCGGGGACCTCCTCGTGCGGGACCGCGCCGGTCACGCGGACGCTCTCGGCAAGGCCGCGGGCCTCGATCTGGCGTTCGAAGTCCCGACGCCCGCGGCCGTCTCCCACCACCACGAGTCGAACGGCCGGGTGCCGC
>Ga0209237_1003135_pt1 | contig 10018 bp, 8 predicted proteins | sample GraSoi013_1_40cm_2_FD_185820 | JGI IMG/M metagenome (GOLD analysis project Ga0209237, IMG submission 185820) | Grasslands soil microbial communities from the Angelo Coastal Reserve, California, USA - Sample 10_02_2013_1_40cm (SPAdes) (version 2) | ecosystem: Environmental > Terrestrial > Soil >...
CTGCGATCCCTCGCCGCTCGCGACATTGCGTCATTCCACCTCGCACGTCATGGCCCAGGCGGTGAGGCGCCTCTTCCCGGCGGTCAAGGTCGCGATCGGCCCCGCGATCGACGACGGCTTCTACTACGACTTCGCCAAGGCGGAACCGTTCACACCCGAGGACCTCGTGAAGATCGAGGAGGTCATGCGGGAGATCGCGGCGGCGAATCACCCCTTCGAGCGCCAGGAGATGTCGCGCGACGAGGCGATTCGCTTCTTCCGCGAGCGCGGCGAGCCCTTCAAGGTCGAGATCCTCGAGGGCATCGCCGCGCCGCGCGTGTCGCTCTACCAGCAGGGCGACTTTATCGACCTCTGCCGCGGGCCGCACGTGCCGTCGACGGGTCACGTGAAGCACTTCAAGCTCCTCGCGTCCTCCGGCGCCTACTGGCGCGGTGACGAGCGGAACCCGATGCTCCAGCGGATCTACGGCACCGCCTGGCTCACGCAGGAGGAGCTCGACAAACACCTGTGGCGGCTCGAGGAGGCGAAGAAGCGCGACCACCGCAAGCTCGATCTCTACGCCTTCCACGACGTGTCACCGGGCGCGCCGTTCTGGCTCCCGCACGGCTGGACGGTGGTGCGCGAGCTGGAGCGCTTCGTCCGTGAGGTCCTGGACGCGCGGGGCTACCAGGAGATCTCGACACCGATCCTGGTCAACAAGCGGCTCTGGGAGCAGTCCGGACACTGGGACCACTACCGCGACAACATGTTCCTGGTGGAGTCCGAGGAGCAGGTCTTCAGCCTGAAGCCGATGAACTGCCCGGAGTCCACGCTCGTCTATCGCCACGTGCTGCGCTCGTACCGGGACCTGCCGCTGCGCTTCGCGGACATGGGCCGGCTGCACCGCAACGAGCGATCGGGCACGTTGACGGGCCTCCTGCGCGTGCGGCAGTTCACGCAGGACGACGCCCACATCTATTGCCGCCTGGACCAGATCCAGGACGAGATCACCGCCCTGCTCGAGCTGGTCCGCGAGTGGTACAAGACCTTCCTCCTGGAGCCGTTCTTCAAGCTGTCGACGCGGCCCGCGAAATCGCTGGGGACGAACGAGCATTGGGAGACTGCCGAGCGCGCCCTGCACGACGCGCTGCGCGTCAACGGCCTCGCGTACGACCTGAACCCCGGCGACGGGACCTTCTACGGGCCCAAGATCGACGTGGACGTCCAGGACGCGCTGGGACGGCGGTGGCAGGTCGCCACCATCCAGATCGACTTCCAGCAGCCGGACCGCTTCGCGCTCGAGTACATCGACAGCGACGGCGCGGCCCGGCGCCCGGTCATGATCCACCGGGCGATCTTCGGCTCGTTCGAGCGCTTCGTCGGCGTTCTGGTCGAGCACTACGCCGGTGCGTTCCCGACGTGGCTCGCGCCCGTCCAGACCCGCGTGCTCCCGATCAGCGAAAAGCACATCGAGTACGCGCGGACCGTCCACGGCCGCCTGCGCGGCGCCCGCGTCCGGGCCGAGCTCGACGACCGTAACGAGAAGCTCGGCTACCGCATCCGCGACGCGCAGCTGCGGAAGGTGCCGTACATGCTCGTCGTCGGTGCGCGCGAGGCCGAGAACGGCACCGTGAGCCTCCGCCACCGTACCGGGGACGACCTGGGCGCGGTGTCGCTCGAACGTGTGCTCGCCGACCTCGCTCGTGAGATCACCGCGCGCGACGCCGGCCTCACCGTGGGCCGCCCGTGATCGGCCGATCGGCCGAACCCATCATCGGTTTACCGTCGCGCCTCGGTCGGCGGGGCCCCCGCCCCACGACGACCTACGGCGCGCACGACCGTCCAGAGTCGCGCTTCGGCCGGCGGGGCCCCAGCCCCACGACGACCTACGGCGCGCACGACCGTCTAGAGTCGCGCCTCGGCCGGCGGGGCCCCCGCCCCGCGCCGACCTACGGCGCGCACGACCGTCCAGAGTCGCGCCTCGGCCGGCGGGGCCCCCGCCCCGCGCCGACCTACGGCGCGCACTACCACGCCGCGCGACGCGGCTAACGAGGAGCCACGCCTATCAGTCAAGCCAAGGACATCCGTATCAACGAGGGCATTCGCGTCCGGGAAGTGCGCGTCGTCAGCGCCAATGGCGAGCAGCTCGGTATCATGCCGATCGCCCTGGCCCTGGACACCGCCCGCCAGCAGGAGTTCGACCTCGTCGAAGTCGCGCCTGACGCCCAGCCGCCGGTGTGCCGTATCATGGACTTCGGCAAGTACAAGTACACGCAGGCGCGGCGACTGAAGGAAGCGCGCAAGAAGCAGACGACCATCCAGGTCAAGGAAGTCAAGATGGGGCCCAAGACGGAGAAGCACGACTTCGACTTCAAGCTGAAGCACGTGCGCCGCTTCCTGGAGGAGGGCCACAAGGCCAAGGTCACGGTCCGCTTCAAGGGCCGCGAGATGGCGCACACGGAGCTCGGCTGGAAGATGCTCAACAAGATGGTCGAGGCGACGCAGGACATCGCCAACACCGAGAACAATCCTCGGCTCGAGGGACGGATGCTGCACATCATCCTGAGCCCCAAGGCCCACAACTAGCCGAGGCAGCCTATGGAGAGGACAGCTCGATGCCGAAGATGAAGACCAAGCGCGGAGCGGCGAAGCGGCTCAAGCGGACCGGGTCGGGGAAGCTCATGCGCGCGGGCGCCTGGAAACAGCACAAGCTCGAAAAGAAGGACCCCCAGCGCCGCCGGAAGCTCCGCGCGGCAAAAATGATCGGCAAAGCGGACGAGGCCCGGCTGCGGGTGCTCGTGCCCTATCTGTGATCGAGGAGGAGCCGGAGCATGCCACGGGCAAAAGGTGGAGCAAAGACGCGCCGGCGGCGCAAGAAGATCCTCAAGAAGGCGAAGGGGTACGTCGGCGGGCGGCGGAAGCTCTACAAGACCGCCGCTGAGACCGTCCTGCGCGCCGGGGCGTTCGCGTACCGCGGCCGAAAGCAGAAGAAGCGCTTGGCGCGGGCCCTCTGGATCGTGCGGATCAACGCCGCCTGCCGCCAGGTGGGACTCTCGTACTCCCGGTTCATGGCCGCGCTCAGACAGGCGGGGATCACCCTCGATCGCAAGGTGTTGGCGGAGCTGGCGGTCACCGATCCGTCGGCGTTCGCGAAGCTCACCGAGACCGCTAAAGCCCAGAGCCGGTAGTTCGTGGGTCACCCCCGCGTCGACGCGATCGTCCAGCAGGCGCGGGAGGCCGTCGCGGCCGCGCAGTCGTCGGCCGAGCTCGAACGGGTCCGCGTCGGCGTCCTCGGCCGCCAGGGCGAGCTGACGCAGCTTCTGCGGTCGCTCGGAACGCTTCGCCCCGAGGAGCGGCCGCTGGTCGGCGCGGCGGCCAACGAGGCCAAGCGCGAGCTCGAGGCCCTCCTCGACGCGCGCCTCGGCGCGACGCTCGAGACCGAACGGCAGCACGAGCGCGCGCGACAGCGGCTCGACCTCACGCTTCCCGGCCGGCGTCCCCCCCGGGGCTCGCTCCACCCGTTGACGCGCGTGCACGACGAGATCGTCGCGATCTTCGCCGGGCTCGGCTTCTCGGTCGCCGAGGGCCCGGAGATCGAGACCGATTACTACAACTTCGAGGCGCTCAACATCCCGCGCGACCACCCCGCGCGGGACATGCAGGACACGCTGTACCTCACGGAGAGCACGCTCCTGCGCACCCACACCTCACCGGTGCAGATCCGCGCGATGCTGGCGCAGAAGCCGCCGGTGCGCATCATCGTGCCGGGGAAGGTCTATCGGCGAGACGTCGCCGACGCCACGCACTCGCCGATGTTCCATCAGGTCGAGGGACTTGCCGTGGACCGTGGGATCACGATGGCGGACCTCAAGGGCACACTCGCGCTGTTCGCGCGCGAGATGTTCGGGCCGCGGTCGCAAATCCGCTTCCGGCCGTCCTTCTTTCCGTTCACCGAGCCGTCCGCCGAGGCGGACGTGCTGTGCTTCGTCTGTCACGGTGACGGCTGTCGGCTCTGCAAGCAGGGCGGCTGGCTCGAGATCCTCGGCTCGGGCATGGTGCACCCCCAAGTCCTACGCAACGTCGGGTACGATCCCGAAGAGGTCACCGGCTGGGCAGTCGGCATGGGCATCGAGCGCATCGCGATGCTCAAGTACGGTATCGACGATCTGCGCCTGTTCTTCGAGAACGACCTGCGCTTCCTGGGGCAGTTCGCGTGACGGCGCCACCCCGCATCGTTCTCAGGCCACCCTCGGTAGCACCGGGCTCACGGACCTCGCTACAATGAAGATTCCGTACGCGTGGGTCAGGGAGTTCGTCGATCTTCGGCTGACGGCCGCCCAGGCCGCCGACCGCCTCGTCAACGCCGGCATCGAGGTCGCGTCGGTGACGCCGCTGACGCCCGACTGGAAGGGCGTGGTCGTGGGCGAGATCGAGGCGATCGAGCGCGAGCTCGGCGAAAGTCACGGACACCGGCTGCTCCTGTGCCGCGTGAGCACCGGACGCGAGCGCTACACCGTGGTGTGCGGCGCGCCGAACACGAAAGTCGGCGTCCGCGCCGCCTTCGCGCCGCCGGGCGCCGTCCTGCCGGGCGGCCGCCGCATCACCACCGCGAAGATCCACGGCGCCGAGTCGCAGGGCATGCTCTGCTCGGAGCGGGAGCTCGGGCTCGGCGAGGAGCACGAGGCGGGAATTCTGCTTCTGGACGGCGCCCGGCCCGGCGACGACCTGATCGCGGCCCTCGGCCTCGACGACCACGTGCTCGAGGTCGAGATCACGCCGAATCGGCCCGACTGTCTGTCCGTCGTGGGCATCGCGCGCGAGCTGGCGGCGCTCACCGGCGCCCGCTTCCGCCCGCCGACGATCGCGCTGAAGAAGTCGCGTGAGGCCGCGCGAACGCTCGCGCGTGTCCGTATCGAGGCGCCGGATCTCTGCCATCGGTTCACGGCGCGCGTCATCAGCGGCGTCACCGTCGGCCCTTCGCCCGGGTGGCTCCGGGCACGGCTGCGCGCGATCGGGCTGCGCCCCATCAGTAATGTCGTGGACGCCACCAATTACGTCCTCTGGGAGCTCGGCCAGCCGCTGCACGCCTACGACTATGAGACCGTCGCCGACGGGACGATCGTCGTGCGTCGCGCCCGCGCGGGCGAACGCTTCACGACGCTGGACGGCCAGGAGCGGGCGCTGGACGCCTCGATGCTCCTCATCGCCGATCCGCGACGGGCCATCGGGCTCGCCGGGGTGATGGGGGGCGCCAACACGGAGGTGACGGATCGGACGACGCGCGTTCTGCTCGAGAGCGCATGGTTCGCCCCCGCCTCGATCCGGCGCACCTCGCGCGCGCTCGGTCTTCGGACCGACGCCGCGTACCGCTTCGAGCGAGGGGCCGACATCGAGATGCTGGTGACGGCGTCCGCCCGCGCGGCCGCGCTCATCGCCGAGCTGGCGGGCGGCACCATCGCGCGCGGCATCGTCGACGCATATCTCCGGAAGCGCCAGCCCCAGCACATACGCCTCAGGATGTCGCGGGTGAAGCGCGTCCTCGGCGTGGCGCCGCCGCTCGCGCAGGCCAGGAAGATTCTCGCGGGCCTCGGCCTGCCGGTGAAGGCTCGGGGCGCCGGCCTCGAGGTCACCGTGCCGAGCTTCCGCCGCGACCTCTCGATGGAGGACGATCTCGTCGAGGAGATCATCCGCGTCTGGGGCTACGACAAGCTCCCGTCCACGCTGCCCGACGGCGCGATCGCCCTCGTCACGCAGCCGGCGACGCTGCGCCAGGGCCAGACCGTGCGCCGGACGCTCGTGGGCGCGGGGCTCGCCGAGGTCGTCACGCACAGCTTCAGCGATCCCGCCCGCGCCGCGCTCTTCCGCCGGCCCTCCGATCCGGCGCCCGTCGAGCTGCTGAACCCGCTGGCCCAGGACGCCTCGTGGCTGCGCGTGCACCCGCTCGAAGGAGTCCTCGGCGCGGTGGCCACCAACGTGCGGCGCCAGCAGGCGGACGTCCGGATCTTCGAGCTCTGCAAAACATACGCCCGCGCCGAAACAACAGGGCCAGCTCTCGCCGCCGTAGCGGACAAAACGGGCGTGTCGGAGCCGGCTCGCCCCTCTCTCGGGCCACCCTCGACAGAAGCCGTCCTCACGGATCCCGTTACAACAAACCCCGCTACAACAGAACCGCGCTGGATCGCGATCGCCCTCACAGGCGCGCGGGGCGAGCCGGGCTGGCACGGGGGAAACGAGCGGGCCGACGTCTACGACGCGAAAGGGCTCGCGGAGCACGCGCTCGAGGCGCTCGGTGTGCGCGCGAGCACCGGCGACGCCGGCGCGCTCGGTGGGTTCGAGCCCGATTGCCACGGGACGCTGTTGGCCGACGGCGGGGTGATCGTCGGCGAGTTCGGCGAGGTCGCGGCGGCTCTGCGTGAGCACCTCGGCATCCCGGCGCCCGTCTTCGCCGCGGTCATCGCCCTCGACGCCGTCGGGGCGGTCGCACCAGCGCCGACCCGTTACCAGGCGCTCCCGCGGTTCCCCGCGGTGGAGCGCGACCTCGCCTTCGTCGTCGGTAGCGGCCAGCCGCTGACCGCGGCCCAGATCGAGTCGGTGCTTCGAGAGGAGGCCGGACCTCTGCTCCGCCGGCTCGTGCTCTTCGATGTCTTCCGCTTCCCCGACGGCCGGTCGAGCCTCGCGTGGCGGCTTCTGTTCCAGGCCGAAGATCGCACGCTGACCGACGACGAAGTGAACGCGATCCAGGAGCGTGTCGTCCGGCGGATCATCGAGACTTTTCACATCAGCCTGCGGAGTGGATGATGGGCGACGGCATCGTCGAGCGATTGACCGAACTCGAAGAGGCGGTGAAGCGCGCCGCAGAAGCGATCGGCCGGCTGCGCGAGGAGAACGCACAGCTCAGGCGCGAGATGAGGCGCCTCGGCGACGAGCGCCGCCAGGTCCTCTCTCAGGTGGACATGATCCTGAAGGATATCGGCAAGCTCGATCTCGACAGGCCGCAAGAATGAGCGAGCCCCGGCGGATCGAGCTGAACCTTCTCGGGCAGACGCTCACGATCCGGTCGGAGGCGTCGCCGGAATACCTGCGCGCGCTCGCGAAGTATCTCGAGGAGCGGGTAACGTCACTCAAGCGGTCAGGCGTCAAGGATCCGATGACGGCGCTGGCCCTGGCGTCGCTCGACATCACCGACGAGCTGTTCCGCGCCCGCGACGACAAGACGCGCGACGAAGGCGACGTGGGCGCACGGATCGGGGCGCTGGTGACTCTGCTGGAAAAAGTCGCGCCGCGCGAGCCCGAGCGCTAGCAGGACGGCCGGAGTCGGGGCGCGGGAACCTCGCGATCGTCGCGGCGAGCGCCTCGGCCTCCTCGCGCGCCCGGCCACGGGCCACGACCCGACCGGCGAGGCCGATGCGCTCAGCTTCACGCGCGTCCACCGGCCGGCCGGTCAGAATGAGATCGAGCGCGCGTCCGAATCCGACGATCGCCGGGAGCCGCCCCGTGCCTCCGTCGACGAGCGGCACGCCCCACCGGCGATTGAAGACGCCCATCACCGCATCTTCTTCCACGACGCGGAGGTCGCACCAGAGCGCCAGCTCGAACCCACCGGCGACAGCGTAGCCCGCCACCGTGGCGATCACCGGCTTCGCCAGCGCCATCCGCGTCGGGCGTTCCATGGCCATCCTCCCGTGACGACCGGCCCGCGCCACAATCCTCTTGACGCGAGGTCGCGCCGTAGGGTACCAAGACATGTCCCTGCGCTGTTTGTGATGCCGGGGGGAAGTTTCAACCTCGTAATCAAATTGGGAGCTGTGGCAGAGGGTTGTGCGCAAGCCCCTCTCGAAGGGGAAGCCTAAAGCCCTCCAATTAACGGCGCCCACCTGGTGATACCAGGTTCGAAACACCGTCGGCACACGGCAGAGGCGGGGATTTGACTCCCTCGCTCGGTGACCCCTATACTGCGGCAATGCAAGGCATTTGGCCCATTCTCGACTCACTCATCGCAGTGCTCGCACTCGTGCTCGGGTTCATCCTTCACAAGTGGATCAGCGATCGGAAGATCGGGGACGCGTCGGCCCGGGCCGAGCGCATCGTTCAGGACGCCGAGCGTGACGCCGCGAACCGCCTGAAGAGCGCCGATCTCGAGGCCCAGGAAGCCGGGCTCAAGGCGCGCACAACCGTCGAAGCGGAGACGCGCCAGCGCGAGGGCAAAATCACCCAGATCGAGCAGCGGGTCCTCTCGAAGGAAGAGGAGCTCGCGCGCAAGCTCGACCAGCTCGACCGGCGGCTCAACGAATCCAGCACGAAGGACCGCGAGCTCGCCGGCCGCGAGAGGACGATCGGCGAGAAGGAGAGCCGGCTCGCGGTCGCGCTGGACGAGCAACGGCGCAAGCTCGAGTCGATCGCCAGCCTCACGGCGGAAGAGGCCAAGCGCCAGCTCGTCGCGCAGATGGAAGTCGAGGCGCGGCGCGAGGCGCAGCTGATCGGTATGCGTCTCGAAGAGGAGGCGCGCGAGACGGCGCAGGTGAAGGCGAAGGAAGTCCTCGCCACGACGATCCAGCGTCTCGCCCCGGACTACACGGTGGAAACCGCGGTCTCGGTCGTGGACCTCCCCTCCGACGACATGAAGGGGCGCATCATCGGCCGCGAGGGGCGCAACATCCGGGCGCTCGAGCTGCACACGGGGGTCGACCTCATCGTGGACGACACCCCGGAGGCGGTCCTGATCTCCGCCTACGACCCCTTTCGTCGGGAGATCGCGCGGCGCGCGTTGCAGATCCTGATCGCCGACGGCCGGATCCACCCGGCCCGCATCGAGGAGGTCGTCGAGAAGGTCAAGAAGGAGATGGATCAGCACCTGAAGGAGGAGGGCGAGAAGGCGTGCTTCGAGGTCGGCGTCCACGGCCTGCATCCGGAGCTCGTGAAGCTCGTGGGCCGGATGAAGTTCCGGACCTCGTACGGCCAGAACTGTCTGCAGCACTCCAAGGAGGTCGCCTGGCTCGCGGGCATGATGGCGGCCGAGGTGAAGGCCGACACGAAGCTCGCCAAGCGCATGGGGCTCCTGCACGACATCGGCAAGGCGCTTACGCACGAGCAGGAGGGCAGCCACCCCGAGCTCTCGCTGCAGGTGCTGACGAAGTACAACGAGTCCGCCAAGGTCATCAACGCGGCGCTGTGCGGTCACGAGAACGTCGCGCCCGAGACGATCGAGGCCGTGCTGGTGGAGGCCGCCGACGGTATCTCGGCGGCGCGGCCCGGCGCGCGGCGCGACGTGCTCGAGTCGTACATCAAGCGGCTCGCGAAGCTCGAGGAGATCGCGCTCTCCTACAAGGGCGTCGAGATGTGCTACGCGATCCAGGCGGGGAGGGAGCTGCGCGTCATGACGAAGGCCGACATCGTCTCGGACCTCGACGCGCACCAGCTCGCCAAGGACATCAGCAAGCGCATCGAAGCCGAGATGCAGTATCCCGGCCACATCAAGGTGGTCGTCATCCGAGAGACGCGCGCCGTCGAAGTGGCGAAGTAGACCCGCATGAACATCCTGATGGTCGGCGACGTCTACGGCGAGCCGGGCCGGCAGGCGGTCGCCAAGCTCCTGCCGCGCCTCCGCCAGGAGCACGCGATCGACTTCGCCGTGGTGAACGTCGAGAACGCGGCGGGCGGCTTCGGCGTGACTGCCCCGATCGCCCGGCAGATCCTCGAGGCGGGCGCCGACGTCATGACCTCGGGCAACCACATCTGGGACAAGCGCGAGATCGTCGAGTACATCACCAAGGAAAATCTATTGTTGCGCCCGGCGAACTTTCCGACCGGCACGCCCGGCGTCGGCCACGTGACCGTGAAGACCGGCCCGCACAAGGTCGCGGTGCTGAACCTCATGGGGCGCGTCTTCATGCTGCCGATCGACTGTCCGTTCCGAAAGGCGGACGAGATCGTTCCGGAGCTGCGGAAGGAGACGCCGATCGTCCTGGTGGACATGCACTGCGAGGCGACGTCCGAGTCGCTCGCGATGGGCTGGTACCTGGACGGACGGGTGAGCGCGGTC
>Ga0209237_1003136_pt1 | contig 10014 bp, 7 predicted proteins | sample GraSoi013_1_40cm_2_FD_185820 | JGI IMG/M metagenome (GOLD analysis project Ga0209237, IMG submission 185820) | Grasslands soil microbial communities from the Angelo Coastal Reserve, California, USA - Sample 10_02_2013_1_40cm (SPAdes) (version 2) | ecosystem: Environmental > Terrestrial > Soil >...
GGCCCTTCCTGCGCGATCGCCGCATCGACGCCTATCAACCCATCCTCAACCGTTGGCTCGGCGAAAAATAGCAAACTCTTGTTCTCTCTGCATCCTCTGTGAGCCCTGCGTCCTCTGTGTGCCGTGCGTCCTGTGTGTTAAATTCTTCGCTTCCGATGAAACAATCGCTGCAATTCGAAACACCACGCGCCCTCGGCTTCCGCATGCCCGCCGAATGGGAACCCCATGAAGCGACCTGGCTCGGCTGGCCACACGAACTCACCGATTGGCCCGGTAAATTTGCCCCCATCCCTTGGGCCTTCGCGGAGATCGTCCGCCATTTATCGAAGGTCGAGCGCGTCTATCTGCTCGTCGAAAACCGCGAAGCACAGTCACGCGTTCGCGCGATCTTGAAAAAATCCGGCGCGAATCTTGACGCCGTGGATTTCTTCCCCATCCCCACCGATCGCGGGTGGATGCGCGACTCCGGTCCGATCTGTGTTCGAAACGATTCCGGCGAGGTCGCTTTCAATCACTTTCAGTTCAACGGCTGGGCCAAGTATGCGAATCACAAAAAAGACGCCGCGGTCGTGACCAAAGTGAATCAAAAACTGAAATGCCGTTTCTGGCAGCCGCAGCACAAAGGCCGCCGTGTCGTGCTCGAAGGTGGAAGCATCGAGGTCAATGGACGAGGCACACTTCTCACCACGGAAGAATGCCTTCTGAGCAATGTCCAGGAAAGGAATCCCGGATTCACGAAAAACGATTACGCCCAACTCTTCCGCGAATGTCTCGGCATCACCAATGTCCTGTGGCTAAAAAATGGCATCGCCGGCGACGACACCCACGGCCATGTAGACGATCTCGCACGTTTCGTGAACCCTTCCACCATCGTCACCGTCCTGGAAAGTGATTCGAGCGATGCGAACTACGCCCCACTCCAGGAAAATTTTGCGCTCTTGAAATCCATGAAGGATCAGGACGGCACCCCTTTGCGCATGGAAACTTTGCCCATGCCCGAACCTGTTCATTTCAACGGCCATCGCCTGCCCGCCAGTTACGCGAATTTCTATGTCGCCAATGAACTCGTGCTTGTGCCAACCTTTAACGATTCGAACGACCGCGTGGCTCTGAACACGCTGGCTCGCTTGTTTCCGGACCGCGAAGTGGTGGGCATTGCTTGCCGCGACCTGGTGCTCGGCTTGGGAACGCTCCACTGCATGACCCAGCAGCAGCCGAGCACCCGATGAGGGCGCGATTCCTGAGCGAGCGCAGCGAGTCGAAAGCCCTCGCTGCCTATTGGCCTGCGCGAGCGCGCCGCTGAAACAAAGAAATCGTTCCCGCATAAATGTGAAAAAGGGTATTGTTGAAACTTTCGATCGTCCGGAGGCGAGATGCTTGCTCTCTTTTCTTCTCTTTTAATGGATCCTCAGTTCTTTATCGTTCAATTCCGGCACGGAGTGATTGGCTGGCTGATGATCGGTCTTATCGCCGGCTGGCTCGCGGGAAAAATCGCGCGCGGCCGCGGCTTTGGCTGCATCACGGACATCATTCTTGGGATCGTTGGCTCGTTCATCGGCGGCTGGGTCTTCGTGAAGCTCGGAATCTTCGGTGGCGGCTTCTGGTATTCGCTCGCCGCGGCAACTTTGGGCGCCGTCATTCTCGTGTCGATCGCTCATCTCTTCGCTGGTGGCGGCCACCATTAGCTGCTGTTACGCTTCACTCGTATCTCAGCGCCACCATCGGATCGACACGCATTGCTCGCCGGGCGGGAATGTAGCTCGCTAGCAGCGCAGCCGCAGCCAGTACGAATGCGGCGACGACTAGGGTCACTGGGTCAGTCGGACGAATGCCATAAAGGAGGCTCGAAACAAAGCGCATTAGACCAAAGGCCCCGGCCAGGCCGATAGCGACGCCCACTAGCACCAGTCCGAACCCTTGACCCACGACGAGCTTCAGCACATCGCCGGACCTTGCGCCGAGCGCCATGCGCACGCCAATCTCATGGGTGCGCTGCGCGACAGAATTCGCAAGGACACCGTAAATTCCGACGGCGCCCAGGATCAGCACAATGACGCGCTGAGGAGCCAGCGAATCGGATGCCAACTGACTCATACTCATCACAAAGCCCACAGCCTGATCTTTATCCACCGCCCAAATGGCACTCTCAGCCGCCTTGACAAGACTGAGCGGGTCTTCCGTCGTGCGGATCGCGAAACAAATAATCGGCGCGGCAACCTGAGAGAATGGCAAATAAATTTCTGAGGTCATTTCGGACGTAATTCCTAGCTGATGCACGTCGCCAACAACGCCCACTACTTCAACAACACCCTTCACGCCTTCAACATTCATCCGTTTGCCGATGGGTTTGGCATTCGGCACAAGCCGTTGTGCCAGACTCTTGCTAATGATAGCCACGGGAGGCGCGCTCTGACTGTCGCGATCCTCAAAAAACCGGCCTTTGATTAACGGAATCCTTAGCGCGCGGAAGTAGTCCGGGGTCACCGAGCTCCATAGCGCGATAGGCCGCTGGTTCTCGGGCGTTGGTTGGTCTTCCAGCGAACCGCCCGGTCTCCATACCATCCACCCAGCGGAAGGAATGTCACCATGCCTGCCGCTTTCACGCCGGGAAGCGGCCGGATGCGATCCACCGCTTGCTCGATGAATGCAATTTGTTGAGCACCCGTTTTGTACTTGTAGCCTGGGAGCAGAACACGCATGGTCAAAACATGATCGGGGTTCAAGCCGAGGTCGCTTCCTACCAGGTGAACGAAACTTCTCAGGGTCAGACCGGCCGCCGCGAGCAGCATCAAGGACAGCGCCAATTCCACAACCACCAAGGCGCTGCGATAACGTCTGCCTTGCGTGCCTCCCGCCAGGCCGCGGCCCGATTCCTTTAGCGACTCGCTTGTGTTCACGGAAGCGTGCAGGGCCGGCACCAATCCGAAGACCACACCCGTGAACAAGGAGACGACCGTCGCAAAGCCCAGCACCCAACCGTCTATCGGAATCTTCTCGATGTGCGGGATGCTGACGTTAAAAATCGTGGGAGGAAACATGGTGACCATTGCTCGAGCGCACCAGGAAGCGAGCAGCAGGCCGAGTGCTCCGCCCGCGAGCCCCAGCAGCATACTTTCGGTGAGGAACTGGCGCACCAGCCGAAGTCGGCTGGCCCCAAGCGCGGCGCGCACGGCCACTTCTTTCTGCCGGCTGGCTGCTCGCGCCAACAGCAGGTTGGCGACGTTCGCGCAGGCTATCAGCAACACGAAGCTCACCGCGCACAGAAGCACGAGTAGTGCCGGACGGATGTCCCCACTGATCTTTTGGCGCAGGCCGGTAAGGCTGGTCGCGTCTTCATCTTTGTTCGTCTTCGGGTACTCCTGCGCTAAACGCCCGGCGATAGCATTCATCTCCGTTTGCGCCTGATGAATCGTTACACCTGGTTTCAGACGTGCCATCACCCGCAGATAGCGGTAACCGCGATCTTGAGCAGCTTCGGGTTTTACGGTGAACGGAGTCCAAAGCTCAGTAAGCGGCGGATACTGGAACTCCGGGGGCATGACCCCAACCACCGTGTAAGGCGATCCGTCAAGGACGATGCTCTTGCTTACCAAGTCTCGGTTCCCGCCGAAGTGGCTCTGCCAGAACGAATAGCTCAGCACGGCCACATGGTTCTTTCCAGGCTGCTCTTCTTCGGGCAGAAACGTGCGTCCCAGGAGCGGTGCGACGCCGAGCACGTGAAAGTAGTCGGCAGAGAAAGAATAGGCGATGATGAGCGCCGGCTCCGCCTCGCCCGTCAACGTATACTGTGTGTCGGTGGATGCCGCGATTCCCTCAAAAACATGGTTCTGAGACCGCCAATCGGCAAAGTCGAGCGGCGATACCAGGTCGGTGTCGTAGCCTCGCGCACGGTTGTAACCCCAGACCGTGACCAAGCGGTTGGCGTCTTTGTATGGTAGAGGGCGCAACAGCACCGCGTTGACCATGCTGAAGATGGCGGTGTTCGCGCCTATGCCCAGCGCCAGTGTGAAGACGGCAATCGCAGTAAATCCGGGATTCTTCCGCAGCATGCGCAGGCCAAAGCGCAAGTCTTGAATGAGACTTTCGATGAAGTTCACGCCGCGTGCGTCGCGGCATTCCTCTTTTGTTTGCTCGATCCCGCCAAACTCCAGCCGTGCCCGCCGCAGCGCTTCGGCGCGAGACACCCCATGACGGACCATATCCTCGGCGCACGCTTCGATGTGAAAACGGAGTTCGGCATCCATTTCGCTTTCTATGCGCGAGCGCCGCAGAATTGCCCGCAGCCACGACCAAAACCGGCTCCACAGCGTCATACTTCCTCCGCCGTGGTGCGCAGGATTCCCGCAATGACATCCGCCATGTGGTTCCACTTTTCCGCTTCTTCTCGCAATCTGCGCTTCCCCGCTGCCGTGAGACGATAGTATTTCGCCTTGCGCTTGTTTTCCGACTCACCCCATTCGCTCGTGATCCAGCCCTGGTCTTCCAGGCGATACAGCGCCGGATACAACGAGCCTTGTTGAATCTCCAAGCGATCCTTCGAAATCTGCTGGATGCGCAGGAGGATGCCGTAACCATGCAGCGCCCCGAGGGAAACGGCCTTGAGGATCAGCATGTCCAAAGTGCCTTGCAGAAGGTCGAGTTGCTTGTCCACGGAAGCTCCCTCTCCTAGAGCATCTAGGAATATAGTGTTGTTCTCCTAGACTGTCAAGGAGAAGAAGAGGGGGCGTCGTCACGCACTGCGCGCTTGCGGCACGCGTCGCCGTCACGGAGCAGCCGTCACCGCCGTGTGATACGATTCTCGCTTGCGTCCCGGAGCTGACGCTTTCTTGAGCAAGATCAAGCAATCCATTACCGCTATTCCTCTCGGAGGGCTCGGCGAATTCGGTATGAACATGATGGTGTTGCGTCTCGGCGACGACATCATCGTCATCGACGCCGGCATGATGTTCCCGGAATCCGAGCTTCTCGGCGTCGACCTGGTGATCCCGGACATTTCCTATCTCAAGCAGAACCGCTCGCATGTCCGCGCGATCGTGCTCACTCACGGCCATGAAGACCACATCGGCGCCCTGCCTTACATCCTTCGCGATTTGAATGTTCCAGTTTACGGAACCCGCTTCACGCTTGCGCTGGTGAAAAAACGCCTGGATGAGGCGGGACTGCTGGAATCCACGACGCTGCGCGAAGTGATGCCCGGCCGGCTTGTCGAGATCGGCCCCTACGAAATTGAATTCATATCCGTAACGCACAGCACCGTGGACTGCGTGGCGCTCGCGATCCGGACGCCGCTCGGCGTAATCCTGCACACCGGCGACTTCAAAATCGATCAGACTCCCGTGGACGGCGCACCGTTCGATTTGCACGCTTTCGCAAAATACGGAAAGGAAGGCGTGCTCGCGCTGTTCAGCGATTCAACAAACGTAGAGCGCCCCGGCTTCACGCCGTCCGAGCGCGCCATCGTGCCGCGCATCGAAGAGTTATGCCGTTCCGCGCCGCGGCGCGTGATTCTGTCCTGCTTTGCTTCTTCCATTCACCGCATTCAGCAAGTGATTGACATTGCCACGCGGGTCCATCGCAAAGTGGCGTTTGTCGGCCGCAGCATGGTCGACAACGTCGAAATTGCGCACTCGCTCGAGGTTCTTCGAATTCCCGACGGCATGGTGGTGCGCCCGCAGGATATTCGCGGCTTCGATCCGAAACGCATCATCATTCTGGCCAGCGGCAGCCAGGCCGAGCCGATGTCCTCGCTCTCGCGCATCGCCGTGGACAATCACCGCCACGTTTCCCTGGATGAAAACGACAGCGTGATTCTTTCCGCGCGCATCATTCCAGGCAACGAGAAATCCATTTTCCGCATGCTCGATCACATGTTCCGCCGCCGCGCGCTGGTGTATTACGAAAATTCCGCGGGCCTGATTCACGTTTCCGGCCACGCCAGTCAGGAAGAACAAAAATTAATGCTGCAACTGGTGAAGCCGAAATATTTTATTCCCGTACACGGGGAGTACCGGCACCTCTTCCGCCACGCCGCGCTCGCCCACCAGCTCGGCGCGGTTTCCGAAGAAATCCTGCTGCTGGAAGACGGGCAACGCGTGGAATTTACCGAGGACGGGGCACACCGGCGCGAGCCGGTGACGGCCGGCCGTGTGCTTGTGGATTCCGGCTCGCTCGAAGAAATCGAAGAGGTGGTGATTCGCGACCGGAAACATCTTTCGGAAGACGGCGTAGTGGTGCCCATCATCGCGATCGACAAGCACACCGGAAAACTCGAATCGCAGCCGGAAATCGTGACGCGCGGCCTGATGAGCGACAACGGCGCCGAGTTTCTGTCGGGCGCGCGCGCAGTGCTCATGAAGACAGTTTCCGAATCGAGCGCCGAAGAAAATTCCGACTGGGGCGTGATTAAGGAAAAAATTCGCGTGGACCTGAAACGGTACATCAACAAGCAAACCTCCAAGCGGCCGCTGATTCTTCCCGTGATTCTCGAAGTGTAGGCGGCTGAGCTGTCGATGGCTGAGAAGACCACCCCCGCTCCTCTCCCTTCTTCGTCCCCCAGCAGTGCAGCTTTTGTCTTTATCCTGGTCATGGTGGCGTTTGATTTTCTGGCCTTTGGGATAATCGCGCCGGTGCTGCCCGATCTCATCCGGCAATTCGAGGGTGGCGACTTCGGGCGCGCATCAGACATTGTCGGATACTTCGGATTTGCATGGAACGCGATGCAATTTATCTTTTCGCCGATTCTCGGTGCGTGGTCCGACCGATTCGGCCGCCGCCCCATCATTCTCATTTCCTGTTTCGGCCTGGGAATCGATTACATCTTCATGGCTCTTGCTCCGTCGCTCGGGTGGCTGTTCGTTGGCCGCATCATTTCCGGGATCACTGCCTCCAACGTCTCCACCGCATTCGCTTATATCACTGACGTCACTCCACCGGAAAAACGCGCCCGGCCCTTCGGTCTGGTCAGCGCCGCGTTTGGGCTGGGATTCGTCATTGGCCCTGCGGTCGGCGGCTATCTTGGGAACATCAATCTTCGTTTTCCTTTCTGGGCCGCTGCCATACTCAGCCTTACCAATACGCTTTACGGCTTTTTCATCCTTCCAGAGTCGCTGCCGCCGGAACGCCGCGCCAAATCGGCCTGGCACATGGCCAATCCGATGGGTTCCTTGAACCTCTTTCGTTCCCATCCGCAGCTTGCGGGGCTCGCCGTGGTCACTACTCTCTACTATCTCGCGCATCAGTCCTTGCAAACGGTCTATGTGCTCTACACCGAGTACCGTTATGCCTGGAATCAGCGCGACGTGGGCCTCTCCCTTGCGGTTGTCGGTGTCAGTGCGGCAATTGTCTCCGGCGTGCTTGTCGGCCCGTTTGTGAAGCGCTTCGGCGAGCGCCACAGCCTTCTCTCCGGTCTGTTCTTTGGAACGCTCGGCTTCGTAAGTTTTGGTCTTGCCACGCGCGGCTGGATCATGCTCGCGGTCATTCCGTTCATCGCCCTGTGGGGGATCGCCGCTCCTGCCATGCAATCGCTGATGTCCCAGCGAGTTGATCCTACATCCCAGGGCAAGCTGCAAGGGGCGATCAATTCTTTGCGCGCGATCACGGGAATGGCCGGGCCAGTGCTCTTTGGCCGAGTTTTTGCGCTGGCGATTTCGCCACGCGCCAGAATTCATCTTCCCGGGACACCGTACTATCTCGCCGGGCTGCTGTTGCTCTCCAGCTTGCTGCTGGCGGTGTACGTGACGCGGCCCGGCACAGAAACGGCAGAGGCGACGGGGCAGCCCGCCACTTCGCTCGGTCGTTCTGAGTGAACGAGAAGGAGGACGAGTTCCAGAATGGGAAGAATGCCCCCCCCACCCCGGCAGTTTTCGTAAGAGTGGAAAACAAAGGACTTAGGACATACGGAACTTGGAAGAGTATACGGAACTCTGGAGGACGAAGAGAGGAGGGCACACCCCCGGCATTTTGTATGAATGTAAAAACAAAGGAGTTACAGAATTTGCAATTCGTAAGTGATTGAAAAGAAAAGAAGGGCAAAATGGGTGATGAGTGGGTGAGCAGGGGAGGGAGTGGTGGATGCACCGGTACTGGGGGAATGAAGAGGACAGGGCGGCCAGGGCGCATAAGCGAGGCGGCAAGGCAGCGTCGGCCTATCGTACAACACCTACTATAACATATTCTGGCAGTTTGTCAAGGAATAACTAGTGAGTGCGTCAAAAGAGAGGCTAACCCGTTGTAAAATGAGGAGGTTGGGAACCTAGTGAGCTGGGGACGGGGGCCGTTCAAACGCGGGGAATCTGAAAGCTGAGGTAAGGGAGCGCCCCCGTGAAAGAAACAAGTGGTTCTCGGGGTAGGTAGGGTCCGATTCACGGAGGCGCTAGCCGTCCTTTAGTGCGAACGATTCTGAAGGAATGCTGCGGCCGATTCAATCCGGCGTTTTCCCGTATCTTTGGTCAGGTATTCCCTCTAGAATCCCTCCGGCCTGCGGTAGTCGTATAATGAGAGAGGTTGAAAAAAGGAGAAGACTTGTGAGCGAGGAGAAAGTGCAAGACGCCGGACCAAAGGCTGACGCAAGGGGGAGCAAAGGAAAAGACGTGGCTGGACGCGCGAGAGAGGTGTGCTTGTGCGGGCACCGCGCCACCGTTCACGCGGCGTACCGGTATGCCTGCCAGGCCCCGGGCAACCGTAAAGGCTTCTGCCCGTGCATGCGGTTTGTGGCAAGAAATTCGCCGATCGGAAAACGCTTGCGGACAGCAGGGCAGACGAGCGAAAGCAGCAGCGGTAAGCCTGCCTGAATGATGCGGCCGTTGCTAGGGTCGCGAGAAAACCTCCGCTATTACACCGCGTATGTGCACCGGTGATATAAAGCGCTTTTCGGCCAGCGATTACGCAAAAAGATTTGGCCTCATTTTATAACGTCCTTCCTTGCGCTCAGAATGACGGCGTGGGAGCTGCGCAGAGTGTCATCATCGAACTATGAGAAATAAGAAAAGATCTGCAGAACTTGCAGGGGCGTGATCCATCATGCTCCGATGCTTTTTTGCGGCGAATGCTATCTTGGCAGTAGCGCTGCTTCTCGTTGCGCCTGGCACACCGGCGCAGACTTCACCAGATGCCGGGGTGGCACAGCGGCGTGCGGTGCATTTGCGGAACGGGATCAATCTGAGCGAATGGTTCGCGCAGGTGTATGACCAGAAGGGATACACGAAAGAACATTTTGAAACCTGGAATACCGCGCAGGACATCGCCTTGATCAAGGCGATGGGGTTTGACCACGTACGGCTGAGCGTGAATCCGCAGCCGATGTTCCGACGCAAGCAGGCGGACCAAATTCCGGCGGATTACCTGGGATATCTGGATGCGGCGGTGAAGATGGTTTTGGATCAGGGACTGGCGGTGATCATCGACATGCAACCGGATTCGGATTTCAAGGAAAAACTGGCCGCGGACAATGAATTTGTGGAGCAGTTTGCGGATTTTTGGCGGGCACTGGCGCGGCACTACGCGACGCTCGATGCGGAAAAAGTCTTTTTTGAAGTTTTGAATGAGCCGGAATTTCGCGACCGTTACCGCTGGGAGGGCGTGCAATCGAAGCTTGCCGCCGCCATTCGGGAAGGCGCCCCCGCGCAGACCATCATCGCTGCTGGCGCCAACTGGTCTGCGGACAATGAATTGCTGTTCATCGAGCCGCTCCGCGACCCGAACATAATCTACAACTTTCATTTTTACGATCCGCATGTGTTCACGCATCAAGGCGCGACCTGGAGCACGAACTACGTGCACTACCTGAAAGACCTGCCGTATCCCTCGAATCCTGAGAATGTGCAGCAGGCAGCCGCGTTGGTTCCCGATGCGGTCAATCGCCTTCAGGTGGAGCATTACGGAATGGACCGTTGGAATGCGGCACGGATTAACGAAGAGATCGGCCAGATCGCCGCATGGGGGAAACGCTGGAAGGTGCCGCTGACCTGCAATGAGTTCGGGGTGTACCGGAAAACCGCGGCTCCGAACGACCGCGCG
>Ga0209237_1003138_pt1 | contig 10012 bp, 15 predicted proteins | sample GraSoi013_1_40cm_2_FD_185820 | JGI IMG/M metagenome (GOLD analysis project Ga0209237, IMG submission 185820) | Grasslands soil microbial communities from the Angelo Coastal Reserve, California, USA - Sample 10_02_2013_1_40cm (SPAdes) (version 2) | ecosystem: Environmental > Terrestrial > Soil >...
CCGGGCCCAGCTGAAAAGCTCACTGAATCCGGGGCCTTATTGGAGCGGAACACCGGGTTCGAACCGGCGACCTTCGCCTTGGCAATTCGAGAGGCCGGCATTCACAAGCCTCCACGCCGCTTCATTCACAGCCCAACCCTTCAATTTCACTCGGGACGGTACCACAGCCGGATTTCAGCATCTTCCATACCGCACCGAACAAACACGAATCTCCGGGTCCAACTGGGGTCCGAGAGAATCTCCTTGGCGTCGCCGAGGTCGCGCGCCGCCTCGCCGTCTGCACGGCGACCGTCTACAGCCTCTGCCTGCGCGGTGAGCTTGCGCATGTTCGGGTCCTGAACGCGATACGCGTCGCCCCTGCGGATCTTGCTGCCTTCATCGCAGCGCGACCGGCATGTGCGCCCAGCCACGAAGTGAGGCGCTGCTGGCCGACGCTCAGTGAGCTGGCCGCATGATGCGGAGTACCGGCGTCCCGTTCGGCCCCGCCGGCAACGGGAAGAACAGCCGGTGCGTCGCCGGATCGGCGGCGACCGTGTGCGAGTTGGCGCCCGGCGAGGCGTGACCGACAAGCGCGACGCCGGCCTTGGTGATGTCGAACATGGTCAGATCGCCGCTCTCCGCCGCGACGTACAGCCACCCGAGCCCCGGATCGATGCTCAGTACGTCCGGACCGTTGCCCGTCGGGCCCAGCGAGACCGCGTGCATGCCGCCCAGATCGACGCGCGCGAGCTGGCTGTTGTTCTCGCACGCGATGAACGCGCTCTGGCCATCGGGATGGAGGCGCAGGCCGTGGGCGCCGTCGCAGCCGGGCAGCGGGATCATCGCGGTCACCGTGGCCAAGTTCGGGTCGACCTCGACGAGTTGATCGGGCGGGCTCGGCTGAACCGCCGTGATCCAGAACTGCCTGCGGCCCGCGTCGTACACGACGTTGCCGGTCTCGACTCCGAGCGGCACCTGCGTGCGCGTGCCCATGCCTGCGTTCGCGATCAGCGACAGCGCACCGTCGCCCTGATCCGAGACGCCGACGATCTTGTCGTCGGGATCCCACGCGTCGCCGTCGGGGGCGTTGCCGGTCGCAACGCGCGTGATCTCGGTGAGCGCCGAGCCGTCGATCAGCACGAGCTGGTTCGGCATGCTGGTGACGAAGATCGTGTTGACATCGTTGGCGACTGCGATCCCGCGCGGCGTGTCGATGTTGGGTAGCTGCTTGCGCACGGCACCGCTCGCGAGGTCGAGGATCAGCACCGCGTTGTCGTTCATGTGCGCGACGACGAGCTGGCCCTTCGCCGCGTCGATCTCCTGGTAGTCGAACCGCGTCGCCCCGCCGGGCAGCGGGACATCCGAGACGGTCACCAGCAGCCCAGCGCTGCTGCATCCACCTCCGCAAGCCGTGATTGCCAGGACAGCGAGGCAGCGCAAGCGCATCCTTGACTCCACCCGTAGGGCCACGGTCGGCTCCATCCGCAACGCGCGAACGGCCGACGGACAGTGTACGCGAGTAAGGGCCCCGATCCGATGAGTCAGCTGCACCAACATATTCGCGCGCTGTCGCCGATCGACCACCTCCACCCCCACAGACGGACAAACTGGCCAGAAACACCATCCTCCTGCGGTCGGAGGAGCCAGTCGTAATGCCCGGGCCAGCGCTCGAGTCCGGTCTTCGAGCAGCTCGACTGCTTGCGCGCGCGGCGGCGCCTTCACCCCGTCACTCGTATCGCAAAGCGTCGATCGGTTGGAGCTGCGCCGCGCGGCTCGCGGGATAGTAGCCGAACAGGATGCCGACCGCGCCGGCGAAGAGCGGCGCGAGCAGGAGGGATTGCGGCGGGATCGCGAGCGGCCAACCCAGCGTCCGCGCGATGATCGAGGAGCTGAGCACTCCGAGCGGCCCGCCGAAGAGGCTGAGCATCACCGCCTCCCCGAGGAACTGCATCCGCACTTCGTTCCCGGTCGCTCCGACGGCCAGCCGCAAACCGATCTCGCGGGTGCGCTCGGCGACCGAGACGAGCATGACGTTCATGATGCCGATGCCACCCACGACGAGCGCGATGCAGGCGATGGCAACGAGCAACTGCGCGATCGTGCGCCGGGTCTCCAGTTGCGCCTTGATCGCCTCCTCCGGCCTGCGGATGTTGAAGTCGTCCTCCTCGCCGGGCCCGATGTGATGGCTCTGCCGGAGCAGGCTCTCGATCTGCGCGATCGCGGGATTCACCGCTTCCGGCGAGACCGCCGAGCACATGATGTCGTCCAGGTAGGTGTAATAGCGGCCAAGGATCTTCTTCTGTGCCGTGGTGTAGGGCATCAAAAGGATGTCGTCCTGGATGAGGATGCTGACGCCGCGCGGCCCACGTCACCAGACCATCGCGATATTCAGCCGCGGCGCCGCCGTGATGTTGTGGATACCGATGCCGAACGTTCCGGCCAGCCAGAAGTGGCCGCGGCTCCAGGCGAGGTTGGGACCGACGGCGGTCCAGCTCGTCGTGGTCGAGTCGCCCGAGAGCTCAGCATGGATCTCGGCCCCCAGCCGGAGCTCGTCGTAGACCCGAACACTCGCACCCGCGCCGGGCCGCAGCTCCCTGTGCACGTGGCCGAAGTTGACGTTGATGACGAGGTCGGTATCGACCTCGATCTGGACCGGACCATACTCGTACGAGGCCGCGAGCTCGAGCTCCGACCGGACTTGCGTCTGGATCACCACGTCGCGCGACAGCGCGAAACGCGCCAGCGGTCGCAGCCCGGGCCATGATCGCAGGAAGCCGTAGCGCAGCTCGGCGCCGTATCTCGCGATGCCGGACCACGGCGCGGCGTCGTCCTGCGTACGCGTGACGAGCTCGACGGGGATCGCGAGCTCGAGGGACTCCGTGAGGCCGATCGCCGGCGTCCACAAGAGTGCGGTCGATCGCTGGTGGTAGGGCCCGAGATCGACGTGTTCGTACAGCGACATGCCAAGCTCGATCCCTCCCGACGGTACGGTTTGGGTCCCCGGCAACCACCCATAGAGCGTTTGCCCCGCGTACGCGGGTGACGTGAGCAGCAGCAAGATGCAGGGGGCAGAGCGCATGACTACTGTGTGCCGGGGAACGGATCGGTGATGCGGTACACCCCGCCGGTCGTCGCGTCCGCGACCCACACGTGCCCGCGATCGTCGGCGCTCGCGCCGTGGCCCTGGTTCGAGATTGCGACGCTGGCGATCAAGCCGAGCTCGCCGTTGCTGCAAGTCGCGAGGATGCCGAGGGTGCCGGCGCCGTCGCCGCGCAAGTAGAGATGATGGCGAGTCGGATCGTAGGCGAGGACCGCCTCGTCCCCGCCGATCTCGAAGCCGGCGCGCAGCTCGCCTTGCATCGTCACCACGCCGACACCTCCGTGCTTGAAGCAGCCGCCGAATGCGAGGTGGTATTGGTCGTCGACCTGCGGGAAACCGTGCGACCAGCCGCAACCGGTGTCCCACTCGCCGACGACGAGCCGACGGACGACATCGATGGCAATCACGCGGCTGTCGCGTTCGAGTATGCGCGCTCGCCGTCGAGCGTGAGCCCTTCGGGTGGCGCAGGAAGCGTCACGCTACCGATCGCGGCAAGACTTCCCGAATCCAGGATCTCGAGCCGGTTCGTCGCAGGCAGCGAGACCCAGACCTCGCTCGTCTCCGGCGAGAAGCGCACGTAGTCGGGAGTCCCCGGGACCCGTCCGGTGGCCACCGTCGCGCCGCTCGCGATGTCGATCGCGACGATCCGATCGTTGGCGCGATCGGCGGCGTAGACGGTCGTGGCGCTTGCATCGGCGGATTCCGTGCCGGGCGGCGCGGTCAGGTTCTGGAGTGCCAGCGAGTCCGGATCGATCAGCGAGATCCGTCCCGTGCCGTGTGGTGCCGCGACCACCCTCTTCAACTCGGGCGAGTAGCGGAGGTCGTCGAAAGAGGCCGGGCCGCCTGGTAGCGCGACCAGCGCGACGTCCACGGTCTGTCCGCCGGTCGCGACGACGCACGTCCCCGGCGGCGGCAGGTTGTTGCCGCAACCCAGGACGAGCAACAGCCAGAGACCTCGCGTCATCCGCCGCTCGGACACACGGTGCGCAACTCGGGCTTGCCCCAGCGGCCAGAGCACCGACGGAGCCTACACCGCCGGGCCGGCAGATCGCGACCCTGCTCGGCTGTCTCGGCGGCGCATGTGCACCCCTATCATCGCGGCGTCCGTTCTACCTCGTCCTGGCGCTCAGCCATGTTCCCAGCATCGTCCCGCCCAAGACCGTCACGCCGACGAGGATGCCTGCTGCTCCGTTCCCGACCCCCAACGCAATGGCGTTGCCTGCTGCCGCAAGGCCTGCTCCGGCGGCAAACCAGAGCGAGAGCCTCACACCGGTCCGCATCGTGCGGTGTTTGCACGGTTCGGGTTCAGCGCTTCTCGGCGGGGGGAGCAGGTTCCGTCCGCTCGCTCGACTCCGTACGCTCGTCGTCGTCTTCGAACCGCTCGCGGAAGGCCCAGCCTGCAGCAATGGCTCCAACCGCGATGACCGCCACGATCAATCCAATCTTCCCTCTACGGCTCATCTGCGACTCCTCTCGCCAACGGAATGCCTCGTCCGCGCTTCGGACAGCGCCAGCCATTCACACAATTTCCAGGGCCATCGCTTCGAAACCCATTTTGCGCAGCGTCGTCTGCAACTGCGTCTTCAAGAGCGGCAGCGATGCCTCCGCCAGCTCTCGCCTGTCGAAGCCCTGCGAGGCGCAGATCTTGACTGTGAGAGTCGGATCCCCCGACGAAGTCGGCGGGACGTAATTGTCGACGTATGGGTACCACCTTCCATCGCTCCTCAGTGCAACGCCGATGACAAAGCGGGAGCCTGGGACGATCGGCGGAAGTGACCAAACGGGCGCGTCTCCCATCGCCGACGATCTGCAGGGCCAACTGTTTTCGCGCAACTGAATCTCATTCCTGCCTGACGTGATGCAATTGTTGCTCCGACTCCAGTCCGCGCCGGTCAGGCCGTTGGCCGACCGTGAGCGTCGGCAGGCCGTTCGTCGCAGGAAGACGTTTGTCAGAGCACGATCGAGCAGGCTGCGGGCCAATTGCCGCGTCTAGCGTGAATGATACGGCTGCGTCAGGGATCGTTTGACATCCGATTCAGCTGGACTACAACGCACGTCCCGCCAAGGAGGCCACATGCGCAGCGTTCTGATTGCAGGCTTTGTCGCTACGTTCGCACTCTCGGTGCGCGCCGAGGATACAGCCGAGATCGCCGGCAAGATGAAGGAAGCGAAGGTCTCGCTGGAGAAGGGCATCGCGGCGAGCAAGTCCGCGGGCAAGCCGATCTCTGCGAAGTACGAAGTGGAGAAGGGCAAACTCCAGCTGTCCGTTTACACGGCGAAGGGCGACTCGTTCTCCGAGGTGATCGTCAACCACAAGAACGGAAAGATCGCCAAGCGCGAGCCGATCACCGGCGGTGACGACCTGACTGCGGCAAAGTCGCAGAACGAGGCGATGAGCAAGGCGAAGACGTCGTTGCAGACAGCCGTGTCCAAGGCAGTGAAGGCAAACAAGGGGTACAAGGCGGTGAGCGCGATGCCGGCGATGAAAGACGGCCATCCGACCGCAGACGTGACGTTGTTGAAGGGCTCCGACTCGAAGACGGTCTCCGAGCAGCTCGATTGACCATCGCTAGCGGACGGTCAAATAGACATGGAGCATCCTGGACCAACTGGGAAATTCAGCGCGGAAAGCCCGTCCCCACAGCGAATGTGAAGCCGAATCGCAGCTCGAGTCCCGTGCCGCTGCCTGCGGACGATGCGAGGCGCACTGCCGTGTCCAGCGCCAACCGATCGCTGACCCGCCAGATGACGCCGAGGAGACCAGACCTGACCGGAGCGCCATCGCCCTCGCTTTCGGCGAACACCTCTCCGACGGGCCGCACAGGCCAGGCCTCGGGGCCTTCTACGATGGCGCCCGCGAAATAACCGAGCTGATGACTGCGAGTCACGGCCAGTGCTCCGTTCAAGTGCAGGGTGAGCGCGGACCATCTCTGCGAGGCGATCAGAGTCAACTCCGCACCAGCGCCAGGGTCGCCGTTGATCGCCGGCAAGAGCGCGCTGAGCTCGGTCGCGATGCTCGGACCGGTTCCGTCCTGGAGGCTGCCGGGACGCAGCACGTGCTTGACCGAGAGCGCGATGTCGTCGAGGCGCGGGCTCGGGCCGGCCCCCGGTCCGTGAAGACGTCAGAATTGCGTCCGCCGGCGTTGAACGCGGTTTCCAGGCGCAACCATTGCGCGAGCTGGGCGAAACAACAGCACTCCTTGCGCTTCTCGCGCGATTCTTGCCAACGAGCTTGATTGGCCTACACCGTAGGTCTCACATGCTTCTCGCGGTCCTCGTCGCCATCGCCGTGCTGCTGCCGCCCAGGATGGGCGACTACGAGCTCGTTGCGCCAACCACCGGGACGAAGGGCCTGTACTCCCGGAAGCGACCACATGAAGCGACACTCGTCGTCACCAAAGAGGCCGGCTTCTCCTGCTCGTCAACGAGTCCCGTACGCGCGAGTGCCAGGTACGTGCGCAAGCAACGTGGCTGCCTCTTCCTAGCGACGGAAGCGGATCCGCACATCGCTCCGCTGGTGCTCGCCTGGTCCTTCCGCGACTACACGTTCTGGCTCTCGCTCACGAAAGCCGGATTCGACGACGATCCCATGGCCGCTGAGCGGCGGGCGACGCGCGCCTCGGAGGAGGCCCAGAGATGGATCGAGCGCGCGCTCGCTACGCCGCATCGTCACAACTAGATATTCGTCTTCGTTTGCTTCAGAGCCGTCATCACGCCCTTCGCGAGCTGATCGGTCGGGCCGATTCCCCAGTAATGCAAGAAGAGGATGCGCGGCTGTTCGCCGGACATGTGCGAGTGGATGGCAACGATGTTGATGCCGGCGTGTCGCAATGCCTTGAGCACGTCCTGCAGCTCGGATTCGAGCATGGCGAAATCGCCGTCGACGACGGCCTTGGCATCGGTACCCGCAAACGCCGCCCAGGTGTTCACGCCCAGGGTGTTTCCGATGGTCATCCCATGCTCTTTCGTCGTGCGGCCCCAGGTCGCCTTGTACACGCCATTGTTGACCTCGCCCTTCTTGCCGAAGAGGGCATCGAGTTTCGATGCATCGATGGTGCTCTTGGAAGGATCGATGTCCACGGTGGGCACCTCGCCTTTCTCCTTCAACGCCGCGAATACCTTGCCCACCGCCGTGGCCAGCTTCGTTTCGTCACCGATGCCGCCGATGTGCATGAACATCACTTTCGGCGAGTCCCAGAAGAAGTGATTGTGGAGCGCGGTCACCTCGAGGCCGTTGTCAAGCGCCACGCTCATCGCCCGGTTCACCTGGTCCTCGGTGAGCACCATGTCGCCCATCACCATCGTGTGCGCGCCCTCGCCGCTGAACGCCGCCCAGGCGGTGAGACCGAGCGGCGGCGTCAGCTTGACGCCCGCTGCCGTCGAGCCGATGTCGTTGCGCGGGTAGGAAACCTTGAAGGCGCCTTCCTTCTCGTCCATCTTCCCCTTGAGCCCGGTCAGTTGCTCGATGTTCGCGGTGTTCAGCGCGGCCAGCACGACGGCAATCGCGATCATGCACTTCTCCTCTGGGCGCTCTCGAGGCGCCGGTTGACTTCGTCCCACTGGACGTTCTGGAAGAACGCGTCCACGTATTTCGCTGCGGCCGCGCCGTAGTCGATGGCATAGGCGTGCTCGTACATGTCGAGGACGAGCAGCGGCTGACCGAACGCGCACGCCTGGGTGTGGTTGCCCGCCCAGTACGAGCGCGCTTCGTTCCGTTGGAAATCCCACGCCAGCACGACCCAGCCGCTACCACCTGCGAGGCCCATGCCGGTCAGCCGGAAAAGCTCCTCCCATCGGCCGAACGACCCGTAGGCCTTCGAGACCGCCCCTTCGATGCCTCCGCTCGCCTTGCCGTCGCCTCCCAGGTTGCCGAAGTACAGTTCGTGCAAGGTGGCCGAGTTCGCGAAGGTCAGCTCGCGCTCTTTCAAAGCGGCGACGACCAGCGGTGGCGTGTCCTTGGTGATGCGCGCCAACTCCTCCTCGGTGCGGTTGAGGTTCTTCACCGCGCCGCCGTAGTTGTTCTCGTGATGCGAGACGATCAACTTCTCGGAGAGTCCGCGCAGCTTCGCTGCGTTGAACGGCAAAGGCTTGACCGCGTGCATGGCCTCCTCACTTCGGCGTCGCCCTGAGGTCGTCGAACTGGATGATCGAGTCCGCCTTCGTCCAGACGCCGAATTTCCCCGCGTCCTTGAATGTGTCGTCGTGGTCGTCGATCACCTTGTTCCCGTCGAAGAACACCTGGATGTGATTGCCGACCATCTCCATGGCGAGCTCGTGCCACACGCCCGAGGTCACCTTGCCGTTCCAGCCCGCAAACTTCACGCGGCGCCCATTCACGGTGTGGTAGAGGTGCACATTGTCCTCGAGGGCGTTGGCACGCGTGATGTAGTAGTTGTCCTTGTCCTTGAGGCGCCAGACGATTCCGCAGCCCTGATCGCCCTTTCCCGCGACGGGCTTGCAATTCACGGAGAGGCGCAGATCCTTCATCTCCGGCCCCGTGTACGCAATGGGAAAACGGTAGTCCGTCGTGTCTCCGTCAGTCTGCGCGAGCACGTTCTTGCCGCTGGGCGCATCATTCACCGTCTGCACGATCCACTTGCCTGGCTTGCCCTTGCCCGTGAGGGCAAACTCGAACCCTTTGGGTGGCTGTCCAGGGGTATCCGAATCGAAGTTGAAGGCAGTCATGATCTCCTGCTCTGCGAAGGCCGCGGAGCCGAGCAACGCGGCGACCAGGATCACTGCGGGCCTTTTCATGACTCCTCCCCGCGCCCGCGGTCGGGGCGCTTGCGCTTGTACAGCTCGTACAAGTCGTCGAGCATCGCGCTTGCACGCGCGAGGCGAACATCATCCTCACGATGCGCCATCGCGATCGCGTTGACGAGCTGCTCGAACCCGGGCGTCTCGGGACGGCCGTACGTGTCGACCTTGAGATCGATGTCGTGGATGACCTCGCCGATGTGCCTGAGCGCAGCATCGGTGATCTCGAAGGTGCGAAGCAGCACCTCGAACGTGCAGAGCTCGCCCTTGTGTGTGTACTCGCCGTCGAACATGTCGAAGCGCAACTCTCCTTGCTTGTGCCGGTACTCACGCGCGGTCACGAACTTGAACTTTGCGTCCGGATCGATGAACCGGCGGATCAGCCAGGCGCTCGCCATCCGATCGACATGGATGCCAGTGCGGGTGACCCACGTGGCGCCGCGCGGCTTCTCCACCGCTTCCGGGCCGGCCGCTTCCTTCTCCGAAGCGCGGACCGCGAGCTTCTCCTCGATTTCCTTGAGCAGGCCGTCGACCGTCTCACGGCTGCGCGCATCAAAGAAGTCGATCGCGGCGATGTCGGCCACGCGCTTCTGCAGCCGCGCGAGCACCGCCTCCATTTCGCGGCGCTTCTCTTCGGGAGCCTCTCCTTTGCGAGGAAGGCCTCGCGCAAGCTCTCGAGCTTCGTCCGCAACGGCCTCCTTGACCTGCTCGTCGTTCAACCCTTCGACGAGTCGCGCCTCGACCAGCGAGGCGTCGCCCCCACCTTCGACGATCTCGCGCAGGACCCAGTTCAGATCCTCCTGCGCCTGCTCGCTCGACGGCAAGGCGTAGACCGAATTCTTGATGCCGACCGCGCCGAGCCTCTGCAGACGCCGCCAGATCTTCACCCGGAAGTAGTTCGGTTTCGGCGGGATCTGGTGGATGAGCAACAGCCAACCCGGATCGCGTGCTTTTTCGGCCACGCGGCGGTTATAGTGCAGGCGTATCGAGTGTCAACAGAGGTTGTTGCAATTGAATCCGTCGCGAGTCATGGCGCAGGCCGCTTTGGTCCTCTCGATGAGCGGTTGCCGGCTCCTCCACTGCGGTCGACCGCCGGCTTCTTCGAACTTGCCGAAGATCGCCCTGCCGGGAGGCACGAGCGGGATTGGGTTTGACGATCTCGTGTTCGCAGGCGGG
>Ga0209237_1003139_pt1 | contig 10012 bp, 7 predicted proteins | sample GraSoi013_1_40cm_2_FD_185820 | JGI IMG/M metagenome (GOLD analysis project Ga0209237, IMG submission 185820) | Grasslands soil microbial communities from the Angelo Coastal Reserve, California, USA - Sample 10_02_2013_1_40cm (SPAdes) (version 2) | ecosystem: Environmental > Terrestrial > Soil >...
CCGCCATACTTCTGGGGAGAATATTCAGCGACGTCTTCAGAGTGATCGCTCAATCATCAATAATCCTGGGCCTCGCCTTTGTGTTGGGAGCCTCGGCAGACACTGGAATTCCCGGATATCTACTGATGCTGATCATAATTGCCTTCTTCGGGATTGCTTGGTCCGGAATATCCCTCGCTCTAGGGCTCAAGACAAAGAACAGTGAGACAGTCTTTGGTATCGCGGCATTTCTAACCTTCCCGTTGTTGTTCATGAGTACGGCACTCGTCCCTCCATCATTTCTGCCAGGATGGATGGCACAGGTGTCTCAATTCAACCCCATCAGCATCACTGTCGACGGGCTTCGAACAATAATGCTTCCGGGATTCGACATTGGAAAAGTTCTAACAGCATTCGGTGTTATCGGAGGGATAGGAATCGTGACCATGGGGGCCACCCTTTACCTATTCCGGAAAGTAGTCAGCTAAGCCATTCCATTCGCTTTTTTGGGTTATCGAGGGGGATCAGATCGCCGTACTCTCTCACGTCTACGATTCAATATTCCTAGGAAAGCGAAAGCGAATGCAGAGTACCAGAAGACAAACCTAAGGGGGCCTATTGGTGTATCGATCCAGAGGAAAAGGAAGGGCCGAGACCAAGTAGGCGCCTCCGATGAAGGCATAGAAGAACATCGCAACGCGAAATCTTCGAAACAAGAGAGGGTGCAGATCGCCCTTATCATTCCCCCGATTCTTTCCCCGGAGAATAGGCCGGATTAGACCACCCAAAATTAGGAACATGGCGCCGACGTCCAGCGCGTATCCGAATGAGGCCCAATCGAGAAATGAGAGGTCTGAAGGCTTTGATTGTAGAACGAAGAAGAGGTATGGCTCAAGAGCGACGCAGAACAGTAGGAGCAGATTCAGGAACATGGCCCCACCGGTCTCTTGAGAGATAACGGCCATGATCCTTGCATAACCGAACCAGATCGATACGACGATAAGGAAGCTGAACGCGAAGAGCACGACACTCGTTGCTAAATCTCCGGGAGTCTGAGGTGTCCTCGCAAGAAGCTCCAGTGATCCTATTGAGAGCGCTAGCCCAAAGACAAGATCTGACAGCGATTCTATTCTGATCTTGATCCGGGGACTCGCAGAGTACTCCTCGATTCTCTCTCCGGACAAAATGATCGTTGCTTCTTGTGGTCAAGAGGTATTTAGGGAGGGATCGATTTCTCGATCATTTGTCGCTCAAGTGCTGAAGTCCGCCACTATTGGGTCAAGAAACATAACCATGTCCTGAGTCTCGAGTTCAATGAGCTTGTCCGGATCCCCTCCACCGGCGATGCTTCTCGCGTTACGTTGGACGGTTGGATCGAGTAGGATTCGCGTGATCTTGTTCAACGGTGGTACTCCGCCGACCGGATAGCCTGAATATTCCAGAACCTCATCCGGCTGCGCTAGGCGCACGTCCTTGACCTTGAGTAGAGTTTTGATTTTCTTGTAACTGATCTTGTTTCTGGCTGGGAGTATTGCGAGGATGGGTTTCTTGTCTGAGCCTATGAGGACGATTGATTTGATGATCCTGTCTGCTGAAACTTTTCTCGCGGCTTCTTCGACGGTTCTGACAGGCTCGTCGAATTCTATGAAGCGGTGCCAGATTCCTTTTGAAACTAGAGCGGTTCGGAGAAGTTCTGAGTAGTTCGATTTAGCATGACTCAATTCGTCAAGTTTCCCAGTTCTCCGAGAGTGGACAGAAATGTTGTCGCCTCTCTCGGTGATCTCAACCTTACAACTGTCAGGTGCCCATTCTCTGGTTTGCGTAGAAGGGTGGGGTACTGCCTCCGTCGTCTTCGATAGGTCAGGATTGCCCACAAGAACACGGATTCCCGAGTAAACAACCCCCGAATGTGTTCCTGATTGCCATTCCATAGCTTCTCGTGGGTGAAGATTCTTCTCACCGTCCGCTTGACCAACCTGCCCATAATAGTTCTGAAGGGATAGTCAAGCCAGACGACCGTGTCCGCTCGGCTCCAAACAATGTCCCGTACCTGATGGTAGTTTCCGTCTACGACCCAGGAGTTGCCTTGCAATGATTGCTTGACACGTTCTCGGAAGATATCGTTGGGCGCTTCAACCCAGTTCGGTTCCCAGTGGAGAGCATCCAACTCGACGTGTGGAACAGAGAGCAGCTGGGATGTTTTGTGGGCAAACGTGGTCTTGCCAGAACCGATCGTTCCAACGACCGAGATTCGTTGGTGCAAGAACAGCTGGCTTCTAGGAATCTGTTTAAATCCACTGGAACCCGAGTCGAATGTGAGCACCTTTCATTTCCCATGGAGAGAAGGGATAGAACGTGTCGTCAATCGAGGACCCTCTGCTAAAAGAAGTCTTGGCCGCTTTCAAGCAGGATGCGGCGCGCATGGCTGACGACCTCCTGAGAACGATTACCACTCAGGCCTTGATTGCCGCCTTCGCCCTTCTGCTAGCCATGTCATCGTTACTAAGGTTACTCTTCTTCGTGTATTTTGCTTCGTCAGGGGGATTTGGGTTCATGACGGGTCCGAGGCTGGATCCCTCGGTTGTAGTGGAGACCGCGCTGACAGTTGTCTTGTTCCTACTTTCTGTAATCTCCATCTACAGCCTATTAGGCCTACGAAGAAGATATTCCCGACTGTTGGCCTTGGCTGAGAAACTCGGCCGATGAAAAGTGCCCCTCTCACCGGAAACAAGGAAAGAGGCAGAGAAGCGACTGACAGTGCTGAAGATGATAGAAGTTTTTGCTGACAAGTGTCCCAAGAGCACACTGCTCAACGGACCCTTCGGTGGGGACGACAAGGCATTTGATAGGCTACTTGGACCCAGCGGTATACTCACTAGAACATTATTGATCCTAGCCAGCACCGATGGCAGGGTAACGCACTACTCTCGAACAGAAGCAGGCAAGGTCTACCAGCAAGTCCTCGACATGCAACTAAACTTCCTGGACCCATATACAGGCGGAGAAGTCTGGAAGAAATGATCGGGCTGAACTCCTCAGAAAACAACTCGTGGGGCGGGATATGATCGGCTCTCCTATTCTTCCCCTACAGAGATGGTAGAACGAGACGTGGGCCATACACAAGAGTCGTTGACCGTCCATGCGGAATCGCTACGCGCCTAGAGGCCTTTGAATCCTCTTTGAAGATCCTCAAGTAGATCTTCAACGTCTTCTATTCCCACGCTCATACGTATGAGCGTGTCCTTGATTCCCTGCTCTATTCTTCTCTGACGTGGGATGCTGGCATGGGTCATGGTAGCTGGATGTTCGATTAGAGATTCGACTCCTCCTAGACTTTCTGCCAAGGTGAAGACCCGAAGTTTGGTCAAGAGTTTTTCGCAGTCTCCGAATCCCCCTTTGAGTTCGAAGCTCAGCATTCCACCGTAACCCCGCATCTGGCGCTTAACGATATCTCGTTGTGGATGGTCTAGGAGGCCGGGATAGTAGACCTGTTCCACCTTGGGCTCCTTCTGGAGAAACTCGCTGATCTGTTTTGCGTTGGAATTGTGACGATCCATCCGCACAGCCAGTGTCTTGATTCCTCGCAACACAAGCCAACAGTCTAAGGGTCCGGGAACAGCCCCGACGGCGTTTTGGAGAAACTTGAGACGTTTGCCGACATCAGTGTCCGTTGCGATCGCGGCACCGCCGATTAGGTCGCTGTGGCCTCCAAGGTATTTCGTTGTGCTATGGACGGAGATATCGGCGCCAAGCTTCAATGGGTTCTGGAGATAGGGGCTTGCAAAGGTATTGTCGACGACTAGCATTGCGTGATTCTTCGTTGCGATCTTGGAGATGGCCTTGATGTCAACGACTCTCATCAGCGGGTTGGTAGGGGTCTCGATCCAGATCATCTTAGTATTCTTTCGAACTGCCTTCTCGACCTTGTCAGGTGACCTCGGGTCCACATAGGTGAATTGTAGACCGTAGTTTCGGAGCACTTGGTCGAACAATCGATACGTTCCACCATAGATGTCATCCCCGGCGATCACGTGGTCTCCTTTTCGCAGAAGCATCAGAACGCTAGTCGTCGCGGCGAGACCTGAGCTAAAAGCGAGGCCAACTTTCCCATCTTCAAGGGCTGCTAAACTCTCTTCTAGAGCGTTACGTGTGGGATTCGCGGTTCGCGAATATACGTACTTCCCCTCGCGGCCAGGTCTGAGTTGCATGTATGTCGAAGTGAGATAGACAGGAACCGTGACCGAGCCTGTGGCAGGATCCGGGTCTTGTCCCGCATGGATGGCTTTGGTTGAAAACCTCATGATAGAATGCCAAGCGGCGGACGCTGATTTAACATATCTTTCTGAAACCTGATGGTGACATCAGAAGCTTGACACGTTTTTGAAAAATCTCGCGAGGCGAGAGACCTAGGAGAACGCTACTGGATCGACATCGAATGCAGAAATGAGTCCTTCTAAGAGAACCCTCGATGAACAAATTTGGTAACAAGGAGCATAGTAACGAAAGAAATGCGGCTATCCCAGAATCCGAATGCGACCATCGAATTATCGTCCGATAATCCTCATCGTCCTCTCACTAGCGGCTCTCTGGAGCGTTCCCGCAACCAAGGCGGGTTCGAATCTGGCAAATCTGTTTCCTCCAAGCTTCGAAGTGAACGGTATGGCGGTCAGCCCACAGGGAGATGTGGCCGCGGGCAGCTTCTACGCCCTAGACCCGACGATAATTCCTTGGGATCTGACGAACCCGATTTACAAATATGTCGGAGTGACCCTTATAGTTAGCAACTTCAACTCTTCCAGCCTTTCCAGTACCGCGGGAATAAACATCACCAGCTCCGCGAACAGCCTCGCGCCTTACAGAGTGATCCTCATAATAGAAGGAGTCCAACGCAATACTCTCTCGATAGTTTCTGATGTGCAGACCGTTTTCGGCATGGCACCTGGATCATTCCAGACTCTAGTCTCAAACCCTCTAACCCTTCCCGTCTCGGTCTTTGGTGCCAACATCACTTCAATTCCCTATTCCAGCTTCGTCAACAAATTCGTCGCTCTGACGAGCGCCAAGTCCGCGATGATAGGCAAGTACACAAGTTCTCTCCTTCAGACGTCGAGTTCAGCGATTATTTTCAACAGCCTAGAATCGCTCACTTATCCCGTAACTCCTGCTTTTAGCGCATCGGGGATCGCGTCACAAGTACTCGGTCTAACCTCGATCGGGGCGGCAATCGCCCCCGCCTTCGGACTCAACTCCACGGGCGTCGTTGTAGTCCACAAGAAGGTCTTGACTTTCCTTCTACCGCAAGACTATACGATTGGCTTCGGGTCGCTCGTAGGCCAAACGGGAGGGATCTATTCGGCAACGAATGAGACTTTCGTAGCATCGTTGCCCAGCGGAGCGCAGGTCAAGAGTTTCAGCCCGACCAATATGCTAGTCCAGTCAAGTGTTGGATCGACACTTGTCGTGGGAGTGTTTCCGTGGGTGGGAACGGCCCAGAGATTACTGCCTGACGTGAGTGTTGCATTCCACTATCCTGCATTCGACTCTCCCTATCTCAGCGCAACGTGGACCACGACACCCTCAACTCTCAATGTTGGACAGCCGTTCAATCTCACCTTGGGAGTGACCAACACGGGGGCGATGGATGCGAGCAATCTGCACTTCACTCTGGTCTTTTCTGGAGTCATACTCCTAGGTCAGCCTACTGTATCATCTTTGCAGTTCAGCTTGGCCTCTCTTCTCAAAGGAACGATCTACAATCGCCTGTTCAACTTTCAATCTTTCAATCCAAATCCGACATTCACCCTTAGCGCATATTTCCTAGACACATCGAACTACGTCTATCAGTGGAACACCCAGTTTTCACCAGCCCTAAACGTGAAACAGAATGGCCCCCTGACCGTTACTAAGAGTGTCAGCCCAACCAGTCCGTCTTACGGACAAATCGGAAACGTCACAGTTAGAATCCAGAATAACAACCTGACTGCGACATACTTCAACATAGAAGACCTCAACCCCGATGCCGAGATCTTCCTATATCCGCAAGGAGTAGGGAACACTCCACGGCAACCTCAGCCCTGCCCAGTCGTCGTCAACTCCTTCTCTCCAGTCATAGCCAACACTACATACTTCACATTCCAAGTCAAAAACGGTCTCGGCTGCGCTCCAACAGTTCTGACGCGCATCCTTCTCCAGCCCTTTGGTCAGACAATGCAACTTGTGGCGTCTCCAAACATGCTTCTCGGAGGAGGCGAGGCATGGAGCCCATTGAAACCCTATCAGATTCCTGGCGGCCCCGCCGTGCTCTTCGAGCAGCTGACCCTTAGACTGATATTCCAGAACTATGCCAATATTACAGATTCGGGTCAGGTCGGTTATTCGGGACCTCTCCCGCAACTCGAAAACCCGAAGACCTCTTATCTTGGACTTGACTGTTTACCGTGCTCGGTCCCCAGCGGCGGATCAACTACCATTGCGGGTGCTCTCGTAAACGCGACGGGCAAACCGATTGCAAACGCTCCTGTAGTACTATCGTACAGGTTTGCGAACAACACATTGAGACCAATAACGACTGTCGTAACAAACTCGACCGGTGGATATTCTACCATCTGGCTGGGTGTGTCGACCCTGCCAATAGGAAGCTATCGACTCATCGCCAATTACACCGGTTCTTTACAGAGCAATGCTGAGGGGATGTACATTCCGTTCTCAATAATGACTCCAACAAGCATCTCGCCCGGCGGAACGATAACTCTGTCCTATCCGTACTTCTTCAACGTCACAGGTGCAATGTCGATAACACAGGAACGAATAGCCTACAGCAGCCAAGTTAATGCAACGGGGACAGGCCAGCAGCTGATTGGTGAATACATCGCCCAATCTCCTGCAATAGCAGTCACGGTCGGACCTCCAACGATCATCCCTGTGGTAGAGATGACGATGAACGTTACGAAGATCAGTTTCCTCTATGTCGCCCAGAACCAGAGCCTGGTCCAGGTCAACCTTCGCGTGACCAACACTGGACCTCAACTCGCTAACAATGTTATCGTATCTTCCTTGATTCCGCAAAGCTCCAGGACCAACTCTACTGGTGGCTCGATACCGTTCTGGCTCCCAGTCGTTAGCCTCGGTCCTTCTCTTTCCGAAGCCGGCAACCTGAAGACGGTAAGTCTCACTGTCGCTTCCCTCCCATCGGGACAAAGCTTCTCCACGTGGTACGTTGTCAAAGCGAACAGCACAAATCTCTACGAGACGGCCAACAACGTCACCGCGCAATCTGGCGCGAACCAGTACAAGTTCTACTACACGGGGCCCCTTCTCGGGGTGTACCCCTCTCCCTCGACCACCACCCAGCTTCCTTTGATAGGTCTCCTGAAAACCTATGCCACGATCGACCCGGCGGTCGTGGCGAATAAAACCTCCACCACTGTCAGCGTGCACGTGTACAATGCAGGAAATGTAACCTACAACAACATCATAGCAACAGTACCGAGTTTCACAAGAAACGGGCTAAACTTTCCCATCGTCTCGAAGATCGTCCCGAACATGGCTCCTGGAGCCTCTCAGACGGTGAACTTCACCGCAACTGCCATGGTCCCTACAATAGACTTCTTTGGTGGTGTGTCGAGCTACTATCTGTCCGGAACAGTATCATACAACCAATCTAGTACCAAGGGTTTCCAGAACAGTTTCAGCCAGACCGTACCAATCTATGACCCGACGATCGCAGGCTTCAATCCAAGCCTGAGAATTGTCATCTCCGCTCCGACGACTCAAGTCTCGGCAGGAGCAACTGACCTCGTGATAGTAACGGTAACAAATACAGGGTCGTCTAACGTGACGAATTTCTCGTACAATCTTCAAGCCTTCAGCCCCTTGTTCAACCCGCTAGGCCCCTCTTCTCCTGAGACTAGCTACGGAAGCTATTCCACAGGCTGGCCCTACAGTCTCGGAGCAGGCCAAAGCATCAATTTCCGAATCGGAATACAGACGAGGGCAGGAGGCTCCTACCCTGTCTACGGATCATACATCAACTACGAATACAGTCCTCCGGGATCAACAAACAGCAACCAGGGCGCACAAGTCTCCGCCTCGAGCGCAGCACTGATAACTGCTACTGACACGACACCGCCATCTGTTAGTACTCCGTGGTTCAGCCCATTCGCCCCGACCTCCAGCGACCAAGTTCACGTCTGGACGCAAGTCTACGACGGTAGCGGGGTAACCTCGGTCAACCTAGAGTATTCCACTGACAGACTGAACTGGACATTTGTTCCAATGACCCCCCTCTTCGGCTCCTACGCGAAGGGACAAAACGTGCCCGTCCAGCAGCCATTCTTTGGAGACATATACAACGTAACGATTCCTCCCGTAGGGCCAGGCGCGGCCGTGTTTTATCGCATCAGAGCATCGGACAGTCTTGGAAACAGTGGACTCCAAGACAATAACGGCAACGACTACGTCTACTTCATCCAAGGAGGCAACAGCTGGCTCTTTCCCAACCAAGCTCCGGGAACGAACATGCTGTTGAATGGAACGCAGTACGTTCCAGGAATCAAGACATCCCTCTTCCTCAACGTGTCCACGCCCATTGCTGTCCAGGTAATACAGCTCCCATCAAATCCGGGCGGAACTCCACCGGCTGGGCTGTCAGCTCTGGGAATATACACCCAGGTCAACGCCAACATTTCCATCACCTTGAATGCCCGCGTCCGATTCTATTATACGCCAAGCCAGATTCAAGGCCTGAACACCAGCACAATCGCTCCATACTACTGGAACGGGGCAAGCTGGATCCCTCTAGGCAATGTTGCGGTGAACCCTAACCAGGATTATGTTGAGGGGACGGTCAACCACTTCAGCCTCTTCGCAGTATTCGCCAAACAAGCGTCTCCTCCGACGACACAACCGGCCAGCCAACCAACCTTCCTCTACATCGGCCTAGCCGGTGCGATCGCTGCAATTGCAATCACAGGAGGAATCCTCCTAGCGAAAAAACGAAAACGCAGAACAACTAGTCTCCTCCCGACGCCAACTTCCCCTCCCACAGTTTTCGGAAGCCCATCGAGCCGCTGACCTGCTCATTCGAAAATCCAGGCTAGCATGGTCATAGTCGGGTTTGACCTCGTTCAGCCTCCTCCGGTTCACAGCTAAGGGACTCGCCCGCCGCAGGTTCCGCACCATTCTTACGATTGTCGGGCTCGCAGCACTGATCCTTACCTATGTGACGGTCCAGTCTCTGGTCTCAACTCTCGAAGTGAACCTGTCAGGAACCGTGTCTTCTCTCGGCGGCGAGATTGATGTCTGGAGCAAAGGCGCCTCCTACCCGTTAATCAGCAAGATTCCCGAGTCCTACGCTGGAGTAGTGAAAGCCGTCCCAGGGATTTCTTTCGCCACGCCAGTCACCCTCGCGCTGCTTACAGTTGACTCTGCTGAGGCTCTCACGGCAGGTGTAGTTCCTGCCCAGCTTCATTCCCTTCTCAACTACAGCATGGTAGCAGGAACCATGATCACGTCAAACCAAACTGGAATACTTGCGATAGGGAAAGCACTGTCCGCAACCATTGGAAAAGGCGCAGGAGACCCTGTCCAGCTCAACGGCGCAATGTACAGAGTTTCTGGGGTCTACCTTACCAACAGTTGGATGGACTACTCGATCATCATCCCACATTTAGTCGCGCAACGGATGATCGGTATGGTGAACGGCACCTCGATGATCGTTGCCACCGCTCAGGACTCGCGAGACGTCAACAACGTGATAGGTCAGATAAGAACCCTAATGCCGACGGTGGAGGCTTTTCGGACCAGCGAGGCTCCTTCCAAGGTCTCGCCGATATTCGCCTCTCTGGAAAGCATAGCCTCGGACATAACAGCCATAGTAACCCTTGGGGCCGTCTTGGGAATAATGAACTCAAACCTCAACAACCTACGCGAAAGAATGCGTGCATTCGCGATCTTCAAGGCGACCGGAGCCTCTTACAGCCAGATCATCAAGCTAGTCCTGTACGAATCTCTCTTGCTGGGGACTCTGGGAACA
>Ga0209237_1003142_pt1 | contig 10008 bp, 4 predicted proteins | sample GraSoi013_1_40cm_2_FD_185820 | JGI IMG/M metagenome (GOLD analysis project Ga0209237, IMG submission 185820) | Grasslands soil microbial communities from the Angelo Coastal Reserve, California, USA - Sample 10_02_2013_1_40cm (SPAdes) (version 2) | ecosystem: Environmental > Terrestrial > Soil >...
CCAAGAGAGTACCGTTGAAGACAGCGGGAGCCTCAGCTGATGTCTTCAGCGCTTCCTTGACCGAATCTACTCCGAGCAGAACCAGCAGGCCGACTGTAAAGCTGAGGAAGAAGTCATACCACCTCGCGCTGAGAGACTTGAGGATAGGATACCAGCCTAATCCCAGAAAAACCGGTAGGAGACCGATATAGATGCCTATCAGCACAAAGACGTAGAGGAGTTGGAGGCTGAACTCCGGGGTAAGAACTGCAACAGCAATCTCGCGTTCGAACTTTATGCCGTTGGAGGTGATGACCGAGAGCTTTACCGGTTCCAGTTCTATCCAGGGGTATTGTGTGCTCAGGGTAGCCTTTCCCAGCCTCGGAATTACGCTGCTTGGAGAAATTGTGCCACCCCAGATCGCATCGTTAACCTGAAGCTGCGCTATCTCTACGTCTGTGGCACCACTATTTACAAGGTTCGCGGTAATTTCACCCGGCCGGAATGATATCCTCTCTATGTCAACTCTCTCAACGGGAATTGAGGAAACCGGAACTTGGAGCAAGACTCCTGACTCGAAGGAGTAAATCAGGAGGACAAGCACTAGGATCGGGAGAGTCGCTCCGACCGTCCGAGTGAGTTTGGATAAGGTATTTCACCAGAAGAACTCATTCGCTAACTTCTATTATCCCAGTCCATCCTAGTTCAGCGAATTCGCTCTGGTGCGCGTGGAATAGATATCGCCCCGGATACTTGTATGAGAACTCGAGTACCCCCCTCTGCCCTTGACAGAGCATCACGGTATCGGTGTACTCGGTGGGTGTTAGCATTGTCCCGTTGGGATAGTACCAGAACATGTTCGCGTGCAGGTGGAAGGAATTTATCTTGTCGAATTCGGTCATGTTAACGAGATAGACTCTGACTGGTTCATAGGCCTTGATTTGTATCGGATAGTCAGTGTAATAGTTGGCTATACCATTTACAGTGTAGAATTCGTTCTCGCCGTCGAAATCGACGTCAAAGCCGTTCATGAGCATTACCATCTCCTTGGCCGCCTGGCGAGGTTCCTTCGGGTCTACTATCAAAGTGCCGTAGAGTCCTTTGCTTATGTGCTTGGTTAGCGGCATGATGTGGCAGTGGTACGGGAAGACGCCAAAGGGCTGGGCGGTAAACTCGTAAACGTATTCCTCGCCGGGTTCTACGATCTCAAAGACGCCGTCCATCCTTGCAGGATGTATTCCATGAAGATGGATCGTGTGTGGATGTGCATCACCGTTGCGGAACCTTATCCGTACAGTCTCACCTTCAACGCACCTGAGTGTCGGGCCAGGAACGGTGCCGTTCAGTGTCCAGGCAGGAAATTTCACGCCAGAGGCCACCTCTATGAGACTCGGATACGAAACTAGGCTGAACTCCCTGATGCTCTCACCGTTTTCAAGTGTGACGAATTTACCTTGCTCAAAATTTGACAGGAAGCTCGTAGGATCTATGACGCTGGGTCCCTGAGATCGAGGCGCTTTGGCTCCCGCCGCGTGGCCTGCGTGAACTCCGTGTGCCGGCGTAGAACCGATAGGAGTAGACGATTCAGCCCGCACCGTTTGATTTCCGAGGATCCCTATTGCTGCCAGCCCGGTTGTTATTCCTGTGGCCCCCGCTATCTTGAGGAAATCACGCCTGCTCTTTTTCATGCGCGTGGGAGAAGTTAGACTCCTATAAATATGTTAGATGAGTCTAAACCTTGAGATACCGCGCGTGTCGCATTCGGTTCCGCTGAAAACGCGATTGTATCTAGATTCGTCACGAAGGTGCGAGGATTCTTGTAAAGGAATCGTTTGAAGGGTTCTGCAGTCTCTGGAAGACCATGTATATGTCTGGGTTGCGAAAGAAGTTCCTCGGCAAATTCGCCTTATTGGCATTATGAATTTTTCTCCACTTTGGTTCGGGTACCTTTTAGAAGAGTCGGGTCTGAGGACGCAAGGCCAGGTAGTCCCATACGCGTGGTCTGCTTCAGGGGGACTCACATATCGAAGTGCTTCAATCGGCCAATTCAGAGCTAATCGAGGGATGTTCCCTCAGCGCATTCAAATCTTCCGCGCTATGATCACCACACTTTCAGCTTCCTAATCACCCTTGACTCGCAAATGTATTTTCCCAGGTTCCATTTCGATTATTATCCTCTCAGATTGAGTTCGAATCACAAGGGGGCCGTGTTACGCAATTGTCGATTTCGACTCGAACTATCACCAAGGCACCGTGCGGGGTATGGATTCGAAGGCGTCGATCATCTGGCGCCGAAAAGATTCCATTACCAACCCAAGGACTCAATCTGTTCCTGTTTCTCTTCTGAGGAGAATGTTTCCCAAAAGCCATCTCAGGCATCGTAGAAGCAACGGAATAATTGGCCGTTGCATCCTTGATGAAGCGTACAATCAGATTGTATAGCGATTCCCAAGAGCACAACATCTCTAGATAGCTAAGAAAATACTAGTACATTCTTGGATTGGCCCTAAATGCGAATCTCGATTGTCGATTGGTAGTTGACCGGTGAAAGGACTGTCGTAGTGATCACGGCGGTTAGCGTGTCGATACTTCTCTCCACGTTCATTCCTTACTTTGTCTTGAGCAATTCCCCCCGTGATGGCACCGCTGGGATTCTCCAGAAGGGTCTGGCCTCTCCGCAAACTCGCGTCCCACCGCTCGTATCGAGCGGTAGAGCGAATGAAGCGGCCTCAGAGGAAAGCCCGCTGACGACGTTCCAGGCCCCGGCACCCTCATTTTCGGTGAAGCCGGGGTTCTGGTATTCAGATTGGGGTGGTAGCTCCAATGAATGGATCAACGGCATCGCAATCGGAACTGACGGAAGCATTTACGAAACTGGAACCAGCGGAAGTTTCTCTTCAAACGGAGACGCGGTACTGCTGAAATACTCGCCTGACGGTACGCTTCAATGGACTAAGCTTTGGAATGATGGCGCCCCGGGAGGCGACGTCGGCGCGAGTGTGGCTGTCTCCAGCGATGGTTCTGTGGTGTACGTTGTCGGTACAAGTTGGTCAAGTATCTCGGGTCCGTCGTCGGGCCTCCTGATCCAGTTTGCTTCTTCGACCGGTTCAGTGAATTGGGCAGAAGAATGGAGTGACACTTCGAGCATCGCAGCAAACGGGGTTGCAGTTTCCCCAGACGGGAGTGTTTATGTGACAGGTGCAAACGACAGCACAATCGCCCAGCTTTTTTACGTTGATGGTTTCCTGATGAAATTCAATTCCCTTGGGGCCCTTTCATGGGCCAACCTCTGGAAGGGGCCAAATCAATTGGTCTGGGGGACGGCCGTCACGACCGACGCTGGCAACAACGCCTACGTGACGGGCAGCGTGCAAGTCGGTACCGGGAGTGCGACGAGTTTATTGAAATTTGGTTTAATGGGGAACCTGCTCTATCAGAACTACTTTACGCCCAACTCAGCCTATAGCATAGGCGAGGGTCTGAGCCTCACTCCTGACGGAAGCGCGCTATATGTAGTAGGAGTAGATTACGCCGAACAGCTCCAACCTTCAGGCGGAAAGGATTGCCAAAATCCGAATTGTGCCACGTACCCCGTAACCGTTTCGTTTTCATCCAGCGCCTCGGCCTCTATCTCGATGGTTAACCCGATTGATGGCAGCTTGGCTTGGCGCCAGGAGTTCAACATAGGAAGTTTCGACGCCGCTACGGCGGCAGCAGCGACCAGTAGTGGGGTGCTTGTAGCGGGGATTACTAACGGACCGGGCGTAGCCTTCGGAAAGGATTCCCTCTTCGTCGGTCAGGTAAGCTCCAGCGGACAGATGACGGCCCAAAGCGAGTGGACCAGTTCTGGCACCACTGACGGATGGGGCGTGGCCGCGTCAACTGATGGAGGGTTATTTGTGGGTGGATCGGTGGATACGGCAGGACCTTACACTTTGTCTGTGTCAGGCGGGCAAGGGAAGTCCGTTTCCGTCGCCACAGCACCAGCCCTCGCGGCGTCGTCGGTATTAACGAGTCGGAGCTACACGTTGGCAACTCCAGCATATTCTCTCTCGAGCAACGGGAACACATACTATTCCGGGATGACAGATACTATCCTTCTGCACTTCGCTCCTCCAGTGTCTGTGTCTTTCGCTGTCAATCCTGCCGGCGCAGGCACTGTCTCGCCCTCGGGGACGTGGACCTTGTTCCCCGGAGATCAAGTGCCACTCACCGCAACTCCGTCTGGCGGCGGCTTCTTCGATTACTGGGATTCTGGGGGAGCGGTAAGCATTCCGGCCTCTCAGGTCAACTCCGCGACAGCGACCGCTACAGTCGCTTCGACGGGTACCGTGACCGCGAACTTCTATGCTAGTCTCAATATCGGGGTCACACCTGGATACTGCTACACACTTAACCCATCACCCGGAGGAACACAACAAGGTTTCTGCGGCAACAACGTATTCGAGTATCACGCAGGCACTCAGGTTACGGTAGTCGCCTCATCTCTGCAAACAAGCGCAGCAGGTGTCCAGATAGGCCTCACCGAAGCCGGCGCACTCGTCAGTACTGATGCGACCAGCAGCAGCCCGCCAACCACAATCACCGTCGCAATGTCACTGCCAAACGTCGACGTTAGTCTTGCCTATCTGTCGTCTGTTCCAACGATGCAGTTCATTCAATCTGGACTCCAGGCAGGTTCGCAGTGGAGGGTGTCTCTGATGGCCTACCGACTGCAGGGTGAGGTCTGGACGTACGCGCAGACGCAAGATCAGTCCAGTTCCATAAGTTTCACTGGGTTTTCGGCCAGCAACTGGGCATGGAGCATCCCGAACGTGCTCTACAACGGGTGCACATACACGCCGAACTCTCCGAGCGGCAACTATCCTGTGGGACAGGCCTCAGTGGCGATCACTTTCTCCGTCTCCATGTGCAACGTCACCTTCGCGGAAAGTGGTCTTCCTTCAGGAACTTCATGGTCAGCGATTTTCAACGGGGTAACCCTCAGCAGCACATCGACGACAATAACGTTTCAGAATATTCCCCCCGGCAGTTATTCGTGGTCAGTGAGCACCCCAGGCGCTGGGTCGAATTCGGAATACGTCCCAAGCCCGCAAGCGGGGAGCCTAACGACCCCGACCGTAACCTCCCAGGCGATTACGTACGCTTTGCAGTATCAAGTAACTTTCGGGGTGAGCCCGTCGGGATCGGGATCAACTTCCCCAGCCGGTTCAAACTGGTACAACGCGGGCTCCTCGGTGAGTATTTCCGAGTCGCCCAACTCGGGCTACGTCTTCTCCGGCTGGGCCGCTTCGTCGGGGTTGACGCTGAGCTGCTCGACCTGCACGTCGACCACCCTCACGGTCGGGGCTAGTGGGGCAGTCACCGCCAACTTCGTCATCCCGCAATGTTCCGTCTCTTTCGCCGTCAGCCCCTCGGGTTCGGGTACCACGTCGCCTTCCGGTACGGTGACCTATAATTGTGGGTCGGCAGTGGGCATCTCGGCTTCGCCAACCTCGGGCTACGTCTTCTCCGGCTGGGCCGCTTCGTCGGGATTGACCGTTAGTTGCTCCACCTGCGTATCTACCTCCCTCACCGTCGGAGCCACGGGGGCGGTCACGGCGAATTTCTACCAGCCTGTGACTCAGTACTATCTGACAATGCGGGTCAGCGGCAATGGTTACGTGAGCCCCGGCAGCGGATACTACAACTCGGGTTCGACTGTCACGATTACTGCGACCGCCAATCCTGGCTGTTACAGTTTCTACACATGGACGGGGGGTGGGGCTGGCTCTTACACAGGGACCAACAATCCGGCATCGGTCACGATGAACGGACCCATAACCGAAACTGCCACTATTAGGGGCGGCTGTGCGCCAGTCCAAGGTGCGACAGTCGACCGGACAAACTTAGTCTCTCTCCTGAGCATTGTCGTGGTGGTGGGGATGGTACGGGATTCGATAAGTCACAAAGCAAGGTCGAAACGAGCACTTCCGGACTGATTTCTGTTAGACCTGGCCCTTTGGACTCGGCATGAACCGCGAGGGTGGGATTCGAAGATGAGTTACCCCCAACAGTTCCCCCAATTGGGGAGAGGGTTTCGATTCTTGCAAGATCTCTGAGACCAAGCGACATAAGATCACGCATACCCGAGTGCACCGTAGAATCCGAAGAGAGAGTCGAAGAGATTGCACCGATGCTTCAGGACTGCAAGAAACTTGGTGACGAACAGGCCTCTGAGCATTGGTTCAACGGAGAGGAATCAGAAGCCATTCCCACTTCTTGCAAGGAAAATTTTGACCCCTCTAATTCGAGAGGTGGGGAGGGTTTCTTTGACGCACCAGTCAATCTCGAACGTCAAGGGCACCCATACGAGTCACCTCCATCGGGCAGCAAGCGGCAATCCAAGTGCAGCTTCACGCAACAATATCTACGCCCAACTAGCTACGGGCCCAATCTCCTCCTCTTCATCACTGATGTCATGAATTATTCTCCATTCTGGTTCGCATACCTTTTAGATGTGACACGCTGAGGACGCAGATACTTGAAATTTCGTGAGTTCGAGGAGGAGGTACGCTCACTTCTCTCGGACGCTGTAAAGTCTGCGGGCTATCCGAGAATCGATGTCGACGTCTCTCTCCCCAGCGACCCATCCTTCGGGGACGCGACGAGCACCATTGCCCTCAAGCTCTCGAAGATACTCTCGGTCAAGCCCGAGGAGATAGCAGAGAAGATCAAGGAGAAAGCCAAGATAAAGGGGAAGAGGTACGTCGCTGACCTCGCAGCACACCCAGCGGGCTACCTCAACTTTACGTTGAACCTCGCCAATTTCACACACGACACGCTCGAGGAGATACTCACCGAGACGGAGGTGGGCCGCCTCGAGGTCGGGAAAGGAAAGAGTCTCGCCATAGAACACACGAACGTCAACCCTAGCAAGGCTCTGCACGTCGGACACGCGAGAAACCTTGTGCTTGGCGACTCCCTCTCACGGATAATCAGGCACCTTGGTTACTCCCTCCAGGTCCTCGACTACATCGATGACTCCGGCGCGCAGGTAGCCGACGTCATTGTGGGGCTCAGATTCCTCGGGATGAAAGACGAGCCGCCCGCAGGCATGAAGTTCGACACGTACTGCGGAGACAACGTCTACGTCAAGGTGAACCAAGAGTACGAAAGGAACCCAGCCTTGAAGGAGAAGCAGAGCCTCGTCCTCAGGGAGATAGAGAGCGGGGTTGGGGAGATCGCCGAGTACTCGGGAAAAATCGTGAATCGCATCCTTAGAGCGCAGCTTGAGACCTGCTGGCGTCTGGGCGCGACCTACGACCTCCTGAACTGGGAGTCTCATTTTTTGAAGTCGAAGATGTGGGAGCTCCTCTTCGAGGAGATGAAGAAGAGGGGACTCGCCATTCTGAAGCAAGAGGGGGAGAACAAGGGTTGCTGGGTGATAACCGACCCCGAGACGAAGGAAGAGAAGGTGCTTGTCCGGTCCGACGGTACCGCAGTCTACGTCGCGAAAGACATCCCATACGCGGCCTGGAAGATTGGGCTCGTGAAGGACCCGTTTTCATATGACGTCTTCGCCACCCAACCCGATGGCAGCCCGCTCTGGACCTCGGCGGTGAATGGAGCTAACAGGAAGAAACATCCGAGGTTCGGTTCCGCCGATAAGGCCATCTCAGTCATAGACTCAAGACAAAGTTACCTGCAGAAGATTGTGAGGAGGGTCCTCGAGGGGTTAGAGGAAGGCTCGAGCGATAGGTACCATCACAGAAGCTACGAGGTGGTGGCACTCTCGAAGAGGACTGCGGCGTCTTTGGGTGTTGAGATGAAAGGAGAGTTCGTGGCCATGCAGGGAAGGAAGGGGATCTACGTAAACGCGGACACGATTTTGGAGGCGCTGAAGAAAAAGGCGATCGAGGAGACAAAGAAGAGAAATCCGGACGATCCCATTGATTGGGTGGAGAGGGTGGCAGAGGCAGTCGCGGTTGCCGCTCTGAGGTTCGAGCTCGTCAAGCAAGACCCCGACAAGGTCATCGTCTTTGACCTCGAGGACTCCCTCAGGCTGGAAGGGGAGACGGGACCGTACCTTCTCTACAGCTACGCGAGGGCGAGGAGGATCATCGAGAAGTCCGGCGAGAGACCGAGCGTGGATTCAAGGGGAGCGAGCCTGCTCTCTCATCCGATGGAGAAAGAGCTTGTCAAGAAGATTGCGATGTTTGATATCTCCCTTCTCACCGCAGGCGAGTACCTCTCGCCGAAGGAGGTGGCGAGATACGCCTACAAGCTCTCCGTCCTCTTCAACGAATTTTACGAGGCTCTCCCGGTCATCAAGGCTGAGGATCAGCTGCTTCGCGGTGCCCGTCTCGCGCTCGTCGAGGCCTTCAGCAGGGTTCTCAGACAGGCGCTACTGCTCATAGGGATTTCAGCTCCTGACAGGATCTGAAACGTTGAAACTCGCCCTCGCGGCCTTCGACATGGACGGGACGATCCTTGAAGAGGACAGCAGCTGGGTCGCGCTGCACAAACACTTCGGAACGACGCGGATGGGGAAGAGGGGGTTGAAACTCTACACTGACGGGAAGATTGACTACACGGAGTTCATGAGGCGAGACATAGCTTCATGGCCGAAAAACCTCGCGATAGATGAAGTGAATCGAATTCTTTCGAACTACAAAATAAGAAAGGAGGCTCCCGAGACGGTGAATCGACTGAAAGATTTGGGAGCGAAGATAGCCCTTGTGACTTCAGGCATAGACATACTCGCCGAGCGTGTGGCCCGAGACCTCGGGATAGACTCGTGGATCGCCAATGGACTCGAGACCACCTCGAGAGGGAGGCTCGCCGGTACGGGGATAGGCAGGGTTGACCCCTCGAGAAAAGACCTAGCCTACCTTGGGTTGCTGAGACGGCTCGGCATTCGGCGCGAAAATACAATAGCGGTCGGCGACACGACATACGACGTCCGATTCTTGAAATCGGCGCGGATGGGCTTCTTTCTGACGGAGAAGGGAAAGGTGCCCGACGACTCCCTCATTCCCATAAGTCGGCTGACGGACATATTCCGGCACCTCGAAAGAGAGGATTAGACTCATTCTCAGGTCGCGAAGCCCGAGTTTTTGGAAGAAGCCACTCCTGATGATAACCGGCACTGCAATCTCTCAGAGAGGGTGGTGCAAGTCATCAGCAGGCTTCAGCTAGCTCGCCTGGGCCTGTCCTTCACGAAAAGTTCAATGACCCATCGTAAGATCAGTTTTCAGGGATGAAAAAGGTGTGCAGCAAGCGTTTACAGGGTCGGCACCGACGCGATGCAGTCTTCGGTCGTCAGCCCTGTCTCACTTTGATCGCGTCCTTGCTCTCAACCAGCTACCTCATGAAGAGCTCCTTAGTATTCAACGAGGCTCACGGCGCAAGGATCGACCAGATCCAGCACCCTGACGGGACCTATGATGACCTCGACGACTCTTCGAGAGCAACACGGTGATAATAAGGGTAGGTCACCAGGGAACTTGAGCAAGCAACATTTGAGAAAATGTCTCTGACGTGCTCGCCTCGGTACTCGGAAGTGGGGTCCCCGCGTGGCAAGCCGCTAGTAGAGATAACGAGGCACGCCTAGTCGGTTCTTTCTCGAACAAGGCTTAACTTCAGCAGCGTCGACGAGGTCGCCTGAAGCCCGGTCGTCTAGTGGCCAAGGATAGGGGGCTCTGGAGATGACGAGAGTCATTAGTGACACCCCTTGACCTAGGTTCGAATCCTAGCCGGGCTAGAGCCTCTTTTGGTAAACAAAGCTCATTTCCACACCTAATTCACACATGAGGACGTTTTCTGGTTATTGGCTGAAGGGTCTGGCCGCGCGCGATTCTAAGTCGCCCGGCGGTTTGTGTCAGTCATCATCGTTCCCGGTCAGCGCCGTGTGGGCCTTACGCGCGGAAACGCTTAAATCCCAACAGCACTAATAGGCCTAATATGCCTGTTAGCAAGGTGAACAGAAACTATCAGATGACCATCCCCAGAGACGTTAGGCGAAAGGCCAAGATCGATAGGGGAGAC
>Ga0209237_1003150_pt1 | contig 9996 bp, 7 predicted proteins | sample GraSoi013_1_40cm_2_FD_185820 | JGI IMG/M metagenome (GOLD analysis project Ga0209237, IMG submission 185820) | Grasslands soil microbial communities from the Angelo Coastal Reserve, California, USA - Sample 10_02_2013_1_40cm (SPAdes) (version 2) | ecosystem: Environmental > Terrestrial > Soil >...
TGCACGTGGGCGATGAAGGTCGAGCGCGAGCACCTGCCTCTCGCGACACGACTGGTGGAGGCAACAGCCGCACTGAGCGGCGGCTCGATCGGTCAGGACAAGGAGAATTTCGACGGCCTGCAGCGAGGGATTCCGGGGATGCTGATCTCCGAGCTGGCGGCCAACCCCGCCGTGCGGTTGGTCGAGCGCGAGCAGGTCCAGCACCTGCTGGACGAGCAGAACCTGGGCGCCGCGGGCCGGGTGGACGCGCAAACCGCGGCGAAGATCGGCAAGATCGTCGGCGCGAAGTACGCCATCACGGGAATGTTCATGGATTTCTCCGGCGACTTCCGGCTCGACATCCGGCTCGTCAACGTCGAGACCACCGAGATCGTGCGAGTCGAAGCGGACAAGATGTCGCGGGATCACTTGTTCGACCTGATCCGCACCCTCGCCCAGCGCCTGATGAAGGACGTGAGTCTGCCGCCGCTGCCGAAGCAGGCGTCAGAGCAGCGCATGACCCGCCAGGTGCCGACGGAGGCCCTGACGTACTACTCGCGCGCGCTGCTCTACCACGACCGCGGCCAGCGGGACAAGGCGATCGAAATGTACACGCGGGCCCTCGAGGTCTTCCCGGAGTACGCGGAGGCCCAACAGGGGCTGCAGCGCGAGAAGAACTCGTGACGTTCCGGTGAGCGACCCGTTCAGCCGCCTTGGCGGATCGACGGCGCGCCGGCTCTCCCGCCTGGGAGCGCTGGCGCGCTTCGGCTTTGGCGCCCTGCGCTCCCTCGGCACGTTGCCCGCCGCGGGCCGCGCCGTGGCCCTGCGCGTCACCCTCAACCAGATCCGCTTCACCGCCACCGACGCCATCGGACTCGTCGTCCTGCTGTCCGGCATCCTGTCCTTCCTGGTGATCTCCCAGGCGGTGCGCGAGCTGGGCCAGCTCGGCGCCACCGACTTCATCGGCACGCTCATCGTCGTGGCGATCGTGCGCGAGCTGGGGCCGCTCATCACCGCCCTCACCGTGGCGGGCCGCTCCGGCACGGCGATCGCGGCGGAGCTCGCCACCAACCGCGTCCTCGGCGAGGTGCGCGCCCTCGAGGCGATGGGGATCGACCCGCGCCAGTACCTCGTCCTGCCGCGCTTCTTCGGCTCGCTCGTCAGCGTGTTCGTGCTGCTGGTGGTGTTCGACATCGTCGCCGTGTCCGCCGGTTTCGCGGCGGCGCGCTTCAACGGCATGGTCGCCGGCCGCTACGTCGAGATCGTGCTGCAGGCGCTCGCCCTGAAAGACGTCTGGCTCACGGTCGCGAAGGCCGTCACGTTTGGGGTCATCGTCGGCATCGTCCCCGCGTACTACGGGCTCGCGGTGCGCGGCGCCCCGACCGAAATCCCCATCGCCACGAGCCGCGCGACCGTGACGTCGATCGTCGGCATCTTCCTGTGCTCGGCCCTGTTCGTCGTGATCGGGTGAGACGATGACGACGCCGCTGGCGATCGAGGGAGTCCCGCTCGGGGGGAGCGGGAGGGAGGGGGGGGGGCGCCGCGACGCGGCGCCGCTGACCCTCGCCGTCCCCGCCCACGAGGCGGTGGCCCTGCTGGGCGACGAGGAGAGCGGCCTCGGCCGTCTGGGGGGCTACGCGCTCGGCCTGGAACGCCCGCCCGCCGGTCGCGTCACGGTCTTCGACACCATCATCGCCGACCTGCCCGAGCGGGAACGCTTGGCCTTCCGGCGACGGGTGGGGTACCTTCCCGCCAGCGACGGGCTGCTGCAGAATCTCTCGCTGCGGAACAACGTCGCCCTGCCGCTGCGGTTCGGGAGCGAGGCGAGCCCCAGAGACATCGAAGGCCGGGTCAACGTGATGCTCGTCGCGGCACGCGTGACGGGAGCCGCGGGCTTGCGCCCCGCGCAGGCGAGCGAGGAGGAGTGCCGCCGGGCGGCGTTCGCCCGCGCGCTCGCGTTCGACCCCGCGCTACTGATCCTGGAGCAGCCGTTCGACGCCCTGACGGCCCGCACCTCCGCCGAGCTGCTGGAGCTCGCGCGCGGCGGCGAGACCGCCGAGGGCGCACGCCGCACGATCCTGATCATCGGCCAGGAGTTGCCTGCCGGACTGCTCCGCCGCGTGGAGCGGGTCTACCGGGTCACGCGGGCCGGCGCCCTGGAACGGGAAGCGGTCTGAGCCGAGGTGCCGGTGGAGACCACCCGCCAAGACTTCCTCATCGGTCTCCTGATCGTCTGCGCGATCGCCATCGTCGTGGGCGCGCTCATCGCGACCAGCGGGTGGGGCCAGCACCGCTACGACATCTACGTGCGCGTGGCGAGCGCCGAGGGCATCACGACCGACACCCGAGTCCTGGTGAAGGGCCTCGAGGTGGGCCGAGTCACGCGGATTACGCCGCGGGTGGCCGCGGCCACGGGGGCGATTTCCTTCCTGGCCCGGCTCTCCGTCGCGGAGTCGTTCCAGGACGGGGCGCGGCTGCAGCTGCCCGTCGGCACGCGGGCCCAGATCGAGCAGGTCAACCAGATCTCGGCGGCGGCGTTGATTCGGCTCGAGCTGCCGGACACCGCCGCCCGCGGCCGCACGTTCCTGCAGGCGGGGGACACGATCAGCTCCACTCGACGGGTGTCGCCCCTGGACGCCATGAGCGACGTGGCGGCGCATCTGTCGCAAGAGGTCGAAGCGGTGCTGCACGAGTCCCACCGGACGCTAGCACGGATACAGAGCACACTCGGGCAGGTCAACGAGACGGTGCGGGGCATCACGCCCGACGTGGAAGCAACGCTGCACAACGTGGCCGGTACGATGGAGCGCATGAACGGCATGATCGCCCGAGTGGATCGGGCCGGCTTCCCCGACTCCCTTTCCGCCACGCTGGCGACCTCCCATCGCGCGCTGCAGCGGATCGATTCGCTGACGGGGGCGGCGCAGATCCTGACGGCCGAGAACCGGCGTGACCTGCGGGAAGCGGTCACGAACCTCACGCGGCTCAGCCGGCAGCTCAACCACTTCGCGGACGAGATGTCGCGGCGGCCGTACCGGCTGCTCACCGGCGTGAAGCCCCTCTCCCAACCCCGCGATACGACCCGCCGCGCCGACCCGGTGCGCGACAGCACCCGCCCATGAACTACCTGCTGCTGCACACGCCCGCCTGGTCCCCCGCCGCCCTGTCGGGCGCGCTCACCGCGGCGCGCGTGGAGGCGCGGGTCGTCGCCAGCCACCGGGACCTGGCCCCCGACGATCGCCCGACCGTGTTGCTCCTGGACGCCGACAGTCGCTCGACGTTCCCGCTCGACGTGCTGCGCGGGTTCGTGGACGCGGGAGCATCGGTCGTGGCGCTGGGTCGCCCGGGGGACGAGGACGTGCCCGAGGCGCTGCCGACCGAGCTGCTGTCGGGGTTCGTGCGCCACCCCGCGGGCGCGCGCCAGCTGCTGGTGGCCGTGCGCGCGGGCTTCCGGGAGGCGGCAGCGCGGGCCGAGACCGCACGAGCGCGCGCCGAGGCGGCCTTGCGAAGCCGGGAGATCGGCGAGCTCACGCGGATCGGCGTCGCGCTCGGCACGGAGCGCGACCTCCGGACCCTGCTCGATCTGATCCTCACCCAGGCGCGACGCATCACGCAGTCGGACGCCGGCAGCCTCTATCTGGTCGAAACGAGCGACCAAGGGGCCAAACGCCTGCGGTTCCGGCTGGCGCAGACGTTCTCCAAGCCCGAGGCGCCGTTCGTCGAGTTCACGATTCCGGTAGACCGCTCCAGCTTGGCGGGCTATACAGCGGTGACCGGCGAGCCGCTGGTGATCGACGATGCGTATTTCCTGCCGCCGGACGTCGAGTACACCATCAACCGCTCGTTCGACGAGCGCTGGGGCTACCGCACGAAGTCGATGCTCGTGATCCCGATGAAGGATCACAAGGAGGAGATCATCGGCGTGCTGCAGCTGATCAACCGCAAGCGCAACTTCGACAGCGTGCTCTCGACCCCGGAGGAAGTCGGGCTGCAAGTGGTTCCCTACTCCAAGCGCACGGTTGAGCTGGTGACGGCCCTCGCCGGGCAGGCGGCGGTCGCGATCGAGAACAGCCGGCTGTACGAGGAAATCGAGCACCTGTTCGAGGGCTTCGTGGACGCGGCCGTGAAGGCGATCGAGCAGCGCGATCCGACCACGTTCGGCCACAGCGGGCGCGTCGCGGGCTACACCGAGGAGCTGGCCAGGACGGTCGACCGCGCCAACGACGGCATGTACCGCAACGTGACGTTCACCCGAGAGCAGATGCGGGAGCTCCGCTACGCCGGGCTCCTGCACGATTTCGGGAAGGTGGGCGTGCGGGAGCAGGTGCTGGTGAAAGCCAAGAAGCTCTACCCGCTGCAGCTGGACTTGATCAAGCAACGCCACGCCTTCGTGCGGCGCACGCTGGAGCGCGACTTCTGGCGCAAGCGGGCCGAGTTCCTCGAGCAGCACGGCAAGAAAGGCTACGAGAGCTTCCTCGCCACGCTGGACCAGGAGCAGCGCCGGGAACTCAAAGATCTCGACCGATTGATCGACGTCGTGCTGCAGGCCAACGAGCCGAGCCTGCTGCCCGAGGCGAGCGCCCAGGACCTCACCACGTTCGCCCGCCGCACCTACCGCCGGCTCGATGATGGCGAGGAGCCGCTGCTCACGCCGGAGGAAGTCCGCTTCCTCACGATCCCCAAGGGCAGCCTCGACGAGCAGGAGCGGCTGGAGATCGAGAGTCACGTGACCCACACGTGGCGTTTCTTGCTCGAGATCCCGTGGACCCGTGAGCTGCAACAGGTGCCGATCATCGCCTACGCACACCACGAGAAGCTCGACGGCCGCGGCTACCCGCGCGGCATCGCCGGCGACGCGATCCCGATCCAGACCCGGATGATGACGATCAGCGACATCTACGACGCGCTCACGGCGGCGGACCGCCCCTACAAGCGGGCGGTGGTCCCCGAGCGCGCCCTCGACATCATGACCCAAGAGGTGAAGCAGGGCCAGTTGGACACCGAGCTGTTCCGGCTGTTCGTCGAGGCGAAGGTGTTCGCGCTCCCCTCCCCCTAGCTGAGCAGCAGCTTCACCGACACCAGGAGCAGGAAGCCGCCGAACGCGCGACGCAGCGTGACGTCCCCCAGCGTGCCGGCGAGCTTGGCGCCGAGCAGGGCGCCGACGAAGAGGCCCACCGCGATGAGCGCGGCGTAGGGCAGGTTCACCTGCCCGCGCCTGTAGTACTGGAGCATGCCGAGGAGGCCCACCGGCAGGAGGAGCGCGGCGAGCGACGTGCCGCTCGCGGTGTGCTGATCGAGCTTGAAGAGCAGCACCAGACTCGGCACGATCAGGATGGCCCCCCCGATGCCGAACAGCCCGGAGAGGACGCCCGCGACGAGCCCGAGAAGGCCCACCAGGAAGTAGGTGATCACCGCTCGCTCCTTTCACGTGTCGCCTTCCCCCAGCCGCCGCCACCGGGGGTCTCGATCCGCAGCACGTCACCGGGCGCGAGTCGTACGGCGCCCTTGGCTGGCAGCGGCCGATCGTTCAGCAAGTTCCGCCCGAGCGCTCCGTCGCCCCCTCCCGCCGCGCCACGCGGGGCATGCCGGCGGCGGTCGGTGAGCAGGCTCGCCTCGAAGGACGCGAGCGCCTCGAACTCCCGGACGACCCCGTCGCCACCCAGCCACTTCCCCGCTCCTCCACTCCCCAGCCGCAGCTCATATCTCGCCACCCGCACCGGGCACTCGAGCTCCAATACCTCGACCGGTGTGTTGCGCGTGTTGGACATTCCCACGTGGACGCCCGAGGGGCCGGGGCCGTGGGGGCCGGCGCCCTGACCGCCGCCGATCGTCTCGTAGTAGGTCCAGACTCCACCGGTCCCACTCCCCCCTCCCCCAAAGGTCACGTTGTTCATCGTGCCTTGGCCCTGCGCGGGGACTGGTACGCCGGCGCGGGCGAGTGCCAGAAAGACGACGTCCGTGATCCGCTGCGACGTCTCCACGTTGCCGGCCGCGACGGCGCTCGGCCAGCGCGCGGACACGAGGCACCCGTCCGGCGCACTCACGCGCACGACCCGCTGCACCCCGGCGTTCATCGGCACGTCCTCGGCGAGCAGGGTCCGCACGACGAACAGCACCGCCGACCGCGTCACCGCGAGGGGGCAGTTGACGTTCCCCGGCCCAGCGGGCGCCGTGCCCGTGAAGTCCGCGTGAAAAACGCCCTCCCGAATCTCGACGCGCACGGCGATCGGCAGGTCGGACTCGGTGACGCCGTCGCCCTCCATCCAGTCAGTCGCCTGCCCCCCCCCACTCGAGGCCGCGGGGAGCGCCGCCAAGCCGGCCCGCGTGCGACGCTCGGCGTAATCCATCAGATCTCGCGTGGCCGCGCGCACGCCGTCCCACCCATAGCGCGCCGCGAGCGCCCGGAGCCCCTCAGCCCCCCGCTCCACGGCCGCCCGCTGGGCCGCGAGGTCCCCGTGCCGCATGACCGGCGTCCGCACATTCGCCAGCACGAGCCGCTCCACGTCGGGGGTCAGGCGCACGGGAGGGATCACGATGCCTTCCGCGAACAGGTCGCGGGCGCCGGCCGGCATGCTTCCGGGCTGCATCCCCCCGACGTCCGAATGGTGCGCCCGCACGACGCTGTAGCCACCGATCTGGCCGTCGGCGTCGATCGCCCCGACCAGCGTCAGGTCCGGCAGGTGCGTGCCCCCTGTGTAGGGGTCGTTCAGGAGGAAGATCTCACCCGGCCGCGGCTGGGGTGCGTGGGACTGCGCGCGCACCGCGGCGACCGCGTCCGCCATGGCGCCAAGATGCACGGGGATGTGGGCCGCCTGGGCGATCATCTCTCCCTGGGCGTCGAACAGCGCGGCCGAGCAATCCCGCCGCTCGCGGATGTTGGGGGAGAGCGCTGAGTGGATGAGCACCAGCCCCATCTCCTCCGCGACGCTCGCGAAGGCGTGAGCCATCACCTCCAGGGCGACGGCGTCGAGGCTCATCGGCGCTCCGCGATCAGCGCGCCGCAGGCATGGACGGTGGCCACCCATCCGGACTCGAGCAGGACGGTCGCGTCCGCGCCGGCGAGGACGGCCGGGCCGGCGATCGGGTGTCCGGGTGGCAGGCCTTCCAGCGGCCAGACGTCGGCCGGGACCGGCTGCCCGTGAATCCGCACGGTCCGGTGTCGGGGAGTGAGCGTGCGGCGGGTGCGATTGACCCCGAACTCGGGGGTCGCGACCGGCCGCTCGGCGACGACGCGCACATTCACTACCTCGACCGGCTGATCGGCGTCGGCGAAACCGTAGCGCGCGCGGTGCGCCGTCAGAAAGGCGGCTCGCAGCGCCGCGGGGTCGGGATCGACCACCGAGACCGTCACTTCGTAGCCCTGACCCGCGACGCGGCAGTCCGCCAAGCGGTGCAGGGTCGCCTCGGGCAGCTCCGCCCCGGCCCGCGCCGCGAGCGGCGCGTAGGCCTCCTCCAGCGCGCGGGCGTTCAACGCCGCGAGCGGCAGATGCAGCGAGGCGACCAGGTCCACGCGCGCGGCCGCCGCCGCCAGGCCCAGGGCGCTCAGGACGCCGGGATGCGGAGGCACCACCACCGTCCTCATGCCAAGCGTGTCCGCCAGCGCGCAGCCGAACAAGCCTCCCGCGCCGCCGAACGGAAGCAGTGCCAGGCGCCTCGGGTCCACCCCGCGGGCCACGCTTACTCGTTTCAGCGCGCGCGCCATCACCGCCGCCGCGATCTCGACGATTCCCGCGGCGGCGCCGGCGACGTCGCAGCCCAGCCGGCGCGCCACGGCGCCAAGGACCCGCTCGGCCGCCGCCCCGTCGAGGCGCACCGCGTCGGCCAGCGGGTGGGCGGGATCGAGCCACCCCAACGCCACGCACGCGTCGGTCACCGTCGGCTCGGTGCCGCCACGATCGTAGCAGGCGGGGCCCGGCACGGCACCGGCGCTGCGCGGCCCGACCCGCAGCGCGCCGCCGTCGTCCACCCATGCGATGCTGCCGCCGCCCGCGCTCACCGTTTCGATCAGCACCGCGGGCAGCGCCAGCGGCACCCCGCCCACCACGCCAGCCGTCTCGAACAGGGCCGCGCCTCGCGACACCAAGCTCGCATCCGCGCTGGTGCCGCCCATGTCGAGCGTGAGCAGGTCGGTGATGCCCACCGCTTCCCCCACCAAGCGCGCGCCGACGACGCCGCCCGCCGGCCCCGAGAGCGCCAGCGCGGCGGCGTGCGATGCCGCGGCCTCCGGCGCGAGCGTGCCGCCGCTCGAGGTCATGATGCGTAGCTCGCAGACGCCGCGGCGGCGCGCCTCCCCGTCGGTCCGGGCCACGTACGGGCCCACTACGGGCCGTAAGTACGCTTCGGCGACGGTGGTGCTCGTCCGCTCGTACTCGCGAAAGACGGGCAGAATCTCGTGGCTCGCCGCCACCGGCACCCGCGGGAGCGCGGCGCGCAGCGCCGCCGCGAGACGCTGCTCGTGCAGCGGGTGACGGAAGGCGAACAGCAGCGCCACGGCGACCGCCTCGGCGGGAGGCGCGACCTCGCGCACCGCGTGTGCCACGCGCGCCACCTCGGCGTCGGTGAGCGGCAGCAGCGGACCGTTCGGTCCCATCCGCTCGGCGACGCCGACCACGCGCTCGCGTGCGAGTGGCGGCGCGGGGTGGTCACGCGCCAGATCGTACAGATCGGCGCGGTCCTGGCGCCGCAGCCAGAGGAGGTCCTCGAATCCGGCGGTGGTAACCAGGACGACCTTCGCTCCCCGACGCTCGAGGAGCGCGTTCGTCGCGACGGTCGTGCCGTGAACGAGAACGTCAACGGGCTCGCGCTTCCCGCTTCCCGATTCTCGTGTCTCGAACTCATCAAGCGCTCGGAATAATCCGACTGCCGGGTCCTCGGGCGTGCTCACCACCTTCCGGACCTCGATCGCCCCGTCGCCCGCCAGCCCTACGAGATCGGTGAACGTGCCGCCGACATCGACCCCCACCCGGCAACTCACTTTCCTCTCCGAGTGCGGAATGCGGAATGCGGAATGCGGAATTTAACGCGCCCCGTTCGTGTCCCGATGGCGGCTTCGGCGAACGACCCGCGTCCGATCAACTCCGCACTCCGCATTCCGCACTCCGCATTAGTCTGCGCTCCCCTTCCACTCTTGCACCACGAGCGCGCCGCCGAACCCGAGTGTCGCCAGCACCGAGAGCAGGCCGACCCAGTCTCCCAGCCTCACGTACAGCGGGACAACGTCGCTGGTGCGCAGCTGATCCGCCACGACGGCTTCCCGCCCGAGCGTGGTCTGATCGTACGCGTGGCCGAGCGGATCCACGAACTCCGTGATTCCCGTGTTGGCCGCGCGGGCGACGCCCATGCGGTTCTCGATCGCCCGCATCACCAGATGGGAGGCGTGCTGGTACGGACCGGCCGTGCGCCCGTACCAGCCGTCGTTGGTGATGTTCACGAGGAAGTCCGCGCCGGCGCGACGATAGCCGCGCGCCAGGTCCTCGAAAATCGACTCGTAGCAGATGATCACGCCGAAGCGACCGACGCTGCTCGGATAGAGCGGCAAGGTCTGTCCCCGGCCGAACCCGCCCGACCAGCGGTCGAGCCAGGGCACCTTGCGGAACCACGCCGCCGGCACGAACGGGACGCGCTCGACGACCGGCACGAGGTAGTGCTTCTCGTACACCGGCCAGCCGCGCCACCGGCCGGTCGAGTCGTAGAAGAAGGCGGCGTTGTAGGTGCTGTAGCCGCCGGCCGTGTACTCCACGTGCACCGCGCCCGTGAGCACCGGCGTGTGACCCTCGGCCACGAACGCACCGATCGCAGCGTCCCAGGTGGGGCGTTGCACCAGGTAGCCCGGGACCGCCGACTCCGGCCAGATGATCAGCGCGGGGCGGGCCTGCGCGCGGACGCGTCGTGAGAGCGCCAGGGTGATGGCGATGATGCTGTCACCCGGTGCCTCCCATTTCTCGCCATACCCGATGTTCGGCTGGACCAAGCCCACGACGCCGGCGACGCGCACCGGGAGCGTCCGCTGCCGCCACA
>Ga0209237_1003154_pt1 | contig 9990 bp, 9 predicted proteins | sample GraSoi013_1_40cm_2_FD_185820 | JGI IMG/M metagenome (GOLD analysis project Ga0209237, IMG submission 185820) | Grasslands soil microbial communities from the Angelo Coastal Reserve, California, USA - Sample 10_02_2013_1_40cm (SPAdes) (version 2) | ecosystem: Environmental > Terrestrial > Soil >...
CGCGGCCATCAGATCCTGCGTCGGCCTCGTCTCGACCTTCGTGACCGACGGCAATTCCTTGCCCTCGACTTTCGCCTGGATGAGCGCCATCAGGGCGTCCCGGTAACGGTCCCGGAACTTTGACGCGTCAAACTCCGTCACGAGCGTCTTGATGAGCTGAAGGGCCAGATCGAGCTCCGCGTCGGAGATCACGACGGGTCGGGTCGCGGGGATCTCGGGTGGCGGCTTCACCTCATCTTGGTACATGAGCGTCGTGAGGACCAGGCTACCGTCGAACGGGCTGATCGCGACGAGCTGCTCCTTCTTCCAAAGGACCGCACGGGCGAGCGCGACTTTTCCCGTCCGCATGAGCGCCTGGCGGAACAGCTCGAACGGCTTCAGGCTGATCTCCTCCGGCCCGAGGTAATAGTTCCGCTCCCGGTACAGAGGCGAAATCTCCGTCGCGTCGACGAAGCCCGCGACTTCGAGCGCCCTTGTCGCCTCGAGCGGAATTTTCTCGAAGTCCTCGTCCTTCAGGATGACGTATTGCCCTTTCGCGTACTCGTAGCCCTTCACCATATCCTTCGAGTCGACGGGGACGTTGTCTTTCGGGCAGATGTACGGCCGCTTCAGGGCGGTCATGCACGTCGCGTGCAGCGTCGTGAAAGAGAGGTCCTTCGTCTCGGTCGCGCCGTACAGTTTGACGGGGATGTTCACCAGGCCGAACGCGATCGCGCCACTCCACAAGGCTCGGGCCATTGTCGGTCCTCCAGAGGAATTCAAACGAAGGGCCATGAGGCTCTTAACAATTTGTCCTCCGCGTTAACCTTGTTTAAGGTTGACTTGCGCGCCGCGGGCCACCAACGTCGTGCCGATTGCGCAATCGATATCGCGGAGGAAGGGCAATCAGCACCGGATGAGCGGTCCTCCGGCCGGTCCCCCTCCTGAAACCCCGATCTCTGTCCCATCCTCCGGATCTCCGCCGTACGGAGCCCTGCCGTTTCCACAGATGTACTATCCTGCCCCACCACCGCGGCGCGACAACCTGGCTTTGATCATCGTCGTCGTTGTCGTCGTGGTCGTCCTCGTCTCTGTGGTCATTTCGGCCGTCTTGTACATCCTGGTGTCCGGTTTAATCAGGGCCCCGAATCCTCCACCCATCGTCGCCTTCGGGCCTGTCGAGATGACGGGAGGGAACGCGAGCATTGATGTCTCGACTTCCCGCGAAATGGCTCCCTCGAGTCTCCAAGTCAGGCTAATGGCGAATGCCTCGGGGAGTTCGAACAGCATGCCTCCGCCGAACGGCTCAATCGTCTTGATCGCCGGGGGCTACATTCTGCGTGTGTTTTGGCTCGATGAAGACAACGATCAGCTCTTCGGTTCTGGCGATGTGCTGAGGGTCACCGGAGACTCAGCCCCCTTGCCGGGTTCGACGACGTTCAGGTTGGATCTCCTGGCCACGGGGATGCTCGCGGGAGTGACCTGGATAACCCCCTGATCACGTCTCGCGCACCGTCATTGAGGCAGATGCCAAGCGACGCCTTGGCCCGGGGAGTTCAACGGCCACTCGGATAGCGTGCCGCGAAGAGGTTCTCCGGAAATCCGAAACCGAGCTTGCCGGTCGTGGCGTACCGGTACAACGCCGCCACCAAGATGCTCTGAGCTGCGGAGCCGACGAGGCCCAGGATTAGCCAGTAGACGACCGCGATCCCGAAGCCAATCACCAGACCGGTCACTCCGCCGACGGCGAACCCGAGGAGGGGCACCAGCAACGCAGGGAGCGCGAGCAAGACGATGATCCCGCCCAGCGACAGGTATCCGCCCGCGGCCTCGCCCCACGTCTGTCGCAAGAGGGATCCGCTTCGCTTCACCGCAGCCCATGGCCCGATCTTCTCGAAGATCAACACCGGCACGACGAGGTATGTGATGATGCCCCAAGCGGCGCCAAAAGCTCCCGCGATGATCCGTCCGATGAAGCCGAACCGCTCGGCGATCGCCCGCAGGATCAGGCCGACCGTGGCGGTCACCAACGCCCAACCGGCGATCCGGCGAATGTTCTCTCTCGCTACCTTCAGGCCATCCGAGATCGTCGGGTCGCCGCCGTTCAGTCGAATCATCGCGGCGCCCATCACGGCGGCATTGAAGTAGATCGACACGAAGAACGTGACGAAGTAGACGATCGCGAGTCCCACATAGAAGAGCCAGAATCCGAACACGTCCGAAGGCGCGGTCAGGAAGAAGATGGTGATGAAAAACAGAATCCAGACGGCGCCGGTGATCAAGAGGGAGAGGAACGGGAGAAGGATGAGTCCCTTTTCCTTGCGAAGGACGCCCAGGCTCACCTTCGTCAGCTGCCAGCCGATCCGCAGGCGCTCCAGGAACCCGAGCTTTCGCGGCGCGGGAGAATACGGCGAGGACGGGACCGTCGGCGTAGGGGCCCACATGGGAATCGGTCGCCCATGCGAACTTCTCCATTTGAACCCTCCGCCGGAATCCCGCTCCGGGGAGAGCCGGACCGTGCCCGCGGCGACAGCCGCGGAAGGCATCCGGGCGGCCCGGGAGCCGAGTGAGTCCGCCTGCGACGTCTAGATCGTCCAGGCCCCGTCCTGAATCACGGTCTTTCCGCCAATCTCCACGGTCCCGTGGACGAGCGATGCCGAGAACCCGTAGCTGCTGTCGTTCTTGCCGCCCGCATCGCGGTTGTCCCCGATGCCGATGCTCACGGTACCGGACACGATGCTGTTCTGCAGGAATCCGGGCAGCGCCTTCGGGTTCAATCCGAATCCAACCCCGCCGAATACGTCCTTCGCGCCCGTGGCCTCGGCCCAGTTCGTCTGCGCGAACTGCACGTTCTTCTTCGCAGAAAAGTCCGTCACCTTCCCGTTCCGGAACGTCCAAGAGAGGCCTTCGATGAGCCGGCCGCGCTGCGGGATCGAGACATCCGCCACGAAGGTGCCGCTGGCACTCTCTTCCACCGGGGCGACGCCGACCTCTCCGGTGGGCAGGTCGACCGACCGGCTCGCGAGCGTGCCGACGGCGAGATCCTCATCGCTGATGACCCCGTCGTGGATGTACGGCTTCCGCTCAGTTCCGGCGAGGCGGAACTTCAGTTTGGTCCCGTTGTCGGCGGTCACGCGGACATCGACAGGGTTGGAAATGAGACCGGCGACGAGCTTGCCGAGCGACGCCAGCCGCTCTTGGTTCACCACGCTAGCCGCCTCGACCATCGCCTTCCATTTCGCGTAATTGAATCCGTATGTTTTCGCCCGCTCCCGGGTGACCGAGCCAATCGCGACGGCGACGTTCTTCGGCATCTTCTCGAACGCCTTGTCGGCGTGAGCCTTCTCTCCCTCGAACATCGCGGCGAATTTCTCCCGAGGAACGGTCGCCATGGGGGCGGGATTGCGTGGGCCGAAGAACCAGATGTACGAGTTTACGTAGTCGAGGAGGCCCACGCAGTGACCTGAAACCCGATGGAGACTCTCGACGGAATAGTTCTTGAAATTCCCGTAGAACAAGGCGTCCGTATCGAGCCAGAGCGCGGGATCGGCCCCCGCTTTCTGGCATTCCAACGCGGTCTGCTCCGCGAGTTCAATCGTATGCGGATACGTCGAGATCAGCACGACCTCGTCCGGTTTCGGTCGAAGGCTTCCCTTCACGATGCTTTTTGCCAGCGTTTGCGAACTGACCAATAAGATCCCCCGGCCCCGTATGCTCGATGGGGCATAAACGGATTCCGGGTCGATGTTCTCAGGGTCGCGAGCCGAGTGAACGCTTATCCGGGCGGCCCGCGTATCCGCTGCCCGGGGGTTCTCCCTTGGAGCGCAAGGGTCTCGTCATTGGCTCGATCGGCGTTGTCGTCGGACTCGTCGTCCTCTCGATGTCGAACGCGGTCACCGCGCGGATCGACTTCAGCAAGCCGCTCGTGATCGGCTTTGCCGCGGGAGATGACTGGGAGCCGGACGTCGCCGCCGACGGCAGCGGGAACGTGTACGTCGCGTGGGGCCACTTCGGCGGGGTGCCCGGCTGCGGCACATGCTCGAGTCCGGCCGCGATGATTGAGGTCTCTCACGACGGCGGCACGACGTGGGGCGCAACGAAGCCGCTGAACCCGACGCCGAATCCGCAGGGCAATTTCCAGGTCGACCTGCAGGTCGCCGTGAACTCCGCCGGCATGGTCTTCGTCGCGTACCTCGATGGCAAGAATACCGTGGCGCAGCGCTCCGAGGATCATGGCGAGACGTTCACCGCACCGATCGCCGTCAACGGGGACGTCAAGAACGGGCCGACCGACAAGGTGGGCCTCGCGGTTCGCGATTCCGATGTCTACGTGAGCTACAGCGTCGCGCAGAAGTTCTTCGTCGCCTCGTCGCACGACGGCGGGAAGACGTTCGCGTCCGTCCAGGTCAATCACGAGACGAGCACGTACGGTTGGACGCTCACCTCGGGCGGCGCCGTCGACACGCACGGGACCGTCTACTTCAGCTGGGTTGGAATCAAGCAGAGCGGCAACGCGCTCGGGCTGCAGGATCTCTTCGTCACGAAGTCATCGGATGGCGGGCAGTCCTGGACGACGAGTTACGCCGAGCGCGGCATGCCACCCGGTCCCGAATGGAAGAATTGCTGCGGTTGGGATTTCTGGGGACCGCAAGTCGTCGTGACGGTCGACGCATCGGATCGCGTCTACGTCTTGTACAACGCGGGAACGCGCGACAACGGCCCACCGAGCGTCTGGTACCGATCGTCGTCGGACGGCGGCGCGAGCTGGTCCACACGCGTCGCGATCCACTCGTCGATCGGGAACGCATGGGCGCTCTTTCCAGCGATCGAGGGTGGCAGGGCCGGCGAGGTCCATACGGCGTGGATGGACAACCGCACTGGCCAGTACAACATGTGGTACCGCACCTCCACAGACGGCGGTGCGACTTGGAGCCGCGAGATCCAAGTCTCTCAGTTCGCCGCCGGATTCCCGTACAAGACCGCAGACGGTTTTGCATTCCCCTACGGCGACTACGATGCAATTGCCTGGGATGGCACTCACGTCCACCTCGCGTGGGGAGAGGGTCCGAGCTACCAGGGCCCGGGCAACATCTGGTACGCGACCTCGTGAGCCGAGCGGAAACAATCGAGGTTGCCCCCGGTCACCGACTCGAATTCATCCGCCCGAGACGGGAAACTACTTATTGGAAAGGAGGCTACGCGGGCGCCGGCGACCCGGTGAAACGCTCTTCGCGGGCCTGGAAGAAGCGCGGAAAGATGCGCTGGAAGTGGCGCAAGAAGCGGATGCGCCGGCGCAAGCGCGAACAGAAGATGCGGCAGCGGTGAGCGGTCGATTACGGCAAAAGTACTAGGCGACTCCGCGTGATACGTCGTAGCATGCGCGGGGAGCGGTTCACTCCCGGCCTCGCCTTCATCTTGGCGGGACTCGGGATCCTCTTCGTAACCGGCGCGTTCGAAGCCGAGATCGTCTTGACGAGCGGACTAGGTACGCCAAGCTACCTCGGCGCGACGGACCTTGTTCGTCTATCCGCCGTTCCGTGGGGCCTTGGCCTGTTGTTTTTCGGATACGCAATCGACCATCCCGAGGTCTTGTGGGACCGGGTCCGCGGTCGTCGCATCCTCGCGACGTTCCTCCTCTTTGCGGACGGCGCACTCCACATCGTCGCCATCGGGGAGCACGTTGAGTCGATTGTCGTCACGTTCTTCCTCGTCCTCGCGCCCCTTGAGTTCATCGGGGGCTTCACGATCCTGCGCGCCTCTCGGCCGATCGTTTGGGCCTGGCTATTGGGAGCGCTCGTCTTGATCGGTTTGTACATCGCCTCCCGGCTGGTCGTCTTCCCGTTCATAAGCCAACAGTACGTATTCGGCCCGGTGGGACTCATCTCGAAAACGATCGAGGGCGTCCTTGCGTTTGCACTCGCGCAAGAACTCTGGACTACTTCGGTGGCGCGCCGTCCGCGCGCGGCTCGACCCGCGACGCAAAGTTAGATATCCCCGCCGCTCTTGCGCGACCCACGAGTCCCATGGGGACGTAGTTTAGCCTGGTAGAATTACGGGCTCCAGTCATGGGCTTGATGGCGAACGGGTTTGCTGATTCCGGTGATGACAGACTGGAGCGCTGACCCATGGTTCGCAGAACACGCGTGGGTCGCTCCCCGCGTGGGAGAAACCCGTCGATCAGGGTTCAAATCCCTGCGTCCCCATGCTTTTTCGATACAGCTGAATTGAAACCTTGGCTCGCGCTCCCGTGCCCGGTCGTCGCGAGGGTTTAAGGAGGCGAACTTTCTCCCGCCGCGGGAGATTCCCATGCCGATCGACCGCAGGCGACTTCTTCAGGTCATGGCGATCCTCGGGGCCGTCTGCGCGTATGCGACGATCGTTGTCGGAGGCACGGTACGCGGAATGGCAGCAGGACTCGCGTGCCCCGATTGGCCGTTGTGCAATGGGTCGGTGGTCCCGGACCTGGCTGACACCGGAATCCTCGTGGAGTACATCCACCGCATGGTGGCGGCGTTGACAGGGATCTTCATGTTGTCGACCCTCGTCGCTGCCGTGCTCTGGTTTCGCCCGGAGATGCGAATCGTCACGCTTTCCGTCATGAGTTTCGCAATCCTCGTCACGCAGGTGGCGGTCGGCGCGCTCACGATTACGTCGGGGAACGACTGGGCCGTCGTCACGATCCATCTCGCCCTCGGGACCGCGACGCTCGCGTCCGCACTCATCGTGGCGCTGGTCTCTCTCTGGCCCTCGAATGCCTTGGCCGGGTCCGCCGCGGCGTGAGCTTCACTCGACGAAGAAATGGACGAGGCTGATGGCGATGAATCCGACGGCCGTCCATAGGGGCCACCGGATGCCGCGATCCGCAGCCGCGATCGGGAGGAACCCGCGAACGAGCAGGAGGAGCCCAAGGCTCGCCTCCATTGCCGCCAGGAACGTCGGAATGGACACTTGGACGGAGGAGCGAAGCGAGCCCCTGTAGAGGCTGAAGACGACGCCAGGAATGTAGGCGCCGACGACGGATGCGATTGAGACGAGAAGGAGGGCGAATGCCGGCCTTGCCTTCCAAGCCGCCCAGATCGCAGGTACGACGACCAAAGATCCTTCCACGAACCGATGGACTACAGTTGCGCTGACCGTGAGCCCGTCCAATTGGACCGATGGGACGACACCTCCAACAAAATCTCGGCCAAGGACCAGACCATCCGCAAAGCTGTGCAGCGCGAGAAAAGCGACAGCGACACAGAGGATGCGGTTCGGTTCCGTCCGGATGAACGGCCCCTCAAGCAACGACCAGGCGATGCCTGCCCCGACGACGAGCCCGAGAAACGCGACCGCAATCGCGATTGGAGGGTCGCCGAAGAGCGACTTGTTCACGAGGACCGCGGCCATCGCGTGCCCCAAGGCCAAGAACGCGACGACGCCGGCGAGGAACCCCCAGGTCGCCTCCCGGTGTGCGAGCACGAACCCGCGTAGGGAATAGAGAAGAATCGCCGCAAGCGGAATCACCCCCAGCCCGATTGCGAGGACGGCCAGATCCGTCATCGCGGTCCCTCATCGCATTCGCTTGGCCGCGCGCAAGGCGCGGACGTGATAGACCGCCGCAAACACGAGGACGAACCCGAGCGCGCCGAGCATGATCCCGGTGATCAACGGCAGCGCGGCCCGCGGGAGTTCGGTTGGCGGTCCGCCGACGATCGATATGCTCCCCGTCATGGTGAACGGATGGACACCACACCGATACGTCCAATTCCCGGTCTGATCTGCGATGAATGGCCACACAACAACCTTGCCAACGGGGGAGTTGAAAATGGGAGAAACAGGTTCGGCCGGAGACACTGCCTTGTCATCGTTGTAGTCGATGAACCAGCTATGGTCCGCGAGGTCATGTCCAATGAGCGTGAGTGTCACCTTCGTTCCCCATAGGACGAGCAGAGGCGGCCCTGGCTCGCGGATCGTCGCATTTGAGAACCCCCAGCCAAGTCCTGCGTCGCCGTAGAACGTTAGGTTCACCGGCCTCGGTTCTTCCAGGACTTGAATCTTCCCGGTCATCGAATTCGGATGCATCCCGCAGCGATATGTCCAATTGCCCGGTTGCAGCGCGGAAAAACTCCACACGAGTACCAAAGGATTTCCTGGCCCGTTGAAGGGTGGCGAATTCGGTTCGTTGCCGTTCGGTACGAAGCTGTCGTCGTAGTCGATGAACCAGCTATGGGCCAGCGGATCGTTCCCAACTAGAGTGAGGTTCACCGTGTCTCCGTAATACACGGTGATGTTTGGGCCAGGGTTTGCAATCGTTGCATTTGAGAACCCCCAGCCCAAACTGGCGTTCCCGTAGAAGGTGAAATTGACAGGCCAGACCCCTGTCCGGGCGGGCAGCGGAGGGTCCACCGGGAGATTGCTGCCCGGGGCCGCGGCATCCGGAGTGAGCGTGTGCCCGGACGCCACCGCAGCGCCAAGCACCATAACAACCACCGCGAGGTTCGCGGCCCATGCACAGATGCGAATCATCGCGTCGCCTCGGACTCCTCGGCCCTCACTTCACCACGTGGAGCGTCGCCGTCATCGTGTAGTGGTTGAGGCCGCAGAACTCCGCGCACCGGATCGCGTAATCGCCGGGTTGGAGCGATTGGAACCAGTACGTGTTCGTGTGGCCGGGGATGACGTCGATCTTGAACAGGAAATCCGGAAGGTAGAACGAGTGCGCCACGTCGAAGGAACGCAGGATGAGCTTGACGGTCAGGCCGGCTTTCACACTGAACGCACCGGTTGTGTTCAGCGATGTGAACGTCCCCGTGCCGTTCAGCCACGTGCCGTTCCGGATGTAGGTGATGTTGAAATTCCAGAACCACTGGTGTGCGTTGATCTCGACGATCACATCCGGATGCTGCGGAATCGTGTCGGTCGTGATGAGCGTCTGAAACGCCGCGACGCCCACGACGACCAGGATGATCGCCGGGATGATCGTCCACATCGTCTCGAGGCGGCGGTTGTTGGTCTGCGGGTTCGTCGGTCCCTCCGTGTGGCCCTTTCGCACCCGGAACTTCAACACGGCGTAGGCCACGAGGCTCATGACCAAGATGCCGATCCCGATCGCCGGCACCAGGACGAGATAGAAGAGCTGATCCGTCGCCTGCTGACCGGTCGAGATGCCCTCGGCCCGCGCGTTTCCTCCGAGGAACCCGATGGACAGGGCGAGCGCCGAGGCCACCAGGCCGTTCCGTCGGAGGCCCGACATCGCTTGGCGAAACTCGCTTTCCTCTAAAGTATTTGTGGTGGGACGATACGAGTTCTCCGGCGGACGCCGCTCGAACGCACCCGGTGGAAAGCCTTATGTCGGATTCCGGGGTACGGGACGCGGCGGCCCATCGGGAGAGGCCACCACCCGGGGTTTCAGGGATGGCGGGCGAAGTCGTCACCGCATACCGTCATCGGAACGCACCAATCGGCGTGTTCCGCTGGCTCACCACGACGAACCACCACGAAATCGGAATCCTCTACCTCGCGAACTCGTTTCTGTTCTTCATCATCGGCGGCATCCTCGCCCTGTTGATGCGGACGGAGCTCGCCTACCCGGGACCGACCATCGTCGACGCGAACACGTATTCCGAATTGTTCACGATGCATGGGACCACGATGATCTTCCTCGTGTCGATCCCGATCCTCGCGGGCTTCGGGAACCTGATGGTCCCGCCGCTCATCGGCGCGAAGGACATGGCGTTCCCGCGGATCAACGCGCTGAGTTTCTGGATCATCCCGGTGGCTGGCGTGATCATGTGGCTCGGCGCCGCGAACATCGGATGGACCGGCTACACGCCGTTGAGTGTGTACGACCGGAGCCCGGGCGTCGACATGTGGATCGTCGGGTTGCAGCTCCTCGGGATTTCATCGACCGCGGGCGCGATCAACTTCCTCGTGACGATCTTGCGGCACCGCGCTCCCGGGATCACGTTCAAGAATCTCTCCCTGTTCGTCTGGTCGATCCTCGTCACGCAGGGGCTCGTCCTCCTGGCG
>Ga0209237_1003156_pt1 | contig 9987 bp, 8 predicted proteins | sample GraSoi013_1_40cm_2_FD_185820 | JGI IMG/M metagenome (GOLD analysis project Ga0209237, IMG submission 185820) | Grasslands soil microbial communities from the Angelo Coastal Reserve, California, USA - Sample 10_02_2013_1_40cm (SPAdes) (version 2) | ecosystem: Environmental > Terrestrial > Soil >...
CGTGCGGTTGAGGAACCGGGTCAGGTGGTCGCCACGCGCGTGGGTATAGCTGATCGAGGCCGCGAGGTCGTTCGCAATCTGACGCTCGTAGCCGACCGTCAGATTGATGGTCCGCGGGTTCTCGAAGTTCCGAGCGAACACGTACACGTCGGGCTGGAACGGCGTTCCCGTCTGCAGCGGCAACAAGCTGTCGAACGCCGGCGGCGGGAGGAACCCGACAGTCCCGCTCGAGCCGAACAGGGTCTGGCCCAGTGAGCCGTTGGTGCTGCGAGCGCTGGCAAGGTTCAGCCCCGGGATACGCGCGTAGTAGATCCCGGCGTTCACGCGCAACACCTGCTGCCCATCGGCATTCGGGTCCCAGGCGATTCCCAGCCGCGGCTGCCACATCTTCTTGTCGGACGGGATCGTACCGTCCGACGGGAAGGTAAAACTCCCTTTCGCGTTGGTCACGGTCTGCCCGATCCACGGCGCGAAGAACACCTGCGAAGGGGGCGTGATCGGGTCCGGTTCGATCTGCGCTTCCCACCGCAGGCCGTAGTTCAGCGTCACCTTGGCGGAGGGTTTCCACGTGTCCTGCAGGTACACGGCGAACTCGTTCTGGGTGATCGTCTGCGTCCCCGCCTGCTCCACCGTATTCGTGCCGACCCCCGACTGCTGCAAGTACAGAATCACGGGACCGCTGATCGTGGTGCCGACGGGACAGGTGAAGCCGGGATAGACACCGCTCTGCCCGTTCGAGCACTCGATGTAGTGCGAGCCCTGGTTGACAAAATTCTCGAAGCCATGCACGCTCGTGAACGCCATCCGTCCGCCCGCGAAGCCGACGAACACCTGCGTGGTGGCCGTGCGGTTCCACTCTCCGCCGAACTTGAACAGGTGGTTGCCGCGGGCGATGGACACGTTGTCGAGCAACTGAATGCGCGTGTCGTGATCGTCCCGGATCGGCAGGAAGAACGGCAGCCCGAACCGGAAGGTCCACATCGGTGTCATGGAACGGCACCGCGGCCCCGAAGATCGACGAGACGCCCGTCGTGTCGCCGCGGGGGTTGGTGGGGCCGCTGTACGGGCGCGGGCGATCCTCGCGGGAGTACTGGAACCGGAACTCGTTGGACGTGCGCGACGACAGGAACGACACCAAGCTCCCGTTCACCGCGTGCGACCGGTCCTTTTCCAGGCCGTTGGCACTGGCGCCCCACGTGTCCACGTCGAACGTGCCGTTCTTCTGCTCCGACCACGTGTAGTTGTACTTGAGCGACAGGTTGTGCCGATCGGACAGCCGGAAATCGAACTTGGCGAGGGCCGCCCGCGCATCGTTGGTGCGTGCGATCGGGCCGAAGTCGCTCGCGAGCACGGGATACCGGGCTGTGAGGAAGGTCTTGAGTGAGTCGAGCTGCGGGCTGGACGGTCGAGTCTTCTGCTTGACGTCGTGGTAGATCTGCTGGTCGTACGCGAAGAAGAAGAACGCCCGGTCCCGCTTGATTGGGCCCCCCAGCGTGAACCCGAACTGATTCTGCGAGAAGTCGGGCTCGAACTTCGTGACCAGGCCAGTCGGGGACGTGTGCTGAGGCGAGCCCGAGATCTGGTCGAACTTCCCGAAGTAGTGCAGCGACCCCTTGGTCTCGTTGGTCCCTGACTTGGTGATCACGTTCACGAAGCCGCCGGACGAGCGCCCGAACTCGGCGTTCGCCCCGCCCGCGACCACCACGAGCTCCTGCACGGCATCGAGGTTGAACGTGAATGCCGGCCGCTGCCCACCGCGCTGCTCCCCGAAGAAGGGGTTGTTGAAGTCCGCGCCATCCACTGAGACGTTGTTGTGAATGCCCCGCTGCCCCGCGACGGTCAACTCGTCCCCATCCGGGCCTTGCACGATCGCCACGTTGGGCGTGAGCAGCGTGAGGTTGAGAAAGTTGCGCCCGTTGTTCGGGAGGCCTGTCACCGCTGCCGCGTCCAGCGGCGTCGCCGCCGCCGATTGGGTCACGTTCACCACCGGCTGGGTCGCCTCGACGGTCACGGCGGCAAGGGTGACCGCCGCGAGCGGCAGCCGCAGCGCCACCGTCTCCCCCACCCCCAGCGCGATCCCCGTCCGCTTCACCTCGGCGTACCCGACCGAGCGGGCGGTCACGTCGTAGGTGCCGAGCGGGAGCAAGGTCCCGGTGAAGTTGCCGGCGGCGTCGGTGGTCAGCGTGCGCGTAAAGTTGGTGTTCGCTTCGTGCAGGATGACCGAGGCGTTGGCGACGGGCGCGCCGTTCGGATCCGTGACGACACCGCGAATGATGCCGGTGGTGGCCTGGCCTTGAGCGCCGAGCGGCGCCGGCGACGTGAACAACACAAGCGCCGCGCCGATCAGGAGACATGAGAGGCGCGCGAGGGAGCGGGTTCCGCACGTCATGACCGAGAGCCTCCGGGGAGTGGTTCGAACACTAGGGCGGGGTTGAATTAGCACCCAACAGCAAAGGCGGCAAGGGGCGGCAAGGTCGGCAGCGTTGCCCCATCTTTACTTGCAATGCAGAATCCCGACATCGCCCGGTTGTTCGACGAGGTGGCCGATCTCCTCGAGATCCAAGACGCGAATCCGTTTCGGGTGCGCGCCTACCGCAACGCCGCGCGCACCATTCGGGATTTCCCCGAGCCACTTGCCGACCTGGTGCGCGCGGGGACCAAGGACCTGACCGACATCGCCGGCATCGGCGACGACCTGGCCAAGAAGATCACGGCGATCGTCACCACCGGTGAGCTGCCGCTCCGCAAGGAGCTCGCGAGCAAGCTGCCCGCCGGGCTGCTGGACCTGCTGCGCATTCCCGGCCTCGGGCCCAAGCGCGTGAAGCTGCTCTACAAAAAGCTCAAGGTGAAATCGGCGGCCGACCTCGCCGCGGCGCTCGACACAGGCAAAGTCCAGAAGCTCAAGGGCTTCGGGCCGAAAATGGAAGAAAAGATGCGCGCGGGGATCGGCCAGGCGCAGGTCGGAGAGCGGCGCCTGCTGCTCAACGAAGCGGAGGTACAGGCCACCGCGGTCGTCGCGTATCTCGAGGCGGGCGGGGGCATCGCGCAGATCGAGGTCGCGGGGAGCTACCGGCGGCGGCGCGAGACCATCGGGGACCTGGACATCGTCGTCACGGCGGACGGGAAAGACAGCGCCAAGGTGATGGACCGGTTCGCCACGTACGGCGAGGTGGCGGAAGTCATCTCGAAGGGGGAGACCCGGGCTACCGTAAAGCTCCGCGGCGGGCTCCAGGTGGACCTGCGCGCCGTGGAGCCCGACGCCTACGGCGCGGCGCTCGTGTACTTCACCGGCTCCAAGGCCCACAACATCGAGCTCCGCAAGATCGCCCAGGAGCACGGCTACAAGCTCAACGAGTACGGCCTGTTCAAGGGCACTCGCCGCGCCGCCGGCAAGACCGAGCAGGACGTCTACGCGACGCTCGGCCTCGATTGGATTGCGCCCGAGTTGCGCGAAGCACGCGGCGAGATCGCGCTCGCGCGCGCGCACCGCCTGCCGAAGCTCGTCGAGCTGGACGAGATCCGGGGCGATCTGCAGATGCACACGAGCGCCACCGATGGGAAGGGGACCATCGAGGACATGGCCCACGCGGCGCGCGCGTTGGGCTATCAATACATCGCCATCACCGACCATTCCAAGCGTGTGACGATGGCGCTGGGGCTCGACGCGAAGCGGCTGCGCGCGCAATGGAAGGCGATCGATGTGTGGAACGCCACCAGCGGGAGGGGGGGCTTCACGATCCTCAAGAGCGTCGAGCTCGACATCCTGGAGAATGGCAAGCTCGACCTGCCGGACGACGTGCTGGCCGAAGCGGACTATGTCGTCGCGACCATCCACTACGGGCTCAATCAATCCGGGAAGGAGCTGACCCGGCGCCTGGTGGGCGCGGCGGAGCACCGGTGGGTCGACACGATCGGACACCCGACCGGGCGCGTCCTGGGACGGCGCGAGCCCTACGCCTTCGACTTCGAGTTGCCTGCTCGAGCTGAACGGCCACCCCGAGCGCATGGACCTCCCGGACACCCTCGCGGCGGCGGGCAAACAGCACGGCGTCCGGTTCGTGCTCTCCACCGACAGTCACCAGCCGGGGAACCTGCCGTTCATGAAGTACGCGCTCTACCTGGCAAGACGCGCGGGACTGGAGGCCGCGGATATTCTGAATACCCGGCCCTTGGCGGAGTTTCGGAAGGGACTAAAAAGGGCGGTAGAAGGCGGCAGAGGGCGGTAGAGGTCCTCTCCCGTCCTTTACCGTCCTCTACCGACCTCTACCGCCAATTCCAGCTGGACGACCGGTGCAAAACTCTTGCGGTGATGAGGCGTGAAGCCGAGTGCCGCGAGCGCGGCCAGGTGGTCGGGGGTGGCGTAGCCCTTGTTGTTCGCCCAGGCGTAGGAGGGGTGGCGGGTCGCCAACAGCTGCATCAGGCGGTCGCGCACGGTTTTCGCGATCACCGACGCGGCGGCGATCGAGTGGCAGTGCGCGTCGCCGTCGACGATGGCTTCGTGAGCGCGGCCGAGCTCGGGACAGGGCAGGCCGTCCACCAGCACGAGATCGGGCGTCAGGCCGAGTCGCGCCAGCGCGCGCTCCATCGCGAGGATGCTCGCCCGGCGGATGTTGAGGCGGTCGATTTCGCGCACGCTCGCGGCGCCGACGCCGATCGCCAGCGCGCGGGCCCGCACCACCAGGGCGAGCCGGCCGCGCTTCGCGGGCGGCAGGAGCTTCGAGTCGCGCAGGCCGCGGATGAACTTGCAGTGGGGAGGGAACACGACGGCCGCGGCCACCACCGGACCAGCCAGGGGACCGCGGCCAGCTTCGTCGACACCGGCGACGACTCCGCCCCCCGCGCTCCAGAACGCGATCTCGCGCTCGAGCGTGGGGCGGGGGCCTCTCACGCCTCTTGCTTCTCCGCCGTCTCGGGGACCGTAATGCCCCGCTTCTCCCGGATCCGCGCCGCTTTGCCGGCGAGCCGACGCAGGAAGTAGAGCTTGGCGCGCCGCACGCGACCCTTGCGCACCAGCTCGATCTCCGCGATGGACGGCGCGTGCAGGGGGAAGATGCGCTCGACGCCCACGCCCGCCGAGATTTTGCGAACCGTGAACGTCGCATTGATCCCGGCACCGCGGCGGCCGATGCAGATTCCCTCGAACGCCTGCAGCCGCTCCTTGTCGCCCTCACGTACCCGCACCATCACACGGACGGTGTCACCCGGGTTGAACACCGGGATGTTGGTCTTGAGACCCTCGCGCTCGATCGCCCGTAGTCTATGCATGACTGTATCCCTCTATCCGTCCGCTTGGTCGTCCCGCTTGTTCCACAGATCGGGCCGCCGCTCGCGGGTCAACCGCTCCGCTTCGGCCTCACGCCACCGCGCGATTTGGTCGTGGTCTCCGCTCAACAATACCGCCGGCACATCCATTCCGCGATAGCGCGGCGGCCGGGTATAGCTCGGCGGCGACAAGAGCCCGTCGTAGTGCGAATCCGTCGCCGCCGACTCATGATCTCCCAGCGCTCCCGGGAGCAGCCGCACCACCGCATCCACCACACACAGCGCGGCCGGCTCGCCACCCGACAGCACGAAGTCCCCGACCGACAGCTCCTCCGCCCCCAGCCCGTCCGCCACTCGCTGATCCACGTCTTTGTAGTGCCCACACAACAGCGTCAGCTGCTGGCCCACAGCGAACCGCACGGCGTCGCGGTGGGTGAAGAGCCGGCCGCGCGCCGACAGCAGCACGAGGGGCGGCCCCCCCCCCGGCCGCAGGTCCTCGACCGCCTCGAAGAACGGCTCCGGTTTGAGCACCATCCCGGCGCCGCCGCCGTAGGGGGAGTCGTCCACCGTCTTGTGCCGGTCGTGCGTGTACTCGCGCAGCTGCACCACGCGGTACCGCACCAGCCCCTGCTCCGCGGCCCGCCCCAGAATGCTCACCCGCAGCGGCCCTTCGAACATCTCCGGAAAGAGCGTCACGACGTTAATCGTCAGCATCGGCCTGTTCCACGGCGACGAAGTGGTCTCGCCACTGCTCCACCACGGCGCGCGACCTCACGCCGACGAACGACAGCAGCCACTCGCGGTGGTAGGCGCGCCGCCGCGCCACGATCAGCGGTCCCGCCACGACCTGCCGCTCCTCGTTCACGACCAGCAGCCGGGCCTTGGGCGTGAACACCGCACCGGGATTCTCCACGAGGGGGAACACCGCGACCTCCCCCTGCTGCCCGTGCGGCTTGCGCACGCGCCCGACTAGGCGGGTCGTTTGCCCAGCACTCCCGCCTTCTTCAACAGCGAGCGGACCGTGTCGGTCGGGAGCGCTCCCTTGTCGAGCCAGGCGCGCGCCTGCTCCGCATCGACCTGGATGTCGGCCGGATTGGTACGCGGGTTATAGTGGCCCAAGGTCACGACGAAGCGCCCGTCGCGCGGAGAGCGCGAGTCCGCGACGATGATCCGGAAGTAGCTCTGTCCCTTCCGCCCTACGCGCCGCAGTCGAATGCGAGTTGCCATAGCGTGCCTACGTCCTTTTCAAAAGCTTCCGCATCTGCTGAAACTGCTCCAGCAGCCGGTTCACTTCCTGTACCGTGCGCCCCGCCCCCTTCGCGATCCGCAGCCGGCGCGACCCCGTGAGGACCGACGGATCGGCCCGCTCGCCGGGCGTCATGGACAACACGATTGCCTCGACGTGCTTCAGGCGCTTGTCGTCGGCGTTCACCGCCTTGAGCGCCTGCGCGTTCACCCCCGGTAAGAGGCCGAGCACCTGCTTGATCGGTCCCATCGCCTGCATCTGCTTCAGCGCGACGAGAAAGTCCGCGAGATCCATCCCCTGTTTCGAGCGCGCCTTGCGCTGGAGGCGCTGCGCCGCCTCGGCATCCATGGTGGCGGCGGCCTTCTCGACCAGCGCCACCACGTCGCCCTGGCCGAGAATCCGGCCCGCCACCTGCGCGGGATTGAACGGCTCGAGCGCTTCCGGCGTCTCCCCGGTGCCGATGTACTTGATCGGCACGCCGGTCACGCCGTGAATCGAGAGCGCCGCCCCGCCCCGCGCATCGCCGTCGAGCTTGGTCAGGATCGCGCCCGTCAGTCCCACGCCGTCCTGAAAGCCGCGCGCGATCCGCACCGCGTCCTGCCCCGTCATTCCGTCCGCCACGAGCAGCACTTCGCGCGGGCTCGTCGCCGCGCGCAGCGCCTTCAACTCGTCCATCAGCGCGGCGTCGATCTGCAGCCGGCCGGCGGTATCGACGATCACCGTGCGACAGCGCGCCTTTTCCGCCTCGCGAACCGCCTGCTGGACCAGTTCGAGGACGGTACCGCTCCGCGCTCCCTGCTCCGTCGGGAACACCTGGACGCCGACCTGCTCACCCAGCTGGCGCAGCTGTTCCGCAGCCGCGGGGCGATAGGGGTCGGCCGCCACCAGTCCGGGCGCCTTCTGCTCGAGTTTCAACCGCCGCGCCAGCTTGGCCGCGGTGGTGGTCTTTCCCGAGCCCTGCAGCCCGACCAGCAGGATGACGGTGGGCCCGACGGACGCGAAGTCGAGTCCCCGCTTCGTGCCCCCCAAGAGCGCGGCGATCTCGTCGTGCACGAGCTTCACGACCTGCTGGCCGGGGTTCACCGCCTTCACGGCGATCGCCCCGACGGCGCGCTCGCGCACCCGCTCCACGAACCCTCTCGTGACCTCGAAGCTGACGTCGGCCTCGAGCAGATGGCGCCGGATTTCGCGCAGCGCCTCGGTCACGTCCTGCTCCGAGAGCACCCCCCGACCCGTGAGCCGCTTCAGAGCGGCGGTCAACCGTTCGGAGAGGGCCGTAAACATAAGCCTACGAAACTACTTAGCGAGTTGCCGGAATCCAAGTGGGGGGATCAACGCGCGGCACGGGTGATCCGAACGCCCGGCACCCGTTTCCAACCCGCCCAACGCGCGGGGGCGTCGACCAGCCGTACGACGGGTACGGCGCTCACCAACAGAGGCTTGATCTCCCATCGCCTGACCATCGAGCCGCCCGAACGGCGTTTCGCCCAGGCGCGGTGCAGGGCGTGCGCAAAGCGCGCAGCGGCCGCCTTGTCATCCCACAACGTGTACCACACGAGCGCATCCGCTCCCGCCCCCGCCCCACCCGTCCGCCCTTTATGCCCGAGCACCTGGTAGCGGTCGCCGTCCCACCCCGCCGCGGCGAGGGCGGCGGCGCTGTCATCACCGAGGTGCTGCTGCAGCAGGAGGCGAATTTCGAACTCGCCGAGCCCGTCCTCGTAGCGCACCGTGTCGGCCCTGGACGACTCGAGTGCCAGCGCATCGGGGCGGTCCCCGGCCACGTAGCGCGCGGGGTGCAGGATCTGCTCGGTTGAGATCGGCATGAGGACGCCATAGGGCTGCTTCCCCGGGTACTCATGGTCGAACCAGCGCACGAATTCGGCGCCGCCCAGGTACGGGAAGATCAGGCTCTCGCGCAACCACAGCGGTGCGCTCCCGAACACCTTCATCTGATCCTGCTGAGCGCCCAACGCCGTTCGCAGGTCCCAGAAGTTGGGCAGGCTTTCGATCTTCTGCTCCGGCATGAGGACCAGGATCTGCGCCAGTGTCGCCTGTCCCTCGAGGATCGCTTGCGCCGCGGTGCGGCGATCGTTCTGGCGCTTGAGCTCCACCAGCGAGTCGAGGTTCAGGTATTGGTGCTGCAGCGCGTGCACCAGCTCGTGTGAGATCACGAGACGCGCCTGGCTGGGATCGATGTCGGTCGGGATGTACAGGGCGTTCGAGTCGGGGTCGAAGTATCCCGCCACCTGCTCGGTCAGGAGGTCGACCATCGTGCGGCGCAGGTCGAGCGAATCGGGGATCAAACCGAACAACCGGTACGCCGCTTGCGCGCCCTCGAGCTCGGCGGGCGGCAGGTCATCGTCGAACTTGTGGATGACGTAGTCCCGGACCTGCGCGCGGCTGCGGCGCAGCACGACGGGACGCTGGCGAAACCGCAGCCGCGTGGCTCGGCCTGCTTCAGCTCGGCCTCGCTCTGGACCTCCCGTGCCCGCTGTTCGCATCCGGTGCTGCCCATCGATCCAACGACCGCCACGGCGGCGAGCCACGCGCGTGTCACGCCTGCCACTCGATCCCCTTACCGATGGCGGACCCGACGACTCGGGCGACTTCCTGGCCGCCCACGACGATCCCTTGGCTCTCCAGCTCCTGCCTCAGCAGACGGTCGAGATCCTCACGCCTCTCGGACAACGTCGCGGGAGGTTTGGGGAGGGTAGTGGAGGTTGGAGAAGGTTGCTCCTCTACGGAGCGGCCTCCCCTAACCTCCCCTGACCTCCCCTGACCTCCCCCACCGAGCATCTTCTCGATCTCCGCGCCGATCCGCTCCAGCATCGGGAAGATGTCCGCCATCAGGTCCTCGGCGGGCTCCTGCGGCGGCCGCTCGTGCGTGAGGCCGCGCCGGATCATGGCGTCCACCTTGCGCCGCTCGCGGATCAGCCGGTCGAGCTCCGGGGACACGCGGGCGCGTGGGCGCACGCCTCGTCCAAAACGTCGATGGCCTTGTCGGGCCGGGCGCGGTCGGGGACGAACCGGTCGGTGAGGACGATCGCCGCCTTGAGCGCGTCGTCGGTGATCGCCACGGCGTGATGGCGCTCCAGGCGGGGCCGCCGGGCGACGAGCACCTCCCACGTCTGAATGGCGTCGAGCTCTTCCACCAGGACGGGTTGGAAGCGGCGCTCGAGGGCCGGATCACCACGGATCCACTTGTCGTATTCGCCGCCCGTGGTCGCGCCGATGATCCGGATATCGCCGCGCACCAAGGCGGGCTTCAGCATGTTGGCCGCGTCCATCGCGGCGCCGAGAGCCGTGCCCTGCCCGATGAGGTTGTGCAGCTCGTCGACGAACAGGATCAGGTCCGGGTCGGCGGACAGCTCCCGGACCAGCTTCCGGATGCGCTCCTCGTACTGACCGCGGAACGTAGTGCCGGCGAGGAGCGCGACATGGTCCAGCGCGATCACGCGCACGTCCTTCAAGGCCGGCGG
>Ga0209237_1003157_pt1 | contig 9983 bp, 17 predicted proteins | sample GraSoi013_1_40cm_2_FD_185820 | JGI IMG/M metagenome (GOLD analysis project Ga0209237, IMG submission 185820) | Grasslands soil microbial communities from the Angelo Coastal Reserve, California, USA - Sample 10_02_2013_1_40cm (SPAdes) (version 2) | ecosystem: Environmental > Terrestrial > Soil >...
GGTCGTCAACGTTCTCTCTACATATCCTGGCGCCACTTTGACAAAGATGACGCTTGTTCCAAATAGTTCGCTTGGCATTCAAAATTCCTTCGTCTCTCCGGACAAGGCCCCCGCACTTAAGGATACCTGCCGCACTCGACCCAGATAGACCACATGTGGTTGATTCACGTCCGCGAATAGACCAAACATGGTTAGTCACCGTGTGGACAGGTCACATGGAGAATCTCCGGGCGAGGATCGCCCGATCAGAGGAATTCTTCCGTACCCTACTGGAACCGAAAGCCATTGGGGAAGAGCTTCAGAAGTTGCGTTGGGAGAAGATCATCGAGTTTCTCGAGATCTCGATCGTTCAGTGAGATGACGCGGAAATCGTACTTGCGAAAGTGCTCTAGCTTGGTGCGCCTCCGCTCGTTGTACTGAGGGTTGTCGAGCCCCCAGTATTCGATATAGCAATCGCCAATCGGCATGTAGAAATCCGCATAAGCCTCCTCGGTCACGTCGTCGGACGCGATGTGCAGAGCCTCGAGGTGTTCACGCGGGGGCGAGGTTATCGATGATCAACCGTAGTGGACACCGATCGGAATAGCCCATCATCTACTCAGGGACGAGACCGGCGAATGCTGCAGGGACTTCCTCATACCCCATCTTGTCCAGGAACTCTTGACGGTTCGGGAGAACGAAATCCCGATCGAGGGTCGCGACGGATTGTCCATGGGCTGTGAATGCCTCCAGGGCCACGGTCAGGCTGCTCGGGCCGGTGCTCTTCGCCCGCCCTGCGATCCGGAGGCGCGTCCCCGAGGGTACCCACCGTTGAAGGCTCAAGGCGCTCGTACGAACGGGGATCCCAATTCGGCCCGTGACGCCGAACACGGTCCAGTTCGCCGTCTCTAGCATCGCGGCGTATAGGATCCCCGAATGGAGACGTCCCGGCCAACCTTCCATCGTGACATCTGCGAGAAAGGAGGTCTCCACGTGGTCACCGACGCGACGAAACGAGAGCCGCAATCCGCGCGGATTGCGCGGGCCGCAACCGAAGCACGGATTCGCCTCGTCGTTCTCCAACGCCATGCCCGACTCCTCGTTCGTCATTGGCTGCCCGGTCGGACTCAGGCCGAAAATTCGGATAAAGGTTCGGTGACGGGAAGCGCGTACCTTATGGCCCACGGGCCGATTGTGGCGTCCATGCTCAAGTTCGAGACGGTTGCGGTGGTTGTGCGGGACGAGAAAAAGGCGACGAAATTTTGGAAGGACAAAGTCGGCTTTCGTGTGGTGACGTCGTGGCCCCACTGGGTCACTGTCGCACCGCGAGGCTCGAACGTCCGCCTGCACCTCTGCCCGGATTCCCGCCCGGAGAAGGGGAACACCGGATTTCTCTTCTCGACGACCGACGCCGCGAAGGAGGAGGCGAGGCTCCGCAAGAACGGCGTCAAGATCTCCCAGCCCGTGAAGAAGGAGGAGTGGGGAACGACGCTCCGGTTCCTGGACCCCGACGGGAACGAGTTCCAGGTGATCGAGGACTAGTCGCCTCGACGTCCGCTACGACGCACGGGGCGCCAGGAGCGGGGACCGATTTGGCGGAGAATGACCACACCGATCAAGATGCCCACCGCCTCGAGAATGGAGAGGGTGATGAACGTGCCGGACCGCGGCAGGCCGACGACGAGTACTTGATACGCGACGAGGGTGAGAATCCAGAACGCCACGGTGGCCGCGCATAAGGCGAAGCCGAGCGCCCGGCTATACCGCAGGTCCAGTCCCAACGCAATGGCGAGGGCCAGGTAGAGGACGGCGAACAAGAGGAACCACGATCCGATCGACGTGCCGACATCGACGGAAATCAAGACCCCGGCGAGGATCTGGAATACAACGACGTGCAAGCACAGGAGGACCAAGACGAGTCTCGTTTTCTCCGCGACCAAGCGGCGGGACTCCGGGGAATCCACGGACGCCCAGCCTCCCTGACGCCCGGACGTCCCCTGTTGTGCGGCGGAGGAATCTGACTTCACGGATTTGATGCGGCCCGGACTACGTAGCGGCTGCTAGGCCGTCCCTCCACGGGCCCTTTATTCGGGTCTTTGGTTTTGAAACTATTCGTGCCCGGGCCGAGTACTGGAGGTCGCGCGAAGTCGGTTCGGCGAGTCGACGAAGAGATCACTCCTCCGGAAACGATTCTCCGACGAGCCGCTCGCCTTCCCTCCAGAGTCGCTTTTGCACTTTGGAATCCCGGGAGTACGCGTTCGATTCGGAGGGCTGCGTGCCCTCGAAGAAACGTCCCGTGAAACCTTCGAGGTGCGGGGAGGAGGCCAAGTACGCGACCGCTTCCGCCGCCTGTTCCGGAGGTTTCGACGCGAGTCGCACGAAGAACCTCACGGGAACGGCGAGGTCGCGCATCAGATCGGATTTGAAGACGCCGGGATGAAGTACGCTCGCGTGGACTCCCGTCCCCTCGAGTCGGCGCGCAAGCGCGTACGTGAACAGGAGATCCGCCATCTTCGAAGCGCCGAAGGCGTGCAGGGGCCGCCAGCGCGTATTGCCTTGGAGGTCCGCGAAGTCGAGTTCCGTCGTCGTAGGCGCGGAGATGGTGATCACGCGCGAGGGTGCGCCTGCTCGCAATGCCGGGACGAGGAGGTTCGTGAGGAGAAAGGGACCGAGGAAATTCGTGACGAACATGAGTTCGAATCCGTCCGCGGTCTCGATTCGCTTGCGAGTGAAGACCGCGGCTGCGTTAACGAGGACTTCCAAGCGATCGTGCGCCTCGCCAAAGGACTTCGCCAGATTCCGGACAGATCGAAGATCGGACAGGTCGGCTTGGAGGGCTTCGACCGATCCGGCTCCGCTTGATTGCCGGACGCTTGCTACGACGGCGTGTCCCCGCGCCTCATCCCGACTCACGAGGACGACTCGTGCGCCGCGTTGGGCGAACGCATTCGCCGTCGCCTTTCCGAGCGCTCCGGTCGCCCCGGTCACCATGCACACCCGGCCGATCAGACTTCCCGCCGGTGCATTCATGGACCGCCATGGAAGGACAGACAAGAACATCTCCTTTGTCGTTTTAGAAGAAACACTTCCTTGCGAGCTACGTCAGTCCGGCAACCACGCCACTCGCCACACCCTCCACACGGCCGTCGGGTCGGTGAGCGGGTCGCCATGGACCAGGAAGAAATCGGCGGGTCCGCCTTCGACGATTCGGCCAGCCGTTGTTTCTCCGAGCAGGTCTCCGCCGCGGACCGTCGCGGACGCGAGTGCCTCCCAAGGCTTGAGTCCGGCTTCGACGAGCGCCTCGACCTCCCACGCGAGATGGTTCGCCCGGAGGGATCCACCACCGAAATCCGTGCCGGTTGCGATTCGCACGCCCGCGCGGTAGGCGAGGTGTACGCTCTCGATCGCCCGCTCGCGCCGACGCCCGATTCGCTCCTTCCCCTCGTCGCTGACGAACCGCGGCAACGTAGTCGTCTGCGCGAAGGAGGCCCAGGAACGGAAGATCGCCAGGGTGCTCACGAGGAATGTCCCCTGACGGGCCATCGTCGCGACCGCGTCCGAGTCGAGCTCGAATCCGTGTTCGAGGGAATCGACTCCGGCGTCGATCCCGACCCGGGCGCCGACGAGGAAACCGGAATGCGCGGTGACCTTCGCACCGCTACCGTGCGCGAGTTCGACGACGGCGCGCAGGTCTTCCGTCGACCAGGGGGCCTCCTCCTTCTTCGGTCCGTCGAGGTAGAGCTTGAGGAAGTCCGCCCCATCGTCGAGCTGGGTCGATGCCGCCTTCAGGAGGGCCGGGCCGTCGTCCGCCTCGATCGCGAGGCCGCCAGGGATGACGCCGCTGTGGCCGATCCAGGTTCCCGCGACCCGGATCCTAGGTCGAGTCGGTTCCGACTGCCACCGTTCCCGCACGCGGAGCGCGAGGGCGCGCCTCCGTCCGTCCCGTGGATCCACGGCGAGGGGGGACCCGACGTCGCGGGCCCAACGCACCCCCGCGCGGCTCAGGAGGTCCCCGTTATGCTCCGCGACGTCGAGCAGGTCCTCCGGAGGATCGGCGCCGCGGTCGATCCAGTGCGAGCCGCCGGGAAGGGTGACGTGGCTGTGGGCATCGACCATGCCGGGGACGATCGTGGACCCGCCGGCATCGATGACGCGGACGTTCGGCGGGAGATCCCCCTCATCGGTGCTCGGACGGATCCAGACCACGTGGCCTGCGTCGCCCAGAAGGCTCACACCTTTCCGTAGAGATGGCCCGGTCGGGTCGGCCAGGGCGGCGTCCCGATACAAGGTCGGTCGGGGAATGATCATCGAAACGCCGTCCTCGTCCGTCTTACTTTCGGCGTTCGAAGAGGGTATCTCCGAACCAGACCAACGGCGGGTGCGGCTGGAGCCGTTCCGCCTTTGCGAGGAACGCCCGGAAGCGAGGGTCGCGGTCGTGCTCCTCGTGGGCCTCGTGATCCGCGGCGACGATGTGAAGGAGGTAATCCTGGACGCCGGCTCGCTGCTCGCTCCCGCCGGTTGTGCGGACGAGGCGAGCCTCGAGGAACCGTCCTCGGCGCGTGAAATCGTCCCAGATCGGAATCTCCTCCGCTTCGAACATCGCTTCGAAATCCGTTGCACGATTGGCGTCGAGTCGGAGGACAATCGCCGTCGACTCCGTCGTCTCGGGCACGGTGACTTCGGCTTTCCGAGGCATACGTCGTCGATGCGAGAGGCATTACTTAAGTCCAAAGCCGCGGCCAAATCAGTGATGAATCGATGCAAGTGCGTGCGAGGCGCAACCAGCCAGACCCATTATGACTGTGGCTTCGGAGCACCAGGCATCTGAGCGTAGCCTTGCAGGCGGATCGTGACAGAGACCTTCTGCAGGGATGCCATGCGCCCAGGCGACGCCCTTCAGTCGTCAACAGCTACACGAGCTGGTTTTCCATGGCCAAAGGCCATCCCGCGTTCAGAAAGTTCCCCGCTTGTTGTCGAACCTTATTCAGGAGAATCCGCAAGTCGGATTCGGACCAAAGACGATAGCGTCTCGTCTCAGCTGCGTAAATTAGGCGCTGACCAAGTTATTGAACGGCTAATGTTTATTCGGGGTTTCTTGGTTCTGCCTGGAACAGTGGGAGAATGAATTCAACAACGGACTCGTCGGGCGACACTCAGGGAACTTTGGCGGGAGCAGGGGGAGCGCTAATCGGAGGGGGGCTCACAGAGCTTCAGACGAATACCACCTTCGGATTCTTGGTGATCCTGTTGGGTGTTGGTCTCGTTGTGCTTCGAGCTTACTGGAGATGGAAAGCAACGGGTCAACCGCCACAGCTCCGGTGAGCGAACAGTAATCCTGCAGAGAGACCTGAACAAACTCGTTCTCTCCTAAGATGCCTCTGTCGGTCGCGTACGGAGTCCCGGCCCCCGCATGCCTCAATCTTGATGAGGCGGGCTTGTGGTCCGGACCGCATGGTCGATGTCGGGTTCCCCGAGCTCCTCACGCTCGTCCAGACCGTCGCCATCATCGTGGCCATCGTCATCGCCGTGTACTTTTCGCGCCGCCAGATCCAGGCCCTCGATACTGATACCGAGGCGCGCGTGATGAACGACCTCGATGAGAAGCTCCATAGGATGGGTGAGATCTTCATGGAAAATCCCGAGTTCGTCCGGATTCTCAACGACGTGCCCGCCGCCTCCGCCGGTGGCGCCGAGGTTGCCTTTGCCTTCTACGTGATGTTCTTTTGTTCCCACTGCTACCACATGCGGCAACGCGGCATCTTGAGCGACAACGACTGGGCGGGCTGGCTGCAATGGACGAAGAACGCCTTCCGGTCCGGAAGGCTTGGGAAATACTGGAAGGAAGCCGAGATGCAAGCGTGGGTCGACCCGGCATTCCGGGAGTTCGTCAACCGCGAAATCTTGGTGGGTACCTAGCGCTCATGGGGCGGAATCCGTGAGGCCGGATGCCATGCGCGTCGTCTCCGTAAACGTATCCCTGCCGAAGACAGTCGAATGGCGAGGCCGCAAAGTCACGACGGCGATCTTCAAGGAGCCCATGGAGGGCCGTGTCCGGATCCGACGAGCCGGCCTCGTCGGCGACCGTCAGGCGGACCCGTCCGTCCACGGAGGCCCCACGAAGGCCGTCTATGCCTACCCGAGCGAACACTATCCCTTCTGGCGGCGCGAACTCGGGCGGGCCGACCTTCCCTGGGGATCGTTCGGTGAGAATCTCACGACGGAAGGTCTCGACGAGCGGACCCTCCGCGTCGGAGACCGGCTGCGCGTCGGGTCGGCCTTGTTGAAGGTGACACAACCGCGGATGCCCTGTTACAAGCTCGGGATCCGGTTCGGGCGGTCGGACATGGTGCGGCGGTTCCTCGCGAGCGGCCGTTCGGGATTTTACCTCGCGGTCCGCGAAGAGGGCGATGTGGCCGCGGGAGACCCGATCGAACTTCTCGGGACGGATCACGGGCTCCCGACGGTGTCGCAGGTCGTCGATGAAGTCCGAGGGGAAGAACCGGGCGGATAGTCTCCGCGATCGCGACCGACGTTGTTTCGCTCGCCTTGTTCTGCTGGATGTAAGCTCGGCCTGGAAGTGAAAGCCTTCATAACCGTTTTGATGATTGAGCAGGCGTCCCGGTGGAGTGGCGAGGGAGGGCCCACGGTGGGGAATGAGACCGCCAATCTTGACGTCAGCCGTGTCGTGACGCTCGTCGGAACGAGCATCGCGATTTTCACGTTCCTGCTGTTCTTTCTCCAACCTCGCTTTGCTTCCGGTGAGATCGACCCGGTTCTTTTCCAGGTCACCCTGATCGTCATCGGAGTGGCGATCTTCTCGCTGGTCTATGCGGGACTCTTCTTCTACACGCTCACGCTCCCTTATTCTCTGAACCCTGTCGAGAGCGGGGCGATCCAGCGAAGAGGAGACCTGTTTTGGCTCGTCGGATATTCGGTGCTCCTGTTGGAGCCAACTCTGATCTTGCTCACCGTCCGATTGCTGGTTGTTGCTCTGGTCTGGCTGGCCCTCTGGCTTTCGTACATCTACTTGACCCTTCATGAGTACAGAAAAGCCTTGAGGCAGAACGTCCGCTGAACGGCTCGAGTCATTTCGGGTCCGGGGGCACTTTCCGTGAACCGGTCGCGATGCCATCGGCCGCCCGCGACGCCACGACCACGATTCTTTCAGAGATCCGCGCGACAGAGCCATCTTATCCTAGAACTCCCGCAGGAACGGAATCAGTCGAGGAATGGCAAAGTCGCTCCGATATGATGCCGCCAGCTTCATCCAGATCGTCTCCTCCGAAAGTGGCTCGCCTCGCATAGGATTATCGAAAGGATAGGATTTGTTCATCAAATAGGAATGTTTATCAGGTAGGAGGTTGTCGGTCCTGGTATGGAGCGCAGACGGAAGATCGTCAAGGTCACCCGGAGGGGCCAGACGACGATCCCGATTGAGTTCCGCAAGCGACACCGGATTGAAGAGGGGAGTCGACTGGTCGTTGAAGACCGAGGCGATGCGATTGTCCTCCGGCCCGTGCCTCGCCTCGAGGACCTAGGCGGTTTCCTGTCGAAGACGACGACAGTGGAACGGATGCTGAAGATCCTCGATGAGGCTCGGGAGGACGAGGATTGAGAGAGATCTTGGATTCCAGGTTCCTCGTGACGCACTACACCACGGACGACGAACAGATCCTCTCGCGAACCCGGGCGAAGCTGGCCGCACTCCGTAGGGAGCGGCGAGGCGTCCTTCCGTCCATCGTGATCGCGGAAGTAACGAACGCGGTCTGCCGGGAAGGTGGACGAGACAAGGCGCTCGCCCAGCTTCGTGCCCTCGAGCATGCCGGTCTGGAGGTGGTTCCCCTCGATATCGGGCTGGCGCGCGACGCTGGATTCCTCCGGTGCGTCCATCGGGATCTCCCGATGGCAGATTGCGTGATCGCCGCCACGGCCCTCCGCCTCGAGGGTCGCGTTGTGACGAACGACCCTCACTTCTCGAAGGTCAAGGGTCTTCGCACGACTTGGATTTAGGACGCAAGTGAGATGCGATTGCCTTCCGGCAGAGAGACAATCTGCACATAACCCCACATGGTCAAGCATAAGTACCATGGATACCATGGTGGCCATGGTATGGTCGGCTCGACCACGATTTCCCTCCAGAAGGAAACGAAGGAACTGCTCCGTAAGCTGGGGTCGAAGGGGCAGACCTACGACGAGGTCATCCGGGAACTGATCGAAAGAGCATCCATCAAAGAACTCGATGCACGGTGGAACCGGATCATCGAGGAAGAGGAGTTCATCCCATTGGATGAACTATGACGTTCCGGGTCACGCTGTCGGAGACAGCGGCTCGGCAGCTGCGCAAATTGCCTACTGGAACGCGAACCCGCATCGTGAAGGGTTTGCGTGTCCTCGAGGAGGATCCGTTTCGACCTCGTCCGAAGGCCGACATCCGAGTCATCGAAGGGACGAATCCCAGGAAGTATCGTATCCGGATTGGAGACTACCGGGCGATCTACGCGGTCGTTGAACGCGAAGTGAAGGTCGTCGAGATCTTCATCCGTGGACGGGGCTATCGGTAAGGAGCGGGACCGTCGCGCCTGCGGTACCTCATTCGTGGCCGATCACGACTGCGAATGAGATCGAAGGTTTGATAGGCCTTTTCGCCAGCTGAGTCTCGGCGGAGCGATGCCACCTTCGGCAGTCAAGACCTATCAGGACCTGGTTTGCTATGAATGGGCGAAGGCCATCGCACGATCAGCGGGGATGAAGGACAACTTCCCTTTCATCATGAACCGAATGAAGAAGCTAAAATGCGGCGAGCTCCACATGAGCGACATTGTCCGCGAAGATCGCATCATGGCGGTCGAGGGCCGCAAAGAGTGCGCCTACTGCGCCGGCGAGCAGGATCTCTCCTGGGACCACCTGATTCCGACGAGTAAGGGCGGTCCCAACACGATCAGCAACCACGTGCCGGCGTGCCGCGGTTGCAATTCGAGCAAAGGAGATCGAGATGTGCCGGAGTGGTATCGCTCTCGTCGAGACGCCCAAATTCCGAGGCTCGTTCGGGGCAAGTACCTGAAGCTGATGTACGAAACTTGGAGGGATCGCGGCCTGTTGGAATTGCCGTTGTCTGCCGAGGAGCGAGACCGCTGGTCAGGGCTTCGTGTCGAGTGAGCAACGCACTGGGGTTTCGTGAAACTTTACGAATTGACGAGCCCAAGTCAAAGTTCCCATCTCGCCGCGTGACAATCGCATCAGAATGTGACACCTCGCGGTCATCGCCCCTCCGGAGCTACGGGTACTTCTCGATTCGAATCGCATCGGCTAGATCGCGGAACCGGCGATCCGTGGCGAGCAGGGTTTGCGCCCGGGCCTTGGCCATTCCTGCGATCTGGACGTCGATCGTCCCCATCATGTGCCCCGAACGGGACAGCTGGCCGGAGAGGAGACCCGCCTCGCGAGCATCCGCTTCGCTGAAAGGCAGGAGCTCGTGCCCTCTCGCAAAATCCATGACTTTCGCGGTCTCGGCCCGCGGGCGCTCGGATCGGGCCACCCCCTCCCACAACTCATAGAGGACGGGCGTGGGGATGTAGACCGGTTCTCCCCGTGCGTCGATCTGCCGCGCCTTCGCGACGGCGTCCGGTTGGTCGGCCCACAAGTCGAGGATGAAGCTCGTGTCGAGGATCATGCGCGGACATCCAGCTTTCGACGTTCACGCCGGGCCTCTTCAATGGCTTCCCGGATCGCTTTCACGGAGGACTTGCTGAGCATTCCCGCGTACTCGGCGAGGGGCCTCCCCTCGGTGAGGCGCAAGACGACGTCGCTGAAACTCTCATCGGGCCCCTTTCGAGCTTTCAATCGGTCGTAGGCCGCCTTCGTAATCGAGATGGTCTTAGTGGCCATGTATGTGTACACATGCATGCATACACCATAAACCTTCTGGAGGGAGAGGCGAAACAGTGCCTGACGCCATGGCCTGAGGTCGTGATATCGCAACACGCTGACCAGAGACAATCCGTGCA
>Ga0209237_1003159_pt1 | contig 9979 bp, 10 predicted proteins | sample GraSoi013_1_40cm_2_FD_185820 | JGI IMG/M metagenome (GOLD analysis project Ga0209237, IMG submission 185820) | Grasslands soil microbial communities from the Angelo Coastal Reserve, California, USA - Sample 10_02_2013_1_40cm (SPAdes) (version 2) | ecosystem: Environmental > Terrestrial > Soil >...
AATATGCCGATCGCGGCCGCGAAGCCGAAGGCCACCGCGATCGTGTCCGGCGTCACCAGCGTCCGCCACTCGGCGAAGTAGCTGATCGCGCGAGAGCCGGTGAGACCGGCCGCGATACCGATGGCGCCGCCGATCACCGAGAGGGTGACGGCTTCGACGAGAAACTTCATGGGCCCCTTTGTCCGCTCGGACCCTCGGAACATAGACACCCGACCGTGCGGAGGCAATCCGCCAAATGCCTGAATATACTGTAAGCGTTCAGCCGCGGAGGATCGGGACGCGAGCGATCGAACCGATCGACGAGCGAACCAGGAAGCGGAGCGAAGCATGAGCATCGGGTCGCCGCCACCGAGGGCCACCGACATCGAGTGGGATGCCGGTGACCTCGGCTGCGGCGACCTCGTCCTCGACCTCCGCCGGCGCCTGGACGCGATGCGCCCGGGACAAGTGCTCAAGCTCATCGCCCGGGACTCGGGCGCCGCGGCCGACATCCCGGCCTGGTGCCGCATGACCGGACACACGCTGGTCGCAGCGCAGCATCCCCTGTACGAGATACGCCGAAAGGAGAACTGAACCATGGCGAACCGGTTCTGCGTCAACCTCACCCACGCGAAGGACAATCAGGACAAGGCGACGGTGGCCTTCGTGTTGGCCAACGCCGCCCTCGGCTCGGGCAAGGAGACGCTCGTGTTCCTGAGCGTCGAAGGCGTTCGCCTCGCGCAGAGGGGATACGCCGACGACATCCGCGAGGAGGGATTCGCCCCGCTGCGCGAGCTGATGGAGAACTTCGCGAAGGCCGGAGGCACGATCTACGTGTGCTCGCCCTGCTTCAAGAAGCGTAAGCTCGACGAGAACAACCTCGTGGGCGGCGCCGCGATCGTCGGCGGGGCGAAGCTCGTCGAGTTCCTCTCCGACGGGAGCCCCTGCCTGAGCTACTGAGCCGTCACGTCCGGCGGTCGCGCGGAGGCCGGCGCGTCGGCGCCCAGGAGGCGTCGGGCCTTCGCCTGATTGCCCAGGCGGCCGACTGCCACTACGATCCCAGGGGGAGGGCGGAGCCTCATGGACACGCACGGCTCGACCGCGGCGCCGACTCGCACTCGGCCCTTCACAGGCAAGGAGTTTCTCGAGTCCCTCCGGGACGGGCGCGAGATCTGGATCTACGGCGAGCGGGTCGAGGACGTGACCACGCATCCGGCCTTTCGCAATCCCGCCCGCATGCTCGCGCGGCTGTACGACGCGCTCCACGAGCCGGTCACGCAGGCGGTGCTCACGTGCACGACCGACACCGGCTCCGGAGGCTACACCCACAAGTACTTCAGGGCGCCGGCCAGCGCCGACGATCTGGTTGCGGCCCGCGACGCGATCGCCGCCTGGGCGCGCCTCACGTACGGATGGATGGGGCGCTCGCCGGACTACAAGGCGGCCTTCCTGGCGACGCTGGGCGCCAACGCCGACTTCTACACGCCGTACCAGGACAACGCCCGGCGGTGGTATCGCGCGGCGCAGGAGCGCGTCCTCTACCTGAATCATGCCCTCGTGCAGCCGCCGGTGGACCGACACCGGCCCCCGGACGAGGTCGCCGACGTCTACGTGCACGTCGAGAAGGAGACCGACGCGGGGCTGATCGTCAGCGGCGCGAAGGTCGTCGCCACCGGCTCGGCCCTCACCCACGCCAATTTCATCGCGCATCCGTCGACCACGCCGATCAAGACCAAGGAGTTCGCCGCGGTCTTCATCGCGTCCATGGACACGCCGGGGGTGAAGCTGATCTGCCGTCCGTCCTACGCGATGACGGCCGAGGTGATGGGCAGCCCGTTCGATTACCCCCTCAGTAGCCGCATGGACGAGAACGACGCCATCCTGGTCCTCGACAAGGCACTGGTCCCCTGGGAGAACGTCTTCGTCTACGAGGACGTGCAGAAGTCGAACACCTTCTTTCAGGGCTCCGGCTTCTTCCCGCGCGCCATGTTCCACGGCTGCGTACGGCTGGCCGTCAAGCTGGACTTCATCGCCGGCCTGCTCCTGAAGGCGGTGGACGCCGTCGGCACCAGCGAGACGCGTAACGTGCAGGCGTCGATCGGGGAGGCGCTCGCCTGGCGCAATCTCTTCTGGGGGCTGACCGACGCGATGGCCCGCACGCCCGTGCCGTGGGCTGGCGCCACCGTCCTGCCCAACCCGGAATACGCGCAGGCGTACCGCGTCTTCTCGACCGTGGCCTATCCGCGGGTCAAGGAGCTCACCGAGAGCATCCTGGCGAGCGGCCTGATCTACCTCAACTCGCACGCCGTCGACTTCAAGACGCCGGCGCTGCGCCCGTATCTCGAGAAGTACCTGCGCGGCTCCGACGGGACCGACGCCGTGGAGCGCATCAAGCTGATGAAGCTTCTGTGGGACGCCGTCGGGACCGAATTCGGCGGGCGACACGAGCTCTACGAGCGGAACTACGCGGGCGCCGCCGAGACCATCCGCATCATCGCGTGGCAGATGGCGCACGAGAACGGCCGCGCGCGGGAGTTCCGCGGCTTCGCCGAGCAGTGCATGGCGGAATACGACCTGGACGGCTGGACTGCGCCCGACCTGATCACGCCCGAGGACGTCAATCTCTTTCTCAAGAAACCCCGGTGATTCGAGAAGCCCCGGTGAAGGGAGCTGTCGATGGCCACGCCGCCCGCGAAAGAAGCGCTGCTCGCCGAGCTCGACCGCGTCGTGCGTGAGACCCTGACCTACTTCGAGAGCGCCGGCCGCGTCACCAGCGCGCGGGTCGACCGATGGCACGCGCGCGACGTGCTGATGCACTTCATCTACTTCCACGACGCGACCGCGTGGGGCTTCCAGTCCGTGGCGCTCGGTGGACCGCCCTGGCCCTTGCCGACGGACGCCGACGGGATCAACGAGGTGTGCCGGCGGCTCCACGAACACGAAAGCTTCGACGATCTGTTGACCCAGGTTCGGCAGGCCCACGCTCGGCTCGGACACGCGGTTCGGAACGCGCCCGACCTCGACAAGCCGTGTTTTCGTCGCGCCAACGGAGAGGTCGTGACCGGCTGGCAGCGCCTGGAGGTGCTCGCCCGTCACTGGGCCGAGCACGTCCGGGAGCTTCAGGCGGCGGCCAGGGCTTGAGAAAGGGGGCCAAGACGGCTCAGACGAGCCCGGGGCGCGTTCAAAAAGCTTTCGTTTCTCCCGCCCGTGGCCTTACCCTCAAGATGAACGCAAACGCCGTCTCTCTGGAGGGAACCTATCGAGGGGCTAGGCACTCCGGGCCGAGTTGAAGGACACCCGCCTCGTCGCTTCCGATCACCGTTCGTACCCGCCAGCATCGACCTGAATCTCGGCCAGTCTCCCCCTGGCGCCTTCCGGCGCCTCCCGGCAGCGCGTGGTTCCGGCATAGGCAACGGACGTCCACTCACAAGGCAGGAGGTCCCGCAATGACGAGCATCCACGTCGGAGTCGAAGGAGACCAGCTGGCGATCAGAGTCGATATGGCAGAGGTGGCGAAGGAGCTCGGCCATCAGCTGGAGCAGTGCGAGCAGACGGCTGAGCGGGCTCGACAGCGCTGGGAAGAAAGCGAGTGGTACCTCGGGGAGGCCAGGACGATCATCGCCCGCCTGGAGGCTCAAGTACAGGCCCAGGCCGAGGCTCACGCCGAGCTGGACGCCATCCACCAGGAGGCGACGACACGCCTTCAGGAAGCCGAGCTGCAGCGAGACGATGCAATGCGGCACCTGGACGAGTCGCAGCGAGCCCACGAGGAGCTCCTGCAGCGGACGATTGAGCTCAAGGACCAACTCGCTGCCGCCCAGGCAGAAGTAGAAGCGACGCAGCAGGTACTGGAAGAACACAACGACCGTCTCGGTGTCGAGCGGGATCACCCTCAGACCGTCGGCGCAGACCTTCAGGCGTTGGAAACCGCTTGCGAGCGTCGTCGCGCATCGCGAGTCCGTCGGTCCCATATCACCGTGGAGCTCCAGCGCCCTGACGGTGCGGTGCTGTTCAGCGGTCCCCTCCGGGACATCTCTCGCACCGGTGTGGGATTCGACGGTAAACAACTCGCGAACGGCGCCCCCGACCTTCTGTGGGTGACGCTCCATCCTGAAGGCCTGGAGCGACCGATCGAGGCGCTCGCCCGCCTGTCCTGGCTGCGGCAGGACGACTCGAGCGGGGGCTATGAGGGCGGCTGCGAGCTGATCGACGTATCCCCGGGGAGCCGCAGCGCCCTTGAGGAGGTATTCGGGCCCTCCGTCTAGTCTCTCCCGAGTCGAAACGGTGTTGACGCCCCGACCTTCCCAGAGCGGGGCCTGAGTTATCGCCGACCGGTACGGCGCCGGGCGCGCGTAGGTGATCACCTGTTGCTCTGGGCGCCCCACCGCCCGCGTGTCGGTCCGCACGTAGCCCTGGCTGCTGAACGTCACCCGCCAACGAGGCCGCGGGGGTCGGTAGGGCGCCGAGCTTCATCGCAGCCACCGACGTCAGGATCGTCTTGACGCCCGTCAACACGATGACGGGAATTTCGGGCGCGGCTGCCTTGAGCTCCTTCAGAGTCTCGATCCCGTCGACTCCCGGGTGCAGAATATCCAGGAGCACCATATCGACGGGCCGTGCCCGAACCGCATTGACGGCCGCTCCGCCGTCTGCAGCGTCAGCGACCTCATATTCCTCTTCGAAGACCAGATGCAGGGCTTCGCGGACTCCCGCGTCATCGTCGACGACGAGCACGAGCGGCTTCTCGGCGAATACATGAGCACCATCCCTTGTCAAGAAGGAGCCGCGCGATTCTTCCTGCGACCCAGTAGACTTGACGGAATGCATGCCCTGCGGATCTCTCTGCTCGTGAGCCTCGTCGCCGCGACGCTGGCGGCCGCCGATCACGGCGGCGCGCTGCGCAGCGCGCCCATGAGTCCCCTGACGGCAGCGCTCCTGTTCGCCGGGCTCGCGCTGCTCGTCGGCGCGGTGGTCATCGTGGTGTTCAGGGTGCTGACGAAAGGACGCTAATCTCACGACTCAGAAGTGACCGAACGCGCAGCAGGCTGAGCCCAGATCGCCCCAATTTCCCGCTTGACAACTTTCTGCGTGGGCGCTCGCCGCGTGTCGGCAGCACCTCGTGGATGCCGCCCCAGCGGTCCACAGAAGCGCGGAGATGTCAGCGCGGGCGCGTCCGCCGAAAAAATGTCGGCCGGGCCGCGATCGCCGCTCGGTGTGCCTCTCAAGTCGCTCCGAATCCGGGGTGTAGAGTCGCCCCGTATAGGTCGCCCCGTATAGAGTCGGAGTAGGGATTGAGATTGCTCACAACCCCCTCCACAGATCCCAGCGAGCGGGATTACCGCACTGGGCGCTTGCCTCAGGTGACAACGCCAAGTCGCCTCAAGGGATACGGATGGCCAATGCGTGGAGGAGGCAGCCAGCGCCGAACGAGCCGCTCCATCCGCGCCCAGGTGATGCGAGCGGTCTGGCTACGACGCCGCAACGCGCGGCACCAGAGCCGCCCAACCTGGGAACGGAAGGTGGACAACGCCGGGCCGTTCATGGGCACCCCGTAATACCGCAGATGCCCCTCCACGACCGAGCGCAGCCATCTGCCTGTCTCCGGGATCGGAGCGTGCAGGCGACGACGCAGCTCAGCTTTCACCTCGCTCAGCTTCGTCTGCAGCCTCTTCCGGATCGTCTGCCTCACCACCGTGAACCGCCCATTCCGCTTCTTCCCTGCTCATGACGTTGAGGCCGCTGACCGTGGCGTCCTGGCGCCAGTGCAGCGCCTCGTCCGGGTCGACGAAGCGCCCCTGGATCGCCCGGATCTCGACCGCGAGCACCTCGCCGACGTAGCCTTCGGCGACGTCGCGTCGACCTCGAGCGTGTTCGGCGCCGGCACGAGCTGCGTGATGAGGTGCGGCGACCGGCGCGCGCCGTCCAGCATGCGCCGCGCCTCGGCGGCGTCCATGGCCATGCGCGCCTCGCACAGAACGTGCTTACCGGCGTCGAGCGCCACCAGCGTGATCGCGCAGTCCACGTAGGGCCAGGTGCCGATGCAGACCGCGTCGACGTCCGGTGCCCGCACGAGATCGCGCCAGTCGTCGTACACCCGGGGAATGCCGAACTCGCGGGCGTCGCGCTCGCCCGACTCCTTGGTGCGGTTCGCGACCGCCACCAGCTCGACGCCGGGCTGCGCCCGGAGCTTCGGGATGTGATGCTTACGTGTGTTGGCGCCTGCGCCCATGAATCCTACGCGGATCGTCTGGTTGATCATGGGGCCGCGTGCTAGGATCGGAGGCACTATGGCCCACAAGGGAATGAAGTTCGGAATCTTCCTGGCGCCGTTTCACCGGATCGGCGAGAACCCCACGCTGGCCCTCGGCCGCGACATGGAGCTCATCGAGTGGCTCGACTACCTCGGCTACGATGAGGTCTGGGTCGGCGAGCACCACTCGGCGGGATGGGAGCTGATCGCCTCGCCCGAAATCTTCATCGCCGCCGCCGCCGAGCGCACCCGCCACATCATGCTCGGCTCGGGCGTGACGAGCCTGCCATATCACCACCCGCTCCTGGTGGCGCAGCGCTTCGTCCAGCTCGACCACATGACGCGCGGCCGCTCCATGCTCGGCTGTGGCCCGGGTGCGCTCGTGTCCGATGCCTACATGCTCGGCATCGAGCCCGTGACCCAGCGCCCGCGGATGGACGAGGCGCTCGACGCCATCATGCTCCTCCTGCGCTGCGAGGAACCCGTGACGATGAAGACCGACTGGTTCGAGCTGCGGCAGGCGCGGCTGCACCTAGCGCCCTACACCGAGCCGTGCTTTCCGATCGCCGTCGCGAGCGTCATGACCCCGGCGGGCGTGGTCGCCGCGGGCCGGCACGGCCTCGGCGTGCTCTCCCTGGGGGCGGGGCTCCCCGGCGGGCCCGAGGCGCTGGCCAACCAGTGGAAACTCGCCGAGGAGACCGCCGCGAAGCACGGCAAGCGCATGGACCGGAAGGAATGGCGACTCGTCGTCAACGTGCACGTGGCCGAGGACGACGACGAGGCGCTGCGCCAGGTCCAGCGCTCGGAGCGGCACGAGACGATCACCTATTTCGAGGAGACGCTCGGCCGACCGCCGGGCCGCTCGGACGATCCGCTGACCGAGGGGGTGAAGATGGGCACCACGCTCGTCGGCTCGGTCGACACGGTGGTGCGCGGCATCGAGCACCTCCAGCGTCTGAGCGACGGCGGCTTCGGCGGATTGCTCTTCCGCGCCCACGAGTGGGCGACGCGGGAGCAGACGTTGCGGTCCTACGAGCTTTTCGCCCGTCACGTCATGCCGCGCTTCCAGTTCTCCACCGAGACGACGCGCGGGTCGAACGAGTGGGCGCGCGACAACCGCAAGACGATCTTCAGCCCGAACGTGGAGGCGATCCGTCGCGCCTTCACCGACGCCGGCCGCCAGGTGCCGGCCGAGTTCAAGCAGCGCACCTCGGGTGCGCGGGACGAGGAGCCGGCGGCCGGCTAGGCCGATCGCACCGGGCTATCGCACCCTGTTCTCGATCGCCGGGACGGTCTTGATGTACTGAGCGATCGCCGCAGCGTCGGCCTCCGTGAGGTCTTTGTAGCCGGCCGACGTGCCCTTGATGACCACCTGCATGAGCGAGAACGCCGCCTGACCCGAGGGCTTCACGCCCGTTCGCAGGAATTGCGCGATCTGCGCCTCCGTCCAGCGGCCGATCCCCGTCTCGAGGTGAGACGTGATGTTGGCCGGCAGGCTTCCTTCCGGCCCGGGCCCGCCGGCGAGGAATTTCGTCGCGTCCTGCGAGCCGCCGATTCGCCGTGGCGTGTGGCATTCGGCGCAGTGGGCGGCCCCCTTGGCGAGGTACTCGCCGCGTTCGGGCCCGCCTCGCGGCGCCTCTTTCAGCGCGGGACCGACCCGAATCATCGGGATGGGAATCTTCAGGGATCGCGCCGGTACGGGAGCCTTGATCGGTTTCACGCTCTTCAGATAGGCGACCAGCGCACGGGTTTCATCGTCGGCGATACTGGCGAAGTACTCGTACGGGTGGATCGGGAAGAGCCTCGAGCCGTCGGGCCGCTCCCCGCGCCGTATCGCGTCCGTCACCTGCGCGTCGGTCCACCGCCCGATTCCGGTCTCGGGGTCCGGGGTGATATTCCGCGAGTAGACGACGCCGAAGAGGAGCTCGAATTTCATGCCGCCCGCATTCAGCCCGAGCGCGTCGGGCGGCGTGTGGCAGGCGCATCCCCCCGCGGCCCCGAACACGTACTTCCCGCGGGCAACGAGCTCCGGGTCCGCCGCCGACGCCGGCGCCGAGCAGAGCGTGAGGATGATGGCGGCCATCACCATCACGACAGGCGGGTTTGTCATGGAGCCGCGACGGTGTGGGCCTTCAACGCGGGCAGTTTCATGGCCGACAAGTATGCTACAAGCGCGACCGCGCCGCTCGCCCCCGACCTGCTATCATCCAGGGCTGGGAGAAAGGAGACCGCGCATGGATACCGGGTACACGCTCGACCAGTTCCTCGCCGACACGCGGGCGACCATCAAGACGAAGGGCGTCCCCCCGGGGCTCGCCGAGATCCGTGACCACCTGGAGAAGCTGCTCCGCAATCCCGAGCTGTTGAAGAAGCACATGGGCGACCCGGTGCCGTACAAGGAGCGTACGACGATCGGCCACGATCCGGAGACCGACGTTCACGTGCTCGTCCATGGCCGGGAAAAGGGCGGGAAGTCCGTCCCGCACGACCACGGCCCGTGCTGGGTGATCTACGGCAACTACAAGAATCCGACGCGGATGCGCCGGTGGCGCCGCCTGGACGACGGGAGCAAGCCGGGCCACGCGGAGCTCGAGCTCCAGCGCGACTTCATGAACGAGGCCGGCCACGCCGCGGTGTTCGCGGTCGGCGACATCCATTCGATCGAGTACGGCGACGACACCTTCTTCATCCGGGTCACCGGCGGTGACGTCGAGAGCCAGAAGACGCTGCGCTTCGACCTCGACAAGAAGAGCGTCCAGGTCGCCGACCGCGCCCTCGGCCAGCGGTAGTGCGGGCCGAGACGACAACGATCTAGAGAGGACCCGAGAATGTCCTACGACCTGGTGATCAAGAACGGAACGGTGGTCGACGGATCCGGTCTGCCGCGGTATCGGGCCGACGTCGGGGTGCGACACGGTCGCATCGTCACGATCGGCCGCATTCGAGAGCGCGCCCGCGAAGTGGTCGACGCCGAGGGCCAGGTGGTCACTCCCGGCTTCGTGGACGGCCACACCCACATGGACGCGCAGATCTTCTGGGATCCGCTCGGCACCTCGTCCTGCTGGCACGGCATCACCTCGGTCGTGATGGGCAACTGCGGCTTCACCCTCGCCCCGTGCGCCGAGGAGAACAAGCATCTCGTCGTCCGCAATCTCCAGCGCGCCGAAGACATCCCGCCGGCCGCCATGGAGGCGGGCATCGAGTGGCGCTGGACCACGTTCCCCGAGTTTCTCGACTGCCTCGACTCCCTGCCCAAGGGCATCAACTACGGGGGCTACGTCGGCCACTCGGCCATACGCACCTACGTGATGGGCGAGCGGGCGTTCGAGCAGCCGGCCAGCGAGGACGATCTCAGGGCGATGGAGCGCGAGGTGCGCGACGCCATCCGCGCCGGGGCGATCGGGTTCACGACCTCACGATCGCCGGCTCACGAGACTCCCGACGGGCGTTACGTCGCGAGCCGTTTGGCGACGTGGGACGAAGTGCGGCGGCTGGTCGGCGTCATGAGCGAGCTGAACGCCGGGCTCTTCGAGATCGCCGGGGAGGGCGTGGACCGGGCGCCGGACGATCCGGGGCTGCGCGATTACCACGTCCGCCTGCGCGATCTCGCCGTCGAGACCGGGCGCCCGGTGACGTTCGGGGTCTTCAGCCGTCGCGGCGTGCCGGACGTCTGGCGCAAGTACCTCGGTCTGCTCGACGAGACCGCCGCCGCCGGCGGGCGCATGTTCGCCCAGGTGCACAGTCGCTCGC
>Ga0209237_1003162_pt1 | contig 9969 bp, 7 predicted proteins | sample GraSoi013_1_40cm_2_FD_185820 | JGI IMG/M metagenome (GOLD analysis project Ga0209237, IMG submission 185820) | Grasslands soil microbial communities from the Angelo Coastal Reserve, California, USA - Sample 10_02_2013_1_40cm (SPAdes) (version 2) | ecosystem: Environmental > Terrestrial > Soil >...
TTCCCGCTCGCACGCCAACACTTCCTTTTCCGCTTCCTACTCGCAGATGAAAAGCTGCTAACGCAAATTCCAACTGACTGCCCCGAGAATAAGGAGACCCCGGCGGTAGGTCGCCGTGGTCTGCGGCCCTTCTGCTCATGTCCTGTGCGTCATCGTCATAACTGGATTGACACCAGCCCCGAGTGGTAGTATCCACTCTAAGACCGCCACAGAGACTGCGAGTCTCGCTGAGCTCTGTGGGCTGTTATTGGTCGAGGGGCCAGTCACCATTGGGAGGCGTTGTCATGCTCTCGCTCAGAATTAACGGGAAGATGTATTCGGTTGACGTCGAGCCGGAGACACCTCTGTTGTGGGTGATCCGCGACACGATTGGGCTGACCGGAACTAAGTACGGGTGTGGGATCGCGCTGTGCGGAGCGTGCACGGTGCATGTGAACGGCAAGGCGGTGCGCTCATGCGCGCAGCCGGTAAGCCAGGCGGCCGGGAAAGATGTGACGACGATAGAAGGACTCTCCCCCAACGCGCAGCATCCGCTCCAAATCGCGTGGCGGGAAGGTGATGTGCCGGAGTGCGGGTATTGCCAGCCGGGACAGATCATGGCGGCTGCGGCGCTGCTGGCTAAGAACAGCAAGCCCACCGACGCGGACATCACTCGCGAGGTTACCAATCTTTGCCGCTGTGGGACCTATCCGAGGATTCGGCAGGCAATTCACCGGGCGGCGGAGTTAGCGGCGAAGAGTTAAGCAGAGCTTTTCTATGGAGGGTCCGATGGCAACGACGAAGGGAATGGACCGCAGGGAGTTCATCGTGACGACGCTGACGGTTGGCGGAGGCTTCGCGCTGGCGCTGACGTTTCCGGGGAGTCAAGCGGAGGCGGCCGTCAATACCGCGAAGATTCCGGACAAGCCGTGGGAATCGCTCGTGGGAAATGGCGACACCGAGATCAACCCGTGGCTCGTCGTCGCGCCGGACGATACGGTGACCATCCGTGTGGCCCAAAGCGAAATGGGGCAACAGACATTTACTTCCTGGTCGAAGATGATCTGCGAAGAACTCGAATGCGACTGGTCCAAGGTGCGCGCGGAGTACGCGTCCGTCAATCGCCACTTCCGCGAGAATAAGGTTTACCGGCGCATGGCCACCAATGCGAGCGGCGCCGTCCGCATCAGCCGCGAATACTTGCAGCAGGCGGGCGCCAGCGCGCGCGAGCGCCTGATGGCTGCAGCCGCCGGCGAGTGGGGCGTGCCGCGCGCGGAGTTGGCGGTGAAGGACGGGATCATCACTCACACACCGACGGGCCGAAAGCTGCGCTACGGCCAGGTAACCCAGAAAGCCGCTGCGATTAAGCTGCCCGCGGAGCCGAAAATCAAGACACCGGACCAGTTCACACTAATGAACAAGCCCACCCCGTTCCTGGAAACACCCCTGCGAGTGGACGGCAGCGCCACGTATGGAATGGACGTGCGCCTCCCGGGCATGCTCTATGCCGCGGCCAAGGCGTCGCCGGTGTTCCTGGGGAAAGTAAAGAAGTACGACGCCACGGCGGTCAAAAACCGTCCCGGTGTGCATTCGGTAGTCGAATTCGGCGGTAAGGATATTGAAGCAGGAGTGGCGGTAGTGGCAGACAGCTACTGGCATGCCAAAACCGCTTTGGACCTTCTTCCGATTGAGTGGGATGACGGCGCGCACGGCGAGGACACTTCGGAAAAGTTTCTGCAAATGGCCCACGCGGCGCTGGATGAGCCGGGCGCGCAAGTCGTCGTGAAGAAGGGCGACCCGGAAGCGGTGCTCAAAGGCGCCGCCAAGGTGGTCGAAGCGGTGTACGACTTGCCGTATCTGGATCACGCCTTTATGGAGCCGATGAACTGCACCGCTCAAGTCACGGCGGATCGCGTGGACGTATGGGTGGGAACGCAGAGACCTGAGGAAGCGCTGCTGGATGCGGCGAAATTAACCGGCGTTCCCCAGGAGAACGTTTACATCCACAATTGCTTTATCGGCGGCGGATTTGGCCGCCGCAACCAGAACGACGATGTCCGGCAAGCCGTAGCTATCGCCAAACAGTTGGATCGTCCCGTGAAAGTCGTGTGGAGCCGCGAAGAAACGATGCGCCACGGCTACTATCGCCCGATGCGCGTGGCCAGATTCCGCGCGGGCCTGGGGCCGGACGGCAACCCCGTGGCCTGGATCAACCGCGTCATCGGGATCGACCAAAATCCGCCGGCGGATCCTGCGCAAACCGTTCGAGGTTTGCATCAGGTTCCTTATGCAGTGGCTAATCAGTTGTTCGACTTTCACCTGCGGCAGACGCATGTTCCCACCGGCGTTTGGACTTCGGTGGGCCGGTCGCAGAACGAGTTTTACCTGGAGAGTTTCATGGACGAACTGGCGCATGCGGCCGGGAAAGACCCCTACCACTACCGGCGCGCCTTACTGGATAGCAACACCGATTTCCCGCGCGCGAAGGCCTGGGTGAAAGTGCTCGATACCGCCGCTGAGAAGTCAGGCTGGGGAAAGAAACTGCCCGCGGGAACCGCCATGGGAATCGCCATCGGGGATGGCCGGCGGCCGGGCGTCAAAGAGATCACCATTTGCACGGTGGTTTCCACCGTATCCGTCAGCAAGAAGGGGGACGTTCGGGTGGAACGGTTGGATGTAGCTATGGACACCGGGGCTTTCCTGGTGAATCCCGTGGCTGCGGAACGCCAAATCGAGATGCAAATGGTAATGGGGCTTGCGGCCGCGCTTCGCCAGGAAATCACCATCGAGAAAGGGCGCACGGTGCAGAGCAATTTCAACAACTATCCCTTGCTGCGCGCGACGGAGATGCCGGAAATCAGGGTCCACTTTGTACGCGCGACGGACGATCCGATTGTCGGGATCGGCGAAGAAGCCCTTGGTTGGGTTGCCCCGTCTGTGTGCAACGCTATTTTTGCCATCACGGGGAAGCGGATTCGTTCGCTGCCCCTCAAGAATCACAACCTCAGTTGGGGGACTGCCTAATTTTGATGACACGGCGATAATTTTGATGAACACTACAAAGTCGTTACAGGCCCTTGGGCCCAACGCAATCTCGGGGGAGACAACTATGAATTCCAAGCAATCTAGCCGGAGACTGTTCCTGAAAAGTGCCGCGTTGGCTGGTTTGGCCGTAGGCGCGGAAGCGTCCGCAAGCGCCCAGGGCGTGACGGATGCCTCAGCTCCTGGTGCACAGCCCGGCACGCACGCCCACGGTCAGCCCGCGCGACTCGCGACTCCTGCAGGACGCGCGGTCACAAAGACGATCACGCACACCACTTACTACACTCCGCTGGCGGATTCTGTGGGTATCATCACGCCGGCCTCGCTGCATTTCATGCAGTCTCATTCCCGCCTGCCGGACATCGATCCCGAAAAGTACAGCTTCATCATCCACGGTTTAGTGGAACGTCCGCTGGCATTCAACATGGATGATCTGAAGCGCCTGCCTTCCGTCTCCAAGATTGCGTTCCTCGAGTGCCTGGGAAATACGGGCCCGCGGCGCCATTCCAGCGAAGGAAAGAACGCGACTCCCGTGACAGTCCAGTACACGCACGGCATCATGAGCTGCAACGAATGGGGCGGTGTGCCGCTGTCGGTACTGCTCAAAGAAGTCGGCGTGAAGAAAGAAGCCAGTTGGGTGGTTGCCGAGGGAGGGGACGGAAGCAAGTACTCCTACTGCGTCCCTTTGACGAAAGCCATGGATGACTGCATGGTGGCCTACCTGCAAAATGGCGAGCCGCTGCGGCAGGAACAAGGTTTTCCAGCGCGGCTGTTCGTCCCCGGCTTTGGAGCCAACCACAGCGTCAAGTGGCTGCGGCGCCTCATGATTACGGATGAGCCCTACATGACGTGGGATCAAAGCGTGCACCACGCCGCGTCGCGCGTGGACCTGGGTAACAAGTCGCGCTGGTTCAATTTCGTGTGGCCGCCGAAATCGGTGATCACACGTCCGTCGGCCGGACTCAAGCTAAACGCGCCTGGCTATTACGAGATTACCGGCCTGGCATGGTCGGGTTGGGGTAAGGTCCGCAAAGTAGACGTATCCGTCGATGGCGGCAAGTCTTGGAAAGAAGCAAAGCTCCAGGATCCAATCCTTCCCATGGCGCATACCCGGTTTAACTTCGACTGGACCTGGAACGGAGAAGAAACGGTGATCATGTCCCGGTGCACCGATGACCAGGGCGAAGTGCAACCGACGCTCGCCGAGTTGAACCGGAACTGGGGCCGTGGTGAGAAGGATCGCCTGGAACCGATCAGCAACACTCACTACTGGAATGCAATTCAACCGTGGAAGATTGCGAAGGACGGGAGCATAACCGATGTGCTATTCGCTTAGATTCCTCGTGCCATTGATTCTCTTGGCACTGCTGGCAACCCCCGCAGTGGGGCTGGCGCAACGCGCCTACAGCAATATAGGCCGGACGCCGAGCCAGGAAGAAATCCAGAGCCTGGGCGTGATCGTCGACCCGTCAGGAAAAAACCTTCCTGCGGGCAAGGGAACTGCAAAAGAAGGCGCGGAGCTGTACGCCAAGCAGTGCACAGCATGCCACGGGAAGACCGGGGAAGGTGGCGTGGCCGACCGTCTGGTCATGGGCAGCCCCGGCAACCCGCATCGCGGAATGTACACGGATCAGGACAGGCACCCGATCGGCTTCTGGGCCTATGCAACGACGGTGTGGGACTACATCAACCGCGCCATGCCCGCCAATCGCGGCGGTTCGCTGAAACCTGACGAAGTCTACGCGTTGACCGCATATCTGCTCTACATGAACGGGATCATTCAGGAAACCGACGTCATGGACGCGCAGAGTCTGCCGAAGGTCCGGATGCCCAACCGGGATGGCTTCGTACCCGCGATGCCGGTTTGGCCGCCGAACCCCAAAAAACCTAGTTGGTTTTGATCGTGGTCGACCCTCGTCGCCCACGAAGTAGGCAAAGTCAGAAAGAGTGCTCGATATGGCGGAGCTTCCTCTAGAACAGGATTTCGAAATCCGCGCGGTAGCGCCGTTTGAAATGGCCGAAGAAAACTCCCAACAGAGGATCGGCCGTATTCGCATGAACGTCGAGAGGGTTGAAGTGGTTAAAAACGTTCAGGACGCTGACGGAAAGACGAGCCGTGTATTTCGCTAGTAGCTTGATGTCTTTCGACATACGTTCATCCAGAGTGATGTAGTTCCGAAATCGGGTCTTGTCGTTATAAGGAATGCCGACGTAGTGGCGGCGTGCTTCAAGAATGGCATTGAAGAATTGCGGATCGACGAAATTGATGTGGTGCGGCGTCACATGCACGGTTGCCGTGATGAATCGGCCCGGCGAAATGATGTAGTCGAATTGACTGAAGGAATTTACCAACTCGTTCTTCGACTCGTTATGAGGGAAGGACAATGTTCTTGTTTGTCTTTTCTCGAATCGGTATTGAACCGCTTCGGAGAAGAACAGTCTATTCTTCAGAATAGGGCCGCCAAAACTGAGCCTAGGCAGCACGTCGCGCAAGCCGCGAATGTGCGCGCTTCGGATGCGGAAACTGGGAATGAACTCTTTAAGCACGCCGCGCCATTTTTCGCCTCCGCGTTTGGTTTCTACGGCAACCACTCCCGACGTAAAGCTTCCGTATCGCGGAAGAAATGGCGTTTTGAGCACCTCGACCGATTCGACACTGTCGGCCGGCACGCTGCTGGTGAATCGTCCGGTTCCCGGATCGGTAACATTGCTGGTATTGACCAATAGCGCGCTCCGCTGCTCGCCCTGGCCGCCGATCTGGATCTCTCCGTCGGAACTTCGGTTTACTCCAGGCACCAGGGGCAGCGCATCGACGACCGTTGACGGTCTCAGTGGAAGGAGCGCCACATCTGCGGAGCGCAACTCCTCCGAAGCCAGCGAGCTTGGCTGCAATCCGACATCTTGCAGGCCGGCGATGACGTCCACGCTGTCGGTTCGGCGCAGCTCCGGGACGAGCGTGAACTCCAGGTCGATTTCTTGCCCTTCGGTCTGAACAGAAACCAAATGGGACAGTTGTTGGAAATCTTCTGCGGCAATCACGATTCTGTATTCGCCGGGCGCCAGTCGAGGTATTGCAGCCCGCCCATCCGTCCCTGTGATGGTGTCGATTGAAACGCCGCGGTCGCTTTGTATGCCGACCGTGGCGCCCGCAATTGCAGCGCCTGACTCGTTATGTACGTTGATCCGCACCGCAGGCACATCTTGAGCGAGACAGACGTCAGCGACCGTCACCGCGATCACGACAAGAATCGCGGATATGATCCTTCCTCTCGCGTTTGCGCAAAAAGTCATGCCTGGACACTCTTGCGGCGATCGATTATCGAGGCTTGCGCTATCACGCTTCGCGGCCCCCGGCGATCTCGGAAATGCGCCTAAATTCTTGCCCCATAGGTTATTTGGATCCAGCAAAGCAGGATCATACAGCGACGTGGGCAATGGGTTCTCGGAAAATCACCGGCGGCAGGTAGGACTGTTTCTTTCCGACCCTTAGTCGTTATGGAGTGACCAACCCCCAGTTTCGCAGTTATCGCGGACTGTTTTCGGTTCCGAGTTGGAGTGTCTGGAGCCACCTTCAGTTGCTCTTCGTAGAGGTTGCTGTCGGCGAAGTCCAGAATATTTTCCCGATACCCAGAAGGCGACCAAGGCCAAGGTAAACCCCATTTGCGCCTTCGGCTGCTGAACATGTGTCACATTATTTTACATTATTTAGAATACTGATGCTAGCCGGCTCTCGAGTGTGTTCGCCGGGGTGGTGGCTACAGCATGATACATAGCAAGGCTAGGCCGTAGGTAGCAAACTGCAGCACATGAGTTTCGTTTCCAATTCCCATCTCGACCTCGCATTCGAGTACGTGCGCAATACAGCCAAGAATATCTTTCTCACAGGCAAGGCCGGCACGGGCAAGACTTCGTTCCTGCACCAAATCAAGGGAGAAAACCCCAAACGGATGGTTGTCACTGCGCCGACGGGTGTCGCCGCCATCAACGCCGGCGGCATGACGCTGCATTCGTTTTTTCAATTGCCACTGGGGCTGCACCTTCCCGGCACGTCGAGAGAGGTCAGCAACCAGCGGCGCTTTTCCCGCGACAAAATCCAATTGCTCCGCACGCTGGACCTGCTCGTCATCGATGAGATCAGCATGGTACGGGCAGACTTGCTCGACGCCGTGGACGACGTGCTTCGCCGCTATCGTGACGACTCGCGCGTTTTTGGCGGTGTGCAACTGCTCATGATCGGCGACCTCCACCAATTGCCGCCGGTCGTCAAGCCGGAAGACTGGGAACTTCTGCGACCGCACTACGAAACGCCCTACTTCTTCAGCAGCCTCGCACTCCAGAAAACCGACATAGTGAGTATCGAACTGAAGCATATCTTCCGACAATCGGATCGCCCTTTCATTGATTTGCTCGACAGGGTTCGAAACAATCAAATCGACGCCGGGGTGCTCGAAACGCTCAACAGCCGCTATATCCCCGGCTTCCAGCCGGACGTCGATGACGCCTACATCACGCTAACGTCTCACAATGCGTCATCCTATGACCTGAACGCCCAAAGATTGGAATCCCTCCCCGAACGAGTGCGGACGTTCAAAGCTAAAATCGTGGGCGACTTCCCTGAAACGGCTTATCCGACGGAGGAAACGCTGGAGTTCAAGAAGAGCGCGCAGGTGCTGTTTGTCAGGAATGACCTCTCGCCGGAAAAACGCTATTTCAACGGCAAAATCGGAAAAATCATCCGCTTTGCCGGCGACGAAATCTTCGTGCGCTGCAAGGATGAGCGGGAAGACATCGCCGTCACGCCTGTCGAATGGCAAAACATCAAGTACTCGATCGATGAAGAAACAAAAGAAATAAAGGAAGACGTCCTTGGTACGTTCACCCAATATCCGCTGAAGCTTGCCTGGGCCATCACGATCCACAAGAGCCAGGGGCTGACCTTCGATCGCGTCATCATCGATGCGCGATCGGCTTTCGCGCACGGGCAGGTATACGTAGCATTGAGCCGCTGCAGAAGTTTCGAAGGAATCGTTCTCAGCTCAAGAATCAACCCGTCCAGCGTGAAAACCGACGTGGTAGTCAAAGCGTATACCGAAAAAACCGCGCGCAACGCACCGGGCGAAGCGCACCTGCGCCAATCGAAGCGGGAATACCAAGAGACGCTCGTCCGCGAACTGTTCGACTTCGGCGCCATGAACAGCCATTTGCAGGGACTGAGGCGGCTGTTTCAGGAGCACTCCAGCGCCCTTTCAGCCGACGGGTTGTCACAGTTCAATACACTGGTTGCGAAAATAGGCGCGGAGGTCTTGTCGATAGCCCAAAAATTTGCCCCGCAACTGCACGCTTACTTTTCGCAACCGGAGTTGCCTGAGGAAAACGAAAGCCTTCGGGAGCGCCTTCGGAAAGCCGGCGGTTATTTTTCATCGAAACTGAATTCCGAGTTTCTGGCAGAGGTGAAGCGTATAGACCTGATCAGCGACGACAAAGCAGTGCTGAAACGTGCCCGGCAGCATCTGCAGAACCTTGAGCAGGAAGTCTTGATAAAGCACGCCTGTTTCCTGGCATGCCAGACCGGCTTTTCCGCTTCCGCTTACACTCGGGCAAAAACCAATGCCGAATTGGACCTCCGCGAGGGCAAGGATGTGCGATCGACCGCAGCCGAAGTGCCCAAGGATACGCCGCATCCCGACCTTTATACACGGCTGCTGGAGTGGCGTAGTGTCATGGCGGAGGAACTTGATACAGCGCTTCACGAAGTCTTGCCCACACGGTCTGTGCAGGAAATGGTAAGGCTTCTGCCCATAGATCGCGCTTCGTTGAAGAAGATACCCGGTATCGGCAAAGGCAAGCTGAAGCGCTTTGGCGCGGATCTTATCGGTATTGTCGAGAAATACTGCGCCGAAAAAAACATCGCCGCAAAGCCGCCAGAACCTTCCAAACCCAATACGAAGCAGATCAGCTTCGATCTCTACAAATCCGGAAAGACCGTCGCGCAGATTGCCGCGGAACGGAACCTGGCAGTCAGTACGATCGAAGGGCACCTCGCATATTTCATCGCGCGCCGGGAACTCGATATATCGGAGTTCCTAACCAAGGAACAGGTGGAGGAAATATCGAGGTTCTTCGAGGAGAGGAACACCGACTCATTAGCTGATGCGAAAGCACATTTTGGAGAACGGTTTTTGTATGGACAGTTGAGGATGGTGCTCGAGCATCTGAAGACGAAGGCCGTATAGCTGGTCTCGCCCCGTCGCCCGGCGCTGGTCTCGGCAAGGTTTTCGTCTTTTGCCGAGGGGCTGCTAATGCGACGGGTTCGACTTGCGCTGGATCGGCAAGATGCGCAAGCGCGAGGTCATCTCATCAATCGTGATTGATCGCGCCGGCGTGAAGTTGGTCTGCATGTTGGTGGCGGCCGGTATTCCATTGAAAACTACAATCTCCGCCAGTACTGGCTCACTCGTAACGGGAAGCTCTAACAACGCCAGAAGCACCGCCGCGATCGAAACCCACATCATGATTTTCGTAAGCATTGAAACCTCATTCTTGTAGCTTCGATTCCTCTTGGGGACACGGGGCGGACTTGCCCGCCCCACACTGAGTAAGAAAATCTCTCCTTCCCAGGCTGTTGACTGGAATCTCACATTTGAGATTAGTACATTGGTGGTCCGCCGCCGCCCGGCATCGCAGTAGCTTTTCCCTCGTCCGGAATTTCGGAGATGAGGGCTTCCGTTGTGAGCATCAAGGCCGCGATGGAGGCAGCGTTCTGAAGGGCAGAACGGGTCACCTTGGCCGGATCGAGAATACCGGCAGAGATCATGTCGGTATAGTCTTCGGTTTCGGCATTGAATCCGAAGTTTGGTTGTTTCGACTCGCGAACTTTGCCCACAACGATCGCACCTTCGTGGCCGGCATTGGAAACGATCAGCCGGATGGGCTCTTCGAGAGCACGCT
>Ga0209237_1003164_pt1 | contig 9963 bp, 11 predicted proteins | sample GraSoi013_1_40cm_2_FD_185820 | JGI IMG/M metagenome (GOLD analysis project Ga0209237, IMG submission 185820) | Grasslands soil microbial communities from the Angelo Coastal Reserve, California, USA - Sample 10_02_2013_1_40cm (SPAdes) (version 2) | ecosystem: Environmental > Terrestrial > Soil >...
CGCGTCATGCCGGGTCGACTCGATCGCAAGCAACTCGAGCAGCTCATCGAGAAGAGCGACGTCGACACCGTCCTGACCGTCTTTCCGGACACCTTCGGTCGGCTCATGGGCAAGCGGGTCGTGGGGAGCTACTTTCTCGATCACGTGATCGAGGATGGCGCCCACGCCTGCATCTATCTCTTCACCGTCGACATGGAGATGGAGCCGCTTCCCGGCTTCAAGCTCACCTCGTGGGAGCGCGGGTACGGGGACATGAAGATGGTCCCGGACCTGGCGACGCTGCGGCTCATCCCGTGGCTGCCAAAGACGGCGCTCGTCTTCTGCGACGTCTACACCGAAGAGGGCGAGCGGATCGAGGAAGCGCCACGGTGGGTCCTCAAGCGCCAGCTCGAACGCGCGGCATCGCTGGGCTACGTCGTCAAGACCGCAGCCGAGCTCGAGCTCTACTGCTTCAAGGAGTCGTTCGAGGAGGCGCGCCGCAAGCGCCACCACGATCTGACACCGGTGTCGGGCTATCTCGAGGACTACCACATCCTCCAGACGACGAAGGAGGAGCCGCTGATCCGCGCGATCCGCAACGGCATGGAGGCCGCGGACGTTCCGGTCGAGACCTCCAAGGGTGAATGGGGGCGCGGCCAGGAAGAAATCAACCTCCGCTACGCGGAGGCGCTCGAGATGGCCGACCGTACCGCCCTCTACAAGCACGGCGCGAAGGAGATCGCGCACCTGCATGGGTCGGCCGTCACCTTCATGGCCAAATACGACATGGCCGCGGCCGGCTCGTCGTTCCACCTGCACTCCTCGCTCTGGGACAAGACCGGGCGCAAGGCGCTGTTCGCGGGCGCGGGACGGGGCGCCCGGACGACGAGCACGCCGCTCTTCGGCCAGTGGCTCGCTGGTCAGATGGCGATGGCGCGGGAGTTCGCCTACTTCTATGCTCCGAGCGTGAATTCGTACAAGCGCTACCAGGCCGGGTCGTTCGCGCCCACGCGCATCGTCGCCGGATGGGACAACCGCACCTGCGGCTTCCGGCTGTGCGGGGAGGGCGGCGGGTTTCGCGTCGAGAACCGGATTCCGGGCGCCGATGCCAATCCCTATCTCGCCTTCGCGGCCACGATCGCCGCCGGGCTACACGGCATCGGCGGCCGGCTGAAGGCGCCCAAGCTCTACGAGGGCAATGCCTACGAGGACGCGACGCTTCCTCAGGTGCCGAAGACGCTCCGCGAGGCGATCGGCGAGCTCGAGCGCTCGAAGGTCGCGCGCGCGGCGTTCGGCGATCGCGTGGTCGAGCACTACCTGCACACCGCCCGGCTCGAGCAACAGGCCTTCGACCAGGTCGTGACCGACTGGGAGCTGGCGCGCAACTTCGAGAGGATCTGAGCCGCGATGAGCGGGCGGCTCTCCGGAAAGGTCGCGCTCATCACTGGAAGCGGAATGGGCATGGGGCGCGAGACGGCGCTGCTCTTCGCCGAAGAGGGCGCGCGCGTCGTCGTGGCCGACATCGACGCCGCAGCCGCGCGCGACACGGTCGCCCGGGTCGAGAAGGCCGGCGGCCAGGCGCTCGCGGTCACCGGCGACGTCGCGATCGAGGCGGACGTCCAGCGGATGGTCGAGGAGGGCGTCCGGCGCTTCGGCGCGCTCCATGTCCTCCACAACAACGCCGGCGTCCTCTGGAAGGACCGCGACCGCTCCGTGCTCGAGACCGACGACCGCTGGTGGGACCGCGTCATGGCGATCAATCTCAAATCGGTGTTCTGGGTCACGAAGCACGGCATCCCCCATCTCCAGCGCGCGGGCGGCGGCTCGATCATCAACATGGGCTCCGTTTCGGCCCTCGCCGGCTTCACACGGGCGCAGGACGCGTACACCGCGGCGAAGGGTGCCCTCATCTCGCTGACCAAATCCCTGGCGATCCAGTTCGCGCGAGACAAGATCCGCTGCAACGTGATCCACCCGGGGATCGTCGACACGCCGCTGCAGGCGCCGTATCTCACCGACGCGATCCGCAAGGAGTTCGAGACCGGGATCCCGCTCGGGCGGATCGCCCAACCGCGCGAGATCGCCTACGTCGCCCTGTTCCTGGCGAGCGACGAGTCCTCGTTCATGACGGGCACCGAGCTGGTCGTCGACGGCGGCTTCACCGCCGGCTGACGGGAACCTCCGCCGATCAATCCTGTCCGCGTCGTCATCATCGGCGGCGGCGTCGCCGGCTGCAGCATCGCGTATCACCTGGCGGTCGCGGGCTGCCACGACGTCCTCGTCCTCGATCGCGGTGAGCTGACCGGCGGCTCCACCTTCCACTCGGCCGGGCTCGTGGGCCAGCTCCGCTCGACCATCGCGCTGACGCGAATCAACATGGCGAGCGTCGAGCTCTATCGACGACTCCGGGACGACACCGGGCGCGATCCCGGCTGGCGCGAGGTGGGAAGCCTGCGCCTGGCGTCGTCGAAAGAACGTCTCCTCGAGCTCAAGCGCCAGGTCGGCTGGGCGCGCACCTTCGGGCTGCCGCTGAGTCTGATCTCGCCGGAGGAAGCGCGCGACCTGTTCCCGCTGATGAGCATTGCCGGAGTGGAGGGCGCCGCCTACCTGCCGACCGACGGCCGGATCGATCCCGCGTCGCTCGCCGGGGCGCTCGCCGACGGCGCCCGCAAGCCGGGGCGTCGCCGTCCGCACGGGGGTGAACGTGCGCGGCGTCAAGGTCGAAGGCTGTCGGGTCGCCGGCGTGGAGACCGATGACGGGACGGTGCCGTGCGAGGTCGTCGTCAACGCGGCCGGGATCTGGGCGCACGAGGTCGGCCGCATGGTCGGCCTCACCGTCCCTGTCATCCCGATGGCGCACCAGTACCTGGTCACCAGGCCGATCGACGGCGTCACCCGCGGCATCCCGACGATGCGCGACCCGGACCGCCTCGTGTACTTCCGTGAGGAGGTGGGCGGGCTCCTCATGGGCGGCTACGAGCGGTTACCCTTGCCCTGGGGACTCGACGGCATCCCACGCGACTTCACTCACAAGCTTCTGGCGCCGGACTGGGAGCGGTTCGACGACCTCATGGCGCAGGCGATCTCCCGAGTTCCGCCGATCGGCCGGGCTGAAGTCGTCACGTTGATCAACGGTCCCGAGGCGTTCACGCCGGACGGCGAGTTCATCCTGGGCGAAGCGCCCGACGTCCGCGGCTTCTTCGTCGCCGCTGGGTTCTGCGCTCACGGGATCGCGGGCGCCGGCGGAGTCGGTCGTGTGATGGCCGGGTGGATTCTCGATCGGCGCGCGCCGATGGACCTCTGGCGGATGGACCTGCGTCGCTTCGGCGCCCACTACGCCGACCGCGGGCATGCCCGCGCGCAGGCGGTTGAGACGTATTCCAGGTACTACGACATCCACTATCCGGGCGAGGAGCGGCGCGCGGGTCGTGGGCTCAAGCTCTCGCCAGTGCATCCGCGGCTCGAGGCCCTCGGGAGCGCCTTCGGCGAGAAGGCCGGCTGGGAGCGGCCGAACTGGCTCGAGACGAACGCCGCGCGATCGCCGCGGACCTGGGCGCCGCGGGGCTGGGCGGCCCATCACTGGTCGACGGCGATCGAAGCCGAGCACCGGGCGGCACGCGAGAGTGCCGCGCTGTTCGACGAGACCTCGTTCAGCAAGCTCGAGGTCTCTGGCCGGGACGCCTTGGCCCTGCTCCAGCGACTGGCCGACAACGACCTCGACAAGCCCGTCGGCGCCGTCACCTACACGCAGCTCCTCAACGACCGAGGCGGGATCGAGTGCGACCTGACCGTGACCCGCGTCGGTCCGGAGCGGTTCATGCTCGTCACCGGGAGCGCCTTCGGTCTCCACGACCTGGCCTGGGTCCGCTCCCACGTACCGGACGATGGCAGCGTGGCGCTCGAGGACGTGACGGGGCGCTATGCGTGCCTCGGCCTCTTCGGACCTCGGGCCCGTGAGATCCTCGCCCACGCGACGCGCGACGATGTCTCCGCTGCCGCCTTCCCGTACGATCGCGTACGGCTACGTCCCCGCGTCCATGGCCGCGCTCGGGACACGCCTGGCCGTCGAGGTGTTCGGCGAGGCGGTTGTTGCCACCGTCAGCCGCGAACCGCTGTACGATCCCAGGGGCCAGAAGGTCAAGGGAGGGGTGTGATGCGGGAGGGGACCAAGGCTCGGATCGAAACGGTCGCGGTCCACGCCGGCGTGCACGTCGATCCCGGGACCGGCGCGGTGACACAAGCGATTCATCCGTCCACGACCTTCGAGCGTGATCCAGACGGCTCGTACCCGCGCGGGTTCATGTACGCGCGGAACAGCAACCCCAACCGCCAGGCCCTCGAGGAGTGTCTCGCCGCCCTCGAGGGAGGCGCCGGGGCCGCGGCGTTCGCGTCGGCCTCGGCCGCGACCTCCGCCATCTTCCTCGTGCTGAGCCCGGGCGACCACGTCGTCGCGCCGACTGACGCCTACCACGGGACACTACGACTGCTGCGCGAGACCTTCGCTCGATGGGGGCTCGGCACGAGCTTCGTCGACATGACCAACGTCGCGGCGGTGCGCGGAGCGATCCGAACGAATACGCGCCTGGTCTGGGTAGAGACGCCGTCGAACCCGCTGTGGAAGATCACCGACATTGCGGCAATCGGCGAGATTGCCCGCCGGGCGGGCGCGCTCTACGTCTGCGACAACACGACGGCGACACCGGTGCTCCAATCACCGCTCGAGCTCGGCGCCGATCTGGTCCTGCACGCCACGACGAAATACCTCGGCGGCCACGGCGACGTGCTCGGAGGCGTCGTCGTTTCCAGGACTCGTGACGAGGTCTTCGAGGGGATCCGCGCGATCCAGGCGTCGGGGGGCGCGGTGCCGTCGCCGTTCGACTGCTGGCTGGTTCGACGCGGGATCCGAACGCTTCCGTATCGGGTGCGCGCCCACTCGGAGCACGCGCTGCACGTCGCGACGTTTTTGCACGAGCACCCGCGCGTCGAGCAAGTCCACTATCCCGGGCTTCCGACGCACGCGGCGCACGACGTCGCGCGCCGCCAGATGAAGGCCTTCGGCGGGATGGTCTCGGTGCAGGTGAGGGGCGACCGCGAGCGGGCGCTGGACGTCGCCGCGAAGCTCCGCCTCTTCACGCGGGCGACGAGCTTCGGCGGGACGGAAAGCCTCGTCGAGCATCGCGCGTCGATCGAGGGTGCCGGCACACGTACTCCCGAGAACCTGCTGCGGCTGTCGATCGGTCTCGAGCACCCGGACGATCTGATCGACGACCTCGGCCGGGCGCTGTCATGAGGATGGCCGTGCGAGCCGCAGCCGCAGGCGAGGCGAGCCTATGATGTCCGAGCCCGTGCGAGCCACCGCTGCCGGCGAGGTGCGCCGATGAGCCTCACCGGTCGGGTCGCGCTCGTGACCGGCGGCGCTCGGGGGATCGGGCTCGCCATTGCGCGGAGGCTCGTCACCGACGGCGCCCGGGTGGCGCTCGTCGATCTGGACAAGCCGGCGGTCGAGGCCGCGGCCGGCGAGCTCGGCGCCGCCGCGATGGCCCTCGTCGCCGACGTCACGCGCGGCGACGACGTGGAGCGCGCGGTGGAGACCGCCCACACGCGTTGGGGCCGGCTCGACATCGTCGTCAACAACGCCGGCATCACCGGTGGCTCGAAGCTCACCTGGGAGCTCACCGACGAAGATTGGCACCGGGTCATCGCCTGCGACCTCACCAGCGTGTTTCTCGTCTCGCGCGCGGCGGTGCGGCGCATGCTGTCGCAGGGGAGCGGTCGCATCGTCAACATCGCGTCGATCGCCGGCAAGGAACGCAATCCGACGCTGGTGCCCTATTCGACGGCGAAGGCGGGTGTGATCGGCTTCACCAAGGCACTCGCGAAGGAGGTGGCGACCCACGGGATCCTCGTGAACGCCGTGGCGCCCGCGGTCATCGGGACCGACATGGTGAAGCAGATGTCCCAGGAGACCGTGGATTACCTCGTCGCGAAGATCCCGATGGGCCGGGTCGGCCGCCCGGAGGAGGTCGCCGCGCTCGTCGCGTGGCTCGCGTCCGACGAGTGCTCGTTCTCGACCGGAGCCGTCTACGACCTCTCCGGCGGCCGCGCGACATACTGAAGCAGCGTCACCTTCGAGACCGACTCCGCGATGTCGCCCTCGACGGCCATGCGGACGGCTTCCTCCAGCGGCACGACGCGTCGCTCGAGGAACTCGTCGTGGTCGGCGGGCAGGGGATCGGGCGTCAGGCCGTACGCGGCGTAGCAGTACGCGACCTCGTCGAGGTAGGCGTTGGACGGATAGAAGCGCGTCAAGAACGCGAACCGCTCGGCCCGATAGCCTCCCTCCTCGCGTAGCTCGCGCTGGGCGGCGGCCACGGGGTCCTCGCCCGCGTGGGCGCCGCCTCCCGGCAGCTCCCACGAGACCCGGCCCTGAAGATGGCGGTACTGGCCCACGAGGAGAACGCGGGTCGCGTCGACGAACGGGAGCACACCCACCGTCACGCCGACCACGAGGATCGGGTAAACGACCTCCTGGCCGTCCGGGAGCCGCCACACGTCCTCGCGAAGCGTGAGCTTGCCTCGTATGTAGCGCGCGGACGACGACAGGCGCGTCCAGGCGTGCATCACCCTATGATATCGTAAGGACGCGATGGCTCGGGACCGCCAGGTCGACGCGCTCCTCAAGAAGCTGCTCCAGACGATCGAGGTCTCGCTCGCCGCCGCCGACGCGGCGCGCGACGCCGTCCAGGAGATCCTGCGCCGGGGCGCTGACACCGGCATCTTCTTCGCCGGCAGCAAGAAGGGCGTCACCGTCTCGTCCGTGCTGACGACCCAGGACAAAGAGTTCCTCCGGGCGGTGTCCATCAAGCCCGACCGCTGAGTCCATGCGGCTGCTTCCGATCCTCCTGTTTCTCGCCCTCGCGGTGGTGTTCTTTCTCCCGATGCTGCGCCGGCTCCGCTTGCCGGCGCGCGGAGCGCCCCGCACCCTGCCGGACGAGCTCGTCAAGGATCCGGTGTGCCAGACCTACATCGTGAAATCGCGCGCCGTCCGCCGGACGGATGCCGGCCAGGTGCGGTACTTCTGCAGCGAGCAGTGTGCCCGCCTCGACTCCGGCGGCTGACCCGCGTCGCGTGAGAGTCCGCCGGGCCGAGCGACCGGCCGGCCCGAGGGGCCGTCCGCGCACGACGCGCCGCCATCCGGATCCGTGGCGCGATGCCGATGCCCAGACGAATCTCGCCGAGATGGCCGCCGGGCTCGAGGCGCGCGGCCGAACCCCGGCGCACGCCCGGTTGCGGCGGCGTTTCCTGAGGTTCGTCCCCGTCGTCGCGGGCGATCGCGTGCTCGAGGTCGGCTGCGGCACGGGCGTCGTCGTCCGTGACCTCGCGGCTCTCGTCGGGCGACGCGGCGAAGTCGTGGGCGTGGACCGGAGTCGGCTCCTGCTCGACCGCGCGCGCGAGCTCTGCCGTGAGGCCGCACGTCGCCCGCGCATCGCGCTGCGCGCCGCCGACGGCGCCCGCCTGCCGTTCGCCGCACACCGGTTCGACGCCGCGCTCGCCATCACCGTCATCCTGCACGTCGCGGATCCGCTAGGGGTCGTGCGCGAGATGGTGCGGGTGACCCGCCCGGGTGGGCGCGTCGGCGTGCAGGATCAGGATTTCGGCGTGGTTGCGATTACCCATCCCGACCGCACGCTGACCGAGCGCATCATGCACGGGGTCGCCGCGCACATCTATGCCGAGCCGCACAGCGGTCGCCGGCTCCCGGGCTTGCTCCGCGCCGCCGGCCTGGACGGCATCCGCCTGCTGACGGACGTGTACCAGGACACGACGCTCGAGCCGTGGACGAAGACGTTCCTCGAGCGCCGCGCCGAGCGCGCCGTCAGCTTCGGCATCGTTGACGCGTCCACGGCCCAGCGGTGGCTCGACGGGCTCACCGAGGTCGTCGCGCGCGGCGCGTTCGTGTTGACGCTGAACTATTACGGCGCCGTGGGAACGAAACCGGCGTGACTCGTCGGCGCGCCGGCCTGCTCTTCGTCGTCGTGGCCCTCGCCGGACTGATACCGCCGAGCGCCCGGGACGCGCGCCCGGCGCCCCCGTTCGACGGCGCCGCGGCCCTGCGGCACGTCGAGCGGCTGGTGGCCATCGGTCCGCGCCCGGCCGGGTCGCCGGCTGGGGCGCGAGCGCGCCAGTACGTCGTCGACGAGCTTCGGCGGGCCGGGATCTCGGCCCGGGTGGAACCGTTCGACGCCGACACGCCCCACGGCCGGCTGCCGATGGCCAACGTCGTCGCCGTGCTGCCGGGGCGGCGCCAGGACGTGATCCTGATCGGCGGGCACTACGACACCAAGTGGTTCCGCGAGTTCACGTTCGTGGGCGCGAACGACGGCGGCTCGAGCACCGCGCTGCTGATCGAGCTGGCGCGACGGCTGCGCGAGCGGCCGCGCGAGTACACGTACTGGATCGCGTGGTTCGACGGCGAGGAGGCCCGCGAGGCATGGACGCCGGTCGATAGCCTCTACGGGTCGCGGCGGATGGCGGGGGAGCTCGGAAAGTCACGACGCCTGCCGCGCGCCGTGATCGTGGCCGACATGATCGGTGATCGGGATCTCGGCATCCGGCGGGAGGCCGCGTCGAGCAGGTGGCTGACCGATATCCTCTGGGCGACCGCGACGCGGCTCGGCCACGACGCCCAGTTCCTGCCCGAGTCACTCGCGGTCGAGGACGACCACGCACCGTTCATGCGCCTGGGCGTGCCGGCGGCGCTCCTGATCGATTTCGACTTTCCGCCGTGGCACACGGCGGAGGACACGCTCGACAAGGTGTCGGCCCGGAGCCTCGAGATCGTCGGCACCGTCCTGCTCGAGGCGCTGCCCACGATCGAGGGCGCTCTCACGCGCTTCCGCGACACGCGGCCGTGAGCGCGTCGAGAGTATAATCGCGCCATGCCGCGCGTGAGAGAGATCGAGGACCCCGGCGGCGATCCCATCCTGAAGGAGACGTTCGGGAAAGAGACCGACACCTTCGGCTTCGTGCTCAACACCACCAAGATCCAGGCCCACACTCCCGGGATCATGAAGGCCGCCAAGCAGCTCTCGGCGGCCGTCGAGCGTTCGGGCCTGCTTGCCCCGCAGCTGCTCGCGCTGGTCTATCTGCGGGTCGCCCTGATCAACGGGTGTCCCTTCTGAATCGACATCAATGCATCCCGTGGGATGCAGGCCGGGGCATCAGAGGCGAAGATCGCCGAGGTCACCGCGGCCGCCACGAGCGATCTCTTCGTCGAGGGTGAGAAGGCCGCTCTCGAATACGCCGAGGCGATGACGTTCACCGATCGAACGGTCACCGGCGAGCTCTTTGCGCGCGTGCGCGCGCACTTCTCCGAGGCTCAGATCGTCGAGCTGACCGCTGCGGTGGCCCTCGAGAACTTCCGGTCGAAGTTCAACGTCGCGCTCGGCATCGAGGCGCAAGGCTTCTGCGTCATCAGGTAGTTAGTCCACGCTGACTCGCCCCCGCGCCGCCGCTGGAATGATCTCCGGTTGCGGAGATCCTGCCCTCGCGGGAGCAGATTGTGGCTCTCGCGGTTGGTGACCGCTTATCCACAGAATCCACACCTTTCACCAAACTATTTCGCTGCTCGGCTTGACAGGCTCGTGCCTCGAGGACGACGATACGCTCGCCGTGATGCTGTTCGTCCGACTCAGATCGTTGCTCTTCGCGTCGTGTCCGGACCATCCGGTGGCGCTCTGCGAGAAATGCCGCAGAACTTACACGCCCGAGCAGCTCGGGACGGAGATCGGCGACGGCTGTTATCTCTGCCACGACTGCGGAGCCGATTTGAGAGAGTCAGTCGTCGCCCACGCTCGGACGTGCCCGAATCTCATACCGCAGAAGCCACCGGCGCGGATGGCGTCCGTCGCCAGCTCGACGATCCCTCCAGCGGTGTCGGAGCGTTTCGCAGCCCGGCGTAGAGGCCGGCTCGGGCTGGACGTC
>Ga0209237_1003166_pt1 | contig 9959 bp, 10 predicted proteins | sample GraSoi013_1_40cm_2_FD_185820 | JGI IMG/M metagenome (GOLD analysis project Ga0209237, IMG submission 185820) | Grasslands soil microbial communities from the Angelo Coastal Reserve, California, USA - Sample 10_02_2013_1_40cm (SPAdes) (version 2) | ecosystem: Environmental > Terrestrial > Soil >...
CCCCGCCGAACGCCCCCGTTAACCGCCACTTCCATCAGGAGTACGCATGAAGCGTCTTGCAATGGTCCTCGCCGTCGTGGCCCTTGGCGCGTGTTCCAAGCCGCAGCAGCAGCCGGCCGCGCAGGGTCAGATGATGCAGGACACGTCGCACATGATGATGAGCGACACCTCGCACGCGATGATGGCTGACACGTCCCACAAGATGGCGCCGGCCGCGCCCGCTGCGAAGCCCGCGCCGAAGAAGAAGAAGCCGTAAGCGACGCGGCCAGCGCAGTGACGATGCCCGGGACCAGCTCCCGGGCTTTTCGTTTTCAGGCGGGGCCGACCGCCGGCAGGACGAAGGGCAGGTCCACGACCCGTGCGTCCCGGCCGGCGGCGCGCACCATCGCCCCGGGGGTGACTTCCCCGCGGATCACCGCGAGGCCGACCCAGCGTCCTCCGCCGCTCACCGCCGCGCCCGGCTCCGGCACCCACGCGACGCTCGTGACGCGACCCACGTCGCGGTCCAGATGCGTGACGGCGCTCCAGCCGTCCGCCGGCGCGGCGGGCGGCTCGGCGTCGAACAGGAGGCCGCGCAGCTGGCGGTTGGTGTGACCCCGGAAGTGGAGCCGCGCCACGGTCTCCTGGCCGGTGTAGCACCCTTTCGTATACGACACGCCGCCGATCTCGTCGTAGCGCACTTCCTGCGGAATCGTCTTCTCGTCCACCTCGGCGCCGAGCCGCGGCCAACCGGCGAGGATGCGGGCGAGCTCGAGGGCGACCGGGTCGGCCTCCACGGCGCCGGCCGCGACGAGCCGGACGGCGAGGGCGGCGGCCTCGGGCGGGGGCGCGGTGAGCTGCACGACGAACGGCGCGGCGTCACTCCCGCGCGCGGTTTGGACGCCGGGGGGGGAGTCTTCGAGCACGCGACCCGGCGCCGGCGGAACGCCGAGTCCCGCGGTGGCGGCGATGGCGAGGGCCCGCGGGCCCGCGAGGCGATAGACCGCGACGTCGGGCGTACGGTCGCTCACGCGTGCGAGCCGCGGCGGCACGGAATGCGTGAAGATGCCGAGCGCGCGTTCACGCCCTTCCGCGGGTACGGTGTAGCTCACCGTCGTGCCGAGTCGCCCGGCCCAACCGTCCACGACGATCATCCCCTTGGGCGTGAGCAACGCGCCGTACACGAAGGCGCCGTCGCCCGGCTGCTCGATGTCGTTCGTGAGCAGCCCCTGGACGCACGTGACGGCCCCGGGCCCCGCGAGCGTGAGCACCGCCGCGTCGACGCGAGCCAGCAACGCGCCGCTCCGCAGCGCCGCCACGAACGGTGGCGCGACGCTACCCGGCTCGAGGCGGAACAGGTTCGAGGCTCCTTCGACCATAGTGTGTTCAAGCATAATAACCCGCCGTTCGGTACGACTCGTCGAGCAGCTCGACCGGATGGCGCACCGCGGCCGGGATGCCCGCTGCGGCGAGACCGGCCCCGAGCTGCATCACGCAGCCCGGGTTCCCCGTCGCCACGACCTGCGGCCGGGCCGCCTTGAGCGAGGCGAGCTTGGGGGCCAGCACGGCGCGCGACATCGCGGGCTCCACCAGCGCGAACAATCCCGCGCTGCCGCAACACTGCTCGGCGTCCGCGGTGCTCGTCACGCGCAGCACGGGGATGGCACGCAGCACCTGGTGCGGCGGCTCCGCGATGCGCTGCGCGTGCAGCAGGTGGCAGGGAGGATCGTACGCCACGGTGACGTCGAGTGGCGCCCCCGGGCGCGGCCCCCGCGCCGCGAGGAGCTCGGTGACGTCCTTGACGCGGGCGCCAAACGCGCCCCCGCCGTCGTCGCCCAGCAGGTGGCCGTAGTCCTTCAGCATCGCCCCGCACCCGGCGCTGTTCACGACGATGGGCTCGTCCGCTCCCCCTTGCCCGAACGCCGCGAGGTTCTGGCGCGCGAGCGTGCGGGCCTCGTGCGGGAGCCCCGCGTGCGCGTGCAGCGCGCCGCAGCACACCTGCCCCGGCGCTTCGCGCACGGCGTAGCCGTTCACCTCGAGGGTGCGAATGGTCGCGTCGTGCACGTGGGAGAAAAGGCCGTCCATGATGCAGCCCCGAAACAGCCAGACGGTCAGGCGGTTGGGCGGATAGGCGGTTAGTGTATCCGCGGCGCGTCGAACCGCCCAACCGCCTAACCGCCTAACCGGCTTTGTTGCCGCCAGCATCCCCATCGCAAAGCCGATCCGGCTCCACCCGGCGAGCCGTCGCGGCAGTCCCGAAGCGCGGAGCAGTCGCGCGAGCCGGTAGACGACCGGCGACACGCCCGAGCCTGTCAACGCCGCGAGCGCCAGGCGGGCGAGGGGCGATACGCCCCCCTTCCGGTGCTCGGCGAGCAGCGCGCGCGCCGTCTCGAGCCCGCGCCCGTAACCCACACCGGACGGGCACACGGGCTCGCAGCCGCGGCAGCCGAGGCAGCGGTCGAGGTGGAGGGCGACGCAGGGGTCGTCGGGCGCGAGCTCGCCCGCCTCGAGGGCGCGCATCAGCTCGATCCGGCCCCGCGGGCTGTCGGCCTCGTCGCCGGTGGCGAGGAACGTGGGGCAGGCTTGGAGGCAGAAGCCGCAGTGGACGCACGGGTCGAGCGCCGCGAACCCAGCCCGATCCGTCATTCCGTTCCTTCGACCGCCACCACGAAGGCCTCGCCGGGATCGAACGTGCGGCGCAGGCCCGCAATCAGAGGACCGGCGCCCTCGCGATAGGCGCCGAAGTGCCCGACCGCCGCCCGCAGCGGCCAGGCGGCGCGCTCGACGGTGAGCGGTACCTCGAGCCCGGCGAGCGTGCGGCGCAGGCGCCGCAGCCGGTCGACCGTCGTCTCGCCGCCCCAGCGGATCGCTCCGACGCCCGGGCTCGCCGACACCCACTCGTCGCCCACTTGGTGCTGCAGCAGGTCGAGGAGCTCGTCGCTCGAGTCCGGGAGGCCGCCGACGCGGAAGGTGACGGGGCGGGTGGCGAAGCTTTCCGCCGCGCGCATCCAGTAGCCGTGCGCTTCGTCGGCCCGCAACGCCGTGAAGCGCCCGCCGGTGGCCGCGCGCAGCCCCGCCTCATCCGCGGCGACGAGCGCCGCCGACCCCGCGAACCGCACCGCGAGCGCCCAGCGCTCGCGCCGTGCCAGCGCCGGCGACATGAGCTCGAGCGCGGCCGGCTGCAGCCCCGCCGCGGCGATGTCCTCGGCGACCTGTGTCAGGTCCTCCCGCGTCCCCTCGAGCACGAGCGTCTGGTCGGCGCGGGGCAGGGCGCGGAGCCGCAGGTGGACGAGCACGATCACGCCGAACGCACCGAAGCCGCCCGCCTCGAGCTTCGTGAGATCGTAGCCCGCCACGTTCTTCACGACCTTGCCGCCGCTCTGCACCACGCGGCCGTCCCCCGTCACGAACGTGACGCCGAGCAGGTGATCCCGCACCGCGCCGAACCCCTGACGCAGCGGGCCCGAGCTCGCCGTCGCCACCACCGAGCCGAGCGTGCGGCCGGCGAGTCCCGGCGGATCGAGCGCCAGCCAGGTGCCGCGGTCCGCGAGCTGCTGGCGCAGCACGTCGCAGCCGATCCCTGCCTCGGCGGTGGCGGAGAGGTCCTGCGGCTCGATCGCCGGGATCTTGTCCAGCCGGCGCGTCGTGAGGGCGAGGTCGGCGGGCGCGTCCGCCGGGAGCCAGGTGCCCGCGCCTTCGACGCGCAGGCGCCATCCTTCTTCCCGCGCGGTGCCGAGCAGCAGCGCCACGGCGTCGGGCGAGGCGGGGGCGACGCGCGGCACGCCGTCGGGCGTCGCGGCGAGATCCACGGCGTCGCTGCCGAGCAGGGCGCGGACGCGGTCGACGAGGCTCATGGGGCAACCGCGTTCCGACTTCCGTACCATTCCCGGCACGCGTGAATCGGGACCACCTTCCCGGGGTTCACCCGCTCCTCGGGGTCCCACACGCGGCGCACGGCACGCATCGCGGCGAGCGAGTCGCCGTCGAAGATGAGCGGCATGTAGCGCAGCTTGTCGAGTCCCACGCCGTGCTCCCCCGTGATCGTGCCGCCGGCGGCGATGCAGGCGGTCATGATCTCGCCGCTGGCGGCGTCCACGCGGGCCTTGAGCCCCGGCACGCGGCCGTCGAACGAAATGTTGGGGTGGAGGTTGCCGTCCCCCGCGTGGAACACGTTACTGACCGTGAGGCCGTACCGGGCGGCGATCTCCCCGATCGTCTCGAGCACGTCGGGGAGGGCGGAGCGGGGCACGACGGCGTCCTGCACCACGAGGTCGCGCGACAACCGGCCCATCGCGCCGAATGCCTTCTTTCGGCCGAGCCACAGCCGCTCCCGCTCCGCTGCGTCGGCCGCGGTGCGCACCGCCCGCGCCCCGTGGCTCCGGAGGATCTCCGCCACGGTCGCCGCGTCGGCCTCGACCGCGGCGTCCGAGCCACCGTCGAGCTCCACGAGCAGCACGGCGGCGGCGTCGCGGGGGTAGCCGGCGGCGTACACCGAATCCTCGACTGCGCGGATGCAGGACTGATCCATCATCTCGAGGGCGGCGGGCACGATGCCGCTCGCGATGACGGCCGAGACGGCTTCGCCCGCGGTGCGCAGCGAGTCGAAGTCGGCCAGTTGCGTGCGAATCGCGCGCGGCACCGGGAGCAGGCGCACGGTGATGCGGGTCGCGATGCCGAAGTTGCCCTCCGAGCCGACGAACAGCCCGACGAGGTCCGGCCCCCATGGCTCGCCGCCCGGACTGCCGAGCTCGACGACGCGACCGTCCGCGAGCACGACCTCGAGCGCGAGCACGTGGTTCGCTGTCACGCCGTACTTGAGGCAGTGCGGCCCGCCGGAGTTCTCCGCGACGTTGCCGCCGATGGTGCAGGCCGTCTGGCTCGAGGGGTCGGGCGTATAGTGCAGCCCATGCGGCGCGGCGGCGGCCGACAGCCGCACGTTCACGACGCCGGGCTCGACCACGGCGAGGCGGTTCCGGGGGTCGATCTTGAGAATGCGGTTCAGCCGCGTGAGGACGATCAGCACGGCGTCCCCGTCGGCGAGCGCGCCGCCCGACAGCCCGGTGCCCGCCCCCCGCGGCACGAGCGGCACTCCGAGGGTCGCGAGCAGGCGCACGACGGCGATCACTTCGTCGCGCTGTCCGGGGAGAACGACGACCCCGGGGACGCGGCGGTGCGTGGGGAGCCCGTCACGGGCGTAGGTCAGGCGCTCGGGCAGCGCGGTCCGCACGTGCCGGGCCCCGACGATACCCGCGAGCGCGTCGACGAGCGAATCAGACTGGGAGGGGGGGGTCACGTGGTGTGCTCGATCTGGGGATGCCGCCCGCCGCGACCGTTGCCCTTGGCCCGACGGCGCACGGCGGCGCGGCGCTCGGCGTCGGTCGCGAGCGGCCCGAGCACCGCGGCCAGCTGGCGCAGTCGCAGTGTGGTGCTGCGGCTCGCCTGCAGCGCCCGCTTCGCCGCCGCGTCGAGCTCCAGCGCGGCCGCGACCTGGAAGGACAACAGCTGCGGGTCGGGCGCCAGCTCGATCTCGTCCTCGGCGCGCTCCGTGAGCACGTCCAGCGCCCGCGCCAGACGGGCGAATCCGGTGCGCACGTCGGCGGCGAGCGCCGCCGCTTCGGCCGGGTCGACAGGTTCGTCGTCGAATTCCTCCACCTCGGCGACCTGGTAGGGGCGGGGCGGCTCGCGCTCGACCCAGCGTCGCAGCACGAAGCGCCGCTCGCCCACCGCGAGGATGTTCGACCGCCCGTCGGGGAGCGGCTGGATCGAGCGAATCAGCGCCACACAGCCAACGTCGCCCGCGCTCGGCGCCGGATCGGCCGCGGGCGCGCGCTCCGGAGCAACGTAGGCGATCCCGAAGCGCCGGTCGCCGTCCTGACAGTCGACCAGGAGTTGCCGGTAGCGTGGCTCGAAGATATGAAGGGGCTGTGGGGCTCCTGGGAAGAGCACGATCGGTAGGGGGAAGATGGGAAGCTCCCGGGCCATAGTGACATAGTATAGACGGGTAGACGGGTCGACGGCGAGCGGTCGGTAGGAACGCAAAGTGGCCAGGAAGAGCACCCCTGGCCACTGCGAACTAGCTACCGCTCCCCGTCTATCCGTCTGCCCGTCTGGTCTTTACGCCGCCCTCCAGAAGCCCTTGAGCGCTCTGCCATCCGGGGATTCGCGCAGCTTTTCGAACGCCCGTTCCCTGATCTGCCTGATGCGCTCGCGCGTGACGCCCATCAGCGCCCCGATCTTCTCGAGCGTCATCGCCTCGCTGCCTTCTTCGAGGCCGTAATAGAGGTAGAGGATCTTCCGCTCGCGGGGGGTGAGGTATTTCTGGAAGATGCGGTCGATGAACTCACGCATCAGCTTGCCGTCGGTCTTCTCCTCGATCTCGCCGCCCTCCTGGCCGGCGAACCGCTCGCCCAGCGTGGCGGCGTCCTTGTCGGTGCGATCCACGGGGGCGTCGAGCGACAACTCGGCGGCCGTCATGCGGCGCGCGGTGCGGACGTTTTCAACGGTGTCTTCGAGGGCCAGGGCGATTTCGTCGTCGGTGGGTTCGCGACCGAGCTCCTGCGACAGGTACGTCTCGGTGCGGCTCATGCGGATCAGCTGCGAGTTTTGGTTCAACGGGATGCGGACGCTGCGGGTCTGCTCGGCCAACGCCTTCAGCACCGCCTGCCGCACCCACCACACCGCGTACGAGATGAACTTCACACCTTGGTCGGGATCGAACTTCTTCACCGCCTTGAGCAACCCTTCGTTTCCGATGGCGACCAGCTCGGAGAGATCGAGACCGTGACCCTGATACTTCTTGACGTAGGAGATGACGAATCGGAGGTTGGCTGTCACCAGGCGCTCGGCGGCTTTTTCATCGCCCCGCTGCACCCGTCGCGCCAGCCGGCGCTCCTCGGCGGGGTCTTTGATCAGGGGCAGCTTCTGGATGTCTTGGAGGTACTGGTCGAAGGCGCCGGAAGGATTGGCACGAAAGAACGCCTTCGCCTTACCTCCGTTCGACCGCGCCATAGCTAGGGCTCCGACGGTGGACGAGTTGAGACGGTGTTGGGGTGCGCCAATATAGGAATCACCTCACAATGGTGCAAATCTCCGCCGTTTTCCACATCACAAATCATTAGCGCACTCCACCAGTGCAGCGTTTGTCCACTATCCACAGGGGCTGTGGAGAAATTCGTGTTGATCGCCTGTTGATACGCGTCGGGGCCGTGGTGTGGAGAGGTGGGAATCGTGTGGGGAAGTTGTTGACCGGCTTGTAATTAGTTCCAGGACGTGACGCGCGACATGGTCGGACCCTGCGGGCCGCCGTATCGTGCCCGGTCCTTTTTTCTTTGGGGGCGCCATGACCAGCATCATCATCGGGCTGATCTTCATCGTGGGCGGGCTGACCGGCACGCTCGCGCTCGTCGGGACGAACAGCGGCACCGCGCTCGCGGTGGTAGGCGTGCTCATCCTCGCTCGCGGGATCTACCGGGTGCGGAAACAGCGGGCGCAGCACCAGCCGCTCTGACTGGAAATCCCGGCCTCGGACGTACGGTAGGGGCGCAGCCTGCTGCGCCCCTACCTCGTTTGGGCGCTCTCCTTCCCGCTACCCAGCACCTCCCGCACCACCCGCTCCGGCGCCGTGACGGTCCACCCGGCCTGGCGGTCGCCGCACATCACCCCGACGGCCCGCGGCAGCGCGAACCGCACGGTCCCATCGCGCGTCTTCTTGTCGAGCTGCATCGCCGCGACCAGCCCGTCAACGGTCGCCGTGTCCGGCAGCTCCACGGGCAGGCCGTAGCCCTCGAGCAGGCCGCGGATGCGGCGCGCCGTCCCGGCCTCGGCGACGCCCAGCGCCTCGGCGAGGCGCGCTTCGTATGCCATCCCGATCCCCACCGCTTCGCCGTGCAGCACGTCGAACTTCGCCGTCGCCTCGATCGCGTGGCCCACCGTGTGGCCGAAGTTGAGGATGGCCCGCCGCCCCGCCTCGCGCTCGTCCGCGGCCACCACCTCGGCCTTGATCTCCACCGACCGCCGCACCAGCCTCTCTACGACATCCGGGGGGGCGGCGTGCTTGCCGACCGTCTGGCACTCTCGCTCGAGAAAGGCGAAGTACTCTCGGTCGGCGATCACGCCGTGCTTGACGGCCTCCGCCATGCCTGCGGCCAGCTGCGCGGGCGCGAGCGAGCCCAGGGCGTCGAGATCGGCCACGACGAGCCGCGGTTGGTGGAACGCGCCGAGCAGGTTCTTCCCTGCGGGGACGTCCACGCCCGTCTTCCCGCCGATCGAGGAGTCGATCATCGCGAGCAGGGTGGTCGGGACCTGGACGTAGGGAACGCCGCGCAGGTACGTCGCGGCCACGAAGCCGGCCACGTCGCCCACCACGCCTCCGCCGAGCGCGATCACGGCCGCGTCCCGCCCGAACTGGGCCGTGAGCATGCGGTCGCAGAGCAGCGCCCAGGTCTCCCGCGTCTTATTCCGTTCTCCTGCGGGAAACTCGAACAGCTGGGCGGGCAACGTGGCGTCGCGCAACCGGGCCACGACCTGCGCGCCGTACAGCTTCCCGACATGCGAATCCGTGATCACGGCGTAGCGACTTGCCGGGCAGGCGGACCGCACCAGCCCCGCCAGATCGCCCAGCAGCCCGCGACCGATCACGATGTCGTAGGAGGCGTCGCGCTGCTCCGTGATGGGGACGCGGACCGTCACCACTTGACGTCGGAGTGCCCCGCCTGCGCGTTCGCCGCGCGGGCCAGGACGAACAGCAGATCGGAGAGCCGGTTCAGGTACTGCAGGATCGCGGGACTGATGTTCTGGTGACGGGACAGCGCGACGCTGGTGCGCTCGGCCCGGCGGCACACGGTGCGGGCGAGGTGCAGCGTGGCGGCCTTCGGCGCCCCACCCGGCAGGATGAAGTTCTTCAAAGGCGCGAGCCGCGCCTCGTGCTCGTCGATCGCATCTTCGAGTGCCGCGACGTCCGACGGGCCGATCGCCGCCCCGCTCCGTGCCAGCGCCTTGTGGAGCTTGTCCGGGTCCGGGGTCGCGAGCTCCGCCCCGATGGTGAACAGGTCACGCTGGATAGTCTGTAGCAGCGTATCGGCGAAGTCCCGTGGGTCGAGCGCGCGCGCCAGTCCGATCGCGGCATTCAACTCGTCCACGTCGCCGTACGCCGCGACGCGCGCGTCGTCCTTGGGCACGCGACCGCCTCCGAACAGGCCGGTTTCGCCCTCATCCCCGGTCTTGGTGTAGATCTTCACCCTGCGCCCCTGCTCCCCTCTCCCTTCTCCCCTGACGTTCCATTACGTTCGCCCCAATGCAGGAAGTCAAAGATATCACCATAATCGGCGCCGGCCCGACGGGTTTGTTCGCCGCCTTCTACGCCGGGATGCGCGGCGCGACCTGCTGCTTGATCGACAACCTCGACCAGGTGGGCGGGCAGCTCACGGCGCTCTATCCCGAGAAGTACATCTTCGACGTCGCCGGCTTCCCCAAGGTGCTCGCCAAGGACCTCGTCAAGGGGATGGCCGAGCAGGCGTTCCAGTTCAAGGCCCCGGTCCATCTCGGACAGAAGGTGATCGGCCTGAAGCGCGAGTCGCAGAACGGCAAACCGGCCTTCACCGTCGTCACCGAAACCGACCAGTACCCGTCGCGCACCGTGCTCATCGCGGGCGGGATTGGCGCCTTCACGCCGCGTAAGCTGCCGCTCAAAGACGTGGACCGCTGGTACGGGAAGGGGCTGCACGACCGCATCCTCGAACGCAGGATCTTCACCGGGAAGCGTGTGCTGCTCGTGGGCGGCGGCGACTCGGCGTTCGACTGGGCGGTGAACCTCCAGGGCGTCGCCCAGTGGATCCTGATGATTCACCGGCGCGACGGGTTCCGAGCCCACGCCGCCACGGTGAAGCAGGTCCAGGCGCTCGCCGCCGCGGGGAAGATGGAGCTGCGCACCTTCTGGGAGCTGAAGGCGATCCACGGCGGCGACATGATCGAGGCCGCAACGA
>Ga0209237_1003167_pt1 | contig 9959 bp, 9 predicted proteins | sample GraSoi013_1_40cm_2_FD_185820 | JGI IMG/M metagenome (GOLD analysis project Ga0209237, IMG submission 185820) | Grasslands soil microbial communities from the Angelo Coastal Reserve, California, USA - Sample 10_02_2013_1_40cm (SPAdes) (version 2) | ecosystem: Environmental > Terrestrial > Soil >...
CGGATCGCCGGTTCCGTGGTCTGGCCGATGCGATTCGAATCGAGAAGTACCCATAGCTCCGGGGGCAACGATCGCGAGGCGTCACATTCTGCACGGATTGTCCTGTCACGGACGCTGAGACCAAATCGGAATGATGTGCCGCAGGGCTCCATAGCGCCGAAGGATTTCGTCGAAGGCCTCGATCTTGTCCTCGGGGACGATGACCGCGCCTCGCCTGACCCGCCAGCCACCGACGTCTGTCAAGAACCCGGTCCTCCGGACGACGTACGTCTTCTTCCCCACCCGCTTTTGAGTCTTGTATCCGTCGATCTCTCGGAGGAACTGAGCGCGCTTGCGGGGGGACAAACGGCCCGTTTGGTAGCTTACGAGGCGGAGAGGCTGGAGGTCGAGCTCGCCCGGTGTCACGCGAGGAAGGCCGCCAAAGAGGACCCGGCCTTGGCGGACGATGGATTCGAGGAATTGCTTGTCGAAGGCGTCGCGCTCCTCCGGGCGATAGTAGATGACGCTGAACTCCACGTCGAACTGGCGGTCGAGGGCGAGGAGGACCTTCCATGCGGGATCCTCCGCGTCTGGGTTGCACTCAATGAAGATGTCGATGTCGCTCTCTTCCGTTGCGCTGCCCCGCGCCGCCGAGCCAAACAGGACTGCGGATCGCACGCCTGGGACCGCGGCGAGCTCCCGAGCCGCCGCCCGGACGGCTTCCTCAAACCGGGGAGGATTCATCCCAGTACCTCCCGACAGATGGACTCGATGGTCTCGAAACTCTTTCGCGCCTTTGCGAGATCGGCCCGCGTCCCGGAGTTCCCGGAGACGAACTTGGCTCGGGCGTTATGGTCCAGGTAGCGGAACGCGTCGGCCACAGTGGAGGTGTGTGGACCCAGGATCGCCGGGTTCCGTTGAAGTTCATCGGGCACCCGTTGGTGTTTCTGGATGTGGACGCTCTTCTTGGCGGACCATTTCGGAACGCGTCCGCCTGTCGCAGGTGGGTCTCGAGCGAAGACAGTCGCGTACTAATTACGCGACACGTATCTAAGCATCACGGCGAGGATAGGCGAACCCAGTGAAATGCGGCCACATCAAGCGGGATGGCATCGCCTCGAAGGAGGCGCTGTCTGGGTCTCGAGTGTATTTCCTCACGAAACTTGGACGACCGCCTACTGCCCAGAAGTCCTGGAATACCCTTTCCCCTTGCGGTCCAGCCCGGCACGGATTTCGCGCTTCCTGTCCGTCTCTGAGCCGAGGAGACGCGTGAGCTGCTTGAAGCCTCGCGCCATCCGCTCTCCGAGAATCCTCCGGGCCTCTTCGAGCGTTTTCCCCTCCTTGAGGAGATCGTAGTATCCCCACGCGCAGTAGAAATCCATGTAGTCCGAGAGGCCCACAAGGGCCGCGAGCTTCCCGGAGGCCGAACGCGAGTTGGGGATGTCCGGGTAGTATTCCCCGATGAGCATGTGGCCCCAATACTCAGCGTCCTCTCGCGTGCTGATCTTCTCGAGAATGGGCCGGTGGCGGTCGACTAGTCGATACATGGGAGTGTCGAGGAAGTCCCCGGTGTCGCTCTTCCGCCGCGGATTCCTTTTTCTCGGCATGCCCGACAGGAATGGCGCGGGTTGCGTAAACGTTTGGACCGACCGGGCCTAGCGCATCCAGCGACGCCGCAACCCCCTGACCTTGTCGAAGTCCCTGTCCTCGGAGATCAAGTCGGGCGCACCGCGGATCAGAGCCGTCGCGGCGTGGATCGCATCCCTTGGGTAGAGCTCGAGCCGCCGGCCCAGGTCGAGGCTCCTCCAGAGAGTCTCCGTGTCTGTGGGCGCGACGGTCAGATGCGCCATCTGGAGGACGGCTTCCCCCGCTTGGACGGACGTCTCAAGTCCCCGGCTCACCCGGACCTGGTATACGACCTCGTCCACTGTGAGCGCGGAGGTCACCGCCTCCTCTCCTCCCTCCGTGACCCGCCGGATAAGGTCTCTGCACCATCTCCCCTCCTTGCCCCCGCCAAGGGCGGCGTAGATGAAGACGTTAGAATCCAGGTAGATCATGTCCGCCGCTTCCGCAGCTCGCGCTCGTACGCAGAATGTGGCGGGAACTTGCGGATCGTCCTGCCGGACCTCGCGATTCTCTCGAACACATCCGCGGCATCGGTCCGTGTGGCCCGCAGGACGATCTTCTCCGCTTCGATGGAGAAGGTGACCTCGGTGCCGGGGCCGATCTTGAACGCGTTCCGGAGCACCTTCGGGATGACGACTTGGCCCTTCGGGCCGACCCGCATGCGGATTTCGAGCATCGTGAGGGAGGATGTCCTACTTCAATTTGAACTTTTGTCCTACATCAAGTATGACGCAGGACTCCGGGCCATTCCCGAGGGACCACAATCTGAATGGATTGTCTTGCCGAGGTCCGGAGCAGCCAGACGCCGCGCAATCTCTTTGGCGTGGACCGATTCTCCCGGTGCGTGGCGTTACGCCCGGGACCGGATTTGGCCGCGGAATTCCCGGCCCTCGAGGCATTGCAGTTCGACGCGACGCGCCTGCGCATCGGCCCCACGGAGGACGCGGGAGCGATGTTCATCGAGGAACGCCTGGCCGCCTACCGCCGAACGTACGTGCTCGAGACTCTGAAGGACGAACCTCGCCTCCGCGCGTACCGGGATTTCTTCTGGCGCGTGGGGGTCGACCCGACGAAAGTCCGACCCGCGGCCGAGGCCCTATTGCGCCGCGCGATTCAAGGGAAGCCCTTTCCCCGGATCAACGCGCTCGTCGACGCCTACAACCTCGCGTCCGCCGAGACGCGGATAGCGCTGGCGGCATTCGATAAGGCGAAGCTGCGGGGAGACCTCCGGATGCGACGCTCCCGGCTCGGCGAAATGTTCCTCGGAATCGGGATGCGGGCACCTGTCGCCCTCACGGGCGTGGAGGTCCTCTGCGAGGACGCGGACCGACTCGTCGCGATCTACCCGTACCGCGACGCGGAGGCGAGCAAGGTGACGCCGGCAACCCGCGACGTGCGATTCCTTGTATGCGGAGTGCCCGGGATTTCCCACGAGGCGTTGCGCGAAGCGGCGGCGGTGGCCGCAAATACGGTCATGCGCTTCTGCGGCGGGACCACGGACGGGCCGTGGTGAGGGAGCGGAGATGACCAACGCGTCCAGCCGGATTGCTTTGCTTCGCCGGAGGTTCGCCGATTTGCACAAGTCGGGGACCTTCTTGATGCCCAACGCGTGGGATATCGGATCGGCGCGGATCCTCGCCTCGCTTGGGTTCCCTGCCATCGCCACGACGAGTTCCGGATTTGCCGCCTCGCTCGGTCGGATGGACCAGCACGTCACACTCAACGAGGTTGCACATCACGTCCGATCCCTGGTGCGAGCGGTCCAAGTCCCCCTCAGCGTCGACGCGGAACGCTGCTACGCGGACAATTTCGCGGGAGTACAACGAACGGTCAAGCGCCTCGCCGAGCAGGGCGCGGCCGGGGTGTCGATCGAAGACTACGATCCGGCCCACGGCATTTACCCGATCAAAGTCGCGACGGACCGTGTCAAGGCCGCGGTCAAGGCGGCTCACCCGCACGGGATCGTGCTCACCGCCCGAGCCGAGAACCACCTCTATGGAATCGAGGACCTCGACGACACGATTTCCCGGCTGCAAGCGTTCCGACGGGGCGGAGCGGACGTCGTGTATGCCCCCGGGCTGGTGGACTTGAAAGCCATCACCCGGATCGTGAACGAGGTGAAGGCGGCGGTCAACGTGCTCCTCCGGCCGAACGGGCCGAGCGTGGCCCAGCTCGCCGAAGTCGGCGTGCGTCGGCTCTCTACCGGCGGGTCGCTTGCATTCGCCGCCTACGGCGCTCTCGCCCACTCTGCGAGGGAGCTGCTCACGGAAGGAACCTCAACGTACGTCAATGGAGCGCTGTCGGTCGAGGACCGTCGCGCCGCCTTCGAGGGTTAGACGGCCCGGCCTGAAGACGTCATGGATTACCGAAGCCACAGCTACAAGGGCCTGGCTAGTCGTGCCTCGCCCGCACTTGCATCGATTCCGACCCGAGTCGGCCGCGGCTTTGGACTTAAGTAATCGCTCTAGCATCGTCGACGCATGCCTCGGAAAACCAAAGGCGTCGCGGCCGAGACCACGGCGATCGTCCTCCGAGTCGCCGCCGATCATGCAACAGATTTCGAAGCGATGTTCGACGCCGAGGAGATCCCGATCTGCGACGACTTCACGCGCCGAGGTCGGTTCCTCGAGGCTCGCCTCGTCCGCGCGATCGGCGGGAGCGAGCAGCGAGGCGGCATCCAGGATTACCTCCTTCACGTCGTCGCGGCGGATCACGAGGCCCACGAGGAGCACGACCGCGACCCTCGGTTCCGGGCGTTCCTCGCGAAGGCGGAGCGGTTCCAGACGGACCCGCCGTTGGTCTGGTTCGGCGACACGTTCTTCGAACGCCGGGGTTGAATCGGACGACGCGCCGGGTGTTTTGATGATCGCTCCTCGACCGACCTTGTATCGGGACGCGGCCCTGGCCGACCCGACTGGGCCATCGTTGCGGAAAGAGGTGAGCCTCCTCGTCGACGCAGGCCACGTCGTCTGGATTCGTCCGAGTACGGATGAGGGCGACCTCCCGCCGGATGTCCACGTCATTGACGCGGGAGGCTCGACGATCGTCCCGGGAATGGTCGATGCCCACAGCCACGTCACGCTTCCCGGCGGCTCCCACTGGATCGACCGCGGCGCCGATCCTCCGGAAGAGCTGCTCGCGGTCGCGGAGCACAACGGGGACCTCCTGAGCCGCGCGGGAGTGCGCTGGGCCCGCGATGTCGGGTCCCCTCTCGCCGCCGACCCGCGGGATGGACGAAGGAGGGCCCTCGCCCTTCGCGTGCGAGAGCGGTGGCGGTCGGACCCGAAGCGACCGATGATCCGCGTCGCGGGAACCTGGATCGGCCACAGCGGGGTCCTCACCGGGGGCCTCGCGATCGAAGCGGATGACGGGCCCGCCCTCCTGAAGGCCGCGTCGACGCAGCTCGATGACGGGGCGGACTTCCTCAAGCTCTACCTCGACGGACCGAAAAAGGAAGAGGCGCCCTGGTCGACGGAAGACGTGCGGGCCGTCGTCGAACTCGCGCACGGTCGCCGTGCGAAGGTCACGGCGCATTCGGGTTTCCTTGTTGGAGCCCGGGTCGGGATCGACGCGGGGGTCGACTCCCTCGAACACGGATTTGAGCTCGACTCGGAAGCGGTTGCAAAGATGGCCCGACAACGCACGTTCCTCGTGAGCACGCTGGCGATCTTTCGCTCCTGGGCGTCTTTCGCGCAGACGACGACATTGCCTCGGTTCGTCAGCGACGAGGGGAAGGAACGAATCGCGCATCGGCGGGAACGGGCGATCGAGAGCGTGCACCTTGCGTATCGCGCAGGCGTACGAATCGCGACCGGTACCGATTTCGGGGGCGGTTCCCTGCGCGCGAACCATCTGGCGTGGGAGGTCGAGGCGCTTGTCGAGGCCGGTTTGAAGCCGTGGGAGGCACTCGCGTCCGCGACGGTCCGCGGCGGAGAGCTCCTCGGGGAAGGCAAGGCCGGTCGCATCGTCGAAGGCGGGCCTGCTGACTTCTTCCTCGTCCACGGCGACCCGCTCACGGATCCGACGGCCCTCTGGCGAGTGTGGCGCGTGGCCTGGCTGGATGGCTCAACGAGTCGCGGGACCTGACCACGAAGGAATCATGCATCGGCCAATGGCGATTCGTGGTCAGTCGGGACGGAGCATCCCACGCATGCGGATTTTGGCATACCGTTATCTAGCGTCTCGAAGGCTCGGGATGACAGGGTTGGGGTACGCATGAGGCAAGTTACCCGTTTGGTTCGTCTCCGAGGAATGGGCGTCATCGCATTCATCTTGGCGGTCTTTGCGTTGTTCGCGACGCCGGCGGCGGCTGCGGCCGTTCCAGGCACCTACACCGTGACCGCGCTCGTCTCGAACAACGGCGTGCCGGGCACCACAATGGACGCGCGCTTGCAGAACGCGTGGGGCCTCGTCTCTGGTCCGGCGACTCCTTGGTGGGTCTCGGACAACGGCGCGGATTTCTCGACGCTCTACAATGCGACCGGCGTCAAGCGAAACCTCAACGTCAGTGTGGACGGCGCGCCGAGCGGGATCGTATTCAACGGCGTCTCGACGGCCTTCGAGGTCGGTCCGAGCAATGCGGGCGCCCTGTTCATCTTCGCGACGGAGGGCGGGACGATCGCGGGCTGGCACCCATCCCTGGGGACGGTTGCTCAAGTCAAGGTCGACTCATCCGATGCGGGGGCGATCTACAAGGGCCTCGCGATTGCGACGGTGGCCACGGGCCCGCAGCTCTACGCGACGGACTTCCACAACGCACGGGTCGACGTCTTCAACGCCGCGTGGGCCGCCGTGCAGACCTCGGGTGGATTCGTCGACTCGAAGATCCCCGCGGGCTACGCGCCCTTCGGGATCCAGACGATCGGCGCGCGAATCTTCGTGACGTTCGCGAAGCAGGGCCCGGGGGCGAAAGACGAGCTCGACGGCCAGGGACTAGGCTTTGTCGACGCCTTCGACACGGATGGGGACCTCCTCGTTCGCGTGGCTCAACATGGCCTGCTGAACGCGCCGTGGGGCCTTGCGCTCGCCCCCGCGAGCTTCGGACGGTTCGGCGGTGACCTGCTCGTGGGCAACTTCGGGGACGGCCACGTGAACGCGTACCAGGAAATGTCCGACGGCACCTTCGAACTCATCGGAGCCCTCCGGACAGCCGACGGACGCAAGCTCGCCATCGACGGGCTCTGGGCGTTGCAGTTCGGACACGGGACCGTGAACAACGGCCCGATCGATACGCTGTTCTTCACGGCGGGTCCGAACGACGAGGCGGACGGGCTCTTCGGCACGATCACGGCGGCGTGACCGATCAGCCGGGCGCGGGCGTGCTCCCGCGGAAACCGGGCTCCGAGGGCGAAGGAATACTGAATCGCCGAACGCCGCACAAGTCTCCATCCGGGAAACGGGATCGCGTCTGCGCGTCGGTCCTCGCATCGGATCGGACGGTGAGTCCTCGGCCAACCGGAACTCGTTCCCATCGGAATCGAGAAATTGGAACGCCGTACCCAACTCTCCTTCTTCACGCGGCGCGAGATCGTGACGGCTTACCCAGGCGCCGTGCCTCCGGCATTGCGCCTCTCCTGCGTCGCGCCGGAATCAGACCTGACCGACATCTCTCGGCACGAACTGCTGCGGCTCGACCACAAGCCGGCCGCAACAGAGGACGATGACTTTGGCGTTGGAAGCTCCGCATGTTCGGCACTCGGTCGGGTTGAGCGGGGGGCAGGCAACCATATAAGGCCGGCTGACTCTGCCCGCGACCGGGCGGGGAGCGCTCTGCGTCGCCGCGGCGGCAGGAGCGGGCTTCGAACTGCGCCGAGTCTTCGACCGCTCCACGGCTCGAAGTCCGCCCGACACCGCGGGCCCGGATCGAGTCCTCGTCCGGCTGGAGGGGGAAATCGATGAAACGGTCGCATGCGCTTCTTGTCGTATTCGTGAGCATCGCTTTGGCAATCGGAACCGCGGGTTTCGCATTTCGCTCGCCGAACGCGAATCCGACCGCGACCCCGCCCGGTTCGTCCGTGGTTTCCTACAATCAGGGGATCGCCTCGAAGTACCATCCCCCGCTCTCGTCGATGGGGATGGCCGCGGTGAACCGAGTGTTCGGGCAACTCCCGCAGACGGAACGCGTCGCTGGTCCGACGCCGAATCCCGAACTCGCGAGCATCCCGGTCAATGGAATACGATTCGTGAACGACACGAGTTACCTGCCGCAGACGGAGACGACGGTCGACGTCGATCCCGCGAACATCAACCATGTCGTCGGCGGCGTCAACGACTTCCGCTTCTTCGTGTGCGGCTTCCTTCCTCCCGCCGACTGTCCGAGCGGCTTCACCGAGTCCGTCTCAGGCTTCACGGTTTCCGTGGACGGGGGCCGGACCGTGCTCAAGGGAGATGCGATTCCCGGTATCGTGGAGACGGTCCTGAACGGGACCGGGGTGCCGTTCCCCGAGTTCTTAGTTTCCTACGGCGATCCATCGATCGCCGCTGGCGTCACGGGCAACTTCTATTACGCGTCCCTTTCGATCAGCTCGAACTCGAGTGCGAACGGAATCGAGCTGGCCGTCTCGAATGCGGGCCTGTTCGATCCCGCCGTCGACTGCAACACCCCGCTCGCGACGCCGGAGGTGAACGCGTGCTGGACCCCGACGTTCATCACGGGGAACCTCACCGACCGCGCGGGGTCGTTCGAGGACAAGGAGCTAATCTCGGTGGACCGAGACGCGTCCTCACCGTACTACGGAGACGTTTACGTTTCCTGGGACCACTTCAAGCCGACCGGCACGACCGAGAGTTGGGTCGCGCGGTGCACCCCGGCCCTCGCCTGCACCATGATCGCGGGTGGCGGACAGCCCCCGTTGTACCCCTCCGATCCGTACCCCGTCTTCACGACGCCCGCGGTCGGGTCCGACGGGGCGGTCCACTTCACCTGGTGCAACTACGGCACCGCCACGACCTTGGGCCCCCTGTCGTGCCGCGTCCGATCCACGGCGGCAAACGGCGGGGCGTTCGGGGCGGTCCACGACATCCTGACCTTCTACGGCGCAGGGACCATGCTGCCCGACGACAGGGCGATCGTCGGCTTTGCCACGGAGCAGTTCCGGACCAACAGCATCCCGGTGATCGCCGTGGACACGAGCACCTCGTCGAACAACCTCTACTTCACAATCGCCGCGTGCACTGCGGGGAACTACTACAATTTCCTGGGCCCGATCGAGCCCGGAAACTGCGGACATTCGGCGGTCCTCTTCAGCCGTTCCACCGACGGAGGCGCGACGTGGTCCACGGCGGCAACGTTGTCGACGCCGGCGGTCAACGCGATGCCATGGGTCACCACGGACCCCTTGAACGGAGCGGTCGTCGTCGCATACTACACGACCCAGTACGATCCCTTCGACCATCGAATCGATGTCGTCGCGAGCGTCTCGACGGATCAGGGGGCGACGTTCCATCGCGTGCGCGTGACGAACGTCTCCAATGAACCCAATTCGGATCCTGCGATGTACGACTACCTGGCCCCCTTCGGGGGCGCCTTCGTCGTCCCCCAGTACGGCGACTACCTACAGGCCCGGGCCTTCGGCGGGACGATTTGGGCCTTGTTCACCGCGAACTATGCGGTCGAACTCGGGACGTTCCAGACGGATCCGTGGCTCTTCTTGGCACCTGAATCTTCGCCGCTCACCGTGACGTCGACCTTCAACCCGGCCGTCGTGGATCCCGGCCGCCCGGTCACCTTCGTCGCAAAAACGACGAACGCCGCGGGCGCGACGACCTTCGCGTGGACATTCGGAGACGGCGGTCTGGGGACGGGCGCGGCGCCCACGCACAGCTACGCGGCAGCGGGCACCTACACGGTTGGCGTTACCGCGATCGACTCCCTGAGGAGGACCGCCACGACGACGATTCAGGTGACCGTCTCGACGGTCTTCGACGCAACGGCTTCCGCGACGCCGACGACGACCGACGTGGGAAAGTCGGTGGACCTTGAGGCAACGGCGGCCGGAGGCTCCGGAGGATACGTGTACGCATGGTCCTTCGGAGACGGCGGCACGAGCACCGTCGCGACTCCGAGCCATGCCTACGGCGCAGCGGGAACGTACACGGTGAGCGTCTGGGTCAACGATTCCGGCGGGGGCTCGGTGACCCGCACCCTTGCGGTCACGGTGAATCCAATCCCTGCGGTATCGGTCGCGGCATCCCTCCCCGAAACGGACATCGGGATCGCGGTGCACTTCACGCCAACGGTGACCGGCGGCACGGCCCCCATCCAGTACGCGTGGGACTTCAGAGACGCGAGTTCCAGCACGGCCATCGCGCCGGCCCACGAATATGGTCGGGCGGGCGCGTTCGTGATTCAGCTA